>JAABUV010004093.1_pt1 | contig 17774 bp, 18 predicted proteins | sample 5559971 | NCBI WGS metagenome assembly JAABUV01 (sample SAMN10711881, study PRJNA513362) | rock metagenome | isolation source: Antarctica rocks | place: Antarctica: Victoria Land, Knobhead nord | collected 2015-12-19
CGAGCAACGACGAGACATCTGCCATACGCACCTCCTGAAATTGAGGGCGATGACATAGCCCTTCGTAGATCTATCATAGGAACAACAATGAGGTAACCTCAAGCACAGCCCACGCCGCAGCCAGCAGACCTTCCTCCTCCGTGCCAATGATGATGAGACATTGTCCCCCCGGAAGTTTAACCTTGAGGGTGTTGAAGGATGATTTTGCTCATGCCCACAGACACTGATCGATGCCGAGACGGGCGCCGCCACGAACGGAGGCCGGAGGCCGACGATGGCGGCGTCCGCCTCGACCTGAGAGCATGCAAACCTGTGGGGGTGATCACGGTGCTGTTGCGGTTACCTCGTCGTCGTTCGTGGGTCGGAAGCCGGAATAGCGGCTATGGAAGGCATCCTTGAGGGTGTCATCCAGCACGGCAGTGCGCAAGTCAAGGAAGGGCTGCACCGTGGTTCTGTTCCAGCGCATCTGCTGCTTCTTATTCATACGCTTGGCCACGATCTCGTTGACCGCACTTTCCACGAAAGTGGTCGAGATCGGCTCGCCGCGTCGGCGCCGGGCAGCGTAATGCACCAGCGCACCCTGGTTCTATTAGAGGTAGCCCAGCAACGCCGAACAGCGCCAGCGCCGCATACCGGGCCGTCACATAGGCCAGTTCGTGGACTGCATGGGCGGTGTGCCTGCGGCTGCGGCAGGCCCAGGCTGACGCAGGCGACATCGTGCTGCTATATGCCGACGAGAGCGAAGCGCTGACGCATCCCTACCTTGCCCACGCCTGGGCGGAGCGGGGCGCCGACTTGCGGGTGAATGCGCCAGGCCAGTCGAAGAAGGTTGCCATGATGGGCGCCCTCGACGCGGCCACGTGCGAACTGGTGGTCAGCACCTCGCCCGCCAAGACGAGCTGCGACTTCATCGCCTTCCTGCGCCGGCTGTAGTGGCACTATGGCCCCAAGTCTGGCTGCGAACGCCTGCCCGTGGTGCTGTTGTTGGACAACGGCCCCGTCGACACCAGCCAGGCATCAAGGGCGGCGCTGGCCGAGCGGCCCTGGATCACGGTGGAGTGGCTGCCGTGGTATGCGCCGGAGCTGAAGGACATCGAGCGCTCCTGGCGCGACCTCAAGCGGCACCCCATGGCTCATCAAACGTGTGGGGACACCGACAATCTCACCTGCGCCATCCACGCCGCCACCAGGCGGCTAAATAGGGAACGCATGAAGGCCCATCCGTGCAACGACCTAAATAAGGCTGCTTAGTTTAACCTCATACATCGCGAGGTATTGTTCGCACTTGTCGATAAGTTTCGCATCATGTGCGAAAAATAAGTCGCGTAGCAATTTCGCCACTGCTTTGTCTCCCACGTACCAAAAGCCTGTGCCGGGATCCTCTGGCATAGGGTGGTGGGGACCATGCCAGACGTGACACGGCCCCCTTCCGCACATATTTATCCATCGCGATCCTAAGCCTGGTCCGTTAGAACCCGGTCGAAGATATTGCCCTTCCTAAATTCACGCTGCAATGTTCCTGGCTGTCGCATTACTCGGCATCAGAACGTCATCAGGATCGAGGTAGGATCCCCATGCAAAGCGCAGCAAGGTCAACTTAAGATCTTCCGGTGCATCCTGAAAGTCTCGCGTACGATTATCGCCAATCAAAAGGTTGCTTTGCTCGCCTTGGCGGAACGTGTCACTGCAAGGCCACCACCGTTGTGAATAGGCGCGCCCGTTCCGGCCCACAATCAGCACATCGAAGCCACGGGCGGCCACCTTTCGTGTCAGACTGCCAGGGCCGCTTTCCACAAGGTAGGTGTCCTCCTTCGTGGCAAGAGGTGTATCGGCCATCAGGGTCAGGAAGAGTTCGCCGTCAATCATAAACCCATTCGTACGAAGGTGAGGATTCGGAAATTGCGGGAAGGTTATGGACGGATGGCCCAGACACTCGAAGGACCCAGTTGCGCCGACCAATCCAACTTCTGGACGCCCCAAATGCGTGTCCATCTTCTCCAGCCATCCTTCCGCAAGGATCTCCGAGAAATGATTTAAGAAGCAGATATGCTTTTCGGGGATCTCTCGTGCGGCCAGGATATAAGCGCCGATGTCCAGACCGTAATTATCCATGTGGATGGCCTTGCCACCCACGGACGCGAAGAGGGCTTCGGCTCTCAACAACTCCTCGGAAGATCTAAAGCACTTCATTGCCACGTAGAGCGAGTGGTCGATCCCAGCAGGAAATGCCTTGTAGGAGGAAATAAAGCAATCGAAAGCGGAGAAGCAAGATTCGTCTGCACCATAGGCCAAGTAGACAATTGCAACCCCGGATTTCACGATGGCAGGGCTTGGATTTCGCAGTGGTTGCGATACCGCGCTCCACTCATTACCCGATGTCGGCTCGCTGACAGGGATATGATGGGCGTCAGCGATGCTTGCGTTGCTGCCGTCCCCGGGCGACGTCATCACCGGGGCAATCCCCTTTCCGCAGGCCGTGACAAGAGATTCGGAGCTTTCCGTAAGGAGCATGCCCGTTGGCAGCCGACCTTGGAGCCTGCCGTCGACCGGGAAGACCCGGATGCTTCGCATGACGTCAACCATGCCACGGGCAAAGCGGCTAGGGTCGCAATCTAAGGTAACCCGATCGAGGGAGGCCTGCCGGACCTGCAGCCAGAGGGTGTCATCCAAATAAAGGCGGGCGCATTCAGCAGCGAAAGCTTCCGGCGTATCCCCGGTCAGAAGCTCGCTGCCCGCCATCCAACCCAGTTGACTCGCAAGCAATGATGTCGCGACCGAGGGCAATCCCCGGGATGCAGCTTCGTATATCTTGAGCGGAATGCCGGCTGCATATCGCGTAGGAGCAATAAAGACCCGCGCACGTTGATAGAAATCTGTCAGATTATCGACGCGGCCAAGAAGGATTACCCGGAGCGGAAGGGGCCTCTTGAGACGCTCAGCCCCTAGGGTGCCGGCGATATACAGACGATATTTCGTGCCGATGAGTTGATCCAGCTTCGGCATGACCTGCTCAACGAACCATAGCAAGGCATCCACATTAGGCATGACGTCATGATGCAATGCCCCCACAAGGAGGAAGTCGCGCCGGCCTTGCAAATCCACCTCGGTCGGCTGTGCTTCGATGGCGTGCCCAAGCACGTGAACGTTCTGGTGACCGGCCGTTCGGAAGATTTCGGCTTCCTGGTCATTCACGGCGACGACCGCATCGGCCATCTGCGTGAGATCAAGTTCTGTCTTGAGCGCGGCCTCCTTCGCCAGGTCTGTCATTGGTGTTCCAGCAAGTATCAAGCGCATTACTTCCCGGGGGGTGACGAGGGCCTCGGCATCGTAGGCGATGGCCGTCTCCTGATACCGCTCGGGATGTTGGATGATGTCGCGTGCGATAAACTCCATATTATTCGGACGGCAAACAACCATTGCCGTATAATAGCCTATCCGATCCGCCAAGAATTGATCGAGCGGCAGCCGGTTTGCTCCAAGAACAAACTCCACATCGATTGGAAAGTTCGCATGCACCTCGGCCCAATCGGCTTCAGTTTGATGGGTTGGATAATACGTCACGAAAAAACCAGCTTCAACGACCGCGCGTAGGATACGGTCTGCCCGCGGAAAACCGGCACCGAGATGGGTGAACGGCATCATGTTCTCGATCATTAGTATTCGAGGACGCCATCGGTCAGCCAACCGAGCGACGATAACGGGGGCGCTGGATGCGAGATGACGTTTCGCCAGTGAGGCTGCGTTGCGCCGAGTGAACAATCCGCGATTGCGCGTCATCAGTGACGACGCTTCGGTGGAGGATGCGGCGCTGGCAAACTCGTAATGGAGCACCTCGATCCGAGGATCGTACATGATTCGGTAACCGGCATCGCGGATACGCATGCAAAGGTCGGTCTCCTCGTAATATGCAGGCGCGAAGACTGCATCGAAACGCCCAAGGAACTCGAACACATCTCGCCGAAGCAGCATGTATGCGCCGGAACAGTAATCCACCTCCCGCCGGAACTGGAAGGCAGCAATTTTCGGATCGCAACCCCTGCCATATCCCAGGCACGCCGCGTCGTTCCAAATGATGCTGCCGGCTTCTTGAAGGGTTCCATCTGGGAGGATCAGCTTTGCGCCCACTGCACCAATGTCGTCCGCGCTGTCGAGCGTTTCCAGTCCATACTGAAGCGCGCCAGGCGTTAGGCAGGCATCGTTGTTGATAAGCAGTAAGGTCCTGCCCCTTGCTCTTGCGGCTCCCTGATTGGCCGCCCGTAAGAAGTGCAGGTCTTCCAAGTTGCGGAAGATACGTGCACCCTCGAGCCTGTCGAACAAGTAGCCGGTATCATCAGATGAGGCGTTATCGACGATAATCACCTCGGTCGGCACATCGACTGTGTCAACGATCGACTTGAGGCAGCGAAGTGTCAATTCCGCCTCGTTATAGACCACGATGAGGATTGTTACGGTCGGTGCATTTGCTGACGGGAGCTTGATGACCTCACCGCTGGCCAGAAATGTATGCAGTTCCGCAAGGGCCTGCTGCCGGAAGTTCTTCTTTGCGTCCTGCAACGTCCGGACGGGGAAGGAGGTCGAGGCAGCCAGTTCCGCAAGGGTGCCATCGGCAAGACTGACATCGTAGCCCCGGCCGCCAAGGATCGCCCGCCAACCGGATTTGGAAACGCCGGGACTGGGCCCATGCAATGTGCTTACCTTCACGAACGGGAAACCCTGACTTACAAGCTCCTTCCAGCAGTGTAGCGTCGGATTTTCTGCATTGAAGAAGGGAAACAGCGCATCGCATCGAAGGAGAGCCGCACGGATTATGTCCGTAAGGCACGTTTCGTATTCGTTGAAAACATCATTCTTATGCTGAAGTGAAACGATTCTATAGATAAATTCTCGGAATACTGTATTTGAAAGCACAGCCGTCTTGCATGCCAAAAAGTAGCTTTGCAGATGCCTATTTTTTTGTATGTCCTCCGTCAATCCAATGAAGTCGGCAGGGTTGTCACGGAGTCTGTCCAGCATCTCACGGAAAGTGGCATCGTTTGTCGGGCCAAATACGCTATCGTTGACAAGATAAAGGATAGAACTGTCAAACAGAGCTGGGCAAATACGCAGAATGTGGGCCCAGGCGGCGAAGTCGTAGCCCTGATTATCGCGCACGAACAGGCCATCGACAAGGTCGAGCAGGCCGGGATTCCTGTCAATAAACGGCTTATCGGTCATGACGATCAGAATGATTGCAACGCCCTGACGCTTGAAGCTTTTTATGTAATGCTGGACATGCGGTTTCAGGCGGCCCGTTGGAGAGTGGCTGACTAGCAACGCGACCTCCCTCAACGGCAATCTTGGCGCTTTCAGGCATTCGAGACGGGCATCGGTAACGGGAACGCCCTGGAGCGGCGAGTCCGGGTTCGGCCGTCGCCGCTCATGAATGCCAAAGTTCGAGTAGTGGAACAACGCATCCGCTTGGCTCCGGGCGACGTCCTGGTTCCGCTCCAAATACCACGTTGCATCTAAGTTCTCAGACAAGCTTTCCCAATAGCGTTTATCGTTCGGTGCCCGTCCTTCTTGCTTTCCATAGCAGAGGAAGTGCGTAAGTGGATCGATGCCCATCGAGGCCAAATCTGTGTAGTGGGCGCGATACCAGTCTGCATCGAAGCGTATTGCCTCCGCCTCTTCATATTCTTTCTTGTTAAGTGCCCGTCCTTCCTGCCATCCGTGTTGCAAGAAATGTTTTAGGGGATCGATCTTTGCCGCTGCGATGTCGGAATAGTGGGTAAGATACCAGTCTGCGTCAAAGCGCCCGAGCCACGCCTCTGTTTGCTTTTCCGCGTTCGGCATGCGTCCTTCCTGCTTTCCGTGTTTCAGGAAGTGATCGAGCGGGTCTATCCCAGCGGCTGCGATGTCGGGGTAGCGGGCGATATACCAGTCTGGGTCAAATCGGCCGGACCATTCTTCACCCATTTCCGCCTTAAGGTCCGGGACTCCTGCATCGCGCCCTCCCTGCTCGTCTACCGGAAGCGGCTCTGTCATCAGTGCCTTGGCGTCAGCGGTCCCGCAAGACCCTACCTGGTGCAGTTGGCCCGCGAGCGATGGCGCAATTGCAAGTGCGGCGAGATAAGCCGTTTCAGCCTCCTGCTGCCGATCCAAGCGCAGAAGAACGTGGCCGAGATGCAAGCTTGCATCCGGGTCCTGTGTATCGGCAACAGCGGCACTTGCGTAGGCAGATGCTGCCTCGGTCAGCCGTCCTAATTCTTTCAGTGCGTGACCATACTGAACCAAGATTGGTGCCAACCCTGGTTTCCGATCGAGGACAGCCCGGTAATGGATTAGCGCCTGCTCCCAGCATTGGAGGAACATGGCCCTATCACCTAAGGTGATAGGGCCATGTCTTCTTCGAGCGAATACACCGGAGCGCTGTCGTAACCGGCTCGTTCCAGCCGGGATCCGGGAGTCATGTCTGACGCCGAGTCGGTCCAGCTCCTCTCTTGCGGGACCCGAGGATGGATCGATCGACAGTGCTTGAAGATAGGCGTGAGTCATTTCACCGCTGCGACCGAGAAGCTTGAGGACATGTCCAAGCTGCACGTAGGTATCCGCGATAGCAGGAGCGTCCTCAAGCGCGATCCGGTAAGCACGCTCCGCCCGTGCAAGCTCACCGGCTTCCTTGAGCATGTTCCCATACTGCACCCAAATGGGATTGTTGGATGGATCGGCGGATAGGACGGAACGATAGCCTTCTGCAGCAGCTTTCCAGTCCTTGGTATCTCGCGCCTGATTAGCGATCCGGGACGAAGACTGTTCAGTCGGCTTGCGCAGCCACTTCATGCAAACTGCTCCAAGAAATCTATATTTCAAACCTAGCATCATACCCATTAGGTGTCTGGTTGTTGAACCAGTCAACCCACTCCAGGATGGCGAACTCGACGGCCTCCAGCGAGCGCCACGGCCCGCGCCTGCGGATCACCTCGATCTTGTAGAGGCCGTTGATGCTCTCCGCCAAGGCATTGCCGTAGCCGTCGCCGACGCTGCCGACAGAGGGCTCAATGCCTGCCTCGGCTAGGCGTTCGGTGCAGCAGATACTGACATATTCGCCCCCCTGTCGCTATGGTGAGCCAGGCCGCAACCCTGCATGAGCCGCCGGTCGGCCAGTGCCTGCTCCAGGACATCCAGCACGAAGCTCGCGTGCACGGTGCGGCTCACCCGCCAGCCGACGATCCGTCGCGCATAAGCATCGATGACGAAGGCGACGTAGGTGAAGTCCAACAGCCACAGCGCGTTCGGACGCGGTGCGCGGAGCTACCGGTTCACCCGATCGAGCGGACAGGACGCGGCAGGGTTGCTGAGGGTGGTGCGGATTTCGCGGCCGCGCACGGCGCCTTGCAAGCCCATCTGCCGCATCAACCGAGCCATTGTGCAACGGGCGGCCCCCGATACCCTCGCGGCCGAGCTGCCGCTACACCTTGCGCACGCCGTAGACGCGGAAGTTCGCTTCAAACACCCGCCGGATCTCGGCGGTGAGGACCAGGTCGCGCCGGGATTGCCCCGGCAACTTGGCCGGGTCGGCGCGCCGGGCCACGTGCGCGCGGTAGGTGGATCGGGCGATCGGCAACACACGGCAGATCGGCTCGGCCCCAAACATCTCCCGATGTTCATTGATAAAGGCGATCATCGCTTGAAGGGACAGTCGAGCTCCGCCTGGGCAAAATACGCGGACGCCTTGCGCAGGATCTCGTTGGCCTGGCGCACTTTGCGGTTCTCGCGCTCCAGGGCCTTGAACCGATCGCCGTCCTAGGTCGTGGGACCGACCCGCAGCCCCTGATCCCGCTCGGACGTTGCACCCAACTGCACAGCATCTCGCCCGTGCAACCGATCTTGCCCGCAATCGAGTTGATCGCCGCCCATTACGACGAATGCTCCGCCTGGTAGTCAAACACCCTGTACCCGGCTCGAGACCGAACCTCAGCTGAAAATTTGTTTGTCGCTGGCTTGCTCATCGTTCCATCTTCTCAAGGCTTGGAGCCTCCGACAAACCCGGCACGGTTCAGTCCGGCTTGGGCTGGTGGCGCTGGACGGCACCAAGGTGGGTGCCAACGCGACGCTGGACGCCAACCGTGCGGCGAGCCGCATCGACGAGCAGGTGACCAAGATGCTGGCCGAGGCCGAGGCGACGGATGCGCAGGAGGACGGCCAGTTCGGCGCGCAGCGTGGCGGCGAGTTGCCCGCGGCTTTGGCGCGGCGCGGTGATCGCCTGGCGCGGCTGCGGCAGTGCCAGGACAAGCTGCGGCGCCAGGCGGCCGAGGCGGCGTCGCACCAGCAGGAGAAGATCGACGCGCGCGCTGCGGCGGAGCAGGCCAGCGGCAAGCGCAAGCGTGGCCGCAAGCCCAAGCCGGCCGATGCCACGGTCGATCCCGACACGGTGGCCAACGTCACCGATCCCGAGAGCGGCATCATGAAGACGCGGCACGGCTGGCTGCAGGGCTACAACGCCCAGGTCGTCGTCACCACCGGGCAGATCATCCTCGCCGCCGACGTGACCACCGAAGCCAACGACGTGCATCAGCTGACGCCCATGCTCGATCAGGCGCAGGCCAACGTTGCTTCGGTGATGGGCAGAGATGCCGAGCTTGGCGCGGCGGTGGCCGACGCGGGCTACTGGTCAGACGCCAATGCGGCGACCGAGACAGACGGATGCGAGCTGTTCATCGCGACCCAGAAGGACCACGCACAGCGTGCCGCTCTGCGCGATGCGCCGCCGCCGCGTGGACGCAAGCCCAAGACCATGAAGTCGCGCGAGCGCATGCAGCGCAAGCTGCGCACCAAACGGGGACGCACCCGCTATCGCCAGCGCGGCGCCTCGGTCGAGCCGGTGTTCGGCCAGATGAAGGACCGCCAGGGCGCTCGCCGGTTCAGCATGCGCGGGCTCGACCGCTGCCGCGGCGAGTGGCTGCTCGACGCCGCCGTGCACAACCTGCGCAAGCTACACCGGGACTCTGTCCGCCGCATAGAAAAGGCCAGGGAGCGGGCTGCGAAAAGGATCCAGAGAGCCGCATAAGGCGGCCTCGCGCCTCATTCCGCACTTCTCCCACCCGTCCATCACCCCTCCGCCGACAATCTCGCAACAGGCTCCTCGGGTCAAGATAGTGTCACGACTCCCCTGGACCAAACACCTAGCCATTCAGGTCAGCAGCCCTTGTCACACTAGCCCACCCAACATATTGCGGGAGCAGAGTAGCGCATCAAGGTAGCCATGATCACCAAAGCAGTCATTCTCGCCGGCGGACTGGGAACCCGACTGAGCGAGGAGACAGAGACCCGGCCCAAGCCAATGGTGGAGATCGGTGGCAAGCCCATCCTGTGGCACATCATGCGGATGTACCACGCTCATGGCATCAATGATTTTGTGATCTGCCTCGGCTACAAGGGCTACGTGATCAAGGAGTGGTTCAACAACTATTACCTGCATACTGCGGACGTGACATTCGATCTGGGCAACAACACCACCACCATGCACCGCACTGCTGCCGAGCAGTGGCGAGTGACGCTGGTGGAGACGGGGGCCGAGACAATGACCGGCGGCCGACTGAAGCGGGTGCGAGACTACCTGGATGGCCAGACATTCTGCTTCACCTATGGCGACGCGGTCAGCACGGTGGATATCACTGCATCCCTTGCATTCCACCGGCAGCACGGCCGCGCCGCCACCGTTACGGCCGTATCCCCCCAGGCCCGCTTCGGCATGCTGGACATCAACCAGGATGCGGTGACCGGCTTTATTGAGAAGCCGGCGGCGTCGCACCAATGGGTCAACGGCGGGTTCTTCGTCCTAGAAGCATCGGTGTTCGACCTGATTGAGGGTGACGCGACGGTTTGGGAGCGGGAGCCGATGGAGGAATTGGCCAGGTCCGGCCAGTTGATGGCGTTCCAGCATGATGGCTTTTGGCAGCCCATGGACACTCTGCGGGAGAAGCGGATGCTGGAGGAGATGTGGGCTACCAGCAGGGCGCCCTGGAAATCCGCATGACTGATACTCTGCCGGACCCAGGCTTCTGGCGGGGGAAGCGCGTCTTCTTGACTGGGCACACCGGATTTAAGGGCGCCTGGCTGACGATGTGGCTTCACCGGCTAGGGGCAGACGTTACCGGCTTTGCTTTGCCGGCAGGAGAGCCCAGCCTGTATGCCGATGCCGGTATAGGCCGGCTGGCCCGTTCCGTGATCGGCGACATACGCGATCGGCAGGCGTTACAGGCGGCCTTGCGCGCCGCCGAACCGCAGGTTGTGTTGCATCTTGCGGCGCAGGCGCTGGTTCGGCCCTCCTACCAGCAACCCGTTGAGACGTTCGCGACCAATGTCATGGGCACCGTCCACCTGCTGGAAGCTGCATGCGCCGTGCCGGACGTCCGGGCGGTTGTGGTGGTGACCACCGATAAGGTCTATGAAAACCGTGAATGGGCATGGGCGTATCGAGAAACAGATGCGTTGGGCGGCCACGACCCTTATAGCGCGAGCAAGGCTTGCGCCGAGGTCGTCACGTCCGCCTGGCGTCGGTCCTTCCTCGGCGCACATTCCGGCCGACCGACCGTCAATCTGGCAACGGCGCGGGCTGGCAACGTGATCGGCGGGGGGGATTGGTCGGCGGACCGGCTGGTACCCGACTGCATCCGCGCCTTCTCCGTTGGACAGTCAGTCGCGATCCGCAACCCTGCCTCTACCCGGCCGTGGCAGCACGTGCTGGAACCGCTCTGTGGTTACCTGTTATTGGCCGAACGGCTCCATGCCGGCGAATCAGATTTTCCGGACGCCTTCAATTTCGGCCCCGCACTAGATGACGTCTTACCTGTGACGAAGGTCGTGGCCGGCCTGGCCCGCGCCTGGGGCGAAGATGCTTCCTGGCACGTTACGGCCGGCGATCACCCGCACGAGGCCGGGTTCCTGGCCGTAGACCCGGCGTTGGCCCGCGCGCGCTTGGGTTGGCGCCCCCGCCATCGGCTGGCAGGGGCGTTGGAGTGGACGGGGCGGTGGTACCGCCACCATGCCGCAGGCCAGGACGCCGCTGCCCTGATCGACGCTGACATCCAGCAATACATGACCCTCGGGGTGGACCCATGACCAGCACCTGCCGTTTCTGCGACGCCCCGTTGACCGAGACGTTGGCCGATTTGGGCCTCACGCCCTTTTCCAACTCCTTCATTGCGCCAGAGCAGGCAGGGGCGATGGAACCGTTCTACCCGCTCCATGCCTACGTCTGTAGCCAATGCCGCCTGGTACAACTGGAGGAGTTCGAGAGCCCCAGCCATATCTTCTCCGATTACATCTACTTCAGCTCGTACTCGGAAAGTTGGCTGCGGCACGCTGAAGCCTATGTGACAATGATGAACCGCCGATTCGGCCTGGGTGCTGGGTCGCGTGTGGTGGAGGTCGCCAGCAATGATGGCTATCTGCTGCAATATTTTCAGCGGCTGGGCGTGCAGGTGCTAGGTGTGGAGCCCGCGCTCAACGTGGCGGCGGCGGCCGAGCAAAAGGGCGTGCCGAGTGAAGTTGCCTTCTTCGGAAAGGCGACGGCCGAACGACTGAAAGCGGAGGGCAAGTCGGCTGACGTGATGGTAGCCAACAACGTCCTGGCCCATGTGCCCGACATCAAGGATTTCGTGAGAGGCTTCGCCGTTCTGCTGAAGCCCGACGGCGTGGTGACAATGGAGTTCCCGCACCTACTGCCGCTGATGGCCGAGACGCAGTTTGACACCATCTACCATGAACATTTCTCCTATCTGTCGCTGCACGTGGTGCAGCGCATCTTCGCCCATGCCGGGCTGCGGGTGTTCGACGTAGAGCAGTTGCCTACCCATGGCGGCTCGCTACGGGTGTTTGCGTGCCACGACGGCAGCACGGCCCATGCGGCCACGCCTAACCTCGCCGCCGTGCTGGCGGACGAGCAAGCGGCCGGGCTGGAAAAAGCCGCCGCCTACGCTGCCTTTGCCAGCCAGGTGATCGACACCAAATGCGCGCTGCTACGCTTCCTGGTGGATGCCCGAGCGGAAGGCAAGACGATCGCGGCCTATGGCGCACCGGCCAAGGGCAACACGCTGCTGAACTACTGCGGCGTCGGACCAGAGCTGGTCGCCTTCACGGTCGACCGAAGCCCTCACAAGCAGGGCAGGCTGCTGCCCGGCACCCGTATTCCCGTCCGCGCGCCCGAAGCGATCACGGAGGCCAAGCCCGACTACCTGCTGATCCTGCCGTGGAACCTGAAGGAGGAGATCATGGCGCAGATGGCCGGCATCAAGGAATGGGGCGGTCAGTTCGTGGTTCCTATTCCCATGGCGCAGGTCGTCGGATGATCTTCACCGAAACGAAGGTACCTGGCGTATGGCTGATTGAGCCAGAGCGGCGCGGCGACGCACGCGGTTATCTGGCCCGCACGTTCTGCGCCGAGGAGTTTGCGGCCCACGGCCTGCCGGTCAGCTTTACCCAATGCAACACGACCTATAATGCCCAGCGCGGGACACTACGCGGCATGCACTGGCAAGCCGAACCGCGGCATGAGGGCAAGCTGGTGCGCAGCACCCGCGGCGCCATCTTTGACGTGGCGGTGGACCTGCGCGCCTACCCAGGACCAATGCGGCCCTGGGTAGGCGCCATCTTGTCGGCGGAGAACGGGCATAGCCTCTACATCCCCCCGGGTTGCGCGCATGGCTACCAGACGCTGACTGACGACACCGAGATCTTCTACCAGATGACCGAGAGCTACGTGCCGGACCTGGCACGTGGCGTAAGATGGAACGACCCGGCCTTTGCCATCGACTGGCCCCTTCCGGACCCGCTGCTGTCCAACCGAGACCACACCCACCCGCTCTGGCCCAGCGCAGCGGCATGACGCAGCGGCGCGTCCTTGTCACGGGGGCAAGCGGCTTCGTCGGCCGCTACATTATCCCCGCCCTGCTGCGGCGCGGCTACGAGGTGCACGGGATCGGCCGGACCCGCCCGGACAGCATGCCGCCCGACACGCAGTTCCACATAGCCGACCTGTTGGACGCACCCACCTCGGCCGAGGTGGTCAAGCGTGTTGAGGCGACCGATCTGCTGCACCTCGCCTGGTACGTAACGCCTGGTCTGTTCTGGCGCGCGCCAGAGAATTTGGACTGGGTAGCCGCCTCTCTCTCGCTATACCGCGTTTTTGCCTCTGCAGGAGGCCGCCGCCTGGTCGGGGTCGGAACCTGCGCCGAGTATGATTGGAGCCAAGCGCTTCTGGACGAGGCAGGTACGCCCTGCCATCCTGCCACGCTTTACGGTGTGGCCAAGCACGCGCTGCATCAGGTTCTGGCCGCCGCCGCCGCACAAGATGGGCTCAGCCTGGCCTGGGGCCGCCTGTTCTTCCTCTACGGCCCACACGAGGCACCATCGCGCCTGGTTCCCGACGTGGCACTCTCCTTGCTGCGAGGCGACCCAGCGCTGTGCGGCGACGGCAACGTTCAGCGAGACTTTATGCACGTGGAGGATGCCGCCGGCGCCCTGGCCGCAGTGCTGGATAGTGATCATACTGGGCCGGTGAATATCGCCTCGGGCGAATGCCGCCCGATGGGTGACGTCATCGCCTCCGTCGCCGCCGAGTTGGGCCGCCCCGACCTAGTCCGCTTCGGCGCTCGCCCCACCCAAACCGGCGAACCAGCCCAATTAGCGGCTGCGACTTCCGTCCTGCACGACCGTGTCGGGTTCCGCCCAGCGTGGGGGATGTCGGATGGCATCGCACAGACAGTCGGCTGGTGGCGTTCGAAGCTGCAATCGTTACCCTAAACTGACACCACGCTTTCCAAATCGATCGCTGTTCCTGTCCACTCAGGACCGCGACTATCGCGGAAAAACGTCGTCAAGGTCAACGTGGGCGCCCCAAGCCAAGTGGGCCAAACCCAGCAATTCTAAGTGGCTTCTGACTGCTATGGGTTCCGCTATGCCGGGCAGTGTGATTCAAGCTCTGGATGGAGCTTCTGGACACCCTTGTTGGGGTCGACCCAACATTCGCGACGCCAACCGCAAAGTAGCGGAAGCGGCCATGCCCGTGTGAGCAGTACCGTATGCGTAGACCCCAGCAAAGCACTCAGGCGAGACACTTTCCACGTCTCGTATGGGTCATTATGGGCATTCTGAGACGCGAGTGTGAGCGGGTTTAGAACCTGCCGAGACGAATTCTGCCTCTTCGATCCTCTGGACCCGCGACGTAGCGACCGATCTTGGTGAGTTGCCCCGTGCTACTTTGCGGCTGACGTCGCGAATGTTGGGTCGACCCCTTGTTGCTGGCGTGCGCTCGGCCTGCGCGGCGTTCCTTGAATCGCGGCGCAGCGACGTGCGCTACAGCATAGCCGACATCGGGATGTCGGCCTTCTCACTGTTCTTCATGCAGTCGGAGTCGTTCCTGTCCTACCAGCGCAGCCTGCCTTAGCGCCCATTCCTGGCCAGGTGGATGGTTCCGACCACGATGGCGGCAACGACGAGTAGCCCAATGAGGGCCGGGAGAGGCGGCAGGGTAAACAGGTCCATAGGGGCCGTATGACCCGCCCTGGCGCTGCATGGAAGCCGCCATCCCCTGCCTGTTACTGCCCATCCTTGTCCGGCCTGGCGCTCCCGCGCTGCCTGCCTGGCGTAGGCTTGATGCCTGCCTTGCTGCCCGCCTTAGCTGCGCTGCACATGCGGCGCGACGATGCGAGTTTCGCGCGACGCGGCCCCCATTTCCGGAGGGGGCGGGGATGGTTTCATGGTCGTTTCAACAATGAACCATTTGTTGCGGTTTTTAGTTGTTAAACCCGAGCTTGTCCGAGTGGGGCGGCGGCCTATGAAATTCCCTTGTAGCTCTCCGGTAGGGGCGGGGGGGCCTGGGTGGTGGTCCAGGGAATGCCGGGGTCGCTTCCGGGGCCGCCGCCGGGTCCCAGCCGGGGGCTGGCCCGTAAACCATTGTAGGATTGCCCCGGTGGGGGTGAGGGTTGGGTTCCGGCATCCTACAAAGCCGGGAGCCAGCTTCCAGCCGCGCCGGGTCACTCCGCGCCGCCCCGGCCGCCAGGGCGATGCCAAGGGTGCGGTTGCGCCACGCCTCTAGGGCGGACAGGCGGTGCCCGTGGTCGGCGCGCTGGGTCAGCATGATGTCCAGCTTGCCGTCCATGCGGCCGACCAGGAGCAGCAGGTCTGTGGCCTGGGAGGGCGTGGGGTCGGTTGTTAAGTGCATGGAGAGGGCTTTCGGGGGCTGGTTATAGGGATCAGAAGGCGAACCAGACGCTTTATTGGGACCCCCCGCCGATGGTGTTCCCGGTTCCGGAGTTGTGGACGTTGGTCGTCACGTTCCGGTAGGCATTCGACTGCACGCTAACGCCGCTGGTCCCAGGCTCCAGGTCAACCCCATAAGCCAAGTTAGAGAACGTGTTGCCGGTTATGATGCCAGCGTTGGTGGAGTCGTTGGCATTCAGGTGAACGCCCGCTGTGCCCGTCGTCATTTGCTCCCCGGCGCCCCACAGGACCCCGATAAAGTGGTTGCCGGTGATGCTGATGCCGTGGCCCCCGCCGCTGTAGATGCCATTGGCATTGTTGGGCAGAAAAATGGTGTTGTTGTGGACGCCGAGCCGCATCACACCGGCCTGCAAGTGTATCTGATAGCGCGCGGTGTTGAACTGGCTATTTTCGATTGACAATTGGTCGGTGTTGGCCGTCGTCGGGTCCTGAAGGATGCCGTATTGGCCTAGCATGAAATTTAGCTTGTCTAGCTGATAGCCCTGGGACCAAGTGCCGATCTTCATACCAAACCCGAGGTTCCAGAACCCGGAGCGGGAGCCATTGAACACGGCGGCCAAGCAGCCGCTTGGGTAGGCCGGGCCGGGAGGCGTGCCCTCGAACAAAGTGCCGATCCCGGTTTCTAACGGGTTGTTGAAGTCCACGGGATCGGCGTCGGTTATGTTCAGCCCATCAAAATCAAGGAAGGAGACGTTTGTGGTGTGGACGCCAATTCGCCAGAACTGCTTAGGGCCGGTCATCGTATAGCGGCCCGCGCCCTGAATAGACACGTCGCGGATTTCGGAGTGATACGGCGTGCCGGGGCATGGGCTTGACCCTGTGTTGGCGAAGTCGTTGGTGGCTGTGATGGCGTCGGTCGTGCCGACCTGTGTGGTCAGAAGCGTCAGCCCCTCCACCGCGAAACTGTGGTGGTCGGAGTGCTCCGGGAATACCAAGCCGCCGCTCGTGCCCGTCCACAACAGCGCCGTATTCGCCGAGCCGACGCCACGCACCGCAGCGCGGGAGGTTCCCGTGGTCGGGAATGCCCACGAAAGCGGGCCGCTGAACTTGTATATCCCACCGCCGAACTGCACGCAGCCGTGGCGCCGCGCCGCTTGCGCCATAGCGGCGGCATAGGCCGCATCGCTGGCCGCCACGCCGGTCGGATCGGCACCAAATAGGTCAACGTGAAGGCAGGGCACGTTTGCTGTGTGCCGCAGAGCCGTGGCCGTGGTGCTTCCGGTCGGCGTCACATGCTGGCCGGAAGCATCGCCGTTTATGGCTTGCTTGGCGGCAAGTCCGCTATCCACGTAGCCCTTGGGCGCCGACTGCGCCGCATCGGTCGGGGTTGCCACCTTGGGGGGCGGTAGGGCTTGCGCCAGGGCAAGCGCCGGCAGGAACAGCGCCAGCGCCGCCAGGGTTCGAATGAACATGGGCGTCCTCATGATACGGCCAGGGTGTTGTCGTCGTTCCACGGCTGTCCCGAAGCAGCGAGAGGGGCGGTGGGAAGTTGCTGGAACCAGGCCAGGAAGGCGACGCCGAAAGGGGGCATGGCGGCTATGGTGGCGCTAAGCGTCGCGCTGGCTGTTAGTCAGCGCAGATACCGGATCCAGGGGAAATCTGAGCATTCAGTATGTTACGGCGCTGATCAGCGTCGAAACCCAGCGCTGACTTACAGCTACACTTAGAACCCTGGCGATGGGCTGCTGCGCCGCGCCGCCGGCATGGCCGGGCGCACGGCCGGGGCGGGCGGCTCCGGCCGGGGCTGTTGCAGCACTGGCTGCCGCCGTGCCAGGGCGGCCAGCGCCGCCGGCGCCATGCGCCCGACGGCGGCGTCCACCGCCCCCTCCAGTCGCCCGGCCCGGCCCTGTGCTGCCCGCCCGAACGCCGCCAGGCCCTCGCCCTGCACCCGGATAGCCTGTTCCAGGCCCCCGAGCTGCCAGGCTACCGCCCGCCGCACAGCCGCCTCGGCCCGCAGCAGCCGGCCCTCGGCCGCAAGGCGGGGCACCCCGCCCCCATGCGCGTGGGCATGACGCTGCACCCGCTCGCACCCCTCGATGAAGCGCCCGCTGGCCTGCTCCCCGTCGGCCCGCACCTGCGCCAGCAGGTCCATACCCAGCGGCTTGCGCGGCTTCTCGCTCATCGTCCGCCCGATGCGCTCCCACAGGTCCTCGGCCGTCACTGGCCGCGCATCGCCCAGCGGCCGGGCTGCCCGCTCCGCCTCCCGCTCGGCTGCCTCCCCCACCAAGGTCCACACCTGCGACACGTGCCGGCTTTCAGCGACATACGCCTTGAAGGCCGACATCCCGGCTGAGCCGCGCGGCATGGCGTTGACGTGCTCGCCCGAGGTGATGCCCTGCGCGCTGTCGATGGTCAGGCAGTGCCCGAACCCCAGCAGCAGCCGTCCGGTCGCAGGCTCGGCCAGCCGCGCCCAGGGCACATGCACGGCCGGCGCCCCGCGGCGCGCCGTGCTGCGCAGGTGCAAGCCCTCCGCGTCCCGGCCCGCCACCTCGACCACCTGGCCGTTGCTGCCC
>JAABUV010004094.1_pt1 | contig 17771 bp, 18 predicted proteins | sample 5559971 | NCBI WGS metagenome assembly JAABUV01 (sample SAMN10711881, study PRJNA513362) | rock metagenome | isolation source: Antarctica rocks | place: Antarctica: Victoria Land, Knobhead nord | collected 2015-12-19
TGCATGTTGGGCATGAAGAAGAGCTTGCCTGTGGAGCTGCTGGCACATTATTCAAAACAACATAGTCCTTCTCAGAGATGATAGTGATACCATAGCCCGCAGCTTCAAAGTCGTTCAGAACTGCAACCCGCAACCCATACTTCCTGCATGTGCCAGACGGCCTTGATCAGCAGAGGCGATATGCGTACAGCATGCTACTCGACATAAGGTGCTATATGATGATGCACAAGCCACAGCTCTCAACATCACTGCAGCCACATTGGGATGGGCTGTCTCAAACCAATGTGACGGATTTGTTCTTGCATCTGTGAGCAGCCAATCTCAATGCTGAGATGCCAAAAGACACGGTGATGCAGTATAGCACAAACGGCAGCAAACTAGCTTCTAGACAAGCATGAAAGTAGTCTCCTAAACTGTTGAAGGACACAGCAAAATTGTCCATTGAGCACAGCATGCAGACAGCCGGTTTATAAGCTCTGCTAGGGTGGCTTACTCAGTGAGGGCATCCCCGTCAATCTTCCAGCTCAGGTTGGTCATGTCACATATGTTATCCTGCACAAAGCCTACATCACAAAGCGAGTCATCCCTCATTTTCCTGAAAAGCCATGACACTGATGCAGAAAGATACAGTGAGCAGTTTGCATCATTCCAAACATGATGAGCACAGAAGCCTGGACATGCACAGCAACTTGAAAATGGCAAATGGGAGTCTATGCAGAGGGTCACAAAGGCATCAAGTCCATACTCTAGGCAGGCATGGCGTTTCTAAATAGTGTAATGCAACAATGACGTACTAATGTTTCCCCATGGTTTACGAAACACAACTTTGCTTTGTGTCTGCACATACATCTGTGTCTGTACAAATAGACAAAGTTGTGAGCAAGGGCTCACCAGCACAGGCAAGAGCTGCACTTTCAGGTGGGCTCTCCCTATAGATGGGCTCAGCCATCAGAGCCTCAAAGGCATCTTCAAAGGTTTTGTAGTCACTAGTTGGGTATGTCTGCCACAAACAGAAAATTGTCTTGAGCATATGTTGCGCTGGAGACAAGGATGCCTCAGGTTGTGCTAAACATGGGATTGCAGTTCAATGGACACATACAGGGGAAGAAGATTGGTATGCAGCTGCTGCTGCAAGCAACATTTACTTACTTGCATCATAATGGGAATGCAACACAGAAACAAGCCCACCATACAGTGATTCATGGTAAGACCATGAGCACTTCATCAGCGTGTACCTTGGTGAATATTTCATCATACACCACGTCAACCTTGATGTTTGCTTGCCATAGGGAGAAACGGCAGTTTGTGCCTCCAATGTCTGCTGTCAGGAGAACATCTTTTTGCTCCTGTGCCAAGCAGTTGCTGTAGCTTGATTTGGTCTTGTCAGGACCGTTTACAAATTGCTTGGGACCTGGATGTATGTTACCTCTGATTGATGTTTCTCTACAACTGCGTCAGCGGCTGCGTTGAAGTCATCAGCACTGATCTGAAGAGAGCTGGCAACCTCCAACAAGGTTTCCTTATAGAGGTTGCTCTTTTTGTGATGCCACGATCCCATACTTGGTCGTGACAGTGTGAAGGACCCTGATCCGTGAAACTCAGACATGATTCAGTGTAGTATGCGGCACTCAATGGAAGGCTCTCAGACTCAAAGGCCCTGCAGTAGGTATCAGTGTTGCACCGAGCCAATCAAACAGGGTACTGCTGCTCAGGTTGTGACGTGAAATATGAAGGAGGATTGCATTACATATGGCGAACATCTGAAGGCTCAAAGACAATGGGAATGCATCGATTGCTAAAACATGGAGGCGCTTTATATTGCATGCGAGCACCTGGCTTAAGGGCGGCAAGTTACACAAATGAGCATCCGAAACGCAGCGGACGCTACACAACCGAAGATAGCTGATGTAAGCAAAGTGCTCTGCGGCGATTTAGTGCAAGGGTGCGGTCTTGTCGCTGGCAGCTCATCGCATGTTTGACCGTGAGTCAGCTGACACTGATATCGCAAGATTGAAATCCGAAGATAGCTTTTGATTCACTGCCAGCTACATGTGAGTCGTCAAGGTGGATCATTACGCCGATGTAGCGCATTTCTAGTGCTAGCGAGGCTAGTGAATGTGACTTGATGACAGGTGTTGAATTGGATGAAGGAGGTGCTTCTCAAGGTTGCCATGGGACAGTGTATACTGCTGCCAGCATGGACCATCATCGAAGTCATGCTGCATCACACAGCAAACTGTGCCTCGAAACATAGCAGTCACTCGGAAACCACCATGAGCTGCGCTGAGCGCTCCAAGGCATAGCCCATACCGACACAAATGCACATCTGGTTCACCATGTTAGCTTGTGCCATAAGCCTTATGCTAACATCAAACGTTCTCCCTGCGGGAGTACTGAAAATCTATCCCTGGAACTTGCTTCATCATTGCCCCAGGACTTGGGCACTGTTTGCAACTTGCTGGCACCCTTGCTTGCCTGCTTGCTGTTCATCATCGGGATGCGCCTGGTGGAGCTTTCACAGCTGAGGGGATCATGCAGTGGTGTGCTTGGCCAGCTGCAAAGTCCATCCTCGCTGTGCATGCTCCAGTCAGTCAACCTGCAATGACAGTACTGTCTGCTGCAAAGCTGCCATACAGCATGTCATGACACCATTGGTGATGATTTGGCATGCTGGGCATCAATCTGCAGCATTACCCAGCCAACATCAAAACAAAGGTAATCAACTTTTATTTACCTGACATGGGTTCATGACTTTTTGAAGTGACTCAAAGCAGCAGTCATTATTCATGTGCTCTCTCAAGTTGTTGTATGGCAATACTCTCTGATGCTGTCAACAGCTGAGAAGCATGGTGTGAATAGGTGAGAGACACCTGTGAGACGTCACTTGCTGGTCAGGTGAAGCTGCAGCAGCTGCTGTGCCCTTCTGATTAGGCCGGGTAGTCGATTCTTTCTCCCCTACATGGCTGCTGGAGTCTGCACCATGCAGAAACAGCATCAGTGTCATGTGGGCAGATAGCAAGCTTCACAACACAATGCCAAGGCCTGCAATGCACACGCCCCATACATCTCACGCTGAACACTGTGAAGAGCATAGCTTGGCACAACATACTAAATAGCACTGTGGCTCTATAGGAGTACAAGGATGCATCAGGTCACGGCACTTTGGCCCACGATCATGTACCTGGACCATCTTCTGATTCTTGTTTTGATGGGTAATCAAAACTCAGCCCTAGGTCGTTATGCCGGCCAGTGGCGTCTTGCCAGCGGAAAAATTGTGGTGGCAGCCAGTGAGTCTGCTCCACACTCACCTCAGCTGCTGCTGCATCTGACTCACCTTCTGAGTCACTGTCTGAGCAACTCCCAGAACTGGTGTGAGAGTCGGCTGCTGAAACGCTGCCTGACCATGCTGTCTGTGGGTGTGTCAGCTGCTCATGTCTTGAAGATGTTGACTGGATGTCTTCAGCATTATGAGCTGCTGCAGACAGCTGCACAGCCTCGTCTGCTTGTAACTCTGAGTCACACTGGCACTGTGGCTTACCCCAGTCCTCATTTGCATCCTGGCTGCCATGTATACAGTGTCCCGGTAAGTTTGCAAGCTGATCAAGCTGAGCAACTGATGACGCAACAGGACGTACTGACAGAGATGCTGCGGCAGGTAAGCTATTGACAACCTGCAGACTGTGCTGTGCCGGAGACAGCAGCAAAGAGTCCACAGCATCATACTGAGCACCAGCCTGATTGCTGGACCGCACTGTGCCAATGCCACTGTGATCATTGATCAAGCATTCCCTGTCCTCCACAGTCTGTGCCTTGGCAAGTTCAGCCCTTGAGAACAAGTCAGCAGCTGCAGCTGCACATGGCTGTGCTGGCGCTGTGTCTCTTTGTGATGCTGCAGTTGGACGCATATGCTGCAGCAAAGCTGCAGCCTGGTCACGCCTCATGCATGGTGCTGCATGGGGGCTGTCTGCTTGCGGCCAGGGCTGCTGCAGCACATCAGCTTGCTGTTTGTCCCGCTGCTGGCGCTGTGCAGGCTGAGCAGTAGCGCCCTCAACCGATGCTGAGCTGATTTGTGGCTGGGCCAGGCTTGAGTTCTTTGCTGACTGCGCAGGAGCAACCCATGATGAAGCCCTTGCAACGTTGTCTTGCAGAGACAGATAAAAGGTTCTGCCATGGGTGCGCAAAGTATGTCATGGAAATGTAATGTAATGCACTCATGGTTGCACAGGAACAAAACAGGATACCAGCTTCCGAAATGAGGCAAAGCAACGGCCCTGTGACCAGTCAGCAGCCAAGCTGTGCACATAGCAATGCAGCTATAACTGTGGCAGACCACATGCAGCAGCATTTGTGGATGACTTGTCAAGTGTTGTGAAGTACAAACAAAAGCAAAGATACATCGCAAGCAGATCTCACCATGCGCAAAGGACCCAATGTCAAGCTGGCTTTCATGTCTGGCTTTGGCCATGATGAGTGTGCCTTTGCAAAGCCCCAGCCTGCTTGTGCTCCAGCTTTCCTGGCCTGCAGCAAAGCACGTGCTTGCTCACAGACATGTTGGATGTGTATATGCTGCACAATGCCCAAGTGCTTGAGAATGATGTTGCAGCAAGGTTGTGTGCATTTGTTTCACCATTCCAGTACACAACTTCTGCCATGGGCATGCATGACTGGCAGCATGAACACCATTGTCCAGTTTGAGCCATGCATACCTTCCAGAGCTTCCTCTTTTCCTGCTTGTAAGCTGCTATGGCTGCCTCCAGCACTGAGGGACCAGCAGCCTGAGAACTGTGGTCAGCAAAGCTGCTGATGTCGGCCTGTTCATGGTTTGACAAACAGGGAGCAGTAGCTGGAGCTGTAGTTGACGCTGAAGGGGCCTTGTATGCTGTGTCAGTTGACACAGACAAAGAGACGGCCAGGTCGGTGCATTTGTTGAGGTGCTGAAAGCTGTCATTCAGCAGACCATGTGAAGGTCGGAGGTAGCTACTGCTGAAGCAGCTCAAAAGATCAGCAGTTTGCGCTGTTTCAGGAGAAGCAAGGGCTGCGTGTGCAGCTTTGTCTTCGGTGACAGCAGCTGGCAATACAGCTTTGGAGGGTGGGACTTCCACTGTAAGGCCGTCCAACAACAAATTCAGGTGACCTCTTTCAGCCAACTCTTGCTCAATCAGGGTCGAAAGCCTTGCAAGCCTGTTGTCAACACACAAAGTCTGCTGAGCTTTCAAGCTGAGCAACAGCTTTTATGCTTGCGCATTGCAAGCGCCAAGAAAGCTGCGATAAAGACCGTCAGCCATGTTGCTTGTTTCTTTTCACAAGCAACAACAGCACTAGGTCACACCTTGACACCTCACGGACGTCCTCGGAACGTATTCTGTTTAACTCTGACAGGAGCTCAGGTGTGGAGGCATCGTACACTTGCCATGGCTCCATTTGGCAACAGCTGAGCGCGGTCGGAGCACTCCAGCAGCAAATGCGAATCGCGTGCACCTTCCGGCAAGCTTTATCTGGTAAGCATTGACATTGAGTGAAATCATTAGTCCAATGACCTGTCACTTTCTCCACAGGTGTGAAGCAAAGCCATTCATGCTTTGCATGAGACACAACCTCAGGCTGTTGCCATCAGCTTGTGTGCCGTCGGCTTGAAGATAGCAATGCTGACCTTCCATTGCTGCTATGTACACTAACATACACCACCGTGCTTTCAGTCTGGCTTTTACGTGCTGATTTTGAAATCCTGCATAACCAGATCCTGCTGCTCGAATGCCCCAAGAACAGTAACTTGGTGTCTTCAACACACGTATGCTCAAGCTGGTCTCCACCATTTCACTGGTGTCCATCATGATGTGTTGGAATAAGGAAGCAATTGTACAGAGCATCATAGTCAGCCTATCCTGCTCATGAGATGGTGATCACCATCTCCATACTTTCTGGTTATATTCTGTGAGTGAGTCACAGTGCCAGCTCTGCTTGAACACCAGCTCAGTACACACATGCATGCAGTCCAACAGCAGGTTGTGGCCACCGATACAGCTATAACCTATGCTATTGACCAGACACAAGATGAATGAGCTGCAATAAGCATGTGTCCAGGTATCTTGAACCAACAGAGCATGGACAATTGTATCTTTCCGTCGTCAACGACTTTCGAAAATGAAAACAGTCTGTTGAGGACAAAAAGCACAGATGGACATGACACGACGTTGACTCTAGCAAATATTTGTTTTACTTTAGGTCTTCAACTGTCGTCTTCTTTATCCCACAAAACCAATAGCAGAGCCTTGTGAGAGCAGGGGTGTGCAGCAGCAAGCATATGTCACCAAGGTAGTATGCATGCATAATAGTCTACATCAGTCCGATGCAACACCCACATTGTCATTTTCGCCTGGTGATTGCAGGGAAGATCTGCAGGGTGATGCAGTGATCTAGAGAGTCAAGTCGAGGCTTAACATGGTCATATATGCAAACATACATCAAGGCTGACATGGGTGTTGCCGATAATTGCGCGCAAGGATGAACAAGCTAAATCACAGTGGCTTTGTGCTGCTGACATGGATGCAGAGGATGAGCTTCACCATCAACAACCTGTTGCCACCTTGACAACTGATGCGCACCCTAAAGCATAACCACTGATCACTGTTGCGCAGATTAACTCCATATTAAAGCGTGTGGCGGATGACTGGTTCAGGGTACACCAGGCAACACAGTCATGAGCACGGACGCAATGAGCTTTATCAGGCAATTGCAGCACTGGAGACCCCACAAAACAGCAGCACAGATCAAGCAAGTCAAAACCTCAAAATGATACAGCAGCAGCAGTTGCTGAATGTCAAAATTTAGGCAACAGCATGTGGCAACTTCTGTTGCCACAGATGTCCCACCCAGCTGACAATGAGCCTCATACTGGCACAGGTGCAGCTGCTTTGTTCTGCTGCCGCCGCTGCTGTGCGCGAGGGGTGTACATTTCCCTGTGGCGTGACTTACGGCTGCCTTCCTTCAGCTGGTTGCCCTCAGGCACCTGATACGCCTCCACATCCAAGACAGACACCTGCAAAGGTAGAATGGACGCACAAGCTTGCACAAGAACAAAGTGAGCTACAAGAACAAAAAGCTTGATGGGGTGAGTATGCACCAGGAAACAACAGAAGACCAGCTTTGTAGTTGCACAGATTGCTTGGATGAACTATAGGTAAGATGGCAGGAGCTTACCGAGTTGATGTACTTTGACTGCTTGAATGAGACTATACCCTCCTTCAATGCATACAGTGTGTAATCATGGCCAAGGCCAACTCCAACACCAGGGTGAAACTGCAAAAGAGGAAAGCAATCAATTGGTGACTGGCAAGTGACCAGTGGTAGAGCTTCTTTACATTTGCCCGAAGCTGCAGTTAGCACCCAGGCAAACTGCTACACACCTTAGTACCGAGCTGTCTGACTATGATGCCTCCTGCTCTAATAGGCTGTCCACCATACACCTTGACCCCTCTCCTTTTTGAGTTCGAGTCTCTGCCGTTCTTTGTTGATCCACCTCCTTTTTTGTGGGCCGCTTCAATTGTAAACGGCACAGGCGATACAACGCGCAGAGGTTTTCTCTGCTGCAGTTTGTGTCCGCAAGCAAAGCTTCCCTGAGCGCTGCTGTGCAAGCCCGAGCTTGCAAACGCTGATGCCAGCATGGCAAGTGTTTTCTAGATCTGTGCTTCTTCAGCAGCCGTCCTGTCGACGTGACGCAGACCAAGTGCTAACCACATGCGGCGACAAGATCACTTCTTGCCTTCCGTGTCTCCGTACACGTTTCGTTGATCTACGCAAATTGTCCCACGCACTCACCTCCGTGTTCTGCAGTCCCAGTTCACCTTGAAAGCAGTCCCCAAATTTCGAACGAGTCGTCAAGAGTTGCTATTCGCAAAACTCATCGCCATTGTCAGGCAGCCATTCTGTCCGTTATGATCATCTGCGAGTGTTTGTGTCAATTGATCGTTAAGCCAAATGTGTTGTTCGAAGTATCGATCGAGGTGCATACCGTGAGAAAGACTTGATCACAGGTTTCCGCTGTGCAAGAAGTCGCGAACCCCTGCCACTTGCAGCGATGGGAATTCTGCAGGAGAGAAACTCAACTGACAATGCTCTCGCTGGACTCACACCGCGCAGCACTGCTTTCAAGTCCAAGGCTCCCAGCATAGCAGGCGCAGAAGACCAGGTAGGCACAGCTTGCCTCAGCTGAGGTCTCAGAAGACAGGCAGCCCTACAACTCCATTTGTTTGCAGGTCAATCAGGACTCTCCTGCCTTAAGCCTCTCTGCCAGCAGGTTGAAGATGTGTTAAAATTTGCTGTCATAGCTATGGCCATACTACTATGTGCTGAATGCTTCGCTGTGTCTGCTTTGCAAGTGCAGCCATTTGCTTTTCGTTGTGGGTGATGATGCCTGCAAAATCAGCAGCAGTTGAAGCTTGAGCGGTCTCTATGCAGGCCTGACCAGTCAGCAGTTATCCAACAACTGCCCTCCGGCACCAATTCCCATACAGCTCAAACACAAATAACAGCCCATTCCATGACTCAGGCTGCACCAACCTTTGGCCTACAGCAGGTTGTTGAGTTGTACCGCAACACGCTCAAGCTAGCATCTGAAAACAAAATCACCAAGGACAACACATGGGCACTTGGGCTGATTGACCACATGAGTGATCTGGTGAAGCCATCAGATGAAGAGAGGGGTCAGACCAACTTCCAGAGGGCAAGCTGTACTCTTGACGCTGGTGTCAAGATCTACTCATACAGAGTTGACAGCGTGCACAACAGCATCTACAAGACCCTGGGAGGTCTTAGTCGCACAGCAGGCCCAAGTCAACAAGACGATGCTGGTAATGCTTGCCGCTTGAACATGGTGCATGATAGCAGAGACTTGGACTCATGCATGCTTGTTAGTAGCTCGTGGTCATGTATACTGTATGTCATGTTATGCTGCTGCACCAATTGCTTGCCAGCATGCTTTGCCCCCGCAGGCAGTCATTGCAATGACAGGCAATGACTAGCACCTTGACTGGCTTCAACGCACCACTTCAAGTCGGTTGTAATGTTGTCTTGTGTAGTATTGCTGATGTGAGGTTCAAGGCGCTAGGGTCTGAAGTTTCCTCGAACCATGCATCAAACCAGGGGTGAGATTATTAATGTCATTAGCGCCAGACCGTCTCAACATGGAGGCTGCCTTGCTCCAAATACAGGTGTTGCGTAAGTCAGGCAGCAGAGGAGATGATCTGCTACCTTTGAGACAAGCATACAAACATATGCTTTGGATGAGGCTGTGCATGACTCACTCTGGTGCAAATGCTGTAGGGGAGACAGAAGGTGGTGAGAAAATGGACTCAGAATCTGGCTCCAAACGAAGAAGAGGGATAGGAGCTGACCAGGCAGCAGACCCTTCAGCTACCCTGGAGGCCAACGTGGAGAATCTGAATGTCAAGAAGTTTGACCTGACCTTTGCTGTGGATCCTTTGTTCCACAAGACCTCTGCCCAGTTTGATGAAGGAGGGGCAAAAGGTTGGACCGCAGAGCCGTTTGTGACTGGTCTGAGTATTCAAGAAACATTGTGCAGTGCACATTATGCAGGACAATGTCTGACTGTCTACCTGCAATTAGTCACTGCTGCTGTACATGTTATGCTTGAGCTTGAAGACAGCTGTCAGGCTTGATTCCCACAGCACATGTCCTGTCAGCTGCAGCTTCATGCTAGCTGGTCGGCACGGCAGTCCTGGCTACCTATGATTCTGAGGTTCACTCAGGAACGGCAACCACTGACAGATGCTGTCCGCCGCCTGTACACCTGAGCATTGTTTTTCCAGCATCAGTATAGGGGCAATCTGCTGCTGCCACGATGAGACTGTAGGCTGTCATACGAGCACAAGTCATCAGGCACTGCAGATGCCAACATGTGGGCAATCATCAGAGCCACATAAGCTCTAGGGGTCCACACAGGACAGTCATCAACATGCTGATGTGTCAAAGCTGCAGTCATACTGTGTCCTAATTTGCAGGGCTGCTACTCAACAATCTGAGTGTGTACCGTGGGTGTGAGATAGTCTTTGACTCCTCCGAGGTTCCTGACCAGGCAATGGCAGCAGCCACACAAGTTCCTGATGTCCAGGTATACACTCATGTCACACCTGCTGTGGCACCCCTTAGGGTTTTGCTGCCATGAGCCAGTGCTTTTACTGTGCAGAGCTCCTTTCTTAGAAAAGTTTCACCATTATGAGCCAGAGTTTTTACAGTGCAGATCTCTCTTTATGGAGAAGACTTGCAGCCAGACTTTGTCAAGCCTGCTTCTCTGTAGGCTTGACAACCACAGACAAGGCAATGCACAGGGCAGTTGACAGTTGACTTGCATCCATTGTGTTTGTAGTAAGTATTACTGGTGCAATGAGCTAGGAACACGCAGTGAGCATGCAAAGATGCAGAAGGACTGCCATGCAAGGCAGGCACACAGCTCTGTAGTTGGGTGGGTATGCTTTCTTTGGGTTGGATCTCTGCTGTGCCACCTGCTGCAAAGCAGTAACAGTAGCAAATGATAGGGTGCAGCCACACTTGACAGCAGCAGACATTTGTAGACGCTGCGTCTCATTTTATTCAGATTGAGCCTTAGTAGCTGAAACCTCGCCAGACTGTCTAAGATGCTGAGCTACGAAAGCTGCCCAGCTCTGAATTTTAGCCAACGCAGCTCATGCTGAGAGTGCATGTCAAGCCGGGAGTGACAGTGCTTGTTGCTGGTGTATGTCCACAGCTGGACTGCTCAGCATGGCAAAGGCAGATAGCAGAAGCCCTGGGGGCATCCCCCAGTACTCCCATCACACCCTCATTGGCCCATCTGACGGCCTTGCTGGGGCCAAGGACTGCAGAGGAAGAGGAAGGGTATGCTAGGGAGGCCAACGAGTTGGCAGATCAGATACCAGTGGGTAAGTTGAACATAGCGCTACATGCACTCACATGCAGGATATGTCACTTGCCAAGCAAGCATGTTGAAAAAAGACAGCTTCCCGTCTTCAGATTTGCATGTGACTGAAAGATGGTCTCAATCTGAACAGGCTGCACAAGTCTCACATGCTGCTCAAGTCCTTCAGTGCAGAGCATCATAAAAAGCAACATAAGGGTTTCAAGGGCTATGCAGTTGTTATCTTTTCAAAATATGGAAAACCATGTCAGCAACCATGTGAGAACAGTAGAACAGCTCATTCCACTACTTTTCTGCGTTTGGACTCAATTCATTCACAGATGCATCGGATGAAACTTGGAACTGTTATTTTTTTCAGGAACTGCTTGGACAGGAGGCGCCCATCAAGAACCGGCCACTCAGAGCGCTGACATCACTGACGCTGCTGCTGATACGGCCAACTTGGGCGGTGATGATCACGATTTTGGAGCATTCGATGATTTTGATGAGAGCGCAGCCTCAGGTAAAATGTGAAACTCTTCACTGATTTTTGCTGACAGTATGCTCGTTTTTCCAAAACCAGTCAGTTAAGTCACTGACGACATACATGATTGGCTTTGGTACCTCTCAAGCCGGTGCTGTTCATCACCTGCTGTTGTGTGCAGTGATTTTGTTCAAGCTTAGCTTGTGATGCTTTGTGGCAAGTTTGCAAGCATTCTGTATGCAGCACCTTGTGCAATTAACCGTCATGGAGCGTTGTGCAAACCAGTGGCACCTCAACCTAGGTTGCACTGCAGCCTTTGACACTTTGTTTAGCAGCAATTTGTCTGAAGCCTGCACAGCCGGTATTACAAATGCTTTGTTGCACATGATCTTGAAGGTGGTCTTACTCTGGCAAGGCTGCTTCTGCACAGCAGCATTTCAGCATCAACCTCTTGTGTCTATGCTTGGCTGTGTGCACACAGACTGTGCTCAAATAAGTCTTTTTGTTACTGCACGTAATAGCAGAAGTGGGCAGCCCTTTGATGGTTGCAGCAATGACATGGGCAATGCCAGCAGCTGCAATAGCACTGCTGAGTTGAAAGTGTCTTGCAAGTTGATTCTGCTGTGTATAGGTTGACTGCTCTGTGTATACACAGAGCAGTCAACAGAAACGTCTGAGGTGGTGTGTGTATGACGCAGATGATGGCAGCAGGTGGCAAGACCACTGATGATGTTGATGAAGTGAATTCCGGGTGACATGGGCGACAACTGATGCAGATGCACCTCCATCAGGAAGTTGCATGCATCAATCCAAATGCATTGACCTGTGCTTTCTGTCATTCTCCTGCAGATGGCGTCGGCGGAGGTGGGGACGCTTTTGATGATGATGGTGGTGGTGATGCTGATCACACTGCAAGCTGGAATGACACAATCGGCTCTCCCCAGCAGTCTTTTCAAACCCAGGGCACCTCTGCCATGCAGGCCTCAGAAGCGTCACAGGTATTGTCTGCTATACAGCTTGCACAAACATTGCTTCAAGATGAACTGGAAAGACATTTGAAGAATGGGTACTCTGATTGGCTTGAAGTTTGTTTGTTTTATTGCCCAAAAGGACTGAAACCTGTCTCTTTGCTGTGATTAGGCTCTGTAGTACCCACTCAACAAAAGTAACAATTCTTATGTCTATACACAAAACAAAATAGTGCTGCTATGCCTGAAATGAGCATAGTCTGTGTACAGCGCATCATCAGTCTTGCCTACATGCTGCTATAGTACAAGCAAGAAAAGGACAGCTATTGGCATTCTGGGTGGGCTGTCTGCAGATGCCAGCAGCATATACAAATGTATAGATTGCAACATACATGAGTATGTCAGCGTCAGCCCATCAAAGCATGTACTGCTGCTCAGCACAAGCTGTATGCATCAACAGCACTCATCCAGGTCAACACGAGTTGTTCAAGTCAACAACAGTCACAAAGTGACTTGACGCAAATCATATGAGCGCAGGTTGGCAGGGACACCGATGATAATGTTCAAAATTATGAAGGTTGCTCTGTTGACTGGTTCTGTTTTTTGCTCACTGCTGTGCTAAAGCAACAGCTGCTGACGGTGGGAAAGCCAGCGGAGAAAGGACAGGACATTGAGGACCTCTGTAATGTGTTCGTGCTACCAGAAGCGCTGGCACTTTCAATGCTTAGTGTGGAGGTGAATGCTGAGCAATCGCGCCCCAGTCTGGCAGAATGCAGCTGTAATAGGAGTGTTTCTGGTAAAATCCGTGGGGAAGATCAACACATTGAAAATGAGATTTCACATGATCAATTCCCAATCTGCCTATGCAGGTCATTCATGGACCCCTTGATCTCGCATTCTCATCATGTTCTAATCCCTGAACATGTACACAGTTTAGTCACATGAGCAAGACCAAATCTGCCCATGCATCGCACAGTATTTCTCTATGAGTGTTGTTGCTTGTGTGCAGTTGCCGGAGGGGCTGCAGTTTATGCTGCAAAGCTCAGCAGACAGCCAGGAAGAGGGCTCGAGCGCTCTGTCACGTGGGTCCATGTGGGCTGGGGCCAGCCACTGGAGATACCAGCAACCTGCACAAAGAGCAGACTCAGATTCCCAAGCCGAGTCCAAGCCTGCACGCAGCAAAAGGTATATTGCATAGCCAGCCAGCATGCAAAAAGTTGAGCCGATGCAGAGATGAAGAGCACATGGCTTGGCCAAGCTTTCTTGCTCAAATATGAGGAATGCTGAGCCAGTATGCAGGTACAACAGCCAAGCCATGTTTGCGTTCCGAAACATCTGTTGCAAATTGTGATTTGGTGTACAGTGAGCTCCCTATGCATGTGCCTAGGTAGGCCTCAAAGCCTTACTAGAAAGCATGTAGTGATGGTGATGGTGATGATGACGCTTTGCATGCTGAGCCACGCTGCAGATTGGAAGCTTCCTCACCTGATTTGCAAGACACCAGACATGGTCTCCCTTGCAAATCAGGTTGTCCCAGAGCATCAGTTGCACAGCCTCTGCTGGATCTGCTGCACGGCTGCTCAGACCCGTACAAAAGCAGAAAGCAATTTGCATCACAATGCAAACAAGGCTTTTATGTACACAAAGTCATCTCAATACATGCAAGAGAACACCTTTTTGTGTTGTATCAGCTCTGCATCTGTGCTGCAGGCGTACCAAGGGACAGCATATTGTGGACTTTGAGAATCTGCCAGAGCTGCCAGACAATGCCTTTGAGCTAGCGCCTCACAAGGACATCAGTCTGAAGTCCATGCCAGCTGTCAACACCCTGCTGCCTCCAGACCATCACTACAAGGTCTGCCTGTCCTGCTGTTTGTCAGAAAGTCAACAGCCAAGTGTCCAGCTGTTGGCTGCCAAGTGAAGTCTGTCTGCTAGCTGGTATGCATGTGTATCGCTACTGATTGTCTGTTTGCTGGGATGCCTGTTCCTGCTGTGTACTACAGGCTCAGCTCACTGGTCTTTGTCTCTTACCCTCATGCCTGCTGTCACTGCTTACTTGCCAGATCACCAGTGCTGGGTCTGTCTGTATCAAGTCTGTCCATACTGGGTGTGTCTGTGCTCAGTAACTTACATGTCTGTGCATGTGCACCAAACCCCCCTACTGACTTGTCTGTCAAGGGCCGTCGTCCAAGTGAATGTCTCCGTCGGTCTGTCAGCTTGTCTGTCTATCCCATTGTTTGCAATTTGACCTGCATGCACATGCAAGGTTCTTTCTTAGTGACCTTTTGGATTTAGCTGGGCCTTGATGCGGCTCTGCAGCTGGCCTGTGTTAGGCTGCGTCAGTTGTGCTTGACACAATCTGAATACGGCCTGTCTAGGCCTTTCTGTAGGATGAGTGGGCCCTGTCAGAAGAAGCATCAGCTTGTCGCTCTTCAAGGCTGGTTTGTGTAGCATGCAATGGCTGCCTTTAAACCCTCATAAAGGATCTTTCCCTCCTGCCTTTCAACCCCTGCAAAGTTATATTCCCTCATTTGCCTTCGGTCTCATGCTGAGTGGCTTGGTCTGGGAATCAGAATACTCCTTGTACCAGCTTGTAGTCTTTGACCTAAGAACTTGCTGGCCTTAATTGCTACTCCTGATGCTTTCAATGACTGTTAGCACAGTAGGCTAATAATTCCTGCTCAAGTCATGCTTGGAGCTACAAACAGGCAGTCTGTAGCAGTTTGTTGACATGAAGACAGACGTTTCCTGTGTGCTGTGCGCACAAAGCAATAAATCATCTAATGCTTTTGGCATGCAGCTCAGTATGCTCAGTCAGCTGTTCACAAAGCCAATGTCAGCCACTTTGGTTAGAAGCAATTCCAGGGATAACGCAGGCCCCAGCAGTCCTGGGCTGGACTTTGGTGGGGACAGTTTTGGGGCTGCAGGTAAAAGTTTTTCTGCTTTGTTTGCTTCTTCTTAGTGCTTCTTGTGACAGCTGGTGTCCGACTACATTGGCAGTCAAATGCAAAATATTGCCTGTGCAGCAATGGCTATTGATGCAACTGCAAGACCACATGTGCTGGCTTACAATTCATGCTTACCTTTGAGTCCATTACCTGCTTGACTAGCTTGTGACTAGGGTCTGGCCGATGAAGAAAGGAGTATAATCAGAGATGAATGCTACAAAAGGCGTTGATTTTCTCACGTTCAGTCACACGTCCAGTCTTGAACCAAAGTCTTGCAGAATGCACCTACATAACTAGTGCCTCGAGTACCTGCTCTTGGTAACAGCTTGGATGTAGTCATGCGCCGACTTTTGCAATGGCAGCCACCAACTCATGTGCTGTCTTCTTGAGCTATTAGACTCAAGCTTTACAGATGGTATTTGCAGATGACGGGGATGGAGGTGGTGGCTTTGAGGACTCAGGAGGCTGGGGGGATGCTGACTACGAAAAGGATGGCAGCCTAGGTGATGCTGGGGACATGCTTGAAGCCCCACGCAAAGTAGAGAAGATCAGTGTCACCTACTCCAAGGCTTCTAAACAGGTGTGTTGACGGCAACAGAGTCACAATGCGTTAACCCCAGGCCCAAACAGGTGGACATTAACAGTTCATCAGAAGCACCTTGTACAAGCAAACCGCAACAGCGTGGTGGCAATTGCATGCTTCACTGCCTGGCGATCTTACTGTTGCACTACAGCATCTGCAGATCACTCTGTGTTCCGTTGGGATCTTTGCCTGGAGAAGTTTGCCAGAGGTCACTGATGGCGGCTTCTGGCAGTATCAGTAACAAAAGTCATGACGCCCTGCGGTATAAAGGATTTGGCACAACGGCGTTTCTGGTGCAGCCTTGGTGTAAGCCTGTTGACTTTATTGTGTCGTGACACATACCGCAGGTGGATGTCAGAGCACTAAAGGAGACTCTGTGGCACAGTATGATGCCCATTCAGGAGGCCAGCAATGCAAAAGACGTGTCCTTCCAAGACCTCATAGCTGATGTTCCACCTGTCAGCGCTGCAGGAAGATCAGAGGACCTTTCTGTGCATCTCTGTTTCATTTGTCTGTTACACCTTGCAAATGAGCATGGACTTGCAGTCAAAGGTTCTAAGGCACTGGACCATCTTGTTGTCAGCCACCCAGTTGTTTGAGCCGTAAAACTTTCCCTAGCAGGTGAGAGAGACATATTACAATATTGTAGCCAGCCAACAAGTTTGATCACATATAGAAGAAGACAAAGGTCAAATATCTTGTGCAAATAGGGACCTCATGGTGTTGGTGTTCGTGGAAAACAAAGGAGCATATTGCTGACTAAGTGCATGAAGAGCCGGACATTCAAAAATCATTTGCAACAGCCACACCACAACAATGTGTGCACATCCTACTGGCCCTGGTAACATGCTGGCCCCCAGCAAAACTGCCAAGTACAACTGGCAATCTATGAGAACCAAGTCTGAAGTACAGAAAGCGCTGCATGCGTCTACCAAAAACAGGTAGGTGACAGGGCCGCCTATGCTGGCTAAAAGCCTTAAACCAATAATGGTATGTGCGATGCCTGGTGATGCCAGCTCGAAGGACATCAGTGCATCGTTTTGAGCTTGGGTGCTGACTCACCTCTTGTACAAGTTGAGGATCTCACTTTCCAGCAGATGCAACAGCGCAAGGGCCTGTCCTCAGACTTCTTGGGCCTCAAGATCAGACTTCAAGCCTTTCTTCACCAGAAATACAGGGATGGTGGAGTGGTGCGCCAGTGTGCCAAAGGAGGGGCTAACAAGATCAGACTGCCAGTTCCTACAGTTCCTGGCCCTTGCCCAGCTCAGAGGCCTGAGCATACCAGTGTGGCAATGGATCCTACTGCAGGGCAATCAAACACAAAATGATGTTCATCCTCCGCTGAACCAGAAGCGCAGAAATCACAATGGCGTTGCTCCCTAGGCACCTGCTGTGCCAAGGGCAAAAGCCCACCAGTATCTACATGAAGACCATAACATATCAGACTTGTTGGCTGGCCAAAGCTTGTAATCTGCTTCTTCTTCCTCTTTTTCTTTTTGATTTGTAGGACGCACAGCATGGTGCCAAATGATTGCAACCTGTGTCACGTGCACATGGCCGTTGCATATGTAGCTACGGCCTTGTCTGCCAGAGCCGCTCTGGCCCCACGTTTCTCATCTTAGTCACAGCCAATTCGCTCCGAAACCAAGCTTCCAGGACTGACAGAGCTTTCATTTGAGTCTGACCAGAATGTCGTTGCCGCGCAGAGCCGTGCAACAATCTTGCTGTCTACGATACGCGCTTGTGCAGCGCACGTCAAGTGTAAATGTCAAGCTTTTGTGCCGTTCGTTCTGACGGATACACGCAGGTAAGGCAAGGGTAGACGTCAATAGTTCCGAGCTGATCGTCTACTCCATCTCACCTTATGTCTGTCCCACTACAG
>JAABUV010004095.1_pt1 | contig 17767 bp, 19 predicted proteins | sample 5559971 | NCBI WGS metagenome assembly JAABUV01 (sample SAMN10711881, study PRJNA513362) | rock metagenome | isolation source: Antarctica rocks | place: Antarctica: Victoria Land, Knobhead nord | collected 2015-12-19
AGCATCCCCACCGCCCTGCCCGACGTCCGCAAAGGCATCCGGATCAAGGCCTCCTGACCCACCAGTGTCGCGGGCATTCTTAGTTGAGGCACCGACCAGTTTTCGCGGGCATCTTGACTTGAGGCACCACGGACTGCACCCGCCGAGACCGACCCCGGCACACACCGCGGTCGCAACACACCAGGTCCACGACGACGCCCACCTCCAACGCTGCCCCCCAGGGTGGCCGTGCAGGCTGGTGCGCTAGGAGTGCCGGGCGTGAGCGCCTGACGGTGGCAGTCGCGCCCATGGTTGCGGGTGGGCCTCGGCGATGACACCCGCCTGGCGCCGAGGTCGGCGACGGTCTATCCGGTGGCGGCGTGGAAGACCAGCACCCACAGGCCGGTTATGGCCAGGCCGAGCAGGGTGATCGAGGCGAGCCGGATCAGGAAGGTCTCGACGACCGGATGTTGTTGGGGTGGGACATGGTTGCGCAAGGTGGTGACCCGGGCGGTGAAGGTGGGCGGGTGCCACCAGCGCAGCGTCCGGTTGCCGCGGAGGTGACGTTCAGCGAGGCGGCGTTGCACGGCGTCGATCATGGCTTTCGCGGGGCGGCGACCGAACAGGAACGCTGCTGCGTACCCGCGCAGCTTCTGGTCCCAGTCGCCGGCGGCGGTGTCGATGAGCCGGTCGCGGACGGGGGTCAGGCTGGTGATGCGAGAGGAGGCCCGCAGCTGGGCGAAGTAGTCCACGGCGTGGGCCTGGAGCAGGTCGGTTCCGGCGCGGGCGAGCAGGTAGCCGGGCACGGCGTAGGCGATGACCAAGGGCACGGTGGCAGCGATCTGCGCCGCCCGGGGGTGACCGGCCTTCAGGTTGGGGATGCCGACGCGGCGTTCGGCCCGGTCCAGCGCGGTCATCGGTCGCCGCCGCCGGAACGCGTTCCACACCGCGGCCTGCGCGAACAGCCCACCGAGCAGACCCTCCACGTTGTTGCGGATGTCGTGGCGCAGGCCACCTGACGGGACGAGGGTGTGCCAGCCGTGGGTCACTGTTGGGTTTGTCTCCAACAGCAGGTAGTACAGGGCCACGATGACCAGCTGACCGAAGTACGCCAGCACCACCGCTACCACCAGCAGGTGCGCCTTCTGGCCCAGGAACCGCGACAGGTGCGGCCACGGCCCCACCAACGGGGGCGGACGCCGTGGTGGCTGTGACGGCGGGTCACCGTCGACGATGAGCCCCGGCGTCACGGTCACGGTCGAGCCGGCCCCGGCCACAGGGTCAACCGACCTCCCACGTTGCCCCGGCGGTGACAGGTCGCTATGCGCACACCACCATCATGCCGACGCACACCAAGCGCGGTGCGAGCGCGGGGGCGGACTCCCACGATCGCGTCCCCCCGCGGTGCTACGGCCACCGAGCCCAACGCCACGCGTCACCACCGTTGTGGCCGTCTCGTCCATGGGCCCACCCGGAGCCGGGTCATCGGCTACCGCACACCAGCGACACCAACAGAACAGGGAAGCCGACGACCCTGTGCAGCTGCACCAGCCACCACTGGCTCGCCCGCCCTTGTCATCCCCCAACCTGGGGACTAGGCCATCACCGGGCAGCGCACCGAGCGGGTGACGCCTACGGCACCGGGCTCACCGTCGTCGACCGGCGCACCAACTTCGGTGACCACACCCCGCTGCTCGTCGAGGTCTGCGTCGACACCGAGGTCACCGCCCGGGTGCCGGTCACCCCGGTCGGCGGGCACCTGCCCGGCCGCGACGGGATGGTCAGCAGCCTGGGGACCGTCCACGGCCGGTTGCTGGGCACCGACTGGTGACCCCGCTGCCCGACCTCCCTGCCGGGGCGGTCCGCGTCGACCTCCACCCCGCACCCGAGCGCAACACCCACCCCAGGGACTCGCACCCATTGGGTTCGGCGGCGTCCCGGTATGTCGTGGTGGCGGGCGTTGACAGTACCGGGTCTCGGTGCTGAAAGATCGGCCTCGGGTCGAGTGAGCTAATGGGTCACAAGGGCGCGGAGCTGCTCGGGGGTCAGTCGCTGTCGCGATGAGGCCGAATTCCCCGTAAACGCAACACCTTCCCCGGCGAGGACCCGGGCGGGGTCCTGGCCCTCGCGGGCAGGGTTCGACCAGCGGAATCCCTTCGAGACCTCGCCGCTCGCCGACAGCACGCGGTATGCGTTCTCGCGCTGGTCGCAGCTGGTGACGTGGTTGCCGACCGGCTGTGCGGCGGTGCCGATGACTTCCGCGAGGTCGCCGTAGCTGGTCCAGTGCCCCGGCGTGATGGCGGCCAGGATGGCGTGGAGGTCGGACCAGTCCCTGCGCCGCCCACCGGTGACATCAGCCAGGGAGGTCAGGTCGTCGCCCTCGTCGGTTCGCCACCACGAGGGGCCGCGAAGAGACCCGGAAGCTGTCCCCGTCGCCTCGGCCACGATGTGGCGGGCTAGCGCCGTCGGGGTCCACGTCGTTCGGTCTGCGTCCCAGACGAGGGGCTGCGAGGTGTCGTTGCGCCACCGGGCGGTCGCGCGCGAAGGCTGCTCAGCGAACCAGGCATCGAGCTGTTCCTTCTCGGCCGCGTCGATGCCCTGCGCTACAAACCTCAGCAGTGTCCCGTCGGCCAGGGCCGCGTTGTCGATGAGACGACGCACGGTCGTCGCGGTTCGGGTCCGCTCCGCCGCCTTGCGCGCGACCTCGTCACGCTCGGCGCGCACCGGGGCGAGGGTGAACTCCTCGACCTCCGGCGTGGGGTAGACCTTGCTGAAACCGGCGAGCGTCTGCTCGCCGACCTGCCACGCGGTGACCGATACCAGCGAGACGTCGATGCCCTGCTCCGACAGCCACACTGAGGTGTGCGTGACCTGCTTCGGGAACGACCCTGCGATCAGCACGATCCGCGGGCGGCGCAGCAGGTCCGGGTCAAGATCGCCGGCGTGCTCGGTGAGGCGGTCGGCGGCCTGTGTGGTGGTGAGCTGTTCACCGCGGTGGGCGCGGTAGTGCTGGTGCGCCTCGGCCAGGGTCTCTGTCGTGAACCGGGAGACCAGGGCAGCGTAGGTAATTGCCTGCAGGTGGACGTCCGAGCCGGAGTCGGCCCGCTTGATCTCCACGACCACGAGGCGCCCGGACGCCTCGAGGGCGAGTACGTCCAACCGGTCCCGAGTTCGGACACCGTCGGCGGAGGACCACCGGTCGTACTCGGCGGTGACCACCATGACGCCGTCCCCAAGGACCTGGGGGTGGGCGATGACCCACTCCTGCAGATGGTTTCTCTCCCAGAAGCCGAGCTCGGCAAGCCCGCGCTCGGGGGCAGGTACGGCCTCACTGCCGTTGACGGCGAACAGAACGGTCATGAGATGACGCTACGGCGGCACGATGCGCAGCACCCGGGATTGCGCACGATGCTCGTCAGTCCTGCTCGGCAACCGGGCCAGGGTCACGGCTCGGGTCTCCTGCGGCTTCTTCCCCGGAATTGTCGGGGTCGGAGCCACGGAACAGCCACAGCTCGATCTGGTCAGGTGTCGCAACGACACCGTCCTGATGTGTGAGTTCCTCCGCCCAACGGCGGACCAAGGTGCAGTAGCGGTCGTACGTGGTGGCGGGCCACCAGTACGTTCCTGCCAGGCCCTTCCAGCCGTGCCGAGCCAGTGACGCCGCCACCCGCGAATCCAAGATCAGGCTGGGATGGTCCACATCCCCGCCACCGGCGAAGTAGAGGAACTTGGTGAAGAACGGCGGGCCGAGGTAGGGCACCGCGTTCTTCTGTGGTCTCAGGACCTCGTAAGCCTCTTTCGGGCTACTGGTCGAGATCCCGGCGGCCTTGCACAGCTTGTCCGTCGCACCGCTTGTCCGGGCGACTGCCTCGATGCGCTGGCCGTTGTTGCGCTGAGTCTTCCCGGTACCCCAGGACAGGCAGGCCCACAGCAGCTCGAGGGCGCCGTCGGTGCTGTGCTGAGCGCCACGCCCCAGGCCAAACAGGTCGTCTCGTGGCAGGACGTCCGTGCCCGATCTCGCGGCGAGTCCAGCGGTTGGTAGCCGTTCCTGCCACCAAGCCGGGTTCACCGAGACCGGCTGCTGGACGAGGTCGCGGTTGCGGTCAGCGCCTCTCACCGCTTCGCGGAGGTCCTCAGGGACGGTCAGCGTGCTGAGGTTCATCATGCGGTGGATCCTAAGGAGGGCCCTCTGCAAACCGGTCGGGCGAGGATGACGCCCCACCAGCCGTCTGAAGTCTCGCTGACCAAATCAGAACCGGGCGGCTGGGTCAGTGGGCGGTGGCGAAGGCGTCCTACGCGGCCGCAGGGATCCGGCCGCGGTCGCACACGGTGTAGCCGTTGCTGCGGGCCCAGGCCCGGACGGCGGTGGTCTGCTCCCGGTCGGCGACGGTTCGGCCGGTGGCTGTGCGGGTGCGGGTGCGGGGGAGGGTTATGGCCCGACCCCCGGTGCGGCGGGTGTGGGAGACCCAGGTGGCGAGGTCGTCTCGCAGCGTGGCGGCGTTGGCCGTGAACCGCCCCGGTGGCAGGTGCTTGAGGCCGGCGGACTTGAGCTCGGCGATGGCCTGCTCGACGACGGCGTGGCGGCGGTGGTCGGCTTCGACATCGGCCAGCGGCAGGTCCCGGTCGGTGACGAACGCGTGGTGGTCCCAGTCGGTGAGCAGGGCGAGCTGGCTTCCGGGGTGGGGCGGACCCGGCGCACCACGAGGCGCACCTGCCGGGCGTGGCGGGGGGCGCCGGCGAACACGGTGAACGGGGTCTCGGCGATGTCCACGCCGGAGACCTCCGGCGTGGACAGCCAGTACGGGATCGGTGTCCAGGCGGCCTCGTCGATCGCGGTGATCGCGGTGATCGCGGGGCGGACCCGTTTGTCCTGCCGCGCGGTGATGGAGAACCGGACGTCGAGCTTCGCGGCGGTGCCCAGCACCGCCTTGGAGTAGGACGCGGAGTCCGCGCACACGGTCAGCGCCCCGCTAACCCCGGCTCGATCGAACCGATCAAACAGGGCAACGGTGGTGGAGGTAGGTTCCTACCGTGGGCGGCTCAGAACCAGTAGGCCAAACCAACGGCCCCGAGGACAAGAGGCCTCTGCCTTCGTTCGCGGCTCCTCCCGTCAGTGAGGTTGCCCTCTCGGCGATGTTCCCGCCCCTAAACGATCTCCATGCCGGTCACCTCGGCGCGTACTGGCAGTCGGTGCGTGCCGACTTCCCGAAGTTGCAGCAGCAGCCGCCCCTATCTCCCGCAGAACCAGAAGTACTCGGCTCGTCTGCTGGACCAACGTTCAGCGTTCAACTGGTTCCAGCGTTCACCACACCTCGGTTCTGGTTGATCAGCGACGACGAGTCGCTCCTTGTCCAGGTCCAGAGCGACCGGCTTGTACTCAACTGGCGCAAGGTCGCCGCTGACTGCGAGTACCCGCGCTACAGTCTCATGCGCGAGCGGTTTGAGGCGGAGTGGACGAGGTTCACCGACTACCTGACGACTGAGTCCATCCGCCCGCCGGAGACCATGCATGGGGAGATCACGTACGTGAACACGATCACGCCCTCAAGTGTGTGGTCCGAGCATGCCGATGCGGACAAGGTGTTCTCTCAGTTTCGCTCGCTGGCGCTTCCGAGCGAGGTGGTCAGTCCCGAGGATGTACGCCTGCTGGAGCGCTTCGTGTTCCCGAATCGCTCTAACGAGACGACCGGCCGTCTGTACGTGCAACTTGATCCGGTTCGCCTCGCTTCTACGGGTGACCCGGCCTTCAACCTGAGCTTGACTGCGCGTGGTGCGCGGTCCGACGACGCGAACGACCTTCTCGACTTCATGGACGCCGGACGGGAGCGGATTGTGCAAGTGTTTACCGCGATGACAACGGTCGAGGCGCATGCAATGTGGGGGCGATTGGCGTGACCAGTGTTCTGAGTCGTTCCGAGGTGTCTCAGGGTCAGGCTTCATTCGACGAGCCACGGGGGGCTAGTCTCCACGGCCTGCGTGCCACATTGCCCGGTGTTGTTGAGAGCCCGACGTCGGCCAGAGCGAAGGTCGTCGTAAACTACGAGGGTTCCGCGCCGACGTGGCTGTTCGAGACAGTCGATCGCCTTCGCCACCTCTTGGCGCTTGCGGAGAACTGGGACTCCTACGGGGCGAGCCCAGTGAGCGAAGTTGCTGTTCGCGACGTACTTGTATTGCTTCAGGACCTGATGCCCATGACTTGGCAAGCACCGTTCATCGCACCACTCGCGAACGGTGGCCTTCAAGTCGAGTGGGCCATGCACGAGGTCGAGGTTGGCTTCCTCGTCAATCCTGACGAGGGCACGACGGCCTACGTGTTCTCTGAAGACACCGACGAGGAGTGGTCCCTCTCGGGTCCTCGCTCGGTCTCGCGACTGGTCGCGGCGGTGCGAGCGCTCCCCGAGACCTGACCTTGAGTTCCGGTGTACATCAACCAGAGCGCGACCCGAGTATCGAACCGGGGCACCACTTGTGGCGGCGCATTCCCCTCGATCAGTGGCGGATGCGTAACGGACAGTGGCGACCCATCAGCGGTGCATTCCAAGGGTCGTCCGACGGCAGCGGAATGTCAGTCCATCTTGCGGAGATCGCGCATGAGTGCTCCCTGCAACCGAATGACTTGCTCCCCACCAGCATTCCCGCGACCAACTTCGGCATGATCGATCTGACAGTTTCGGCCGTCTACGATGAAGATCAGGTTGTCGTCCGAGACGCACTTCCAGAAGACCCCAGTCATGCCAACGTCGTCGGTAACAAGACTGGGGGCCGACGCAAACGGTGGAGCAAGTTGGCAACGGTTCTGTTCCTCCCGGCGGCCAAGACGGCCCCGACGCGCCCTGACGGCACGCCTTGGTAGACCGGCTCTTCGCAGCTCAGGATGTAGCTGAGGGCGCGTCGGTCGCGGGGTTGGGGTCGCGGTCTTCCGGCTCTTCGACATGACGCGTGGTGAGGCGCGTCATGCGAAGAGCCAGATGTGCGTCAGCGGCCGGGACGGGTCCTGGGCGCGGTAGTAGTGGGCCGCCCGACACTCAGTCCTATTTTGTCGCGGACGAGCTATGGTCCGCGGTCCGCTGCCGCAGGTATGCGTCGACCTCGGCCTCGGGCATGGCGCGCGTCGAGTTGTTCATTCGGACGAAGAAGATCCGCTCGCCCTTGCTTGTCTTCGCCCACGTCGGTTCGGGGCACGCTGCGACGTCGACCCGGCAGATCTCTTGGCCCGCGTGGGCGACGATCCGAGCCCGTGTGCGCATCACGGGGGAGTGGCCGAGCGCGTTGATCAGGTGAGTGGTCAGCCAGTTGACGAAGCCGTCGCCGTTCTTGGGTTGCACGCGTGCGTAGTCATGCTGCAGCCCCAGCACGGCGCCGGCGTTGTCGACGCCGACGAGCAGGGTCCCGCCCTCGGTGTTAAGGAACCCGGTGACGGTCTTGACCACCGCGTCCTCCATGGCCTTGTTGGGCTTGCTTTCTCGGAGGTCCCATCGGGCGGTTGACTTGAACTCCACGGCGAAGTCCTCGTCGTTGGCGAGGATCTCCTCGACGGTCTTGAAGACGGCAGCTCCGCGGAAACCGAGTTCGGCGGCTATGCGCGACGCAGCCTTGGCGTCGGAGCGGATGGTCTCGACGATGCTGTCGGTGATCGATCTGACGTCGACGTTGGTCAACGTCGCCACGCCCGGGCCCCCGGAAACGGGCTCGATGGTGTCGCCTCGGTAGACGGTTGATCCGTCGTCGCCGTAGGCGGTGATGACGTGGTCGAAGACGGCTTGGACCTTCTCGTCGAACACATCGGGCGGGTAGGGGTCCGCGGGCAGCTCTTCGTCGAGGACATCGCGGATGGTTACCCGGACCGCGGCAGTCGTCGCTGCACGCCGCCGCCAGTCCAGCACCAGCTTGTCGTGTAGGTGGGTGAGCAGCCGCTTGGCGCTCGCCTTGACGGCAGCGCGTTCATCGTCGGTCAGCACCGGGTCCGGCTTGCTGAGCACGTCGAAGATCGCCAACTCTTCCTCGGTGAGATCCTCCCGGACCGCGCGCTGCTCTTCGTGAGTCAGAGTCTGGGAGAGCTCGACCAGTCGGCGTAGGTACTCGTCGATGTTGACGCTGCCCGCGTTGTACTCGGCGATGAGCTCCTCGATGCGCTGGATGAGGTCGTAGCGCGTCGGATTTCGGGTGGCCGCCGACACGGCGCGCTGCTTGAGCAGCGCCGCGAGCCGGTCGGTCTCGGCAAGCTTGCGCCCGGCGAACGCCGCGGCCAGACCGTCGAAGTCGATCTGGGACAGGTCGATGAGCGGATCCGGCTCGCTGCCCTCCGCCGCCGCGCGGATGACGTACTCCTCCGCACCGACGGATCGGTCCAGCAGCGCATCGACGGCGTCGGCGACGGCGTCGAGGTCGGCCTCCGGGGGGCGGGATACGTCAGTGATCCGCTCGGCGAGGACCTTGATGGCCGCGACTGTGCGCTGGTGGGCGGCCGCGGCCGGGTCGGGTAGCAGCGCCTTGAACAGCTTGCGGACCTGTCGCGCGTCGGCGAGAAAGTGCGTTCGGGTGTCCTCGTCGACGAGCAGGGTTTCGACGGCGGCGTCGCGCAGGGCGATGTGCGCAAAGCCCGACGCGTCGCGCATGGCGTGAAGATCGACCCCGCGCGCGGCGCAGGAGCCGACGACCTCGTCGATGGCCAGGACGAGTTCGGCGACGAGGGCGTTAACGTCCTGGATGGGTGAGTCGACGCTGGCCTCGGCGTTCGCGGCACCGTAGATCGCCAGCGCCTTCTCGAGGTTCCGGAACACCCCGACGTAGTCGACGATCAGTCCGTTGTCCTTGTCGGGGAACACTCGGTTGGCCCGCGCGATGGTCTGCATGAGCGTGTGGTTGCGCATGGGGCGGTCGAGGTAGATCGTCGAGACGCTTGGCGCGTCGAAGCCGGTCATCCACATGGCGCACACGAACACCAGCCGCAACGGATTGCTCGGTGCTTTGAACTTCTCAGCCAGGTTCTCGTGGACCATCCGTTGACGGTGGGGCTGGATGTTCAAGCCCTGCCGGGCGAGGGTGGCCACCTCGTTCTGCCCCTGGGAGACGACCACGGCCATGTCGGTCGTCTCCATCAGCGCGATGCGGCTGGCCAGCCAGGCGCGTTCGAGCTCGGGCAACGCGTCATGCTGGGCGCGCAGGTCGGTTAGGTGATCGGCCCACGCCTCGCGCACGTAGTCGTACATGCGCACGGCGGCGGCCTTGTCGAGCCCGACGTACATGGCCTTGCCGGTGAACCCGCGGCCGACGAAGTGGGTGACGAGATCGGCGGCGACCTTGCGGAGTCGTTCCGGTCTGGTCAGCAGCGTGTACTGCTGGCCGAAGCGGCGCGCGAGCTGCCCTTCGGCGTCGTCGTCCAGCTCGGCGGCCTCGAGCAGGTCGGCGAGCTCGTCGGCGAAGTCCTCGTTCACCAGCTGCAGCTCGGGGATGCGGTTCTCATAGTACAGCGGGACGGTGGCGCCGTCCTCGATGGCGTCGCGGAAGTCGTACCTGCTGACGTAGGCGCCGAACTGCTGCCGGGTCAGGTCCTCGCCCGCGATCAGGGGGGTGCCGGTGAAGCCCATGAACGAGGCGTTGGGCAGCGCGCGTCGCATGTTCAACGCGAGGGTGTCGTACTGGCTGCGGTGGGCCTCGTCGGTGATGACGATGACGTTCGACCGATCCGACAGCACCGGCATCGTGGTCTCGTTGGCGGATTGCCGGAACTTGTGGATGAGCGTGAAGACGTAGCGGTGATCGGCCGCGAGTAGTTCACGCAGGTGGGCGGCGGTGCTGGCGTGGACGTCGGCCTCGGGGGAGACCGCGCCGGCGTCGGCGAATTCGCCGTGCAGCTGGGTGTCGAGCTCGGTGCGGTCGGTGACCATCACGAAGGTCCAGCCGCCCGGCACCTGGCGGAGCACTTTCTGGGTGAACCACAGCATCGACAGTGACTTGCCGGATCCCTGGGTGTGCCAGAAGACGCCGAGTCGCTTGTCACCGGTGGATCGCACCTTGTGGAGGTTCGCAATCGCGGAGTTGACACCGAGGTACTGGTGGTTGCGAGCGACGGTCTTGATCAGCCCGCCTGGACGTTCGATGAAGGCGACGAAGTTCTCGACCAGGTCCAAGAGGCGATGTGGGGAGCAGGTGCCGCGGATTGCCCTCTCGAGTGCGATGCCCTCGCGGGCACCGTCGGCGTCGATGTCCTTCCAGTCGCCGAAGAACTCCCACGGCGCGTAGGTCGCGCCGACCTTCGCTTGGCTCCCGTTCGACAGCAGCACGAAGGCGTTCGGGACGAACAGCTGAGGGATCGTGTCGCGGTAGTCGGTGAGGTTCTTGTCGTAGGCGGTTTTAACCGGCCGGCTCGGCTCCTTGAACTCGAACAGCACCAGCGGGATCCCGTTGACAAACAGCACCGTGTCCGTGCGTCGCCGGTACAGATCTCCGGCCACCCACACCTGGGAGGCAGCCAGCCAGTCGTTCTTGGCCGAGTCACGGAAGTCGAGGTACTGGACGGTGGCGTACTGCTGATCGCCTGTGTCGTCGCGCCACTCCGCCCGGTACCCGTCGCGGACCAGGTCGTAGACCTCGCGGTTCGCGCGGACCCGGTCCATCAGCGACCGATCCTTCGCCAGGGCCGCCAGCGCTTCCTCGCGAACGGGGTCGGGGACCAGCGGGTTCAGCCAGCGCAGCGCGTCACGCAGCCGGTAGGCCAGAACGACGTCGCGCCTGGAATCGCGGCCCAACGTGCCGGCGGGTCCGAAGGTCTCCCCGAACGCATCGACGACCGACCACCCGAGCTGCGCGAGCAGGTCGAGACTGGGCTGCTCCACCAACCCGCCCTCGGTGTACGGCCCCGGCACCTACGCCACCGAGCCCTCGACCAGCGCATCAAGACCGAGCGACAACACATCGATCTGCCCAGTCACCAGCTTTGGTAGAAGCGAGTCACGAATAGACACGAGCCGACGGTTCGCCATGGTAAGAGTACGGATCAAATCAAGATTGTCAGACAGAACTCGGTTCGCTATGTCCGCTAGCTCGTCCGGGACTCGAAGCACTTTGACCTGTTCGAGCTCAGTCTTCCCGATTGCCTTGAAGATTGTTCCTCCTCCCATCGAGTCTTCCTCGGTGAAGACCTCCACGAGTTGCGCGAACATGAGTCCCTGGCGACCATCGAGAGCCTGGATTGCGGCAAGGCCTCGCCCAATTACGAGCCGCGTATCAGCGATGTTGAGTCTTCCGACCGGTGCTCTCACGCTAACTAGCACGTCTCCGTCTTGAGCCGATCGAGCCGCTACCGTGCAGTACTTTCGGTGCGTCGGGAAGTGTTGACCAAAGTCGGTAACACCTTGATGGAAGGGAGTCCCGACACCGTCAGAATTGTAAAACTCGGATTTGGGCGACTGACCCATAGTGATCAGTGCCGCATCGACGAGCGGAACACGCTCCCAACCCCGAGGCATCACACCAAGGGCTGCGTCGGCGGGTGTGATGTCTTCGTGGCCGGGGCAGCGGAAGTGGACGAACCACTCGCGATAGATTGCCCGCGCCATTGCCTCCAGCACCGCCGCCCGCCGACGATTGTTATCGATCAGATAATCAATCGCGCCTAAGGCTGACGAGATCACCCGTTGAATTCGCAGAGGCGGAATCCGCATCTCGACGCGATAAATCCGTTCGGGAGCGGTGTGCCGGACTGTCGTGCCCGTGGCGGTGGCTCGGATCTGACTACGCGACGCGTCAGAAAGAAGCAAGTAGTAGAGGAACCTGCGATCCAAATCTGCGTCCGGGCGGACGGTCACGAGACCAAGTCGTTGATTGTGCAACATAGCCGGCTTGGTCGGGACTATGGCCGGTGAGCCAAGGATAGGAGCGTTCTGTGTCAGGTCGGTCATCACGACAAGAAGATCACCAGGCGAGAGCCTGAACTCGGGCGGATACGGGCCCGCGTAATAGCGGTCCTTCCCGGGCCGCAATCTTAGGCCGCCACCGATCGGGAAGTTACCGGGGGTGAGAACCACCGCTACCCCATCGGTGGTGAAGAACTCACCCTTAAACGCATGGCCATGCTTGACCCTGATCAGATCTCCAAGCCTCTTGAGCCGCCACTCGGTCATAGGCCGAGAATCCCTCGCAGAGCAACCTCAATCGTCGTGCGTCCCGCGACCGCTTCGTCACTGAGACGGCTGAACTCGTTATACAGCCCGCCGAGTCTCTCGGCGGGCTGCGTCATCATCGATCGCGGCTGAACCGCTATACCGACCTGGGTTGAGGCTCCAGCCTTGCGCTTCAATCTCATCCCGGGTTGCGACCTTCACCACACCGGCATCGGCCTGCACACCCCCGCCGACGTCCACTATGGACTAGCCGCGGCCAAGGCCAACGCCCGCACCGCGACGCTCGCCGAAGCCCGAGCCAAACACCCGACCCGGTTCACCACCGCGGGAACACCGAAAATCCTCGAGCTCCCCCAAGCCGCCTGGATCAACCCACCACAACAAGAAGACTCACCAGCGGCTTAACACCCACTGGTCTCAACCACCTTGACAAATTCCGTTCGAGGCCCCGAGGTGACAGCGCTGGTCGGCGGGTCGCGAACCTAGGTGGGTCTGTGACAGAACCCAGTTGCATAATCAGCGTGTCATGGGGATGGGGTGTCGGTGGGTTTTGGCACAGTGTGTCCCCGTGGGCGAGCTGTTGGGGTACGCGAGGGTCGACGACGGTGCAGGACCCGGCGTTCCAGCACGACGCGCTCAGCGCCGCGGGGTGCTGGCGGACGTGGACCGACACCGCGTGCGATCGCTGCCGAGCGGTACACGGCAGGCGAGAATCCGATGCAACGCCGGGTCGATCACGCGCTGGGCAGGGTGCCGGATCGGCACCAGCCGTTCATCGGAGCGGCGAGCCGCCAGCAGCCGGTGCGCCGCACGGTGCGGGTGCGGCTGCCGCTGCGGCTGCCACGGCCGATGATCAGTGAGGATATCGACGCGATACTGGCCAGCCTCACCACGATGCGGGATCTGGCGATCTTCTTGCTGATGCTCGACGGCGGACGGCGGACGGCGGACTGCGGACTGCGGCCGGGCGAGGTGCTGTGCCTGCAACTGGCCGATGTGTCCTACGGCCGTCGCAGGGTCACGGTCCGCAAACGCGACGATCACCCGAGAGGCGCCCGGGCCAAGGCACGCCATGAACGAGTCGTCGACCTTCACGAGCCCCGCACGCTGGATGCGGTCAACCGTTACGTGCTGCACGAGCGCCCGCTCAAGGCCGAGAGCCCGTTCGTGTTCCTGGTCGGCGGCACCGGTCCCCGGCGCTGTGAGCCGTTGAGCTATCAGGCCGTCGCGCGCGGGTTCGCCCGCCGCCTGGACCGGCTCGGGGCGGGATGCGGGAACTGGCGCTGCAGAAACGCCTTGGGCACGCCTCACTGGAGTCGATCCGCATCTACACCCGGGTGTCGGACGAACAGGTGCTCGCCGACTACGACCACGCGCTTCGGGATCGGGTGTGACGACGCCGCGGCTGCTGCACCTCGCGCCGGCACCGGTCGCGATGCACCGAGTCCACGTTGATCGAGCGAGCTACAAGAGCTGGATCTACGAACACTGCACCAGCTACGCGGTGCGCTGGGCGCGGCTGGACGACTATGACCGGTTCGTCGACCGGTGGCCGTTGTTACAGGACTGGTTTAAGGCACCGCTTCGGCAGCGTCTGCTGGACAAGGAGAATTGCGTGCGTGGCGAGCATCCGCACGGCGGCGCGAGCCCGTTCGACAAGCGCATCAGCGAGCACCTCGGGGTGACCGCGTTCGAGATTTACCAGGTCGAGCTCCCACCCGGGGAGAGCACCGAACCCCACACCCACCTCGACGACCAGGTCGAGGACGTCTATGTCGTCACCCGCGGCGACGGGTGGCTCGTCGTCGACGACGAGCACGTCCCGATCACCGCCGGGCAGTTCATCGCCGTGACGGTCGAGTCGGTCCGGGCCGTCCTGGCCGGTGAGAGCGGGGTCGTCCTCGTCGCTATCTGCGCTCCTACGTGAGGAACCATCAACACGAAGGCATCCCACTCACACCGGGTCTGCCTCCCCCGTGGGGCCTCGGAGCCCGTTGACCGGGATAGGACGGCCTGTCACAGTGTCACGGTGACCGGCGACCCCAAAATGATCGGGATCGTGCTGTTCGCCGACGTTGAAGAGCTCGACGCCGTCGGTCCGTGGGAAGTGTTGTCGCACTGGACCCGGTTCCATCCCGAAGACGGCTACGCCGTCATCACGCTGTCCCGCTTGGGTGAGATCGTGCAGTGCGCGAAGGGCCTTGAAATCGTTCCCCACCACTCGTTCGCAACCACTCCCCCACTGCAGGTCCTGCTATACCCCGGAGGACACGGCACCCGAGCTCAGCTCGCCGACGAGGCCCACCTCGACTGGGTGCGCCGATGCAAGGCCGAAGGCTCGCTGATGACCAGTGTGTGCACCGGGTCCTTGGTCTACGCCGCCGCGGGCCTGCTGTCCGGCCGGCCGGCCACCACACACTGGTCGGCGTTGAACCTGCTGACCGAGATCGACCCGAGCATCGACGTCCGCCGCGACGACAGGTTCGTCGACGACGGTGACATCATCACCTCAGCGGGGGTCTCCGCCGGCATCGACATGGCCCTGCACCTCGTCGCCCGCCTCGCAGGACCCGACCGGGCACACCAGGTCCGCCGATACATCCAGTACGACCCCCAACCACCCGACTAAGCCTGTGTCACAATCGATCGAATAAGCCACACGCTTGCTGAGCAATCACGCAGCTAGCAGCACCCTGCCGGCCGGCGCTCACGGTGAGTTGGTCGACGCCCTCGGCGGCTGGCTGATAGTGGGAGGGTTCCGTGGCGGCGGGCACCGCACGAGACCGTCCGGCCGTACCGCAGCCGGGTGCACCAGGCCGCCGGGGTGAGCTGCGCGACCGGCTCAGCTCGTGGATGGTGCGCGACGACCTGGAGGACGCCTGGCCCGAGCTGCCCGAGGGCATCGAGGACCGCAACGCCGATGTGTGGGAGCCGCTGCTGGCGGTGGCCGACGCCGCGGGTGGTGACCTGGCCGCGTCGTGCCCGTGTAGCGGCTGTAGCGCTTGTAGCGGCAGCACGAGCTAAAGGGGGGAGGGTTCGGGGTTCGTCTGCTCTCCGATCTGCGGCGGGTATTCGGCACCGAGGAGTTCCTGACGACCGAGATGATCCTGGCCCGGCTCCACGAGCTGCCCGAGGCCCCCTGGTCGGACCTGCGGGGTAAGCCGCTCGACTCCCGGGACCTGTCCAAGCGGCTCGGCAAGTACGAGATCACCTCCTGGCAGCACCGGGTGGACGGCGGGTCCTGCGCGGTTACTTCTCCGGCCACCTGGCCGACGCCTGGGGTCGGTACCTCCCACCCCCTGCTGATGGCCGTGATGTAGCGGGTGTAGGGGATGTAGTAGATAGAGGTCAAGGTGGTCCACATAGGACGAACGACGGACCACCCCGCCCCTTGGCCCAGGAACCCGCTACATCCGCTACACCGCTACACCGCTACACCGCATCGGACCCGCCCGTCGTGCTGGGCGCCTGGCGGCGATCGGGCAAGCCTGTGATCGCCAAGTGACCGACGAACGCCGTCCGATGTGAACCGTCCACAACGAACACCACCTACCGAGGAGATGCCCCAATGAGTGAACTGACCGACACCCTGGACGTGGTGGACATGACCACGGCCGAGGCGGAGGCCGTCACGGCCGAGATCCGCGCCGGCCTCGTGCTGGTATGGGAGAAAGTCACCGTCGCCTACCAACGGAGGGCGTGGGTGGCCCTGGGATACGACTCCTGGGACGACTACTGCACCGGCGAGTTCGGGGCCTCACGTGTCCGCATCCCCCGGAAGAGCGCCACGAAGTGATGTCGTCGCTCCGTGACGAAAGTTTGAGCTTGCGGGCCATCGCAGCCGCGACGGGCACCAGTCAACAGACAGTTCGCCGAGGGCTTTCTACTGTGCCAAACCGGCACAGTAGCCCCCCGGCGCCCGACGGGATCGGCCCCGAGCTGGTGCGGGTGCCGTCCATCACCGGGATCAACGGCAAGACCTACACACGCGCCGAGGTGCTCGACGCCAAGGGCGGCGGCGATTCACCCGCTCGCCGCCGCCCCCCGCACCCTGATGCCGTTTCGCCAGCACGTCCCGACCGCTGCCGAGCCGATCCGGCCACTGACCACCCGCCGACGCGCTCACCCCACCCAGCGCGCGACGCCCACTCACACCACCGAGCTGTGGACCAGCGACGGGCTGCTGAGCAACCTGGCCGTCGAGTGGACTGCAGCCAGCTCCACCAGCAAGGCCCGCGCCACCGCCCGCTCCTGGGCGAGCACCGCCACCGAGTTGCAGGGCTACAGCCACGCTGGGCAGGTCCTCGACGACATCGACGCCGGAGCGGCCGAGGACAAGGACGCGAAGCTTGGTGCCCTCATTCGCCTCACCCACGCCGGCGACGCCCTCGCCGCCCGCACGGTGCTGCAGGCGATGCTGCCGAAGCTCGGGCACATCGCCAGCGACGCCGACATCTCCCGCGACCGGCAGGACGACCGCGGCCAGGTCGCCGTAGGCGCCTTTCTCACCACGCTGCACCGCTACCCCATCGACCGCCGACCGACGGGCATCGCCGGCAATCTCGCCATGGACACCCTGCACGCCTCACCCATGACCGGCGGCGCGCGGTGACGGTGACCGAGATTGTCGTCGACGACGTCCAGAGCGTCGCCAACGCAGTCCGGCGCACCGCGGCCGCGGATGACCCCCAGCCGAACGCGGCCACCGAACTCGACAGGGTCCTGGCGTGGGCCGTCACGACAGGCGCCATCACCGATGCCGAGCACAAGCTGCTGACCGCTGTGTTCACCCCCGAGCCCGGCCAGCCCGGCGGCCACATCGCCGTCGCCGCCGCCCGTGGAGTGACCTCTGCGGCCGTTCGGCAGCGTTGCAGCCGAGCCACCCGCAGCATTCGACGAGCCGTTCTGGACGCTGCTGGCACCGCTGAGTAAAGCGGTTCGAGGTGAGGGTGTGGCGTCGACCTCGTAGGGCTCACGACCCTTCGAGAAAGCCCCGTTCGCTACATCTCAAGGTCGCGTCCCGTGTGCGGTGTAAATGACCTTCGGGCGGAGGCTCCTACTCGTTGGTGATGGTAGCGGGTGGGTCCGACAGTTTCGGTGTGGTTTGGCTACTGGATGTCGAGCAGTTCGGTGATGGTGACCGTGGCCAGTAGAGAGCCCACCAGAGCACTCCCGGCTCTCGCGCTCGACGCGTCCGGCCCGAGATCCCCCAGGGCTCAGAGGGCGAACTCTCCGTACATCCGCGACACCGTCTCCGCCGAGAACCCCCCGCCGAGCTTGAACCAGGCCTTTGCGTTGTTCCCGAGCTCAAGGACGGCGAAGGACGCCACTCGCGGTTCCTCGCCGAGGAACCGCCCTCGCCCGCATCCACGTTGCACAATCGCGACGATCTGGTGCGCGTAGGCGTCGCGCTTGCCGACGATAGTCGTCCGGTACGGCTCTTCCAGGCTGCGGATCTCGGTATTGCACACGGTAATCTCGGCCGGGTGCTGAAGGAAGTCCAGCACCGACACCTCCGTCACCAGGCAACTGCTCCGAGACGTCCGTGACGCCGACCAGCGTCTGCTCGAGGAGCCCGAGGGCGCGGTCCATGGCCAGATCCATGATCTGGAAGAGCAGGTCCTGCTTGGACGACATGTGGTTGTAAAGGCTGGGGGCGCTGACAT
>JAABUV010004096.1_pt1 | contig 17760 bp, 22 predicted proteins | sample 5559971 | NCBI WGS metagenome assembly JAABUV01 (sample SAMN10711881, study PRJNA513362) | rock metagenome | isolation source: Antarctica rocks | place: Antarctica: Victoria Land, Knobhead nord | collected 2015-12-19
GCCCCAGTCCGGCACCTCCATCAGCAGCTCCATGCGGTGATGCAAAATTTGTCCAGAGCAAGACTCACCTCACAGCCGTGACAAGGTGTGAACAAATGTATGTGTCCATGATCGGCCTCTGCAAGCCTGCTCGGCGCACACAGCTGGCGACACAAAATATAAACCGCAGCGGTGGGCGGGAAGGTTTTTCCAGCGGCGGGCGGCGGGCTTGCTGCTTGAGGGCAGTCTGACACACGAGAGTATGCAGAGACCGTGGGACTGGTCGACTCGGGTCTCTAGCTGACCGCCTGTTCGTCTGCATCAAGTGGTAGGGCTTTCGGGTGCTGCAGCCGAGCTCTGAAGGCCGAGCCAGCCTACTCATGCTGGTCGCCTCGTGAAGGAGGCTGCCCACGCGCTCGGAAAAGCGTACACACAAGGCGTGGAGGCGGGCCAGCGGACGCCAAGAGAGGGTGTGCCCTGTGCCGGGTGTGCCTGGGGACGAAGTGCCCCGGTCAAGATCTTGCACCCTGAGTCGCCAGCGGCTCGGGCCTCGGGCGGTGCGGGTGGCCTGGGCAGCAGGGTCCCACGAGGGGCCGGTTTGTCGCCCGTGGCCGCCCATCTCGGAGCGTGACCAAGTTTGCTTTTTTGAACGCTGCGTTTTTCGCTAGGTCCGGGTGCCCACAGGCTGGGCTGGCAGCCTGGGGCCGGTGTGCTCCTGGCCTGCTTGCTGTCACCTGTGGATGCCGCGGCGGAGCTCTGCCTAGCGAGCGCGTAAATCGCAAGTTGGCTAGCAGGGCGCCCTGATGGCCGGAGGGCTGTGTCGCCCTGCAGTCCTGCACAGCATCAGGCCGCCCGCCAGACAGGGAGGTGCTGGGCGGGCGCGGGCGCCCCGATGCCCAGATCTCCCGGCAGTTGGGGTGCGCTTGGGGTGCCCCTCCATGCATGCGGACCTTGCAGGGCCGCGGAGCCACACCGCTCTGGCTTGATGGCGCCCTGCGGTCCTCCTCTGCACGCGGCCGCGCAGCAGCAGTGGGGAAGCACCTGCTCCGCGCCGGGTAGCTGTTTTTGCTGGGGCGCATGCGCGTGCTGATGGCTTCACTGCACTATTCGAGTCACGGCGTCTATGGCTGCTTCTCTTGGCGCAGCAAAGCCACCAGCCGGCAAGTGCGGTGCTGATGCACATGCGCCCGGGGCGCAACACTTTGTCTGCAGACTCATGCTGTGTCGGTGCTGGCTTGTGCAGCCGACCCTTAGCAACACGGGCCTGCTTGATGGGTGTGCTGTGGAGCAATCCAGTGCGTTCAAGCCGACCAGCGCGCTGCAGCACGGATGTGCAGGCGGCCGCCAGGGGCGTCCCTCCTTGGCGGGCCCTGGTCAGTGCGGAGAGCCACGGAGCCGCGTGCGGAGCTTGCAACTGGGGGGCGCGCGCGAGGAGGGGCAGCACACGGAGGCGGGGCAGGCGCTCGCTGCGCGCCTGGGGGAAGACCTGCCTGCATTGGTGGCCGCGGCCTCATGCGCGTGTGCGCTCCAAGGAGGTGGATGCAGGCACCGGTTGCGGGCGGCAGCGAGCGGCAGGCTCGAACGGTCTGCAGAGGCTTGCCGGGCACACCGAGGCCAGCCTGCGGACAGCAGAGCAGAACGTGACAGTGGGCAGGCGTCGCTGGTAGGTCAAGCTGCTAGCGAGCGGCGGCGCGGCCGGGCCTCAGGCGGACCTGGTGGCGGTGGCGCTTTCTTCGCTGGCGCCTGGTGCTGACGACAGAGTGCCGGGGGTGGGCGCAGGCCGCGGCCAGCGGCGGCCCGCGCGGGCAGGATGCCGATGCCCACGCACATCAACGGCCGGCCCGTGAAGACCGGGCAGTGGACGGACGCGGAGGACGCGCTGCTGGCGGAGTGGCAGGGCAAGCTGGGCAACCGGTGCGCGCCCAACCCTACCCTAACCCCACCGCAGGACGCGCCGCGCGGCCGCGCGCGTGGCCGCGCGCGCGGCTGAGCGCGCGCGCCGGCCTGGTTGCCGCGCTTGTTGAGTGAAGCCGCTGCGAATTTTGATCACACGATACAGAATCACGGGACGCCTGGGCGCACCTAGCTCATAAGCTCTCTACGCGGGCAGCAAGTGCTCGCACTGTTTCTCATTTTCTGTTGGGCACTCCCTGTGCCAGTTTTCGCGCTTGGTGCAGCAACAGGCCAGGCCGCTGACGCGTTGGTTGCCCGCTGCAGCTGGTCGGCGGTGGCCAAGAAGGTGGTGGGGCGGACGGGGCAGCAGTGCGCGCAGCGCTGGCGGCACAAGGTGCGCGCGGAAGGGTTGATCCAGGGTTACCGCATGGGTTGGTGTCCCTGGCGCGCTTGCTTGCGGGGGCGCCGGCTCCGGCATGTGCGCGAGGGGGCGCGCACGGCTTGTGACGGAGTGGAGCGAGAGGGGCGCTGCAAAAGATGCGGGCTGCACGCACAGCAGGGAGGGCAGCGGCGCTCTTGCGGTGCATTAGCATTGCAGGTGTGGCGCGGGGAGTGCATGAGCCAGGAAGTAGGTCAACAATGCTCCTCTGATACCCTAACCCTGTCCTATCATAAAGCCCTTCGTTTATATAACCCCATCCCTTTCCATGACCTCGCGCGGTGGCGCGCGGCGGCGCAGGTCAACCCCAATATCCGCAAGGACAAGTGGACCGAGGTGGAGGACCGCGCGCTCATGCGCCTGGTCAAGACGTACGGCTGCGCATGGGCCGAGATCAGCCGGCTCATGGACGGCCGGACCGACCAGCAGTGCATGGGCCGCTGGCGGCGCCACCTGGACCCGGCCATCCGCCGCGACGCCTGGACCGCGCTCGAGGACGGCACGCTGCAGGCGCGGCGCCGTGGCGGCCGCGACACGGATGCTGCTATGGTGTATTTGGATGCAGTCAATCAGATGTCATGGTTCTAGTGGACCCGATTAGGCCCACCCGCGGCCCCCCGCGCGCAGCCGCCGCGGCCAGGGGCTGGTCTGTGCTCAACCCGGCCGTGCGCCTGCTCTTGGCAGTGCTGCCGAGACGTTGACGCGCGTGGCTTGCGCTTGCGCAGCAACATCCGCCCAGGATGCGCATGCAGCCTGTGCGGGTCCGGTCCACGCGGTGGTGCCCCTAGCTTCCTTGTGGATACTGCCCGCTGAGTGCGCTGCGTTGCTGCACGCGCACTCCAAGCCGCGCCCAAAAACTTGGAGCTAGGCGCGCTGTGCGCCGCCGGCGGCCCGTGATGGTGCTGCGCGCGCCGCGCAGTCGCTGTACACGCGCCACGGGCACCAGTGGGCGTCCATCGCCAAGGCCATCCCGGGGCGCACGGCGCAGCAGTGCCGCGCGCGCTGGTTCCAGGCGCGCGGCCGCAGCTCAGGGTTAGGGTTGCTTCACAAAAAAGCCTGGCATGCCTCACGCAGTGCGCGTGCCGGGGTCCGCACGCGTGCGCTGCGCCCCGCGCTGCCTGCCAGCTGCCGCGTAGCACGCAGAAGCTCAGGTGATGCCGTGCCGCGTGCACGCTGGAATTCGCAACTAACCCGCAATAGATTTACTCCGCAACCTCCGACATGCTGCGTTGCTCTCTTGCTTGCCAGCACCCAGCGGCTGACACAGAGGAAAAAAAACAGAAGCGGTATGCGATCCGCGCCGCGCCGCCGCAGGTAGAGGCAGGCGACGACGCGCCGGGCGGCGTGGCGCCGGCGCTGCCGCGGCCCAAGCGCGCGCCGCGGCCGCGCCGCAGCGGCGCCCGCGGCGCCGCCTCCGGCAGCTCCTCCGACCCCGGCTCGGACAGCGACGACTATGTGCCGGCCGGCGCGGCCGGCGGCGGGCCGCGGCGCCGCAGCGGCGCGCGCCGCAGCAGCACCGCCGCGGCCGCCGCGCTCGTGGCGGCGGCGGCCGCGGCGGCCGACTCTGACGAGGCTGGCGAGGCGGGCGGGGGCGGGCCGGCTGGCGCGGCGGCAGCCGCGGCCGCGGGCTCCGACTATGAGGAGGAGGAGGAGGAGGAGGAGGAAGAAGATGGGGAGGCGGCGGGCGACGACGAGGACGAGGAGGACGCGCGCCCGCCGTCCACGTTCAGCACGCCGTTGCGGCGCGCGTACACACAGTGCGCGCCCAGGCTCGCGCTTGCGTACTGCCCCAACGCACCGGCCGCAGGCACTCACCAAACCTGGTCCGGCGCGCGCAGGGCGATGGCGCACGCGCGCGGCGCGGCGGCCGGCGGCGGCCGGCGGCGGGCTAGCAGCGGATCCACCGGCTCCTGCCTCACCACCGCCCCGTCCGCGCCCGTGCCCGGTGCGTGTGCCGGGCGCCCGGCAGCCGTGCGGCCGTCGCTGACCAGCCCCTGTCCAGCCATTACCGACCAGCCCCTGTCTGGAGGGGAGCCCTTGTCTGGAGCGCCCTTGAGCGGCCACTACACCTTGCCAGCCTGGCTCGCAGCCAACTTCTCTGGCCTTGTGTTGGTAAGCGCGCAAGCCATGTGAGCATGGACTGAACGAGGTCATTGGGGCAGTGATGCACTTCTTATCTCTTCCAGAAAACAGCGGTTTGGTACAGGCGCCAAGGGCGCGGCCGTGACGAGCCCGCGCGTCGAGGAGCTGGCGGCAGCGGCGGCGGCGCTGCCGGCGCGGCGCCCGGGCGACGGCGCGGCCGGCGCGGCGCTGCGCGGCGACTGCGCCGCGGGCGCCGGCGGCAACGGGGCTGCAGAGGCGCGCGGCGCCGCACAGATCTTAGGGCATGGTCGGGGTGGGAATGCCAGCGCACTGCCCACCGGCAGCGCACAAGCGCCCAGTGAATGCAGGGGAACCTAGCCTTACGCACGCGCGCACTTGGGAGGTGCGTGAAGAGCCACGCGACGGCCTCATGAGCGTGTATTCCCTGCTGCTGTGCCCGCTGCTTTGACCCCAGCCCAGCCAACCGCTGGCGGCGCGCCGGGCGAACGCAGGAGGCGCAGCGGCGGGACGGCGACGCGAACGAGCTGCTGACGCCGCCGCGCACGCGCGGCGCGGCCACGTGCCGGCTGCTGGGCGCGCGCGCGGCGCCGGCCAGCTCGCCGCCCGTGCTGCTGGCCGGCTCGCCCGGCGCGCGGCACCGTCTGAGCCAGGCCAGCGAGGCGGCCGGGCGCGGCGCGGACGCGCGCGAGACTCGCTCCCGGCGCGCTCCCCTCCACGCCTGCCTATCGGGAATGCAAAGCCGCGGCAGCATGCGGGATTATCAAAGCGCATGCTGCGGTGCCTTCAGCAGGCGTGCTCCTCCCTCGCTGGTGTGTCCAGCGGGCGTGTCCGGCGGGCCGTGCAGCCCTTGCCGCAGCCTATTTACAGGCGGCGCTCCAGGTGCAGCCTGGAGACAACGCAGGCAGTGTCCGTCTGACGCAGCGCGCTGCCTATGTGGCCGGGCTTGAGCCGCCAGGGCCGCCGCCGCGCAGGCTGCTGCACGCGTCCCCCGCGCCGCCCGAGGGCCCGCGCGGCCGCGCGCCGCGCGACGCCGAGAATCAGGCGCCGACCAGCACGCCCGTGCGCGGCGGCGCGGGCCGCGGCGCCAATCCCAACCCTAATCCTAACCCTGGAGCAGGCGGCCCCCGCGGTGCTACCCCGCGCACGCCCGCCACCGACGGCCGCCTGCGCGTGCCGGGCCGGCCGGGCGCGTCGCCCGGCGGCGGCAGCGCGCAGTGGCGCCTGGCGCAGTCGCCGGGCGTGAGCCTGCTGGCGCTGCTTGCGTCGCCGGGCGGCGCGCCGCGCGCGGACGCGCTGCAGAGCCCGGGCTTCAAGGTGCTCGCGCCCCGGCTGCGCACGCCCCGCCTGCCCCCGCGGTTTCCAAGCGTGTCGGCCGCTGCCTCTTTGGCTGGCTGACCTCATGCAGCGAACTCTGTTGGGGGTGTGTGGGGTGAGAGATACAGCATGCGCCTGCATGCTGCACCCTGTCTAGGGTTGCTGCAAGTCTGAAGGCGCGCGCGCGCGCCTGCGCGCAGAACCTGGGCATGGTGACGCCCGAGTGGGCCAAGCGCAAGTGGCCGTCGGGGGAGGGCCCCGGCACCGCGCCGCAGCTGGGCGGGCCCCCGGACGGCCTGCCGACCGCCGGGCGGCCACTCAACCGCGGGCCGGTCGCGCGGCGGCTCAACATCGACCAGGCGCGGCCCGGCGCTGCCCCGCCCGGCCTCGCGCCGCGCAGCTCCGCATAGCCCTGTCATCCGGCCTGTCGGGCGCCAGGCTGCAGCGGCGTTGCGTCAGTGATCCTGAAAGGTGCACCTAGCATGGCTGCATCTGTGTGAGGCAGGGTGCTGCTCATCAGGCCACTGCATGGCTGTCACAAAGCAGTGTCAGCGGCCGCGTCGGGCGCATGCCCAGTGGCTTGGCGCCGCCAAGCAACTGAACTGGCTGCGTCAAACGAGGCTCCTGGACAACGGAATGGCCTGCGGAGCTGCGCGTGAGGGCCGCGCAGGCGTTGCGCACCACGGCGATGTCTGGCGCGAGCACCGGGCCCGCGTCGGCCGGCCCCAGCGGCCCGCAGCTGCTGCAGATGGCCGCCGCGGCCGCGCTGGCGGCCGAGGGCGCCGCGCCCGGCGGCGCGCCCGGCAGCGCGCGCGGCGGCCGCGGCCTGGCCAGCCCGGCCAAGAAGTCGCGCACGGCGGCGGGCGCGGCGAGCGGCGGCGGCGGCGGCGACGTGTGCATGCCCGACGCGCCGCCGTCAGCGCGCAGCCGCGACCCCGGCATGGTGCGCGCATGGCGGCGCCTGCGTCTGGGCCCGGCTGTGGCGCGCGCGCTGGGAGCGCGGCCCGCGCGCACTCAACATGGATGAGCACCGTCTCTGCCGGTCGGGTCCCGGCGTGTTTTGGCACACCACCGGACCTAGTGCGACCTGCGGCAAGAGTGCAGCAGGTTGTCAGGTCCCCCGCAGGCACCGGTGCACACAACCAGAGTCTTGCCCGGCCCCCGCTGGCCCGGCTGTCAGGCGGCGTGCCACCACCTCGTGCTCCTGCACAAGAGGCTTTACAGAGGAATGCAGCCGAATGCTTAGCTTCAGTCCTGGGAGCTGTGCCTGTGAGCGTACCAGGGCCACCCTCAGGCTCAAAAGCGCGCGTGGCTGCCCGGCGCGCAGTTCAAGCCCTTCAACTGGCAGACGCAGCCGGAGTGGCCGCCGGCCGACGCGGGCGGCGCCACGCCGTTCGCGCTGCGGCGCGGCAAGGCCGGCGCGCAGGAGGACTCCATCATGCTGGTGCGGCCCCACCCCGCTGCGTACAACTCTTGCCGCCGGTCCCTGGAAGTGTAAGGTGTTGGCCTGTTGTCTGTGCATCCACGCTTCTGTGTAACAGGCACGTTTTCTGTGCACTCGACAGACATTGAGTACGATGGTCATCGAGTGCGACGAGGGGCGCGCGCTGACGCCGGCGCGCCGCGCAGGAGAGCGGCGGCCGCCCGGCGCGCATGACCGACAAAGAGAACAGCGCGTGCAACGCGCTCGAGGCCATGCGCTTCAGCGCGCCGCACTCCGACGGCCGCTCCGGCATGGCCGGCGCGCGCAGCGCGCCACTCGGCGGCGCCGGCGCGCCGCGCGGCGACTGGGAGGCCTGCGCGGACCCTGCGGGCGCGCTTACGGGCGCGCTGCCGCGCCCGCGCTCCCGCTCGCCGGGCGGCGAGCCGTCGCCGGAGGACGCCTGGGCCGGGTCGGGGTCGCCGGGCGACGGCGGCAGTGGCGGCAGCGGCGGCGGCCGCTCCAGCTCGCACGTGCGCATGCGCCTGCATGCGCTGCTGGAGGGGCTGTGATGCGGCGCTGTCGGGCGGCCGGCTGCCCAGCGCCAGCGGGTGGGCGGTGCGCGCGTGCGTGTCGCAGGAGGCCCGGGCGCGCGCTTCACCTGCTGCGTCATCTCCTGCGCCACAGCCGCGCCTCAGCTCGCGCAGGCGCGGCGCATGGGCCACTGTCAGGCATCCTGCGGTGACCGCCCGCGATGCGCGCCATGCTGCCGTTGCATCAGTGCGCATCGGACTCGAACATGCGGTTGCGTGCCTGTGGCGACCCGCCGCCATGAGCTTGCCCAGGCAGGCTGTGGGGTGTGCCACAGCTGGCACATGCGCTGCAGGTGCTGCCTGGTCGCCTCATGCGGCCGGCCGCGCCGTGCATACTCCCGGGTGCTGCTGCAGCGCGCACGTGCGCATGCCCCTTGCGCGCTGCCAGCGGGAGCGGCGAGGGCGCACGCTGAGAAGCTGTTCCCAGGGCATCCGGGCTGGTGGCCATGGCCGCCCTCCGCTCAGAGTTAGCCTCCTTTCCCATGAACCCGCGTCTGTGGCGCACGACGCTCTGTCGCTGCCACCCTTCTTCAGTGGTGGCAGGCGGCTTTCCCGGGCTCCTTGTTCCGGGCTTGTTACGTCGGGGGCTACTGCCCAAAGGGCGCGTCTCAGGCAACTAATTGCCGCGCCGGCTGGCAAGCCCGACAGAGCTCATGAATGCGCTCGAAACGGGAGCTTGGTCCCCGTACCTCGAGCTGGCCTTGCAGGCAGGCGCGGGCGGCTTCACGCACCCGGGCCCGCCAGACCATGTGTCGAGGACACTGTTTTGACTTTACCGGGATTGCGCCGGGTCTGCACTGCTATTGTGGCCCGAACACAAGGAACAGCTTTTGGAATCTGCGGATTAGAAAACCAAAGCCATGGAACTACGCACTTTGTGGGAACGTCACCGTGTTGCAGCAGGCCTCTGTTTTCAGCGGGCGGCAGGGTCCATGTGCTGGTTGCATGGCCAAGCACCGATGAAGTGAGTGCGCTGCACAGTGGGCAGGCGCTGGCAGAGTGCACCCGTGTAACCAGCCAGGTGGCTTGCTTTTAAAGGACTCGTTCGCCTGATGTTGAGCGTGCCACCAAGGTTGTGGCTACACGCAAAGTCTTCTCCGGCTGGCATTGGTGACATCCATTACATGGGTGCGCTTGCGGTACCACGCCCAGCAATCCTCTCACGCTTCGTCCTCACAAATGCGGAAGGCGCGCCAAGACCGCACGTACCATGCAGCCGCGGGCCAAACACAATCACCCTGCCACCGCGCATGCGCGCCACATGGGCTCCATGTGACCGCACATTGGGCCTCAGCTCAGCCACCCCCCACAGGCCCAAAACCATATTCAGCCTGAAAGTATGCAGGGCAGCAGAAAAAAGGCTGCTCCTTTGAGGAGCGGGGGGGAACAGAGAGGCGCCAAGACATGCAGGCACGATGTGTGCAAGCACGTGTCACACAGACTGCCTGACTTCAGCGCATGACCCAGCAAGGGCTGAGGTGCGACAGCAAGACACCAAAGGGACTAGCGCAGCCTATCTGTACCCTGGGCCCTGCGTCAAAAGTCCATGTGCTTGGCCGGCCGCCGCAGGAACAGGACCAGGATCGGCGACAGCGCGCGGTTCAGCAGGCGCTGCTCGGTGGTCGTCCACTCCTCCGGCGCCAGCGCGGCTGCCACCTCCCGCACCGCCTCGTACTCTGGCAGGCCACCTGGAGGCGCGCAAGCAAGTAATCCACATGCGCTCGCCTGCTTTTGCAACCCGCCAAGAAGCAGCGCATGTGCAAGCAACCCTCTGATGTCAAAGTGCACTTTTGTCAGCAAAGCAAGTCCTCTGCTGACATGCAGTGACCCTTGCTGCCTTGCGCGCTCGCGAGTCCCAGGCCGCACCCTCATGGCCCACGTATGCCAGCACGCTGACGAGCCCCCCCGGCGCGACCACCGCCATCGCGCTGCGCACCGCCGCAACCGTCGAGCCCGCCTGCGGCAGCGTGCGCGCGCTGTAACTCCCGCATGCTTGCAGCGGATACAAACAAGAGCATGGCCCAGCTTCACACGCCATGCACGTGTCCTCCACACCACACCGTCGGCAGGAGCACGCGAGCGGGCTGCTCGCCCGACAACCCAACCGCCTGAGCAGCCCTAGCCGGCTGCAACAGGCTTGTCACATCTAGCACTCAGCACTGATGCACGGCTGTACTTCACTCTTTCATTCATTCGTTTATTCATTCACACACTCATTCCCTCAGCAGCAGACAGTCACACACACATTCACCCACTCTCTCGGGTGCACCTGCGTCATGATGGCCCTGTCCCGCCCGGCGCCGGGCAGGTAGCCGAGGTTGAACACGACCAGCTGCGCGCGCTGGCGCACGTGCTCCTGCGCGCGCGGCGCGCCGCTGCTCCGTACGCGCATCAGGGCGCCATGCGTAGACGCGCTGCTGCCCAGCCTGTGCTGGAGCCAGTGACCACTGGTGCACACGCTTTGCACACCCGGCACAGAATGCACGTTGAAGTATAGCTCGTCTGGCAGCACTCCCGTCGACCATATGACGAAACAGGTTGACAGCTCATAGGGTCCCAGCCACTTCAGAGCCCGGTAGAAGACTTGAGAGGTGGCACCGGGCAGGGAGGCGGCTGCACAGGCTGCCACAGGCCCGGCTGCCGGCGCGCGGCAACAAGCGGGGGCGGCGCCGCAGCGCACCAGCATCGTGGAGTGGCAGGCGTAGACGAGGCTGAGCACGCGGGGCCGCTGGCTGGGCTCCAGGCCCGCGTCTAGCGTCGCGCGCGTCGCCTGCAGCGCCTCCTCCTGCAGCAGGGTACTGCATTTATACCCTAAATACCCTATCCAGCAGCCTCAGGACGCGCAAGCCTCCGCGGCGGCCGGCAGCTGTGGCGCTCCGGGCGGGGCAGAGAGCAGAAAGCGCAGCGGACAGCGGCGGGCCGCAGCGCGGCGGCAGGAGCCGCGCCTGCACGTCAAAGCTGTACAGGAGCCCGGCGGGGCCGACCAGGCGCGCGAGGAAGAGGCTGTCATGGCCGTTGCCGGCGGTGGCGTCCACCACGCAGTCGCCGGGCCGCACCACGCTCTGCCAGTAGGTCTGCGCGACCGCGGTGAGCTTGCCGCCAGAGAGCAGCAGGCTGGCGAGCCGGTCCGAAGCAACTGCCTGCTGCGCCGAGGCCGCAGGCGCGGAGAGAGCCGCTGCGTGAGCCCTCGCGCGGCCTGGCGCTCGTGCACGCACGGCAGGCTGTGCGACGGGCCTGCCCCCTGCCTTCAGCCTGCAGGCAGTGAGCCTGCAGACTCCGCTGAGCGGGCGCACGCGTGTCAGCATACGCACCGGCTGCCTGCCCTCATCCCTCGCGCGGACAGCGGAGTTGCAGCTCGGGCGCGCACTGCTGGTTGCGTGATGATATAAACGAGACCGCGCTTACGGGGCTATCTCGATCCTACCTGTCTCTGCCTATCCTCTGACTCAGTGAGCCAGTCCTGAGCTTGCAGGGTTCAAAAGCCCTTGCTGATGTCCTTGACCAGGACGAGCGCACGGGGAGGTCTGGGGCCTGAATGCCTGCTGAGCTAGCGCTGTGCCAAGATCTGGTCTCGTACAATGCTGGCACTTGAGGATGCACACCATCTTGCTTCATAGGATGGTTGACATCAGCCGCTTGCGCGCTTGAGCAGCCCAGGTTGGCCATGGTGGGGCCGCGCGAGTCCGCAGGGGGCCTGCCGGGGCCGCAGCCGGCCGACTGGAACGGGATGCTGGGCAGCGTCAAGGCGATGACCGCCGTGCTGACGTCGACGATGGAGGATGCGCAGCAGCTGCTGCTCGAGGATGCTGCGCTGGTCGACCAGGAGAACGAGCGCGAGTGGAACGGGAGGCCGCTGCTGCGGCCTGGCGTCAAGGCGCGCAGTCTCAGTCCCTTCTTGTTCCTTGCTGGCTGCGGCAAGCGCCACACGCCCGTGCATGCTGTGTTTTACACAAACACTGTGTGTAGACGGCAAGCAACTCCAGGCCCGGGGGCACCACAGCTCGCAGGCTTGACCGCGGCCGTATTGAGCAGGCCAGGTTTCGCAGGCTTGTCTCTCCCTAGTGGTCAAAGCTGGACTCCATCCGTGCACCAGCAACCAAAGGAGCTTTAGACGGTCCTCGGCGGGCCGGCCGCGCAGGCGTCGGGCGGCCTGTCCGGCACGACGCGGCGGCGGCGGCGGCAGCGCACCGTGGACGGCCTGTCCGGCGCGCGGCGGCGCCTGGAGGCCGTGGGCCGCGGGCTGGCCGCGCTGCGCTGCTTCGCCAGCGGGTGGCAGGCGCAGGTGGACGCGGCGCACGCCAGGCGCGCCGCCCGTGCGCCAGGTCAGGGTCCAGGTTTTCCGCACGGCGGGAAGGAGGGTGTGGTTGGCGTGCAGGCAGTGCTATAAAAGCCTTGGCAGCAGCACCAGATACTGTACAGGGTCAATGGCCCTAGCTCGCCAAACTGAAGCGTGGCTGACAGTTGCGAGGAGCCCGCAGCGCGTAAGCAGCGTGCTCAGCCAGAGGAGGCCGGCAGGGCAAGGCGCAACGACAAACAGGGCCGACGTGAATACGCGCAAGGCCCGAGCCGGCACACCCGCCGCGCGACGGGCGCGCTGACAGCCGGCGTGCGCAGCCGCGCGGGCGCGCTGGCGCAGCTGGAGACGACCGCCGCGGACCTGGCGGAGGCGCTGCAGCGGCTGCGCGCCGGCGAGGCCGCGCGCGCGGCCGCCGCCGACGCGGCCGCAGGCGCGGCGGCCGCGCAGGCGGACCTCGCCGCCGCGCGCGGCCAGCTGGCGGAGCAGGCGGCGGCGGCGGCGGACGCTGCTGCAGCCGCGGCCGCAGCCGAGCAGCGGCGCGCGGGCGCGGAGGCTGAGGCGGCGCGCGCACGCGCCGAGGCGCAGGTAGCGCCGCGTCATGCTCTAGGGCACAGCCGAGCGCAGCACTGGCGAGCGCGAGTTGAACGAGTGCTGCACCGTGTCATTGATCGGCGCCGAGGCACGGGGAGCAGGAGGTGCTTGACAGAAAAAGTAAACCACACGAAATGAATGTGCAAGTGCGTGTCTGCTGCACAGGGGGCATTGGCCAGGGGCCGTTCAGCAGTGAGGCTGCAACGCGCAGCTGTGCGCGCAGGAGGCTGCGGGGGCGCTGGCTGCTGCCAGGCGTGCGGCTGACCGCTCGGGCCGACATCAGGAGGTAGGCGCGCCCGGCACGCGCCGCACATCAAGACCTCTTCAATGTGATACCTGGGAGTTTCTTGGGTGCGCTTACGCGGCTTTGCAGCTGTGCGGCGCTGGGGCCTTCAAGGCGCGCGCGTCGGAGCGCCTCTGTCAGCCAGCAGCGCGCTGATCAGTGATCACGCCGCTCGGTCATGGCGGGGCCCTTCACATACCAACGCGTGAGGGCGCGCGCGCGCCTGCGGCGTGCAGGCGGTCGCGCGGCTGACGGGCGACAACGTGGTGCTGCTCCTGCGCGTGCGCGGCGCGGAGGAGGCCGCCGCGGCCGCCGCGGCCGAGCGCGACATGCTGCGCCTGGCCGTCGAGGAGCGGCGCGGGCCCTGGTTCGAGCAGGCGCGTCCCGCCCTCGGCGGGGGCGCGGCGTCTGGGTGGCCGGAGGCTCCCGACACCCCGCGCTTCGCTGACCCTGCCGGGCGGCGGGGCAGGGCATCGTCCGGCAGGCTGCAAATTCAGGGGGGCATGGCAAGCGTGGGGGCAAAGATAGGGTTAGGTAGGGTTACCCCTACCCCTACACCAACCTCGGCGCGCCGTGGCGCAGGTCGCGGGGCAGGGCGCTGTCCGGGAGGCTGCGATACCAGCGGGGCACGGCACGTGTTAGGGTAAAAGGCCCTGGCGCGCCGCGGCGCAGGTCCGGCACGGCGTGGAGGCGCGCGTGGCGGCCGCGCTCGCGCGCGCGGCCGCGTTGGAGGCGCAGCTGGACCAGACAGCCGCGGCCGCCGCGGCCGCCGCGGCGGCCGCCGCCGCGCGCGCGCGCGCGGCTGGCGCGGAGCTGGCGGCGGGGCGCGACGAGCGCGCGCAGCTCGCCGCGGCGCTCGCGGCCGCGGAGGAGCGCGCCGGCAGGTGGGCGAGGCACGGGGTCTCTGCCGAGCACTTGTAGGGTTAATACATCAGGGTTGCGCCCGCAGACAGCCCCAGTTGCTGGCATCCCGTTGTCAACAGTGACCATCACCATCGATATACCAGGCTCTGGCTGATAGCGGGGTTGGCAGCCTCACGCGCCCAGCACGCGTCGCGCACCGTCGCCCGCAGCCGCGGAGGACGGCGCGGCCCGGCAGGGTGTGCGCGTGGCAGTGCGCATGACATGCGCCGCACCCGCCTCCAGTTTGAACCACTGCGGGGCGGGCTTGGGCACAGGTGCCAGGGTTGCTGCAGGCGAGCCCCTGGTCGCGCTCGCTCGGGTCTTGATCTCTGCTCGGTCTCTACCGTCGCTGCAGAGGCCTCTGCCGCAGACTGGCCTGGCCGGGTGCCGAATGAGGCGGGGGCGCCCGGGCGCCGGCAGGGCGGAGGAGGCGCGCGCCGAGGCGGCGGCCGCGGCGGGCGCGGGCCACGCGGCCGCGGGCGAGGCCGCCGCGGAGAACCGCGTGCTCATCGCCACGCTGCGCGCCATGCAGGAGGACTGCCGCCTGTGCAAGGCGCGCGCGCGGGGCCGGGCGGCTCGCTCGCAGCCCTTGCGTGGGGCCCCGGGGGAGGCTGCGATGTCGGGTGTTCTGGGACGGCGGGCAGGGCGGCGTGAGATGCTGCCAGACGTGCTCCGTCCTGTTGAGCGCTGACCGCAGCGAGCACCTAACAGCATGACGGCGGCGGCGCCTGCATTGCCGCCCGGCGCGGCCGTCCCGCCGCGCATGCGTGTGAGCATGCCGGGGGTGCGTGCTTCCGTGAGCGGCTGTCGTTGCGACCTGGGATGCATGCATGCGCTGTGCCCCGGCAGCAGGGTGGCAGCAGAGCGCACGCGTCGCACCCGCGCAGGAGGCGCAGCAGGGCGCAGAGGGCCAGGTTCAGGGCCTGCGGGACCGCATCGCGGCGCTGGAGCGGCAGCTTGCTGCGCAGCAGGTGCGCCCCCCCCACCCTCCCCCCACGCTCGCCGTCACACTCACGAGCGCGGGGGCATGCATAGCATAAAGCGCCGGGTGTGCCCGCCGCCCTGACGTAGTGGCGGGCCGGCTGTGGCCCAGCAGTCCTTGCGCTGGCACACGGCCTGGTGGCGTGCCGTGCAGCTGAAGGTCCAGCCCGTGCTGTGGCCGGCAGCAAAGCGGCCTGTAGCATGCAGCGGCCATATGCGGCACACCCGCGCGCCGCACTCCGGCCTGCCTGTCAAGCCTGCCTAGGTTTTAAACGAAACCCTGACCCTTTCTCGGGGCAAGCGGGTCGCGGCGCGAGCGCCGCAGGAGGCCGCGGCGGGCGCGGAGGCGGCGCTGGCGGCGCAGCGCGCGGTCAACGCCGCGCTCATGGCGCGCAAGCAGGACACCGAGTGGCAGCTGCTGGCTGCGCTCGCGCGCACCGGCGCGGCGCCGCCGGGCGGCCTGTCGGCGCCGAGCCCCGACCCTGCCCGGGCCGGCGTCAGCCCTGGGCAGAGCGCGCCGGCAGCTGAGAGCTACGGCGCTGCTGCAGTGGGCTGCGCCGCTGGGTTTGGGGATGGATCGGGCATGGCAGCAGCATGGTGCTCTGCTGAGGGCGCTGCTGTAGCTGTGGCCGCGGGCTCCCCTGCCGTTCATGCAGGCTGAGCACGGCACAGGTCTATGCTGAGCACGGCACAGGTCTATGCTGTGAACGACGAGCAAGAAATCGTTCGAAAGAGTGCATGCTGGGACAACTATCGAACATGTTGCTGAACATGACTGTGTCTGCTGCTGAACACACACTCCTTGGGTGCCATGGACAGGGAGGCGGTGAGAGCTCTTGGATGCACGAGGCAGGCCGTTCTGAGCCGCTATGTAAGGCACATGAGTACAATGGATGAATACGCTTACACTTTGTCGGCTCTCCTTCACACCATCTTCAGCACAGCATCTCCGGTCAAACCACAGCCGCGCCTCTAGCATCACTGCGCATGACCCGACTTCTGTGCATCGTTCACGCTCACACTGCTGTCACGCCGTGCTGGTGCCAGTTCATCTCTCGAAGTTCGCGCCGCCAGCCACACGCCGCTCGCTGCATACATATGTGCACGGATGTCGGACAGCTCCCACCTCTTCGTCATACCTGTGTACAGGTTGATGGCACACATGCAGCTCCCTGGACACATCCAAAGCACTGCTCTTACTTGCTGTATTGGTGTGCTTACACCCAACCCACACTACACACTCAGGAGGTGTTTTTGTTCAGAGTCTACATGGTCCGCCCTCATTGTCACGAGGGCGGACCATGCAAGGGGGTATAAGGGCGCGTCGCCGGTAGCACAGGACCTTCATACATGGTCCTAGCAGGACGTCTGCCGTGAGACCACGGCCCGCCTGCGGCGTCACGGCGGTCTTGCCTAACACCGTCGCTCCATTCCATTCGCGCCCTTGCAGAGTGAGGCTGCCGCTGCTGCAGCTGCCAGGCCTGCTGACAGAGTCAGGAGGCCAAAAAACCTGTAGGCAGCTAAATCCAGGCATTTGACGGCCACTCTCCATGGTTCCAAGACATAGGAGCGCCGGACCGGCCAGGTCAGGCCCCACCACGGGAAAGCGCGGTCAGCGCGGCGCCGCCCCCGCGCGCGCCGCTCACACCACCTCCAGCGTGCGCGCGGCCCACGCGGGGCCCATGAGGTGCTTGTGCGCGTCGAACAGGCCGACCAGCGCAGCCACGAAGCGCGCGTGCGTCTCCACGACCTGCGCCTCGCTCGGCGCGTCGCACTGCTGGACTGCGCGCCGGCGCGCCCGCGCTCAGCGGCCGTGCGCGGCACACCCAGCGGGGCCCCGCAGCATGCAGAGGCGCTCGGGCTGGCATGCGCCCGCCGCTCAGCAGAGCGCTCGCACCCTGCAACGCATGGCCGGGCACATCATGGACCGCTCGGGCAGGGCTGCGCAGGCGCGGGTCCGGCGGGCGCGCGGCACAGGACACACAATTGGGCAGCACGCAGGCGGGCCGCGCTCTGGCGGCGCGGCGGCGCGGCGCGCCTGGCACGGGCGCGCCGACCAGCGTGAGGATGGCGTGCCGCCGCGGCAGCGGCAGGCCCCACGCGCCGAAGAACAGGCCGCAGCACATGCGCGCGCGCCGGCTGGCGGCCTCGCTGCCCCAGAAGCCCAGCAGCTGGCTGGCGCCCAGGTGGTAGACGGGCACCAGGTTGGCGCCCGCGCGGATGGCCACGCGCACAAAGCCCAGGCGGCGGCGCAGGTACACGGCCTCGCGCCGCCGCGTCGCGCACCTGCGGCAGCGGCGGGCCAGGGTTGGGGTTGCCAGGGTTTGAGTTGATGGTGCGCCGGGCGCCAGCGAACAAGTGGGCGGCGCCCGCGTGTGGGGGCGCGCTTGGCGGCGGGCGAGGCCGTGCGGCCGTGCGGGCGTGCTCGCGCGCAGGGGGGACGGGGTAAGTGTGGGTGCGGGCAGCACGCAGGCGTCTGCAGCCGCCCAACTCTGTAGGCGCGCTTGCGAGCCTGCTCGGGCGGGGGCCGCGGCGCCGCACCAGGTGCCGGCGACGCCCTCCGGCGACAGCGCCACGCTGGCGGAGCGCAGCAGCGCCAGCATGCCCTCCCGGTCTGCCGCGCCACCGGGTGTACGTCAGGGTCTTGGTTTTAGGTTAGACCCCGACCCACGCCGTGAGAGCCGGCTGCTCGGCCTGTCTGTGGGCACCGACGCGCCAGGGCGGCATGCGTCGCGGCCTCATGACTCGGCAGCGACTGCCCACCACGATGTGCCACACACTGTGTCTGCTATCGCATGGAGTAGAAGCTGAAGTTGCAGGGAGGGAATAGGAGAGAATAGTCGTTACGAGCCCTGCACCGACGGGTCGGCGAGGGCGCGCGCCAGCCGGGTAGCAGCCGAGCGCGCCCAGCATCTGCTTGATGACGGGCAGGCGCAGCAGGACCGTGGCGACCGCGCCGCGCAT
>JAABUV010004097.1_pt1 | contig 17757 bp, 17 predicted proteins | sample 5559971 | NCBI WGS metagenome assembly JAABUV01 (sample SAMN10711881, study PRJNA513362) | rock metagenome | isolation source: Antarctica rocks | place: Antarctica: Victoria Land, Knobhead nord | collected 2015-12-19
CAGCAAACCACCCGGCTTTCGTAGTTTACGACGAGAGCAGCCCCATCGCTAGTTACCTGGGACACGACCACCATTTTCGACCCAGAATAGTTTCTCAGATCCATCGGTTCGATGGTGGATTAATCCTGGTTAGGGTACTTCTCTATCTTATGTTAACCTGACTCGTCCTGTTTAAATTAACGCAAGAAAGAGTCTCCGAAACGGCAGGAAATCCCGGGTTCCCGCAAAAAAGGGTTGCATTTCAGGAAGGACTATCCCATCTTGGCAAGGGAACGCGGGCGTTTGCGAGACGCCTGCCCACCCGAACGATCATGGCGGATCCAAAGAGGAGGCAGGCTGACGTGACACCGGATCGCGGCCGCATGGAGCGGACCGCACCCGCGTGCTTTTCGTCGGAGTTTTATCCGTTGACCCAACGAGTCCTCACCCCGAACTTCGCGAGGTCCTTCGCCCTCTTCCTCCTCATCGCCGGCCTGATGGCCTCTCCCGCCCGAGCGGATGGGGTGGCTCCCCCCTCCCCGCCCGTGGTCGATACCCCGCCCCCGCCGCCCTTCCCCGTGACGGTCTACCCGGAAGACGACCGCCCCTCGCCCGAGCCGGCGGAGGCCCAGCGGGTCGCGGCCCGGCCGGTCTACCAGCAGCCCGTGGCCTACCAGCAGCCTTCGGGCGATCCCTACGGCTTCACCGCCTGGCTTAACGGCGTCCGGTCGCAGTCCGGCCTGGGCGCGGTCGGCTACGACGCCAGCCTCTCGGAGTGGGCTTCGGTCAACAACGGCCAGCAGCAGGCCCGGGGAATGGGTCACCACGTGATGGGCCCGGCCCGCCGCCAGAACTCCGCGATGGGTGACTTCCCCAGCGTCACCTCGATGTGGATGGCCTCGCCCGCCCACCGCGCGGCCCTGCTCGACCCCTCGATCTCCTGGATCGGGATCGCCAGCATGGGCGCCTACTGGACCTTCAACGCCTACTGAGCCGCGCGACAAGGCGCGATGACAGGTCGTCGAACCGATGATCGAGGCCCCCGGCCCGGGGGCTGCCGTCCCCGGTGCGCGCCGGGTCGGCCGCCCTCGGCCCGATCGCGCCCCGTCAGAGGCGACCCGCGATCGAAAATGGCTGATGGTTGACGACGGACGAACGCGAATGCATCCGAAGCCGTTTTCGGCTGCTTTCCCGGAACTTCCATCACCCATCACCCATCACGCATCTTTCATAAGCAATTGCCTTGACCCAGAAAAGTTGCCGGATCGCCTCTCAGAGGAACAGCGAGGCCCGGATCTGGGCCAGGATCGCCTGCTCCAGCTTGGGGTCGCGGCCCCGGGGGATCCAGTACGCCGGGACCTGGACCGGGCCGACGACCTCGCGGGTCCGGTTCAGCGGGAACTGGTTATTGAACACCGCCCGGCCGATCGATTGGCGGTCGGGCTGGAGCAGATCCTCCAGCTCCTTGCGGACCTCGACCCGGACCGCCCAGCCCTGGCCGGTCGGGGCCGGCAGGACGGTGACGATCGCGAACCGGCGGATCGACTGGAGGGTGCTCTCGAACCGCTCGCGGAAGCCGACCGAGTCTCCCTCCCAGGGCTCCAGCAGGGTCGCCCCGATCTTGGGTTGAGTCACGATCTTGCGCTGGGTCCGGTCCTCCGAGGCGATGTCGAAGTAGCCGTCGACGGCGATGACGCTCGCCTTCCAGACGGTCTCGAAGTCGGCCGAGGGGACGACCATCGGGTTCTCGGCGACGGCCCGGGCGCCGCTCATGGTCGCGCAGCCCGAGGTGCCGCAGGCGACCAGCGTCGCGACGCCGGCCAGCAGTAACCTCACTCGCATGGGAAGGGCCTCGCCTCGGGGACGCCCGCCGGCCGTCGGCTGGGTCGCGATCGGGATGGGATGGGCCGGGCCGGGCCGCTCGGGGTCGGGTGGCAGCTCGATGGGGGCGGACGGGGCGGACGGTCGGCGCGGCGGCATCCTGCCGGACCAGACCGGATCCCGCAAGCCCGCCCGCGCCCTTTTGTAAAAGGCGACCTAGGCTGGTCATAGCAGGGCCCGCCGCGTCGACTCGGAGGTCGACCGACGCGGGGAGGGCCCCCAACCCGTCCCGTCGCGGCCCGATTTTGGCCCCGGAACAGGACCGAACCATGCCCAACCTCGTGCCCTTCCGATCGGCCACCACCACCACCGCCACCCGCCCGGACGCCCCGGCCCCGAGCCGACGGCCCGTCGTCGCCCGTCGAGACTCGACCGGTTGGCGCGACCGGGCCACCGCCTGGCTCCGGTCGACCGCCGCCGCCCTCGGCCCGAAGGAGCCCGGCGACCCGGCCGTCGCCCAGCTCGCCGAACTCGCCGCGCTGGCCCGGGATCCGGACGAGGTCCGGGTCGCCCTGGTCCGGCTGGCCGCCGAGGTGTCCGGAGCCGACCGCGTCGAGCTGAGCCTCGACCGGGGCGGCCGGCCGGCCCGTCGGCTGGCCCACTGGCCGCCCAGCGCCTCCCCCGAGCCGGTCGCCGAGGCCGGCTGCGCCCCCCGGGGCCCGATCGCCCGGGCGGTCGCGCGGGCCCGGTCGGTCCGGCCGGCCTGGCCCACGTTGACCGCGACCCTCAAGGCCGGCGAGGTCCACTTCGGGACGCTCCGGCTGACCTCCTCGGGCCGGCGCCCCTGGCCCGCTGGTGCGGCCCGTCGGCTGGCCACGCTCTGCGCCATCGCCGCCTCGGCCGAGCGTGCCCTGGCGGCCCCGGCCGCCGGCCAGCCCGAGCCCGGGTTCGACCCCGAACTCGGCCCGAGGGGCTCGACGACCCTCGGGGCCTTCCTGGCGTTCGCCCTCGCCCAGGCCCGGCGGAGGCGGGAGCCGCTCTCGCTCCTGGAGGTGGCGGTCGACCGCCTGGCCGCCCTCCGCGAGCTGCTCGGCGAGGAACTCGCCGAGGTAGCCCTGGATCGGGTCGCCCGGGCGGTCAAGGCGACCGTCCGCGCCAGCGACGTCTTGACCCGGCTGGAGGACGGCCGGCTGGCCGTGATCCTGCCCAACGCCTCCGCCGAGAACGCGATGAGGGTCGCCGAGGCCGTCCGCTCGGCGATCGCCCGGGTCGGCGCGGCCTCGACGACCATGCCCGCCCTGAGCGCCTCGATCGGCGTGGCCACCTACCCCGAGCACGCCCACGACCTGGTCACCCTCCGGGCCGCCGCCGCCACCGCTCTGACCCGCGCCGGGGCCCTGGGCTACGACCGGACCGGTGAGGCCGACGCGGTCCCGGCGGCCCAACCCGCCGGTTGAACGGCCCGGCCGATCCCCGCCCAAGCTCGGGTTGACACCCCGGCCCGGCCGGTCTAGCCTGTCGCCGCCTCGGGGACGGTCGCGACCCTCGCCCTCGGGTGAGCGTTTCGACCGCTCATGAGTCCCCTGCCTCGCGGGCTTCCTGGAGTGTCACGGACGACGATCTGCCGGACGATCCCCACCCCTCGATGGGGCCGGGGTCGGCCCGGGACGGCACCGGAGGCCGCGCGATGTATGTCTTCTGCGTCGGGATGTATCGGGCCTGCTCGACCTGGCAGTACGAGGTGATCGCCCACCTCCTGGAACGCCACCGGGGGGGCCGACGCCTGGGCTACCTGACCGGCGATCAGTTCGAGGCGCTGGACGACCGCGACGGCGACGACGGCACCTGGAAGGTCCTGAAGTCGCACGAGGAGCACGGCCGGTTCGCCCGGGCCCTGGCCGAGGGCCGGGCCCTGGCGGCCTACGCCCACCGCGACGTCCGCGACGTGGCGTTCTCGCTGATGCACAAGCGGAACCTCGGATTCGAGCCGCTGGTGACCCAGGGGATGGTCCACCAGGTCCTGGCCAACGACCGCTTCTGGTCGGTCCGGCCAGGGACGATCACCCAGCGCTACGACCACCTGGTCGCCGACCCCTCGGCCGCCGTGGAGGGGCTGGCGGCCCACCTCGGGCTTGGGCTGGCCCCGGGCGAGGCGGCCCAGGTCGCCGCCGAGTACTCCTTCGAGGCCAATCGACGCCGGACGGCCGACCTGGGCCGGCGGCTCCGCCGGGGCGGGGTCGACCTCGAAGACCCCTCGATCACCCAGGCCCACGACCGCCAGACCCTCCTGCACTGGAACCACATGAGGGAGGGCCGCGTCGGCGACTGGCGCGACCGGGCGACCCCCGCCCAGCGCGCCATGCTGGCCCGGATCTGCGGCGGATGGCTCGCCGCTCACGGCTACGAGCCCGACCGACCCGTGCCGCTCAGCGCCGGGGCGATCCGCCGCGAGCTGGCGATGGCCCGGGGGTCGCTCGCCTGCCGGCTCCGGTGCCTCTCGCTCCGCCATCCCCGGCTCGCCCGGGCGATCAAGCCCCTCCTGGGGATCGCCCCCGAGGCCCCGCTGGCACCGCCCGCGGCGATCTCGACGGGACAGGATATCCGGGTCGACGCCTCGTCGCCGCCCAACGCCCCCCACCTCGTCGTCCGGACGGGGGCCGAGCACCCGGTCAAATGAGGTCCGATGACGTGATCCGGTGCAGCCGGACCCGGGTCGCCCGGGATCGTCGCCCTCGCGAGGGGCCGGCACCGCCCACCCCGACGGCCTCGACCTGACCCCATGAGAATCATCATTTCTTGATTTTCTCCATATCGACCTTCATCTGCTTCGCCTTCTCGGAGATCGTGGCGGCGCGACCAGGCCGCTCCGCTTCGGGACTCCCCGCGTAGTCGCGGAGGAGGTCGGCGAGTTCCGTCATCCTGACGATGAGCGTGCCGGGGGTCGGGCACCGCGCCACCCCCGCCAGGAGGCCGCGAGGTCGATGGATGCAGGAGAAGTGGTAATCCTGCCCGTCCGTGCTGGAGACGATGTCGTCTTCCTGGGCCGGATACCTGACCCTCACCAGCATCTCGGTCCAGAGCGAGTGCAGGATGGCTGCGGTCTCGGCGTCGACGGGGACGATCGACGTCTTGATTTTGACCTTGGCCCGCTGTTCGGACTCCCAGAGCAGTTCTTCGGCCACCGCCAGCTCGATCCAATGCTCATCCCCATTTTCCCAGACCGAGACGGACCATTCGGGGAAGAACGAGGGGAGGCAGACCACCCGAGCACGAAGGTCGTAGTCAGACCCCCTGGCATTCTGCTCTTTCAAAAGATAGAGAACGATATCTCTATCATAAAAAAAGAGATCCTCAGCGCGATCGTTGAAATTTCCTTTTTCAGGTTCGAGATAATCTTGCCCGTTCGCCCTCAGGTTAAGAGAGGAAAAGGGGCAGAGAGACACGGCGAAGAGAATACTTACGCAAATTTTTTTCATTGCATGCTACTCCTCTTGTTGCATTTACGCAATTACCTGACATTGCCGAATGTTCCGTTGAATTGCCTTTTTTTGTTGTAAGCGATAATATCTCCATCAGGAATAATGATCAGTCCCGGAAAGTTAAATTTCCCGATATCAGTACGATCACCTGGCGATGGATGACTATTAATAGGGTGGGTGTGGTAATCCGCAATCGGGGTATAGCCTTCCAAAGGATTTCCATTATCATCCATATACACTTCCGTTTTGATTTTGCCGACGAATTTGGGGCCAGTTGGCTGGAAGTGTGTTTTGACAGGTTCCCGATGGTTAACATTGACACCTTGATGAGTGACGACGTACGAATTCGTATCAGGGTTATACATAATAAAACCTCCGCGCTCGAACATTTCCGTCTGCCTCTTACCCACGTTCTCTTTCGCGGCTGCCTGGAAGTCCCTCCTCATGGCATCAATCACACCTTGGTTTTGCAGAGCTTTTGCGATCTGGTCAAGCATCATGGCATTTTTTTGATCCGCGTCGGGTCCAGCAGCCGGCTCGGCGGGTGTAGCCGTGATGGCGGTGAGCGCCAAGGCCACGCCAGCCGCATTGGCACCGTGATAGGCCGTCGTGGAGATGATGGCCCGGTCGCTGCCGATCGGCGTCTGCGAGCCTCCGGCCTCCGGCGACGTTCCGGTCACCGACGGATTCGGGGTCGAGTGAGTCGCGGTCTCGCCGGTCTCGGTCAAGCCTGACGGGCTGTTGGTGAAGGTGGCGTCATCGCTGTATGAGCCGCTGTCGGACTCGGTGAATGGGTTGCCCATGAAGGTGCCCGACTCGCTGACCGAGGAATTCCCGGTACTCGCGTCGTCCATCGAGGTGATCACCGGCCCGCCGGTGCCGAGGGTCGAGTTCGTCGTGTCGTGGAAAGAACCGCCGCTGGTGTCCGACTCGGTCAGGCTGTCGGAGGCGCCGGTCGGTGGCGAGCCGGTATCCGGTCCGGAACTGGAGCCCGAGTTGGGGACGGAGCCGGGCGAGTCGGCGACGCCGGAGAGGGTCAGCTTGAAGGTGTCGGTGCCCGAACCGTCCCGGGTCAGAACGTCGGTCCCGGAGGTGGCGGCCCCGGCGGTGCCAGTGCCGGTCGCGGTGGTGTCGGATTCGTCGTCCGAGTTGCTGCTGTTGTCGCTCACCGTGAACGAGGCGCCGTTGAACGTCCCCGAGTCCTGATAGGAGTGGGTCTTGGAGCCGTCGTCGCTCGTGGTCACGGTCTCGGTGGACGCCCCAGGCGAGCCCGACACGGGTGCGACGTGGTCGTGGTAGCCGACGGTATCCGTCGCGGTGTCGCTGGCCTTGAGGTTGCCGCCCGACTCGCCCAGCGAGACCGTCTCGGTCGCGGTGTCGTCCTCGCTGGGGGTGTCCGAGGACGTGCCGTCGCTGCCGTTTCCGCCCGAGTCGCTGACGTTCGAACTGTCCTTGCCGACATCGGAGTAGGTAAAGCCGTGGCCGTCCGCGGTGCTCCCCGAGAGGTTCAGGTTGTACTTGTCCGAGGAGGTCGAAGAGGACGAGTCCGTTTCCGTGCCGGTCCCGTCGGAGCCTATGGTGACCGTGTCGTTCGAGCCGGAAGCGTCGTGGCCGAAGTCGGTCAAGGTCCCGCTGACTCCCGCTCCCGTCAGCGTGTCGTTGACGTTTTAGGAGTCCGAGGCGTTCTCCGATTCCGAGAACGTGACCGAGGTCAAGCTTGCCACGATGCCGAAGTGGAACGAGCCGGAGCCGCTATTGCTGTTGGTCGCGTCGTCCGCGATGGCCACGCCCGGCATGGGCGGCGTGCCGTAGCTGTAACTGAGGGTCACGTCGAAGGTGAACGTCCCGTCGGGACTGGGTTGGAAGGAGACCGTCAACGTCTCGGTGTCGCCCGCGCCGTCGTCGGCCGTCGCCGTGAAGTTGATGGGGGTGAAACCGTCACCCGTCCCGCCGCCCGACCCAGCATTCGAGCTTGAGCCGTCTCCCGAATCCGCGACCGTGCTTGAGCCTTCGCCCGAACCCGAGGCCGAGCCGCCCTCGGACGAGGAGATCGAACCCGGCCCAACACTCGTGACAAATCCGCCGGACCCCCAACCCATAGAGTCTCCGGAGGACGATCCTGCGCCGAATGACCCGGCATAAGCATCCAGCGTCGAGGTCGAAGCAAGGGCCATCGGCCGGAGGGCAGGGGGCGGCGAGCCCGGCGACGTGGCCGGCTCCAGCGAGGCGGGCGAGGGGAGAGGGGGCAGGTCCGCCGTCATCGCCGGGTCGAGCTGGCTCGCGGCGTCCGACGCCGGCGGGGACGCCCCCGGGGCGGTCGCCGGAACCACCGGCAAGTCGGCCAGCACGGCCGAGAGATCGGTCGGGGCGACCGACATCAAGGTCAGCGGCACCAAGGTCGCCTGCGAGGCGTCCAGCATCTGGAGCCGTTCCAGATGTACGAACGAGGGGCGGAAGGCGCGGTGTGCACGGGGGGAGCGCGAACGCATGGGGATGGCTTGGGTGTGAATCGAGGTTGCGCGACATTGGGCGTGGTACGAACGGTGTACCGGACAGATGACCTAAATTACCGTGACCTAGCCATTAATTACCGTGACCTAGCCATTTTCGATGCGTACGTTGCGTTGATCGTTTCAATTCAAGGGGGCGGTTGGCAGGATATTATCGGTGAGCCAAGAGATTTGTCAAGGGGGAGCCAACGATTTTTGACGGGGCCCGGTCGACCGCTGGCGGCCCAGCGGGGGCCGGATCGCCGCCAGGGAAAATCAAGGCGTGGTGGTGGGGCGCCCGAGGAGTTCCCGGACGAACGAGGGCCGCCGGATCTTACCGCCGGCCCCACCGGTCCGGTCGAGGTCGATCGAGGCCCTCAGCGCCAGGAGCGGCGTCGGGCCAGGGCGAGGCCGCCGAGGACCGCCGCATAGAGGGCGATCGTCGAGGGCTCGGGGGCGGGGGTGGGTGCGGGGTCGAGCATCTGGGCGGCAGCACCGGCGGTCGGCGTGGTGGTCATGGTGGTCGTGATCCAGTCGGGCGGGAGCTTGAAGTCGCCGAAGCGGATCGGGAACGCGTAGTGGGTGACGTAGTTCTTGGATGACGGCTCCAGCCCGCCGGGCCGGATCGAGTCGACCGTCGCGGTGACGCCGGACATGCCGTTGGGCTGGATCAACCCGGTGAGATGGCCCCGGAGCAGCAGGCTATTCTCGGTCAAGGTCTTGAGCTTGAACTTATGACCAAGCTTGGGGAAGACCCTGTCCAGCAGCGGGACGGTGCTGGTCCTGTCGAACTCGGGGGTCCGGATCTGGACCTCGAACGGGGTGTGGTCGTAGGTGGTGGCCTGGCCGATCGAGGCCGAGTCAGCGGGGACGGCGAACCGGCCGACCTGGAGCGTCTGGCCCGTGCCGGGGACGAACGTGCCGCCGGTCACATTCTGGAACTGGAGGGCGGACGGGCCGGTGATCGAGCCCGGTGCCGCCGCGACGTCGACGACGCCGGTCGTGTTGTAGCTGAAGGGAAGCTTGGGGGACGGGGCGGTGTGCTTGGTGGCGGCCCGGGCTGGAGACCAGGCCGGGGCGATCGCCAGGGCGAGGACCATCGAGGCGCGCGCCGCCGCCGGGATTCCGAATCCTCGCATGTTCACGTCCTTGTGATGAAATGAGATTAGGATGGGCGGCGGGGCCAGGCCCGACCTTGGGAGGCCCCGCGGGTCGATCGGCGATGTGCGTCGAGGTGGTGTCCCGCCCGGCCCTCACGGATGGCCCGGGGCCATTCCGGGGGCGGCGGGCGGGGATCGGTCGATCTGGCGATGGGCCCGGCGTGGCCGGGCCGGCGGTGGAGGCCCGGCTCAGGCCCGGGTGCGGAGCATCCGGCGGCGGAGGCCCCATCCCGCCAGGGCGGCGGCGAAGGCGGCGATCGAGGTCGGCTCGGGGGCCGGAACCGGGACCGGGGAACCGGAGGGGATGACGTAGGCGGTCAGGAACGAGTAGCCGTCGTTGTAGCCGACGGGCCCGGCGATCCCCTGCGGGACGTTGACCCGGAGGTCCACGATCGGGAACGGCGGGGTGTCGTTGGGGCCGTTGCCGCCACCAGTGATCGAGGTGATCGTCGCCAGCATGTCGGAGGGGCCCGAGCCGGTGATCGATCCGTTCAGCTCGCCCTGGATCTTGTAGTCGAATGACGGCGCGAAGGGGTTGTAGGGGGCGCCGGGCTGGGAGGCCACGACGAGGTCGATGGTGAACGGGGTGTGGTTGTAGGTCAGGGTCGCCGTCGAGGGGAGCGGGTGGGCCACGAACTCGCCGAGCTTGAACGAGCCGGGGGTCGTCAGCTCGGCGTCGGGGCCGGCGACGCCGCTGAGGCCGATCGGGCCGACGCCGGAGAGATCACCGACGTTGGCGGAGGCGGTCCGATAGTGGAACGTCTGGACCGCCGAGGCTGCGGCCTCGGGGGCGAGCGGGGCGGCCAGGGCCAGGGCGGCGGTCAGGGCTGCGGGCGCGAGTCGGGGCGTCATTCGCCACATCGAGAGAAGTCTCCGGGAGTCGGTGGGCGACGGCGGGCCTGGGGCCCGGGTCAGTCGCTCGGTTGGGGTACGGGTCCATTCCGTGGAGGGAGAGTCGAAAACCGGCCGGGGATCCCGCCACCGGGGTCGGCCGCCGTCCCCGGATCGGGGGGGCGGCGCGACCCCGGTGGCGGGCCGTCGGGCGACCGGCTCAGGCTGTCTTGCGGGCCCGGAGCCGCTGGCGGAGGCCCAGGCCGACCAGCGAGGTCGCCAGGATGGCGAAGGTCGTCGGCTCAGGGACCTGGTTGCCGTCGCCGGCCGGGGCCGGGGCCGGGGTCGGGTTGGAGAGGGTGGTCTGCAGCATGCCCTGGATCGAGGTCAGGCCGTCGAAGGTCGTCGAGGGGACCAGGCCGAGCGGGCTGTTCAACGCGGTCAGCGTGCTCTTGTACTTCAGGTCCTTCGTCGTGAACTCCGGGCTCTCGCCCACCGTGAACGTCGCCCGGACGCCCGACTGGTTCCCGGTGACGGACCCGTCGAGGTGGCCGGTGATCGTGATCGGCGTGTCGCTGCCGTAGGGGACCTCGTTGAACCTCACCGGGTTGTAGGTGATCGAGAACGGGGTGTTCTTGTAGGTCGCCGAGGCGCCATCGGCCAGCGTCGAGACGGTGAACCCACCCAGCGACAAGTTGGACTGGTCGGTCAGCGACGCGTCCTTGGGGAGCCCGATGAAGCCGTTGGTGAGGTTGCGGAAGCCGATCGGGCCAGCGCTGCCGTTGCTGGTGCTCATCCCTTCGGTGCCGATCGAGCCCGAAGTGCTGTAGTACTGCCCGGGCGCCATGGAGGTCGCCGAGCTGGTCACGGCGGAGCTGGTGATGGCGTCCGCCTTGACCTTGGCGCCGCTCAGGGCGACGCAAGCCAGGGCGAAGGCCGAAGTCCGCAGCACGTTCTTGACGAGATTCTTGCGCATCGATTCCGTACTCCTGAAATTGTGTCGTGCCCAAGCCATCCCGCAGCCTACGAGGGAAATTGGCCACCTGGAGACGACGGCGGGCCCGGCCCCCACCGGGGCCGAGGTTCCGCTCATCCGCGGGGGACGTGGCAAGGGATGCCTCGCCCCGACGGATCGTCGGGATGCGTCGGAAGTCGCAAGTGGGGAGGATCAAGCGATGGGTGACGCGGCGGCTATCCTTCTCGATTCGACCCGGGAATCCTTTCCTCGCCCCGGAACCCTCACGGGGCGTGCCGAACTCCTCTCGCCCTCCTGGCGAAACCGCGACGGACGTTTGAGTCCGCGTCGCGGCGTCACCGAGGTGACGAAAGCGAACCGGCGGGACAATAATCCAGAATCGCCCGGGAGTAAACCTCAAGTCTTCGAGAATCTCAACCGAGCGGCGACGGGACCGGTCCCCGCTGCCCCGAAGACCCTTCAACGGCGGACGACCGGGTTCCGGAGCGTCCCCAGGCCGTCGATCTCGACCTCGACGATGTCGCCGGGCTGGAGCCAGACCGGCGGCTTCCGGGCCATCCCCACCCCGGGCGGGGTCCCGGTGAAGATCAGGTCGCCCGGCTCCAGGGTGAAGATCCGCGACAGGTAGGCGATCACCTCGGCGACCCCGAAGACCAGTTGCTCGGTGTTCGAGTCCTGCATCGTCCGGCCGTTGACCCGGGCCCGGATCCCCAGGGCCTGGGGGTCGGGGATCTCCTCGGGGGTGACCACCGCCGGGCCCACCGGCGCGAAGGTGTCGAAGGTCTTGCCGGCCATCCACTGCTTGCCCGGCTTGCCGAGCTGCCAGTCCCGCGCCGAGACGTCGTTGCCCACCGCGTAGCCGCCGACGTGCTCCATCGCCCGGTCCCGGGGGATCTCCCGCCCCCCCCGGCCGATCACCACGACCAGCTCGGCCTCGTAGTCGACCTCCTGGCTCGACTCCGGCAGGACGATCGGGGCCCCTGGCCCGATCAGCGCCGTGGCGTACTTGCTGAAGAGGATCGGCTCGGTCGGGACGTCCATCCCGCTCTCGGCGGCGTGGTCGCGGTAGTTCAGCCCCAGACAGACGATCTTGGCCGGGTCGGGCACCGGCGCCAGCAAGGTTGCCCCGGCCGGCTCGTGCCTCCGGCCCCCCCGAGCCATCGCCGATCCGGCCCGCCGGACCCCCTCCGGGCCCAGGGCCAGCAGCCCCTTGACGGTCGCCGGCAGGGCCGGGTCGGCGTCGTTGAGGTCGACGTAGCTTCCCTCGGACTCCCCGCAGGCCCGGGGCCCTTGCTCGGTCAGGACGGTCACCAGTCGCATCGTCGGAGTCTCCCGTGGCTGGACCGGGGGGCGGCCTCGTCGCCCCGGATCGGCGTGGGCCGAAGCCGCCCAGGGTATCCCGCCGACCGCCCCGGCGACAGGGGGCCCCCCGGGAACCGCGCCCGGCCCCGCACTCGTGTCTGTCCGTGGATTCCGGGGGCGCCGCTCCCTTGGGGGTCGTGGCCCCCTTTCCCCGGCACTCCCCCACCAGGGCGAGAGGGAAGAAGGGACTCCCCCCTCTGGCCCCCTCCCCCCTCGTCGGCCGTCACGGCTTCCTGGCCGAGCGGCTGACCGGCGCCGCCATGCACGACGACGCCTCCCGGGCCCTGACCCGATGGGCCGCCGACCCCCGGGTCGACGCTCCCTTGCTCCGCCGGGCCCTGGCCGAGGTTGTCGCCATCGACGCCATGACCGTCCCCCGCTCCGAGGCCCTCAAGCAAGAATACCTGGTCTTCGCCCGGTCGCTGGACGACCCCAACCTGGTCGAGGACGTCCTGATGGAGCGGGATCCCACCCGGCCGGTCGACGACTGGTGCCAGGATCTCCCGGTCGGCGACGCCACCAAGCGGCGGATCCACGAGGTCCGGCTCCTGGCGGCGGACGACCGCGAGCGGAGCCTCCGGGTCGCCCGCTTGATGACGGCCAACTGGCTGGCCGAGGTCGACAAGCCCCGCTCCCGCCGATCGGCGCCCGCCCGCTGGGATCCGCCGATCTACGAGCCCGACCCCGCCGGTCCCCCTGCCTCGCGGGCCCTGCCTCCAGGGAAACTCTCCCGCTGGCTCGACTCCTCGATGCTCGCCAGCCGGATCTTCCGGTCTTTCGACCGACACGCCCACCTGATTGACCGCGAGCGGGCCCGGCAGGCGAGGCTGGTGGTCCACCTGGCCGACCAACTTTACCGCCGGGAGCACGGCGGGGCCCCGCCCCCCTCGCCCGGGGCCCTCGCCGGGCCCGATCTGGAGGCTCTTCCCGAGGGGTTCGACGCGCCAGTCGAGCCTTGACGGGGCGGGTCCGAGGATGGTGGATGGTCGACGATTCATCGGGGTCGAGCAATGGGTGGAGGGTGGCGGCGCGCCGGCGGGCTTGCCGGGCTTGCCGGGCTCGTCACCCAATCACCCTCAGTTGCAATCCGCCGCTCTTTCCGGCCAAGAATCTCGGAAAAATCGCCAGAGGGGCCGATTCCGCCGGTTCAGCGTCGGAGTCGCTCGGAGAGTTCGCGGGCGACGGGGGAATCGGGTTGGGCCCGGAGGGCGCGGTCGGCGGTCTGGCGGGCCAGCTCGGGCTTCCGGTCGGCCTCAAAGGCCCGGGCCAGGCCGAGCAGGACATCGGCGCGATCGGGGGTCCGGTCGGAGGCGAAGGAGAGGTCCTCAATGGCCGAGCCGGGGCGGTTCAGGGCCAGCAGGGTCATCCCGCGCTGGAAGCGGACCTCGGGGTCCTCGGGGGCCAGCTCGGTCGCCTGGTCGAGCCGGACCAGGGCCTGGTCGGGCTGGCCCCGATCGCGCTGGAGCGCGGCGACCCGGACGATCGCCGGCGAGGCGGCGGGGTCGAGTTCGAGCGAGCGGAAGTAGGCGGCCAGGGCGTCGTCGAGGCGGTTGAGCGTCTCCAGGGTCTGCCCCCGGGCGAAGTGGGCCTCGGCCCGGTGGGGGTCGGCCTCGATGGCCTGATCGAACCGCTGAAGGGCCAGCTCGGGGCGGTTGAGCCGGGCCTGGATCTGGCCGAGCCCGACCAGGGCCCCGACGTAGAGCGGCTCCAGCTCCAGGGCCCGGCGGAAGGCGGCCTGCGCCCCGGTCAGCTCGCCCTGGGATTGCAGAACCTTGCCCAGCCGGAAATTCAGCTCGGCCGACCGGGGGGACTGGGCCAGGAGCCGCTCCAGGTCGACCCGGGCCTGGGCATAGTCCTGGCGGTCCATCGCCGCCGTGGCCGCCTGGCTCAGTTCGGCCCGAAGCTCGGCCGCCGCCGGCGTCTCGGCCAGCTTCTCGCGGCGGAGCCGGATCCCGGCACACCCCGGAACCAGGCCCAGGGTGAGGCAACACCCGGCGATGACGGCCCGAAGCCGCATGCGGCCCCCTCCCTGGGTAGGTCCGCGGCCCCGGTCCGGGCCGCTCCGATCCTTCCACGTCTTCTTCGACAGGATCACGCGGGCGAATTGAGCCGGATCGAGGTGGCCGACGGGGCGAGGGGACCGGGCCCCGGAGCGTCGGAGGATAGGCCCGAGCCCTTTTCGGGTCAATCCCGATTGCCCGGGAAGGCCCCGCCGCCAGGGCACGCGATTTGCCCCCTCCAGCCCAACGACCGGCCTTGCTCGGCGAATGGTTGATGAAAGATGGCCGATGGTTGAGGGGAATTCGAGCCAGCGATCGAGGTCGAATGGGACGCTTGATTTCGCTCGTCTTCCCGAATCAACCAAAAGATGGCCGATGGTTGAGGGGAATTCGAGCCAGCGATCGAGGTCGAATGGGACGCTTGATTTCGCTCGTCAACCCGAATCAACCATCAGCCATTACTCATAAGTCATCCTCCGGGCAGAGTCCCAGCGAATCGACAAGTCCCGGACCCCGCCGGCACCGCCCCCGGACCGGGTCTCGGGGCCCTTACCAGGAGATTCCCGCCGATGGCCGACACCACGATCATCAAGGTTAGCTCGTCGCATTCCCCCAAGGGCGAGATGGGCCAGCGCTACCTGGCCTCGGGCAAGAACATCTCGATGCGGCTCTGGGAGGGCGAGGCGGCCCACGGCGACAAGCCCCCGGCCGCCCGCGACTACGAGACCGTCGGCTACGTCATCGCCGGCCGGGCCGAGCTTCACCTGGAGGGCCAGATGGTGACCCTGGAGCCGGGCGATTCCTGGGTCGTCCCCAAGGGTGCCAGCCACACCTACAAGATCCTCGAAACTTTCACCGCCGTCGAGGCCACCTACCCGCCCGCCCAGGTCCACGGCCGGGACGAGTGAGGGTTTACTGAGCATTTGCAAACCGGGATGTCAAAGAGCAAGCCGGATCAGCCCACGCCGCAGGCGGCCCGGGCGCGGTCGAGCACGACCCGGGCGGCCTGGCGGGCCCGCCCGGCGGCGGCCCTCCGGATCTCGGCCACCTTCTCGGGGTGGGCGACCCAATCGGCCCGCCGCTCGCGGGGTTCGGCGAATCGCGAGCTGAGATGCTCGGCCAGTCGCGTCTTCACCTCGCCGTAGCCAATTCCCCCGGCGCGATAGCGGCCGGCGACCTCGGCCGCCTCGTCGGGCGGAGCGAAGAGCTGGAAGAGTTGAAAGAGGTTGTCGGCGTCGGGGTCCTTGGGGGCCTCGACCGGCGTGCTGTCGGTGACGATCTTCTTGCACTTCTTGAGGATCGTCCTGGGGTCGTCGAAGATTTCGATCGCGTTGTCGTAGCTCTTGGACATCTTCCGCCCGTCCAGCCCCGGGACCACGGCGACGGATCCGAGGATGAGCGGCTTGGGCAGCTTGAAGGTCGTGCCATAAATATGATTGAATCGCTCGGCGATGTCGCGGGTGATCTCCAGGTGCTGTTTCTGGTCCTGGCCCACGGGCACGACGTCGGCGTCGTAGAGCAGGATGTCGGCCGCCTGGAGGACCGGGTAGGCGAAGAGCCCGTGCTCGGCGGGAATCCCCTGCTGGACCTTGTCCTTGTAGCTGACGGCCTTTTCCAGCCAGCCCATCGGCGTGACGCTGGAGAGGAGCCAGGCCAGCTCGGTCGTCTCGGGTACGTCGGACTGGACGAACAGCGTGGCCGACTCGGGATCAAGCCCCAGCGCCAGGAGGTCGACGATCACCTCGAAGACGTACCCACGGAGCCGGGCCGGATCGCGGACGCTGGTCAGGGCGTGGAAGTCGGCCACGAAGTAGAACGCTTCGTTGCCGCGCTGGAGGTCGATGTACTGGCGGATCGCCCCCATGTAATTGCCGATATGCAGGGCGCCCGATGGCTGGATTCCGGACAGGACGCGCATGGTTTCCGATCGCTCGCGGGCCATGGATCCCGGGCCTTTGGGCCCCGGACCCGTTACTCACCCATCACATCATTCTTCGGGATCCAGGCCCAGCGCCCGGAGCCTGGCCGCCAGCCGGTCGGCCCGCCGCCGCTCATCGTCGGCCCTTTGCCGCTGCTCGACGACTTGCTGTTCGGATTGGTCCCGCTGCCGGGCGATCTCGGCGTGGTCCTCGAAGGGTCGGCCGTCCGGGGCGAAGATCGTCAGGTCCTCGGCCAGCTCGAACCGGATCCCCAGCCGGGGGCTGACCCAGCCGGAGGTCCGGGGGACCGGTTGGAAGACCTCGCCGTCCCTCAGCCAGCCTTCCAGCCGGATCTTGTACGGGTCGAAGAGGTAATACTCCTGGACGCCGTGGCGTTCATAGACTTTGCGCTTGTACTCCATCACCCGCCGGCGGTTCCCGGGCGAGAGGATCTCGAAGACGACCTGGGGCGGGATCCCGCCCTCCTTGTGCTGGACGTAGGAGCCCCGGTAGCCCTTGGGGCGGCCGAAGATGACCATCGCGTCGGGCGCCAGCCGCCTCCGGTTCTTCCCCTCCACGGGATACCAGAGCAGGTTCCCGGCGACGAAGACGTCGGGGTCGTCGCGGAAGAGGGCGTCGAGCCCCCCCTTGATCCGGGCGATCCACTCGAACTGGAGCGTGTTGTCAGCCATGGGCCGCCCGTCGGCATCGGGATAATTGACATGGGGCGGGCCGAACAGAGGGTCCGGCGCGTGATCCCTCGGGCGCCTGCGGACGCCTTCGGGGTAGTCGAGCTTGGGGGGGGCATCGGGCGGAGTCTGGGTGCTCATGGCGGTCCCTGCCTCGATCCGGTGGGGGCGTCGTCTCGATCTCCGAGTGTAACCGGACCTTGGGCAAGACACGACGGATCCGGTCGGGTTCCCTCGGCCGGCCCGGGGGGGTAGAGGCCGTGGGCGTCGATGTACGCCTCGACGGCCCGGGGGACCTGGTAGCGGACCGACCGGCCCTCGCGGCGGAGGCCGCGGATCTGATGCGAGGCGATCCCGATCGGCGGGATCGTCACCCGATGGACCGGCCGGGCGTCGGGCCCGAGCCCGGGCAGGACCGGCTCGAAGCCCGGCCGGTTGGCGACGACCAGGCTGGCCATCCGGAGGATCGACCCGGGCTTCCGCCAGTGGGGGAGGTCCACCAGGCTGTCGGCCCCGATCAAAAAGAACAGCTCGTCGTCGGGCCGCTCGCGGCGGACGGCCTCCAGGGTCTCGACGCTGTAGTGCGGGCCCGGCCGGCGGGTCTCGATCTCGGAGACCTCGAAGCCGGGGTGCCCGGCGACGGCGAGCCGGGCCATCTCCAGGCGATGGGCCACGTCGGTCCGCCCCCCCGGCTTGTGCGGCGGCGACCCGGCCACCACGAACCAGACCCGGTCCAGCCCGACCGCCTCGCGGCACGCCTCGGCCAGGATCAGGTGCCCGAGGTGGATCGGGTCGAACGTCCCGCCGTAGAACCCTAGTCGCATCGCCGACACGCTCCGGGAGGGGGACCGCCAGCCAGGCCCGATCGGCCCGGCCGGAGGTCCCAGGGTAATCCCCGGACCGCCCCGGGGCCAGTCGAAGCGGCGTCGAATGGCTTCGCTCCGCAGTCCCGATGGCTTCGTTCCGCGTCAGGCCCCCCGGGGAGCCGAGGATCGCCCGGATCGCGATCCCGACGACCCCGGAGGCACCCAGGATCCTATCAAGGACACCCA
>JAABUV010004099.1_pt1 | contig 17749 bp, 30 predicted proteins | sample 5559971 | NCBI WGS metagenome assembly JAABUV01 (sample SAMN10711881, study PRJNA513362) | rock metagenome | isolation source: Antarctica rocks | place: Antarctica: Victoria Land, Knobhead nord | collected 2015-12-19
CTTCTGCAGGCGACACCACCATGGGCCAAGTGTGAAAAGGGGAGCAGTAGCTTGGTGCTGGTCACAAGCAGCATGTGGGTGAAACCATGCATTCTGCCAGACCGTGCTGGCACTCAATTGTTTGTCAGAAAGGACTGCTGCTGGACACAACAAGGATTGCCTTCTCATGCGCCTGCATGCAGAGTCGAAGTTAGTCCTGAACGTTCACGCGAAGTCGCGCGCTTACTAACTTGGCTGTATGGAGGATGGGAGATGCTATCACATGCTGCGCACGAGGCCTCAGCGGACGTGCCAGGCGGGTAACGGCTGTGTGCGCTTGCGCAGCTGCCCTGGGAGCCAAGGCAGGTCAACTACACTGCACGAGAGCCCTTCCCAGACGGCACTACAGCAGCCGGGCGTGTGGCGGACTCGCTCTCCGTGCTGAGCCTGGGCGACATGCACACCGTCAATTCAACAGACAACACTCAGTAGCCCCGGAGATGTCGCCCTTCAGTGGTAATATAATATAGCATCAGACATGCTTGGCAAAGGTGCTGTGTTTTGAGTCTCCCTGCTTGCAGACACTGCTCTGCGTCGCCTTTGGCCATTATTGGTCTGAATGACAGGGCATGCATGCACATGAGTGGCGGTTTCCACAAGCTGGCCGTGCGCGGCGCCTGTTTTGCCTTGGGACATCCTTACATTGTAGCAAGTAAAGAGCTTGGGATGCTGTGGGTAGCGAAATCGTGGCGAGCAAACAAGATCTTATTATGCAACAGCTCGCCCACGGCTGTTGTCGGCTCAAAAAATGGCAAGAAAGGGTTTTTGGATCAGACTTTGGTCCCAATGTAACATCTTCACGGCTGCTTTTCGGACCCTCAAACTTGGCATGCAGCTTTGCAACGGTCTGTAAAGGCGTGTTTCAAGGTTCAAATGTTATTTGCACCGCGCCATGGTCACGTCAGGACCCACCAGCATGGCAGGGGTTCTCATGCGCACTGTTGGTTGCCAGTCCTGTGCGGCCGTCCGTCTGTGCGGTGCAGGGGCCGCAGCAACACAATGCGCAGTCTGCGGCGCCTAGGACGCACATTCATTGTCACGCAGCCGTATGGTCCAACACCGTGCGCGAGAGCTGTCTATGTTTTCTGTGGTAGGGCCTCTTTAGCTCCGTGCAGCACGGCGTGTCGGATCGCCCCTGGCGGAGGGTGAGCAGGCACAGTCCGCGCGCTTGCCACGTGCGGGGAGGCTCTATGCGCTGTTATAGAGGGCCATATGCTGCATATACTACTCGCGTCCGCGGCCAGGAGCGGATGCAAAACCGCGCAAGGTGTACTTGGTGGTTCCAGTTGCAATGGCAAGGGCCGTCAGGAAGTTCTCTGTGCCCATGCGGCTTTCCGGACGACCCTCGCCATCATCCAGGGCGTTGGTGTGCGGGCAGTGGCACTTGTTGCAGAGCAGGCAGCGCATGTGCAAACGTGGGGTCGTACCCGGTCACCAGGCCCCACGAGCTGTCAGCCAGCCTGACTGCCAGCATGGGCTTGCCGCACACGCTGGTGCAAGTAGTCAGCACGTCGTCTTCGCTGTGTCCGGGCGACTTGGGCGCCCCAGCAGCGTCACGGTGTAGTAACCCAAGCACGCAAAAGGCTGAGAGCGCAGCTATCACGAATGCAGGTGGTCCAGAATGCCGTGGCCATGGAGGCCCTGTACCAGCTGCATGGAGTACCGTTGCTGGCGCCCACAACGGTGCGGAGCATGGAGGAGGCAGCCAGCCCAGGAGGCAATGCAGGCGTGCCTGGACGTGATGCAGGGCCACCGCATGCACCAGCAACGCAGCACCGGCACAGAACAGTGCTGGCCCACGTGGTAGCATGGCTAGCTACCACGCCGGATAACCCATTGCCGCCCAGCCCTGGCTGCGCGCCTGCTGCTGCGTCGAACGTCAGCAAGATGGCCCGCAGAGCGGCCCCTGCGCGGTGCAGGCCCCCGCGTGGTGTCGCTGGCCGCTGCCAGCAGTCCTGCTTCGCAGATAGGCTCAGCACAAAAAGCTCCCTTGCGCCAGGCTGCCATGACCGCGAAGCCAGCCCCATCCCCGGCCTGGCCCCAGCCCTCCGCGCACCCATGCATCCTTCGGGTTCCGGGCAGTACATTGCTTGCGGGCGTTCAAAGTGGGCGTCCAGGGACGGCGCAAAGCGCGCGCGAGAGCGGGACTGCGGCCCAATGCCTCCCTGCTGTAGCGTGGCCGGATCCCACATGCCCACGCGGCCCATGCGATCAAACTCTATGGCCAATTGCGAAATGCACTGCTCCAGTGAGCCTGGGGCGCACACCAGGTTCCCGGCTGCCCCCAGAATTCTACGTGCGGCCGCGGCGCGTGCGGTGCGGGTCCTGCGCCGAGCGGCCAGGAGGGCCCGGCCGCGTGGGTGCGCGCGTTCTGCACGGGCGACCTGGGCTGCGTGATGCGGCATCCTCGTGCTGCGCGGGCGCGCCGACCTGCAGGGTGCGGCGCACTATTTTTGGCCACCAAGACGTTGTGGCGTCAGGGCCGGACCATGCCACCAGCACCGTGGTACGCGGGGGCGTGTCAGCTGTGCAGAGAGTGCACTGATGTGAGGTAGAATACTGGGCGTGCTCTGCCTGGCCGCATGCATGCTCTGCGCGCCTGTCACGCACGCTCCATCGTGGTGGGAGGCAGCGCAGAGGTGCTGCACGGGCCGCGTCCGCTCAATACACCAGCGGTGCGCATTCGCAGGCGCCTGCGAACGTGCGCCACAGACGCCCCGCACCCTGGCGCTGTGAGGCCCCCGGGGTGCAGCCCTAGCCCTAAGCGCAACCCCAGCCAGATGCACGCGCAGGATAGCGTCTAGGGTTAGGGCTGCGGCAGGTCCCAGGCTGGAGACGCCCCGCCTGGAGCCCGCCGCCGACTTCTTTGCGGTCGGCAGCAACTCGCCGCGGCGGCCGCGGCGGCCGCGCTCGGCGTTGGTGTCCGCCAGGTGGCCGCCCCGTCGCTCGTGTGCCGCCGCAGTGTTCGCAGCGCTCGCTCTGCCCTCGGACAGTGGGTCGGTGCATGCCCGGAGCAGACATCCAAACTACCCGACATAGGCAGTTGGTTCCCAGTCCTGCATGACTCTGCTGGCAGGCTGACATGGCTCCGGCAAGCGCCTCACTTGCCTCAACCCTCTGCTGCACCGCCGCGCCCCCATCGCAAGCTCCCCAAGAGGCCAAACATGGGGAAGGCGTGCGGGGCGCGCCAGTTATGGCCTTCAACGTCGGCGCCGGCTGGTGACTGCGCTGGCGGCGCGCGATAATGCCGGGCGGGCCAAGGACGCCGAGGGCCGAGACACCGAGGGGCTGGGCGCGGCACGGAGGGCGCTCCGTCCGAGGCTGGCCCGCGAGCCCGACGCTGCAGCTGTGGCCGCCGCGATGTCGGCTGTCTCGCGTGCCTGCCGGCCGCACGTCCAGAACCCGCCGTGGCGCCCGCCGGCCTGCCGGCGCTGCGCGTGCCGCCGGCTTCCGCAGCGCCCCAGGCCAGCGGCGCGCTTGCAAGACCTGCGGGCGCCTCTGCCGGCTACGTGCGCCGCCCCCGCCAGACCCTACGCTTGGGGACATCAAGCTGCGCAGCGGGGCCGATCGCGTGGTGCCCGGGCACGCAGTCCACGCCGCGCGAAAGCCCGGCCGTGCCCGCCGCCCGCCCGCCCCCCCTAACCCCCCCACCCTATGACGTATCCTGTGAGGCAGGCTCAGGTGTGCGCCAAGGCGAGCAGGGCGGGGAGGACACGGCGCGCGCCGGCGGCTGGGAGCGGCAGCGGTGCGGCGACCTCGGTGCAGCTTGGCAAACGGGGGGCGATTGGGGAAACGGGCACCTGTTGCCGCTGCGTGGCTGCGCATGCGCCGCGCGCCAGGGGCGCGCCCCAACCGCACACGCCCTCCAGGCGCGCGGCTTGTCGGCGCCCAGTGCTGAGACGGGGCGCCCGAAGAGGCCGCGCCGGCTGGCTGGCCGCCCTGTTGTGTGCGGCGGAACGACCCACGCTTACTTTCGCGCCCGCGCATGGACGACCGCCAGCTTCGAGGGCGAGCAAGTGCACCCGCAGGCAGAGTCTTCACTACATCGGGTTGGGAAAGGGCTATCCGCCCTATGCGCAGCACTGCTCGCCGGCTCAGGGAGGCCGGTGGCCTGACAAATGCACGAAAGTGGCCCGCTGACGTGTCCGCGCGAACGCAGGCGCGCTGGCGGCGTTGCACGCGCTCAGCGCCGCGTGCTCCGCGGCCGTGGCGTTTGACGCGCCGCGCGGCCGCGCCCGTGTCGGCACGCTCGACGGCGCCGTGGACGCGCTGGACGCGCTCCTGCACGCGGGTAGGCGTTTGCGCCCAAGCTGCCAGTCTGCCCGTGGCTGGGGCACAGGAGTGAGGGCGCTGCCCTGCCTCGCTCTGACATGCGGAGGCACGCACTGAGTCCAGGAGGCCATGCAGGCTTATGGCGCCTGCTGTGCGCGGCAGTCAGAGGGTTGGAGCTGGTGCTTGAGCTGGGTGCATGGGGGCAGGCAGTGGACCTGTCGAGCGTGTACTTTCTGTGGCAATCAGGCGCAATACTGCACCGGTGCTATTGGATCTGAAGGGCGCGCTCAGGCAGCGAGCGCCAGCGCGGGCCCGGAAAGAGCTGAGGTGCAGCTGCGGGAGGCGTGGCGCTGCACCGCCACTGCCGCGGTGTTAGCTGCGCCGGCAGCGGTGCCCGGCAGCGGCTCCGATGTGCTGGCGGGCGTGGAGGGCATGCTCCAGGCCTTGTCATTTCACGGTGCAGCCCCGCAGCTAGGAAAGGGTACCCAGGTCCACAGCCAACCTCAGAAAGTGCACCAAGCTTTTAAGCCGGGCGAGGCGGGACCCGCACCCACGCCGCCGGCCTGCTCACTGTCGCAACCTTCGGGTGCTTTGCATGGCCACGGAGCGCGCTGGCTCCCAATCTTGTCAGGTACTATATCAGGCACCACACTTGCGCTCTACTGCAGAACAACGAACATGTCGGTCCTGTCCAGGGCACACTCGCGCAGGTTAACAGCAGTCTGCACGTTCACACACACACACGCACGCCCACATCCATAGCAGCGCACGTTCTGGCAGTTATTTGCTGCTCCCAAAAACGGTATTTTTCGGTTCCCAGAAAAATACAAATGCCGGCTTTTTCGGCACGAATTTCGGTCCTCAATCAATTTCTTCACGGCTGCGTTTCGGACCCTCAAACTTGGCATGCAGCTTTGCAATGGTTTGCACAGGCGTATTTTGAGGTTGAAATGTTGTTGAGCAGCGCCATGCAGGGCGCACCAGCACGGCAGTCTTGTCATGCGCACTTTGATGTGCACGTGGGTGTCTTGTCCGGTGCAATGGCCGCAGCAGTGCCTCCGCATTTATATAGGGTGAGGGCTGCACCACAGCCTGCTGCACCACAGCCTGCTGCCGCGCCTGCCGCGGCCGGGCCCAGCCCGGCGCTCGCCCGCCCCACGCCCTCCACGTGCGCCGCTCCCACCAGGAGTGCACCCATGCGCATGTGCTGTGTGCCTTGTGCCTAGACCAGGCAGGTAGCGTCACGCGCAGGATGTCATGCTGTGTGTTGCGCACTGGCAGGTCTGCCGCGGCTGGCCTGCTGGAGCGGCAGTGCTGGCGCGTGCTCAACAGGTGCATCCGGCAGGTCGGTGCCCGCGCGCCCTGACCATAGTGTGACTCGTGCCATGTCTCTAGCTCTTGCACACACAGCAGGCATGGCTGGTCGGCACTCACAGCACGCTAACCAGCCTGATGACCCCTAGAAGTTTGTGCGCTCCCGAGTCAGGCAGCAACAAATAACAGCCCGTAGAAGAGATGGTGTTAAGAGGCGCAAGGTGGGAAAGAACGTAACGGATTTATTGAGATCGTGGTGGGGAAGTAGTCACATGCTCCATTCCTGTTCTGACAACGAATGCAGTCAATGCGTGACTCGTTATGTACCAGAGCCATGGCACTACGTGTGGCTGTGTCCTCGTACGCCTGTCGGTGGCAAGGCCTAGGCAGCCGGTCTGTCTAGTCCGTGTCATCTCCCCACCAAGTCCCAGCGTCCTCGCGCTATGCTGTCCTGCTGCCTAACTTTGCAGAGCCGCCTTTAGAAGTGGGCAAAGGGGTCTTCACAGATACATTCCTTTCCCCACAACAGACTTGGTGCCGCACCACGTGCCATGGTCAGGACTGAGTAAGGGTAGAAACACAGGGCAGGGCAGAGCAGGGCAAGTAACTCAAATATGTGAAACTGTGACAGACACCCCACGCGCGCACAGTGGATGAGCACGCCACTGCCTGATGGCAGACGTGCGCCCTGGGCGCAAGAAATGGTGCAATGTCAGACCGCGGCCGGTATATCAAACGCTGTGTGAAATCAAACCATGGAATGCTCCCCAGCTCCTTCGGAGACATAGCACGGGAGTCAGCACGGGACCAAGCTGGAAAGTCCATGTTCTTGCAGTCAATTTATATGCGACATGTGTCGTTAAACCTGTTGTGCGTGCTGCAGCCCCTGCATCCTTCTCTTGCTTTGGGAGGTCGCAAGCATTCCGTTGTGACCAGCCTTGCTGCGTTTGAACACATTCATGACAGCCACTTTGCCATGGCCGTTCTCCCCTCATGGGCTTGTACATCACTGTGATGCACCACTGCACTGCAAGCCCATGTCGTGCTCAAGCAGCGGCGCAACCTCCTTTGTGTCTGGGACAATATCTAGGACAACCCTGTAATAAATGCCGCCGTTTTGCGCACCCACTTGGACCCAAAAAAACGACAGAACTAAACCAACAAGTGACACATGCAGGCTACGTACAGGTGTGGCATCTAGCATGGGCTAGTCTAGCCTGTGTTCATTTAACATCTTGATATCGACCTGTAGCCCTCTGGTACTCCAGGGTGCAGTCGCCTGCATGATAGCACAAGTGTGTGAGTCTCATGCAGTCGCTTCGTGATGGATAGGATGGCGGTAATTGAGCAACGCTGGTGAGGCAACTAAACAAAGTCATGCACACTCACGATGGCATGCCACTCATCGCCAAGAGTCAAAATGCGCCCACACCGAAATGCACCACAATGGGCCACACACCAATGGTGCCCGCGGCCTTGTTCCGCACTTTCCGAATCAGCACCTGAACCTGCATATCAGCGCTGACTCTGTTAGAAGTGTGTGCTGCATGCAGGTGCAACATCCGCACCAGGGTGAACGCCACCAGCCATGCACACACCTCATTCAGGTTGCCCTTCTCGGGATCGCGGTTGCGGTGGATGACTATGCCATTGTCTGCCTTGTTGATGAAGTGCGCGCTGCCGCTGATGTCATACAAGTTGGGCGGCTCGCCCTTCCACTCGCGCAGCTGCCGCGGGTGCGCTACAAACCACACGTGCACATCGTAGTACTGAGCAAAGCGCTTGATCTTGGTGAGCATCTGGCTGACATACTCAGTCTCGGTCATCTGCACCGGCCGCTGATGGTCCAACTCGTTGTACGGATCGATGACCAAGCCGCGGATGCCATACCTAGCGGACAGCAAGCTCTGGCTTAGCACATGACAGGGCACGCACCACCAGGCAATGCACAGGGACGACTATCACGACTGTGGGTGTCTGAGGTACTGCGGCCTGTGCCAACTGTGGCACGCCGTGCGCCCACTTTGTATGTAAACCAAGTTCGGCCGCACCGAAGCACAGCCGCGCGCGCGACGTCCAGCACAAAGTCCACAGACGGCAGCTCGTCATCCTGTACTCACCACGGCGTGTAAAAATAAACGTTGCCGAGCATGCAGTGCCATAGCCCTGTGCAGCCCAGCTGCATGCCGCACCTCGTAGCGAATCACATGAAAGCGCTGGTCCAGCCAAGCAAGGCCCGCGTCCACGGCTTCCGGATCCATGCGCTGGAAGTCGCCGGCGTACTGCGCCGCGAAGAAGGGCTTGCGCACGTGCTTTTCCAGCAGCTGCCTGGCATGGTCCCTCACCTGCGTCGCTCGCCCCCTGCAGTGCTTAATGCGGGTTGCTCGAGGGGGGTGCATGCCTGCTCGGGCATGTCTGGGACACCATGCTGCTGGCAGAACTCCGTGGTAACCGTGGTGCCAGGCGAGAGCAGCGAGCGCGCCTTCTTTTCCATGGAGCACATGGCAAAGCTCCAGCCCCACTGCTCCGCCAGGTTGCAGAGCAGCGCGTCGATCCACTCTGACTTGCCGGAGTTGGGCACGCCGGTGACGATGCTCAGCTCCCCAGGGACCACCTAATCAGAAAGCGTGCGGTCGGTACCAGGAGGGTCAAGGCAGCACGCTACGTGAGCAAACGTGCCGCACTCTGTAGAACGGATCCAAGCCCTTCCAGCCAGTCGACACGCCCTGCTCCTGGGAGTCCCGCTCCGTGTAGGCAGCCCAGATGTCCTCGAAGAAGTCTGACATCCTGCGCTCCCAGGCGCAGCGGCTTGCACCTGCACCAAACGCGGCAGGTACGCCCAGACAGGCAGCAAACGGCGCGCGACTCACTTGAACAGCCCGCGTATGGGGTAGGGCTCCGCTGCTGCGACAAGACGGTACAGCTCCTCGGCTCCGTCCTTCATCAGCACCTCATTGGCGTCCTTGCGACACGTGCCAGCCTGGCGGGCCTGCCCGTCAGCCTCGTCAGCCTCGTCAGGCGCAGGCCAGCGCACGCGCCAGCACCTATCCCGCCCCAGCCGCCGCGCCAATTCCTCCGCGAGCGCCTGGCCGGGCGCGTCATTGTCGGTGGCCAGGATGATGCGGGCGGCCTGGTCGAGCACCGCGCGGCAGTTCCAGAGGTAGGCGAACTTCGTCTCTTCCTCGGGGGGCGGCAGCGCCCCTTCCTTCACGCTGGCGGCCGCCGCGCGGCGCGGGTCAGCGCCGCGCCCGCAGGGAGACCCATGACAGGGCATGCATCCAGGTGCTGAGGGACAGGCTGAGGGTACCTGGGAGGGGCGCCGTCTGGCACGCTGACGACGTGGCGAAAGCCGGCCTCCTCCAGCGCAAGCTTGTCCATCTCGCCCTCCACGACGATGATCTCTGAGGCGCCGATGCAGTCGTCCAAGCCAAACAGCACCTTCTCCGCCTTTGGCACCTGGGAGAACTCCTTGTCGAGGCTGCGGTACTTGACGTTCACCAGCTCGCGGTTGCGGAAGTACGGGAACGCTGCAGGCGCCCGCGCCAGCGCGCGGTCACGGCCTGCCGTGCGCACAGCGCGGCATGCACAGCGGCCAGCTGGCTGGCCGCCGGGGGCGCAGCGCGTGCACACCGATCATGTCGACGTATCGCTCGCGCTTGTGCGACCAGCGGCGCTCCTGCTGCACCAGGTTCCGCTCCACGACGGCCGGGCTGATGCCCCGCTGTGCGAAGAAGCTCAGCAGCTCCGGCGACAGGGGCTCCAGTTTGGGCGTCGGCTTTGCAGGCGGCTCCACACGCTTGCCGCGCGCCTTGCCGCGCGCCGAGCCTGGCGCGGGGCACGCACTGTCTGGCACGGCACCGCAGCCTGGCCGTGCAGCACAGACCGGCCTGCCTGCAGCCGGCTGGAGGGGCCGCGCCTGCCCTCAGCTGCGTGTTGGCGTGCTCGCCGAGGCCGCTCTTCACGCTCCAGTTGCAGGTCGCCCTGAAGCACCTGGCGCTCGTGTGCCGCCCGTCCTCGCTGATGATGACTGACAGGCTCTTCTCCGACGTAGACCCTCCCTGGCACTTCGGGCAGGTGCCGCGGTGCTGCCCCGCTCTGTAGTCGCGGAGCAAGATGTTGTGCGACTGCAGCAGCTCCCGCATCGTCTCATTGCTGCCCTCTGGTGTCGCTTGCACCCGCGCAGGAGGCTGCGCAGCTGCTTCGGGCGAGGCTGCGCTCTGGGGCGCAGCATCCTCCGCGCGGTGCCTGGCGGGCAGGCCGCCCGACGCAAAGCTGCCCGGCTGTCCCAGGTGGCCCTTGAAGTTGGCTGCGCTCTGCAGCAACTGCTTCTCCCGCCGCGGGTCAGCACCCGACGCTTCTGTGCCCTCTCCCCGTCCTGAACGCGCATCAGTCGGTGACTCTACGCACACGCTGTCCGCTGCACAAACGCACACACCATGGTACAAGCAGAAGCAAAAGGGCACAAGCGCACCCACAGCCGGAGTGCCAGGCCCAGTTGCGCCGCTCGCGACCCGGCTCTGTGCTGAGGCCTGCGCGTTCCTGGCCTGCTGCAGGCACTGGCTGACACGGTTGGGCGGCGCGTCAGGCAACGTCTGGCAGCCGAGTGAGCGCAGATGGAGCCAGGCGGGCGTGGCAGCTCCGCGCATGCAGCAGGCGGCCTTGGGGCGCTTGTCTGCTCCGGTAGTGGGGTGACAGCGTGGAAACAGGGGGCTAGGCATGCGGCTATTCGCTTGAGCGCTGTGCCCGCCATGCACAGTGGGTATACAGGCGTTCCATCCGGGGTTGGGCGTGCAGGTTCAAGGGTCTGGGTCGGGGCAGTGGGAGATGGTGTCTGTCTTTGACGCCTGATTCGGTTCCGCACGCTGGCCAGAGGCCCTGTGCAAGCTCTAGCCGAATTAATGCAGACACTGTGCTCTCAGCGTCCTGAAGCTCGATCGGGCTTGCACAGAGCCAGCAGCACGTCACTTGCCTCAGATGGGGTTTGCAATCCATGCATTGTCCGACTCCAGGCTCCTGCGGGCCCCCTGGAACATGGGCAGCTGGCCGCTCTCGTCCAGCGTTGGCAGCGCGCACTCGGGGTCTGTGTGCAGCCGGTGCATGCACGCCAGGCCATCCTCGTCCCGCCTGCTTGGCTCCTCGCAGGCGCCGTCCTCGCAGCACAGCGTGCTCGTGCGCCATTCGCGGTCCTGGAAGTCCCTCACGGAGTGGTCCCACTGGAAGGCGATCAGCGACGCGTCGCAGAAGCGCTTGTAGCAGAGCCGCCGGTCGTCAAAGTGCGAAACGTTGAAGGCCTTCATGAGCCAGCCGGTCATGATGTCTGCGCCACGGCACACACGCCGGTCAGCCCGCCAGCGGCGGCAGCAGCACAAGCAGCGGCTGCGGCCCCGATGGCGCCGGGCGCGCACCTTCGTTCGGGCCGCCCATGCGCACAGTCAGGCCGGACCGCGCTATGCCGTCGATGACGGGGCCGGGCAGGACGTAGAACGGGCCCTCCGCATAGTAGCTGGCGTCACCCTCCAGCAGCTCGTGGTGCGGGTCATACCAGCGGTGCGTGCGCAGCCGCAGGCGGTTCTCGCTGTTGTCCCTGACCTTGAAGCAGCCGACGTACTCTGCGCGACCGGGCACGTGAGCGGCCGCCGGGCGCGCCGCGGTGTGCTGGGGGAGGCCGCGCGGCGGGCCGCGCACCGGCGCCCATGGCCTGCCACTGCCCCAGCGCCACGGCGAGCCGGTCCAGGCGGACATAGCTGTCGTCGTCCACCTTGACGACATACCGCGCGCTGAACTGCGCCGCCACGACTTCCCAGAACGCGACGGTCTTGAACGTGAGCGTCTTGTACGTGTCCTGCGCGCTCGGGGCGCTGCTCGCCCGCGAGCGCAGCCCCCGCCCGCGCGCGCAGCGGGCCTGTCTGGGGCCCACCTTGCCCGGGATGCGCAGGAGGGGCCCAAAGGCCTCCTCCTCCTCCTGCACCTCCTGCTCGAGCTCCGCGGGAGGCTCGCCAATGGCAAAGCGCAGCACCATGCCCGTCTCCTTCTGCAGCCTGCACGCCCCCGTCGCTGCCGTCGCTGCGCCGCGGAACCTCTGGCGAGCATGCAAGGCTGCAGCGCAGGCGCGGGCGTGCCTGGCCATCTCCTCTGCGTTGCGGGGAAACCAGGTCTGCCTGGCGTGCTGCCTCCTGTGCTTGTACTTTGCGTCAAACCCGGTCTGCGCGCAGCGGGGTGTCGCCAGGGGTCACGCACGGGCATGGCCGCAGCAGGCTCGCGCGGGTATGCAGTGGCAGCCGCCAGCGCGCGCAGCTGCTGCGCACCATCACGGCGACCAGCGCGAAGGCCTCCTGCCGCTGCGCAGGCTGGCTGTCCTTGCGGGGCAGGGCGCGGGCGAGCGCATCGGCCTGTCGGGCCAGCACCAGAACGACGACCGCCACGGCCCAGCTTGCGCGCCCCGGCGCCATGCTGGCTGCGCCTGCTGGTGCTCGGCGCGGGCGGCGGCGCTCCGCGCGCTCACGTGTGGCAGGGCCCCGCAGCGCACAGCTGACTGCTCACGCACCCTCGCACACCCGTCGCGAGGGGCGCGCTGCCAACGCGCAGGGGGACACTGTACTACGCTTCTGCGCGAGTGCCGACACGAGCGTACCCTGAGGGCCTGAAGAACCTAAGGACCTGGCCTTCATCATCCGCGAGTGTGGCTGCTGGCCCACCAGCAGTCCGGGGCGAGGAAGGAGGTATGCCCCCGTTAGCCGGCGGGCTGTGCCAGGGTGCGGCTGCGGCAGTCAGCAGGCGCGGCCAGGGCATGCAGTTCTGCACGGGGCCCTGCCTGCGGCAAGGTGGGCGCACCCGTCCCGCAGGGCCGCATTGCCGCCCCGCACCTGCCCGACCTTTGCAGGGCGGCGCCGACGCTGAGAGGGCCGCCGCACCAGGTGCTGGCGGCTTCTTCGTATACGCAAAGCAGGCCTCGCGGAAGGAGCGGACGCAGAAGCGGCATAAGAGCATCCGGGGCAAGGTGCGCTCCGGCCCCGGCGTGGGCCGCGCGGTGAGGCACCCGGGCGCGGCGACCCACTGACACCGCGCGTGTGTGGGCGCAGGTGGAGGGCCGGCCAGAGCGCCCGCGGCTAGCCGTCTACCGCTCGAACAACCACATCTATGCGCAGGTGCGGTAGCGCCTGACCCCGTGCAGCAGGAGAGCGGGCGCGGTGAGCCCCCGTGTGGATGAGGAGTGCCTGCGGTCCAGGTGATCGACGACCAGGTGGGCAACACGCTGGCGGCGGCCTCCACGCTGACTGCAGAGATAAGGGCAAAGCTCAACGGGGGGGGCGGCGCCAACAAGGTGGTTGCCTGGCCCCTTTCTGCCGAATGGTCCACCTGCGCCGCGGTGGCGTGGGCACGCCTGCCGCACGCTTGCTGAAGGTCCACTGTTCGCTGCGCGTACAGGACGCTGCAGAGCTGGTGGGGCAGCGCATTGCGGAGCTCTGTCTTGCAAAGGACATCAGCAACGTGTCCTTCGACCGGGGCGGCAACATCTACCACGGCAGGGTGAAGGTGCGGACTGCCGCACACTCCTGACACACAGCGTAATTGCGGCCACCGTGGAATAGCTCTGCAGGCGCGTCTTGCTGAGGGTGCACCGGCACGCTGCAGGCGCTTGCAGACGCCGCACGGCAGCAGGGCCTCTCCTTCTAGGATGCAGCCTGCCCGGCATGCGCACCGGACGGCTTGACGAGCTCCCCGAGATGCGCAGCCATTTGTCTTGCAGCTTGAGGGCAGATTGACGAGGCGGGTGAGGGGCTTCCCGCTCAATTACGAGCAGTCTCATGTTCATACCATGTATGCAACAGCGAGAGTTGAGATCTGCCAGCCAGCATGGCTCTGTGTGGGGCTGCTGCCCTGCCGGTGCGGTGACCTTGGAACCCAAGGCTTGGGTGGGTGAGCATGCACGTGTGCAAGGGACCAGCGTAGATCAGACTCTGGAGCGCGCATCGCACAGGACAGTGAAGGAAGTACGATTGGCCTGCTGCTTGAGATTTGTTCTCGCTGAGCCGTATGACCTCTGTTGAGCGGCCTGGCGTGCGTGAGGGATACGCGCTGTGCTGGCAGCAGGAGAAAGACGCTGTACCGTGTAACCTGCAGCAGAAGCAGCACTGCTCCGCGTTACGACAGCATTGACCCGCCCGTGCACAGGCCCATGGCCAGCGCAGCCTCCTCCTCCGCCTTCTCCTTCTCCTTTGTGAGCAGCGCCCGCAGCTTCCGCTCGATGTCCAGCTGCACCGCTTCACCCCCCAAGTCATGGGTGCACCATGCGTCCGCCTGTCGCCGCATGCTGCGTGTGCATGCGCAGCGGCGCACCACAACCCGGGGCAATGGCATGCCCAGCAGGGGCGCGGAAGGCAGCCAGCGTCGGACCCGCGCTCGTGCTGGGAGCTCGTGGCGCGCACCTCCTCGCGCAGCACCAGGAGAGTCTGCTCCTTGTCCAGCAGCTCTTGCTGCTTCGCGATCAGCACCAGCTCTTTCTCCGCCAGCTCCGCGCGTATCTCCTCCAGCTCCCGTATGCGTCCCCGCTTGCGCCGCCGCTGCTTGCGCCGCTCGTCCTCGTCCTGGCGCCTGGCTGCCTCGGCCGCGTCGCCCGCAGCCTGCCCCGGCTCGCCAGCCGAGGCAGGGGCCTGGGCGGGCGCGGGACCGGGCGCCTGGGCGGCGGCCTGGCCAGGGCCGCCGTCCCCAGCCGTCCCGTTTCGCACTGCATCGGCAGCTCGGCCTTCCGCGCCAGGCGGCGAGGCGCCGGGGGCAGCGGGCCCCGACTGCGCGGCCCCGCGGCTGCCCGCTGGCGCTTCCGGCGGCCCGGGCGCACTCTCAAACACCAGCGGTGCCGGCGCGGCCCTTGCCTCCTCCCGCCCACCTTCTGCGAGCGCTTCGCCAGGCGGGGCAGCGGGCGGGCCTGCGAGAGCCGCACAGGTCGTCACGCGCGCCGCGGCAGTGCCGCAGGCGGGCCTGATCAAGGTCGGAGCGCACGCACTTGCAGGCGCCTCAGCGCTGCTGCCAGCGCCTGTCACAGCATTGTCCTCCTCGCCGGCAGAGGCTTGCCGCGCTTGGGTGCCCACCACAGACACGCACAGTCCTGCGCACGACCACGGTGGTCACTATCCGGCCGCCGCTCCGTTGCCACCCCTGGCACGCCACAGCTGGGCATTCTGCGCCACGCGTCAGTACGTGCCGAGCAGGCCAGCCGTCACGCCTCGCCGCGAAGCCGATGCTGTTACAACGGCGCCCTGCCTGCGCCCGCCTGTTGAGCCAAGGCTGCGCTGTGTCTCGCAGCCAGCCCAGCTCGGGCGCTGGGCAGACAGCACGGCTGGACACGCGGCTGGACACCTGCACGGCCTGGGCGCTGGTGGCCTCGTGGCCTGTCCGCTGCCAAGCATTCAGCGTGCCCCGCGCGCCTCAGGCTATGCTGTGCCAAGCATCTCCAATGCGGTGCTCGTGTTCATGGTGCGTTAAAGGCTATCCCATCAATTCCCGATTGGTAGACCTCTGCTTTCCGGGTAGCCACCGGTGCCGGCATGTGTCCAGTGGTGGTGACTTGAGACCATGCATGCGAGTCTCAAACAGAGTCTGTCTAGCTAGCTAGACTAATCTCTATAGACGAACCTGTCCCATATGCATATGCCCAGGCGCATCAACAGACTGCTGTGACCAGCACCGCACAGGATGGCGAGTGACATGCGACCAGAGCCAGAGGACAGTGACAGCGACGCCGAAGCCTTTGTGGCAGATGACGAGGGCGTGCTGGGCGAGGGCGACCACGTTGTCGCAGATTACGGCGACTCGGACGGTGCGCGGCGCACCTGGCCCGGCCAGGCTCTCAAGGCGGAGATGATTGATGCTGCTCTCGTGCATCATGTGAGCAGCCGAGGGCTACGAGAGCGAGGGTGCTGAGGAAGACGCGGGCGATGAGCAGCCGGAGCCGGTGGAACAGGCCGTGCAGGTGTTCCGCCAGCACACAGGTCCGCCCTTGCGCCGATACTGCCGCAGCCGCACTCCGCAAGGGCGCTAGGCAGCCCTACCTGAACCGTGCCCGCTCGGGCTCCCGCAGACGCGGTGTTTGCGGTTGCCTGGAACTCTGCTCGAGGAGACCAGGTTGCCACCGGCGGCGGCGACGACAGGGCCTTCCTGTGGCAGGTGCGGCACGCGGCGCCCGTGCGCGCCGTCCATTCCGAGGTGGGCCCCTGGTTGAAGAGGGTGCGAGGTGCCTGGGCGCAGGTGACTGCAGAAGAACAAAGCGCTGCAGCAACAGAGCTGACAGGTCACAGCGACTCGGTGCGTTCAGCGAGGTGCACGGCTGCGGGCCGCGCTGCCTGCGCCCGCAGCCTGGCGCGCCTGACCTGGGCGGGGCGTGGGGAGCAACGTTGCAGGGCTGCGCAGGTGAGCTCGCTCGCGTTCAACGTCGCGGGTACGCTCCTGGCGTCCGGCGGCCTGGACGGTACGTGAGCAGCTCTTTTGCGTCGCGCCGACAGCAGCCTTGCGGAGGCTGGCCATGTCCAATGCCCGGAGCTGCGCAGGGCGCGTCTTCGTGTGGGACGCTTCCACAGGCAGGTGCATCCACAGCCTGGAGGGGCCTGGCGACGCTGTGGAATGGCTTGCCTGGCACCCTCGCGGCGATGTTGTGCTCGCCGGCTGCGAGGACTTCTCTGCATGGATGTGGCACGCGTCGACGGGCGCCTGCATGCAGGCGTGGCTCGCTCGCTGTCCCGCGTGTGCGTGCACGTGCATGCATGTGCATATGCAGGCATGTGATGCACGCGGTCACGGCACGCCCGGGTCTTGACCGGCGCTTGGTCGGCATGGGCGCCGCCAGGTGCTCACAGGGCACCACGGGCCTGTGACCTGCGGCGCCTTCACACCGGACGGCAAACGCTCTGTGACCGGCGGCGGCGAGGGGGATGCCGGCCTCAGGGTCTGGAACCCGAGGTCTGGCGAGTGCACGAGCACTGTGCAGGGGCACGGCTTCCACAAGGCAGGCGCGCGCCCGCATGGGCGCACGCCGCCAGCAGCGCGCTCGGCCCGGCGCAACGAACACCGCCTCCGCTCGCAGGACTCACAGCGCTGAGCGTGCATAGCGACTCGACGGTGGTTGTGTCGGGGGCGGCCGATGGTTCGACGTGCCTGTCCAACATCGAGACTGGCCGCGTGCTCGGCCAGCTTGTAGGTACGCTCACGAGCCCACCGTGATGCTGGCCGTGGACGGCTGCCTGTGCTTGTCTATGAGCCCGCCGCTGTGCGCGCAGGACACACCGACTCTGTCGAGTCCGCCGCGTTCTCGCCAGTGCTGCCGCTCTGCGCCACAGCCGGCATCGACGGGCAGCTGCTGCTGTGGGACAACGCGACGTTCTCCCAGCGGGCGGCTTGCAGCCACCCAGAGGTGGGCGCCCGGACAGACCGCGAGCCTGGCATGCCACCAGGCCGCAGCGCAGCTGAGCGGCGGTGTGCGTCCAGGCGGTGGTCAGGCTCGCCTTTCATCCCAGCGAGCCCATCGTCTTGACAGGGTGCCTGGATGGCGTCGTCCGCGCATGGGACGCCAGATCAGGTGCTGCATTGATACGCTGTGTGCTGGCCTGACACAAAGCGGGAGATGCATGCCAGGACACCGCATGCGTGCAGGCGCTTGTCTTCAAACGTGGACCGGACACCAGCGCGGCATCCAAGACCTGGCTCTCAGCGGGGGTGGCTGGTCTGTCGTGACTGGCTCGGACGATGCAACTGCACGCGTGTTTGCCCTTGCCGCTATGCAAGTGAAGTAAGGCGAGAGGGCGTCCGCTCACTGTTGGTGACCGAGACCTTAGTGATGGAAGAAGCTATCAGGCGGAGGCGCCCCGCTCCATGGCATGTATGGTAGCCCCCAAGCGAGAGTAGGTGTCAGTCTACAACTAATCAGTCAAAACCCAGCAGGCAAAGATCTTTCTCAATGTTGTATTTTCGCCAGTGCTGCCCCGCGTGAACAGGTGAGCGCATGCAGCACGGCGTGCACAGTGCAGGGTTGTGTTGGCGCAACAAGCACAACTGTGTCATGCAGCACACAGAAAAAGGGTCATAATACTCCCATTTGCCCAGGAATGTCGGTCACAGTGCACGGATTGACGTTGCT
>JAABUV010004101.1_pt1 | contig 17736 bp, 23 predicted proteins | sample 5559971 | NCBI WGS metagenome assembly JAABUV01 (sample SAMN10711881, study PRJNA513362) | rock metagenome | isolation source: Antarctica rocks | place: Antarctica: Victoria Land, Knobhead nord | collected 2015-12-19
ATTGTTGACTGTGTTTATGATAGAATTAATATTGATCGAAAGATAGTTAATTCATTAAATTTATTAAATGATGAATTTGATGATATTATTGAGATTGATAATGATGACAAGAAGATGAAATTTAGCAAGAAAGATGATGATGCAAATATGATTGAGAATGAGAATGAATATGAGAAGAAGTACAAGAAGAAGTATGAGAAGAAAAAGAAGAAGAAGAAGAAGAAAAAGAAGAAGAATGATGAAATAATAGTGATTTCAGATCAGCAGTAGTAAATGAACAAGCATGAATTTTCTTCAATTAATTGCATTATTCTGTTGCATTATCAAACATTCAGATAAATATTAATAGTACTTTGCTTCATGTCTTGATGAGTCGAATTGAAAATTCAAGTCAATACTCAATTTCAACACTTTAACTTGATTTGAATACTCAATTTAAACATCATGACTCAACTTGAATACTCAATTTTAAAATTCTGACTTGAATCAAGTCTTAACAAGTTGAGAACTCAACTTGATCTTGATGACTCAACTCAACGTGATCAGTTTATTTATCTTCTTTCTTCTTTAACTTTGAACTTCTAGTTAAAATACATTCATATAGTTCACTTTATACAGACTCATAACAAAATTTAGCTGCTGAAAAGATAAAAATTCAACAGTTATCATTTATATATTGAAGCTCAATCAAGTTACATACTAAATGTCTTTAGAAAACATTAAAGATAATTACACTTTCAATCAATTAATTAAAATCAGCTTTCATTAATCTTGATACTTCATATTAATGTTTTTAAGATTTAAAAGTGCTTAATATTTCAGAGTGACTTTCAAGATAAAATTTAGCTTTAAAAATTATCAGAGACTGTTGAGTTTATTCAAACATATATGATATATATTTATAGTTTAAATAAAGTTAATACATGATAGTATTATTTTTGAATGATAGTATTATTTTTGAATGTTAATTGTTAAACTATATTGATTTTACATCAATTATGTGATGAGCATTGCTTTATTAAATGTTGAACTTTAATGCTTGCAATACTTTTAACCTTAACTGTTTTGTTAAATTCTCAAATTTTCAATTATTTCTGAAGAATTGAATTTAGCTGATTCAAAGCTACAATTTGTCTAGTAAAGTTTTGTCATACAATGAATGCATGAAATTCAGTTTCGATTGAAGAATTGCTGCTTGATGAGAAACTTGATCGCTCAACTCATCAAAATATTCCCAATCATATTTACTAGATCAAACCTTCATATTTTTTTATTATTTTTGCAGCGTTGAATTCAGTCAATGCAAATCTACAATTATGTCTTTCAAAGTATGTGAGGTAATTAGCGCGCATGAATTGATTCAGACGAGAGCAGATGTTGATTGATGAGAGATCGAAGCAGCTCTGAGTCGCAATATTTTCAACCGCATTTTCGAGCTCAAATCTGCATCTTTTTCCATGATTTTTGAAGTATTGAAGTTGTCTCGGCCGGCTCGACAATTCATGTCATAGAAAGTACCTTGTTTGCGAACGTCTAGTTGAAGTTCGAGGCTGATGACGGATTGATTGAATCTCTTCTACGTGTACGAAGTCTTGCAATTTTGTGTTGAACCCAGTCTTTCTTCACAACTCTTCGCAAACAGAACATTCGTAACCGCTTTCGCTCTCACGTTTATACACACTCTGCTGCTCTACTGAAACATCTACTTCATGCTTATTTATTTTCAAGCAGTTCTTGGTTCAACTTCAACTCGATCGAAAGTTCAGCTCCTACCAACCGTCATCTGTCTCATGGTGTTCGGCGCCATTAGTGAAGGGATCATGCACAGAACTGGACGATACCGTCCGTTCCACCATGCAGGATTCGCACTGATGACTATCGGACTTGGTATCTTCACTTTGCTGAATGCTCGCTCTTCAACGGCTGTCTTGGTTGTGTTCCAGATCGTGTTCGTGGATGGGACAGGCCTCTCTATAGGAACGTTGTTAGCCGCAATCCAGGCAGAGCTACTTGAGGCGGACGCCGCTACAGCGACGGGACTTGGGCTGTGATACGCAGTTTTGGGATGATATGGGGAATTTCAATTTCTGCAGTCGTCTTCAACAATCGGTTCGCACAGCTTGCCACCCGTATAAGCGATACCGCGGTCAAGAGCCTGCTGTTGGGAGGCCAAGCTTACGAGCATGCGACTGGCAGCTTTGTGAATTCCTTTCGTGATCAACCAGTCTTACGAAGCCAGATCATCGGTGTATACTCTGATATTTTGAAGCTGGTGTGGCAGGTCGCTATTGGGATAGCTGGCTTGAGGTTTTCCTCGTGTTCTTTTAGAAGAAGGTGAAGTTGAGAACGAAGCTAGAGACTGAGTTTGGTATGGGGCAAAAAAAACCGACGGCAGACGATGCTGAATCAGGTAAGAAGAGCGACCCGGAGACAAACGCCGATTAAATTCCTAGAAAAAAACCTAGTCATATCACAGCTCTAATGCTCCACTGCACCTTCAGCGGCTCCCATTCGCCAAGGTGCAGATCGTATTGACTAAGAATCTCCCCATAACCGGAGGCCAGGATTCAACGCTTCTCATCTCTCCCCTTTCTTCCCCTCGGAGCCAGCCGCAGAATCACATTGTCTCCAGGAATTGGACTCAACGTCCCTAATCCCGGCTTCGACTCATCCGCCCTCGGGAACCGCTGCCCGCACCCTAAAGCACCGTGATAATACGTGTCCTTGTCACTTATCGTAGCAAGACCAACATCATACCTCGCCAGCACCAACGCCACAAAATTAAACACAGCATGCCTCGCCAGAAATCTTCCCGGACACAAATGCTGCCCGCCTCCAAACGGCCTATAACTCGGACTCCGCGCTAGATGCTTCTGCTTCAAGAATCTTTCCGAATCAAACTCCGCGACATTTTCGCCCCAGACGTCTTTGTCGAAATGCAGCTGCCGGTAAGGCACCATGACGTTGTGTCCCCTTTCAAGCAACTTGCCGCCAATGAGCGTGGGTGAGGTCACATAGCGCATCAGCGAGGTTGACATTTTCAGGCGCAGGACTTCGAGGAAAATGGCTTCGAGGCGGGGGCACTTTTCGGTCAGGTAGCGGACGTCTAGGGTGTCATCAATGATGCCGGGTGTCGTCTCTTCGCGGATGGCTTCGAGGAGACCCGGCGTATGGATTAGGTAGGCGAAGATCCAGAAGGTGACTTTGTGGACGTTGCCGTTGATACTGCAGCAAGGCTCACTCAGCCTAGGGGCTATCGAAAAAGGAAAGGGGTAGAAGGCTCTCTCTGGCTCATGCGGGTTGAATACTTGAAAAGAAAAAGACTTACGCCCAATGCTGCAGCATGTTCGCCTTGGCAACATCAAAATCTCCAAACTCAATATCTCGCAACTCCTCCTCCGCCGTCTTAACGAAATAATTTGCATCCGCTCTTTCAGCATTCGGCTGAGCGAAATAAAGCCTGAACGCGCCAATCAGTCGGTCTCGTGCTGTGTACATGTCCTTGGACAGGAAGCGCGGCAGCTGGAACACGTATTTCCAGGTTGTTTCCTCCCATTTCAGGAACGAATCGGTTAGAGCAGGGTCGCATTTCCAGATGGACTTGCCCCAGTACATCTCTGTCGTGGTGTTGATGAAGACGTCGGCGGTCCAGTCCATTAGCGATAAATGCATAACGTCCCGGGAGATGATGTTGACGTAAGGACGGGGCTCGTCGTAGAGACGCTGCCATTGCAGTTTCACATCTACTTCAGCGACGAAGTATTCGGCGAGTTTATCCATCTTTGCCCCGGGCAGCAGTTGGTTGTGTTGGTACGACTCAACCATTTGGTTAGGGGGTAGTTTGCGCACCGGGTTGGAGGCCTTTTGCGTTTCGGTAGGGGGCGTCCAGAGTTTGTCGATGTTAGGCTGGGAGATACCGATCCAGCGGTAGAGGTCTTGGACGAAGCGGAGCCAGGAAATGGTGACGGTTTCTTTGTAGAGTTGCTGAACATCTTCGGGGGAGGTGATAACATAGAGGGTTTGTCCAGATACGGTGATCGAGTATGGCTCTTTGGAGTTGCGGAAGTATTTTCTGGGATTTCTATTAGGGCTTCACGTTCGTAGGGTGGTGCTGATAATGTTGTTCACCGTCCTGTCTCTAAGACTTCATAAGAATTCAGGAAGAAAGACAGACCGTGACCTGCGAGCGACTTAGAATGTGTGCGCAAACTACGAAGACGAGCGAGTGGAGCAGCTCTCAAGAGGGCATACCAAGGACTAGTGATAAATTCGTTAGTACTGCTATCCTGGAAACAGTCACTTGGATGAAGGCTTACATGGAATCCAGTAGGGAAGCTCTTTGGGTTTTACTGGATAAAGAAGAGGAGTAATTGTGAACCTCCAAAGCCTCCATATTAGCAGACATACGAATACAGACCCGAGACCGGTAAGCCAAGAATATTGATGTAGGAGCTGAGGGACGAATGGATTGACCGAGTGACTGAACATTGTCTGAGGTGGGAGTGACTGAGTACTCAGGCAGTCTTTGCTACTTACGGCTTGATGAGACTGTCTATAAAGGCCATTGTGGTTTGTAAAAGCAATGCTCTACCGCCGACGAGAGGAACAGAAGGAATCATATCGAGGATGAAAATCAACCAGGTTTCGATTTCCCGATTTCGCTGCCACACCCCTTTGTATCGACCTGCCGCTAATGAACTTCAAATGCAGGCAAATACGGCACAATACTCAGCTCCGCATCTTTTACGAGTCAGTCCTCAAAAGAAGTCCAAGTCGCGAGCCAATGGGATCGAGGCCATCCATCACACACACATTTGGCATGCTCTACTTGCCAAGTCCGAAGAGGGAAGCTCAGACCGACCAAACTACAGTACAGATTGTGACCTACATACACTGCTGCTGGGTAAATTCTAGAAAGTACCATACATTATACTGACTACACCTTCTCCTCTACCCCTCAATGAGCCCTGCGGCACAGGTCACAGCCATGGTCCAGGATTTCATTCCTTCATGATGCGCCACTGGCCTGTCTTCCTGGGGACTCCAGACTCTGCTCGCTCTACATATCTTTCCTTAAGTGATCGCGCAAAGCACTAACACTTCCACAATCCATCTCACTGAATTCATACACGTCTTGAAGCAAAAAAAGCAAAAGCAACATCGAACGTGGCCTCCCCAATGGATCCAGCAAGCCTCGTCAACATCCCCGCCGCCAAACCTCCCCCCGGCGTGATGCCCGACCACATCCATCCCCATACCGATTCCCCCACCTTCATCGCAGTCTCCACCGTCCTCATGGCCATCATGCTCGCCTTCGTCGCTGTGCGCATCTACACCAAAACCCGCATCGTCGGCAAATACTCCCCGGACGACTATGCCTGCGTTATCGGCACCATCGGCACCGTCTGCTACTTCATCGCCGGCCTCTTCAGTGTCACCGTCGGACACTTCGGCACACACATGTGGGACCTCACCCTCGCGGACCTCTCGTCCCCGGGCTTTTTATACTCGGGCTTCTTCACGAATTGGATCACAGCCATCATTTGGCCCGTTATCAAATTGAGTTTCTTCTTGATGTACATTCAGATTTTCCGACCGATGAAATGGCTGCGTTACGCTTCCTGCGTCGGAGCGGCGGTCAATGTGCTGTTCTACATCTCGATCCTGGCCGCGACCCTCGCGTTCACGGCGCCAGCTCCCGGACAGACGTTGGAGCAGTCCGTGCAGAGCCCAAGGCAGGTGCGCGTGCTGAGTCTGAGTATTCCCGTTGCGTGTATGAGTCTGGTGCTGGATTTTTATATCTTGTTACTACCGATTGCGGGGGTGGCGAAGCTGCAGCTGCCGACGCAGAAGAAGGCTTGGGTTATGGCGGTGTTTTTAACAGGGTTCATGTAAGTCCTCCCTCTTCCCCCTTTTTGACGTGCCTGATGGCGAGAGAGAGAATGAGAGAGAGAGTGTGTGTAAGGACATCGCTGACGTCGATTGATGATGAATAGTGCGTGTATCTCGAGCTCGTTGAGCATTTATTACAAATGGGTCTTGATTCATGACGACTCGGACCTGACTTACGAGACCATGCCGGTTATCCTTCTATCGTCAGTGTGCCCCCTGGAGCTGAATCCTTACCTGTCACTTGAGCTGACCCACCCCTTCGCAGCCTAGTCGAAATGTGCGCCGGCATAATCGCCAGCTGTATGCCCTCCATGTCCTCGCTCCTCCGCCAATTCCCTAGCTGGTCCCTCGTAGTCTCCCGCCTAGCCTCCCGCTTCTCCTCCACCCGCGCCTCTTCCAAATCCGGCGCAAAGGAAGGAGCCTTCGGCCCCTCGGGTTCAAATCCATTGTCATTCCGCAAGCCGAAGAGAACGGCGTATGCGAACTTAACCGACGGCCTGACGACGTTCGGAGAGAGCGAGTATGAGATGGCGTCTGTACCGGTGAATAGTATACGGACGTATGTTCATGCGGGGGTGCCACGGCAGGTGGAAGAGGATGGGATCCATCTGCATTATAATGTTGAGCAGAAGGTTGCTGTGGACGAGAAGAGGAGATTGTGATTTGGTTCTGTTTGATGGATGTTTGGCTGTTGAATTTTCCTGGCCGATCGCGCGAGATATTCTGGAAATAAGTCTATCATCATATCGAGCCGTGTTTGCCATATGACGCCTTTTGGTACAAAATATGCCAGTCTTCATCTTATCATTATTTGCACTCATCATTGGAACCGGTGTGCCCCTGGAGCTACGCTGTTCATGGCAGCATTAATACTTTCAACAGTATCAATTCCCGTCATTCCAGTTACAGCATGAATTTTAGAGCTTCCATTGGAAGGATACCTAGTAGAGTCTGATATAGTCCTCCAATAGCTTCAGTGGTTCGCATCCTTCCAGGCATCCAGCCCCGTTCCCTTGATCGACATCCAGTCCTGCCCCAATCGTCAGCCATATCCACCGACGTGCCATACGGGACTTGGTGCTCAAGCATACCGATATAGACGCAGGAAACCAGGAACTCGTGAACTTCACAATGCTCGCATATCCCCCCCTCCAAATTGGATAATTGACGCCCCCCAGTACATCCACGACCACGTTCTCCGCATAGACTGCTGGGGCCTGCCTTGGTGTCCCATCTTCACCCATCGCCCTCGCTGCTATTTCTTTCTCGACGCCTTTGTAAACGGACCCTGGCGGCAGTCTGAAGTTGGTTCCTGTCGAAGTGAGGATATTGGTGTTGACCGCTCCTGTGTGCACGGTCACGACTTTGACGCCGAAAGGGGCCAATTCGAGACGAAGGGTATCGGTGATTGCGGTCACGGCTGCTTTAGAGCCGGCGTAGACGCCTTTGGAGCAAGGACTGTTAGCCAAGCGGATATTGCCCCAGTTCTGCTTCCGAGAGAGACCCACCCATCCAAGGCGTATTGACACTTGTAGAGATAGAGCATATATTCACAATCGTGCCTTTGGCGGCAATCAGGAGAGGCGCGAATGCTTGCGTAACGCGAATCGTGCCCCAGACGTTGATGTCGTACATGGTTTTGGCCTCGTCGATATCGAAGTCCAGGGTTGGCATGATGATGGTCTGGCCGGCGTTGTTGACCAGGTAGTCGAGCGTTCCATCGGTCTCTTTCTTGACTTGATCGACCGCTGCGTTGGTGCTGGCTCCAGATGTGGGTTCTAGGGTGAGGAGAGTGACGTTAGACAGCTTCTCCAGATGGGCCATTTTTGATAGATTGCGAGCTGTTGCGAAGACGCGTAGGTTGCGCTTTTGGAAAGCTTGGGCGAGACCAGAGCCGATGCCACCTTCGCTGCAGCCTGTGATTAGGACGGTCTTGAGCGTCATGACGTGCTCGTTGATGAGGTGGGAGTATGGAGATGGTGAGCTCCAAGGCGGATAGTGGTAGTGGGCACGTTAAAGCTGGGCACGTTGAAGCTGAGGCGCACAGAGTCAGGGCTGTGAGCATTTAGACGTCACCCTGAGACTGGAGACTTGAACGTATCAAGAGAGCTCCAGGTAAGATGCATGAACGGAAGTAACACAGACTAGTCGTCAGAAGCTGTCGCCATCATGATCTCAGGTTAGCCTTCGGTGGTTCAGTGCCGAGCAAGGAGGTGAACGACCTCAGTGCCACAACAAAGTCCCTTGCTCCGTGTCATTGACTGTAGCCTGCATACACATCATATGTAGAACTAACGTGTAATGGGGTATCTGCCTGTGCATGTGTGTACATGCATCGTGTTTCCATGTGCATCATCGAATGGCTGATACTGAATCCTGGCTAAGCGCCAGGATCTTGATGCCTGCCGTCACTTTAGACTTTAGACTTTTTCAGTACAGTATACAGCCGCCTACCTTACAGTAGGGCTAAAGGATGATACAGTAGTTGCGGGAGGGTCGAGCAATTTGAACCCTGATGGCGGCGGAGGCTAATGACTTCCAGTGAGGTGTACATACAGTAAGGTACTGTAGTAAGGTAACCTAAGGTAAGTCTGGGGGTCGCCGATCGATAGGACAACTTCGACCAACTTCCGCCCGCATGAACACCGTGCCGCGCGTCTACATGCGCATGCCCCCGAAGACTGCAGATCTTCCGATTGGATTCAGCTGGCAGTGCCCCACCGACTGCCGGACCAATGAGCCATCGATAGGACATCCGCAGAATGGCACAGCCGGAGCTGAGGTGCCAGGACTGCCTGCCGGGTCAGTGAGTGATAGACGATAGAGTACGAGTAGTTGATGCAGAATGGCACAGCTGGAGCTGGCGTGTGAAATCAGCTGGAGCCAGCCACACATCAGCTGCATGTACACCGTGCCTCACTCTGCATGTGCTTGCCCCCGAGCTCGCGAAAGGAAGTCAATGTACGTTATCGGGTCCAAAGACCGCTGCATCGTGACACAATCCAGCTTCGCCTGTCTACTACTGTAGGCTACGCACGATATCCCGACCTCCCAGAAGATAATCAAGGACCCCACACCTCCATCGGAGTCTGTCCAAGGCGATCAGACCTACCTATCTAAATAGTAATTCGCTCATGAATCTCGCGATAGCATTATGGTGTGTCTGCACGTGCAAAGCCGCTCCAATTGCGCAGCTGCTCCGTGTGGCCCAGCCAACGTTCTATGGGATGGCGAGAACAGGACACTGGTGGGTCACTCTCTTTGTGGATACCAGACCTGGTGGTTTCTGAGGGACTCTTCTCTCCCTCATGGAGCTGTGTGTTTCAAGGTACCGCGAATGACCATTTTCAGCTCGTGAGCATCCCACCTTAGAGGGAGCTATAGATCAATACTCACGGAGCGGGCACCTGACAATATACCAGATATCCTTGCCTAACACTACTGACTTCTTCCCCCATATTCTTGAATGCTCAATGGATCGCACAGCAGCGAAGCACACTGCGTCGTAATTCATGATGAACTCTATTTTTCAAGGCTTTTTTGTTGTAATGGTCTTTTGTGGCGTCGCCTGTGAGATTTATAGCCTGTGTCTTCTAGTAAGTAGATACAGCATGTATATTCTGCAACTATGACTGAGTACCATAATTTCTGAAGGCCTTTCGAATTCTCATTACTCGATGCCCGCCGGTTTTTTGGAAATGCTTCGACCTATCTTCATCCATTCTTCCAGCTCATGTGACGAAAACGGCCGAAGACTATGTGAGACTTCTTTCCCGTACATATTTTCTTGGGCTACGATCCTAACTCTAGTAAGCGCTCTGGAATCTACTACAAGCCTTTCGGACGGAAAGAGCCTGTCATAATTCGCGATCCGGATACCATGCAAGAGCTCAGTGAATCTCCTGCGCTCTCACAGCGAGCTGTCTACGCTGATGTCCGTTCCAACGATGCCAGCTCAGACAGTGTCATAGACTCACCTGAATCAGATCTTCGGCTTCAAGTACACCATGAGCAACAAGGAGATTCAAATAGACCCCACCCAGCAGATCAATATGCGTTATCGCCTGTATGGTCAGGCCATTCACCGCAAAGGTCAAGCGCAAATGAAAACACTACAGCCGTATTTTCAAGGCAGGCTTGAGAAGACATTCGAACGCATGGTTGAACCTCAATTGTCTGATGACGGTACGAAGAAGCTCCCCGTAATCGAGAATAGGGAGTTGACAATATTTCCAGGCTGGAGTTCCATCCAGATAGCTCCGATCATGCGAGATCTTGCAAGTGGGATGTTGGGAACCTATCTCTTTGGAGACAAGCTTTGTAGGAGAGCAATCCCTTCATAACCTTCTCCTCACTAAAAAAATATGCAGCCCAAGAACCAGATTTTGGGTGGGCAATGTCTCAATACTATGACGATACTGTGGCCACAATGGCTGCCTTCCAGATTGTTCCCACCTTTCTGCAATCGTAGGATTCTATTCCGCTTGGCTTTCCCTAAATGATGTGCTAATGGGAGGCAGCACCACACACGCGTACATTACAGAAAAGGGACGTGCCCTCAATGTTTTGTTCAATCGCCTACTTCGTGCTGCAAGCTCGGGGCCGGATGGCTGGGAGGAGAGCCAGCAATTGAAATCGGTAAGAATTGCCAACCCTTGGGCAACATATTTTGGACAGCATCCCTCGCGCGACGTGTCCAACTGCTAATAGGAGACTTGCCAGGTGACGCTGTTCCACAACATGATCGAAGCCTCAACAGAGTCTGAGTACTGGACTCACGGTGGTATCATTCAGGCTCTTCTGGGAATATGGTTTGCAGCATCACATCAGCCTTGGATAGTAAGTGCTGTCAACTGTGCGTGAAAGATCTTCAATTGATCTTCTCTAGAACCTTCATTTCGTATTTCTCGAATTATGTGCTCGCCCAGAGTACGTTGAGATGATATACGACGAGATCCAAAATGCCGGACAATTGGACTGTAATGGCATCGACAAATTGCATATTCTTGATAGCTTCATCAAAGAGTCCGTCAGACTCAACCCATTAGACAAAAGTAAGCGGATCCTCACAACTTGTTGCCACTGAATTTACTAATGAGTCTGGCAGTGGGCATCCGTCGAAAGGCAATGAAACCCTTGCAATTCAAGAACGGTGGGCCTTACGTGGAAGTTGGCGAGATAGCGTGCGTATCCGCCTGGGACATCATGCACAATGAGTCGAAATACCCACAGCCTGACACCTTCGATGGCCTACGATTCGTCCCTGCCGCTCATAAGACCGTCGAAGGCGCACCTAATAATGTACTTCGAGGCACGACCTTCGTCGACGGTTCAAAGGACTTCCCAATTTGGGGACTCGGGTCTAAGATTTGGTAAGCACGGAGATCTGTCCAGAAGGAAATGCCGCTGACTAGCGAACCCCAACAGTCCTGGTCGATGGCACTCTTCTTTGGTCATCAAAATGGCACTGGCTCATCTAATAAATAATTACGAATTTCGGCTGGAAGATGAGTTTAAGACTTACAGGTGGTTCTGGGAGACATTTCAAATGCCTTATGAGTCGTCCAGAGTCTCGATCAGGAAGCGGAAAGCGAAGGAAGCGACTGCCGTCTAGCCTGCCAGGCCAGCCTTTGAGAATGGCGAACACCAGAGGAATGGCTGAGAAAAGAGGAGGTTTTGTGCGCGATCCAGCAGGGGGGGGAGCCTGTTCACATGTCATGGCCTTCATCGACAAAGTAGGGTTATTGGAATTGGTTTCGGCATAATGGTACGATGATGATAGATCTGTAGCTTTATTTGAAAACAGAGCGAGCCTCTAGAGAAGAAAAGTACGATCTCAAAGGAATCAACAATGTTAAATCAATGTTACGATGCTTGATGCCACTGCGAGCGCTTATGTAAGCGCTGGGAGATTGATCAGTAGCACCCTCAACCTCTTCGACTCATCCTCTCCTGCCGAGGCATCGCTTACTTGGCAGTATTAAATCCTAGACGCGAACGTGAGCTTCTCACATCATGGCACGCGTCCCAACATTGCAAGAAAAGCACCCCGAGCTCTTCTCAACCAGCTCAGACGTCGACATCCGCACACGTAAGCGCATTGTGCCTATGGAAGTCCTCAGTCTAGGGATGCCACGTACAGGAACAGCATGTAACCAACCCTCTTCTAACGCTTCAGACCCCCGCTACCGCTGATACACCATCCAGCAATGCAATTGGCCCTCAACCTCCTCAACTGCCCCTGCTACCACGGCCTAACGCTTATCGCCAACGTCTTCCAAGACAGCCCCTTCTGGAATGCAGCCCTGGACGCCAAGTACTTTGCCAAAGGCCCCCTATTCAGTCTCGCCCAATGGGACCAGCTGCTGGGCAATTATAGTGCTGTCGCCGATCTGCCAGCTATTGCCTTCGCAGAGGACTTACTGGCTTGCTACTCAGAAGCCAAAGTCGTGCTAGTCGAGCGGGACATAGAAAAATGGTACCAGAGCTTTAATGAGGGCGTCATTCTCAACCTGTGGAGCCCCATCATCCGCACGATAGCACAGCTAGACACGAGATTCATGGGGAAGTTGGGCAGCACTTCGGCGCGCTGGACGGAAGGGTGGATGGGGGCCAATTCACGAGAGGAGATGCAGGAGAAGGCGCGGGGAAAGTATCGAGAGCATTACGCGCTGGTGGAGCGAGTGACGCCACCTGAGCGACTGCTGAAATTTAGGCTTGAAGAGGGGTGGGAACCGCTGTGCAGGTTCCTGGGGAAGCCGATTCCGGATGTGGAGTTTCCCAGGGTGAATGAAGGTGCTGCGTTGAAGGAGAAGATTGGGTTGATTGCAAAGAGGGGAATTAAGAATGCGGTGATGGGGGTCCTGAAGGTCCTGGCGCCTGTAGTAGTTCTTGCGCTTGCCTGGTGGCTCGTTGGTGCACGAATTTGATGAAGACATAGCTTAGCAGGCGTGGAGCAGTCTCACAGTCTCATGTCCCACAGTCTTGCAGGATGGTTGATGCAATAAAAGCTGCAGTAGGAGCAATAGTAGGAGCAGGAGAAGTAGTCGTTGATGAAGTGTAAATCTGATAATTGCATAAAGATGTATCTTCTACAGTGAAAGTTATCTACGTTTTGTGCCGCTATTGGCGCTAGGGGGTTACAGTTGGTGGGGGGTTGGAAAAGTTGAGCCAGGGCCGGAACTTTTTTTTTTGGTGCCGGCCTCGACTCAACTTTCTGTATATGCTAACCATGAGTTCAAAATTATTCCAACCCCGGCTCAGATTTCTGCATATGCTGATCATGAGCTCAAGAATTGATATTATTTAGCTAAAGTAGCTAGAAGACAAACAGCTTGAGCGAAGTATGAAAGCCGTGCATATGCACAGCTTGAGCGAAACATCACATACTCGTATGCACGGGGTTTCCGCGCACACTGGGTTTTCACGCACTCTAACTAGAAAGGTTAGTTACAGATAGTATCTTGAGGCACGCTAAACCCCGAAATACTATCTGATGCCTCAAGATACTATCTGTAACTAACCTTTCTAGTTAGAGTGCGTGAAAACCCAGTGTGCGCGGAAACTTCGTGCATACGAGTATATCATGAATCTACTTTGCAGCAAGACGAGCGAAGATTCTTCTACATATGCTTAGCATATGCACAAAACATGTGAAATCATGAACTCAACTTCTCATTAACAAGCTATCGCTTACGTTATTCTCATCAGATCTTTCTCGTGCGTTTTCTTCTTCATTCTCGTCGTTCAACTCATGATTAGCATCATCACTTTTCTCATCGTTTTCAACATTTGCATTGTATGAATCTTGAGCGAGCTGAGTTTCTTTTTGTTGAAAACAGGAAACAGTACTGTTATTTCTGTGACTAGTAATCTTCGCATTCATTCGACGTTAGTGAATGAGTATTTATTCTTTGCTCACTTCTTTCTTTCTTCGTAGTTTTTACCTACTAGATAGTTCAACCAATATATCTACATGTCTATCTGTTCTCTTGTTCTCGTATTTCAAGACTTTTTAGTATATGCGTGTCATGATGTCAGGTCGTCGCTCAGGTTTGAGACATAGATCACCAGCTCAGGTCAAAGACATGATCATCGACTCAGCCACGATCATCTTAATCTAGCCACAGCAATTCTATTTCAGCCATTGCAGTCGTGCACGTGAACCTCTGCAATCTTAAGTCTTAGAACTACTGTCTAGTCTTGATTCTGCCCGATTCATGTATAATAGAAGCCTGATTTCTGTTCTTTTCTTTCGCTCTTTGTCTTTCGTCTTGTACATTACCTGATGTATGTCTCGTACCTAGATTCTATCATTAATAATATACCATCCTTCTATATTGATAGTAACTCTAGTCTAGTCTCTGACAATGCGCGACATATGCGAACTGTGACTCTCACCTTCAAATCATTTAGTCAATCTGTTATCTCATTCGTAGGCCTGCCGTCGGGTCCGGGTTGGGTTGGGTTGAGGGGGGTCAATCCAACCCAAACGGGTTGAGTCAGACCCTCAACCCAACCCGGTCAACCCGACGGGTTGACCCGAACCCGATTGCAGGCCTAGAAAAAGGGATTAGAGAGCTTTTCAAGCATACCAACATGTTTAAATGTCAACTCACCACCCTACTCACCACCCTACTCACCACCCTACTCACCACCCTACTCACCACCCTACTCGCCATTCTACTCGCCACTCTACTCGCCATTCTACTCGCCACTCTACTCACCACTTTACTCACCACCCTACCTACTCGCCTACCTACATGTTCAGCTACCAACTCAACTACTTACTCGCCTACCAAATTCCCTATCAAACTTCCTACCAAACTCTCTACCAAATTCCCCACCAAATTCCCCACCAAACTCCCCACCAAACTCCCCACCAAATTCCCCACCAAATTCCCTACCAAATACCCTACCAAATTCCCTACCAAATTCCCTACCAAACTCACATGCTCATTACTCTATTAAAATTGATTGCAAAATTGATTGCAAAAAAATTTGGAAAAAAATTGAGAGAGTTATACTATTTTTGGTACATAGTATACTATATTTAGTATATAGAAATCGGGTCCGGGTTAGCCCAACCCTGACCCGACGGCAGGTCTACTCATTCGCTCAATTTTCAGCGTCAATGCTTTCGTCGTTCATCGATGTTTCTTTATGCTCAGTTGATGCTGCGCATATGCACAGTCGAGGTCTTTTTGATCAGATGTCAATTTTTTTGTGATCTCGCTTAATGCTCTTGACATATGCTTCGCATAGGCTTCGAAGCTTTTTCAACTCGACGTCAAGTCTTGAATGTGCGGGACATATGCAATTTTTAAAGTTCAACCCGACGTCAAGAATTTTTTCCAACCCCGGCTCAACTTTTCCAACCCCTCGACCAGCTGCACCCCGTCCTTGTGCTCCTACTATTGCTTCCACTGAAGCTTTTATTCACATTATTGTTGTTGTTCGAAAGAATTATTTCTAGATTAGTCAAGTTTGTGAGACTTGTAAAAGTGTCACGTACTTTAAATCAAGTCTTTTCTTTCAGCTGAATTAAATTTAAACTTTACTATCGAGAGACCTCATCTTGAACAAATGAGGAAGTTTGTTAGCATACCACTGCCAATTGATGCTCAAACTCGATGCATTGCTCAATGAAAGTGATCGTAGCTCGACCGATCTTGTCTTGTTCTTCTTGTACGATGTATAAAGAGCACTGAGCCTGTGTATAGCAAGATGATTTACCCCATCCATCTACTCAGCACCAATTCTAAGCCTCTCCGCCCCCCTGCTCTCCGCTGAACCCTCTCTTAACCCCACCATCCCATACTCGATGAATGCCTTTCCATCGCCAGTTCTGGCGCCCACAACCTCAAACCGCGCCTTCGTCCCCGACCTCAGGTACACAGTCGTGCTCAGATGCTGGGCCAGCTTCCCGAGCATCAGCGTTCTCATGGTAAAGGAGTGACTGATGTCTACTTGGATAAGTTGGATGGTTGGCGGGATAGATTTGAAAGCGTTCATCCAAGCGGCGAAAACGGGGGTAATGTTTGGGCCATAGGAACCCCTCTCCTCTTCCTGGGTGAGCAGGATGGATTCGAGGGGATAGAGGAGCATGAGGCGGATGGCTTTGATGAAGGCGGGGGGCTGGGTGGTAAGAAAATTCTGGAGCGCGGTTGGGGTTCGGATTACGTAGATGGTGTTTGGGAGGTGGGCTTGGGGGCTACTGTCTTCGGTGCTTGCGTAAGGATTTGCTGGTGGGGAATATGGATGGCCGTCTTCGGTAATGATGGTTTCGTTGGCTTCGGGAAGGGAAATATTCGAGAATTGAGCTCGAATGTGGGAAGTCTGGTTGTCGTGGACCTGATATGAAAATATATCCTCGCGCGGACTTCCATCTCCGTAAGACGCATGATCTTCCACTTCGTCCATGAGTTTCCTATTCAGCAAATCTTTGATAAAGTAGACGATAGTGTAGTGGCAGGGTGGCTCATGAGACGTTCTGTTGTCGATCCAAAGAGATGCAAAGAGATGCCAAAGAGCTGTGATTTTTGGGGCTGGCATTCAAATCTCGTTGTGGCCCGCCAGGCACGGTGACTGGAAAGGTAAGATATCCCAGATATGATGAGGTGGCGGTTTGTACCGACTCTGAAAATCTTATCGATATCAGTTTGGGGAGTTGTGGGCCTGATATAGCAATAGGTTGCCTCTCGTCGAGGGTTACAAACAATAACTCAAGACTTGAAGGCTGATAGAGGTATTCAACTAGAACGAAAATGAGTTAGCTTGCTGCCCCATAGACTAATGGAAATCAGAGCGAAGGTAGAATGCCGTGACGTTAGAGGCAACCACCAACACATGGGGTTGGTCCGCGTGTCGGCTCGAAATTAGCCGCAAAGTGAGGGGCGAGCGGTAGACGGAGATTGATTTGCTGAAAGATGAAACTTCCAATGGGCTTTTGTTACACGTGGGCACTATGGGTCATATGTTTCTCCGCCTTTACTTGTATCGCTGTTTATTAGGCAGAGAAACCATGTACTGAAGGATATGAGATTTGCCTCCTGAAAGTCGTGGCAAACACGGCCAGCGTGGATGGGCAGCAGAGATTGCGCCTACTATGAAGATCGCAGCCCCGCTTCCGGGATCAGGCCGGCTCCCTACGATACCCATCGAATTCTGTTGGTATATGAGGGTCAGAAGGAGTATGTTCACATGTATATATTGATTGAACTACTCTAGGAAGTAGGAACTACGAAGGGAGGAAGGAGGTGAAAACTCTGAACCCCGCGCCCTATAGGGCTAAGCGAGATTGCCAACCATACAGGGGTAACAGTACAACTGTATCCTGTTTCCAAGAGAGATTAGAGTGTTGAACACAGGGAACAGTACTGCTACCCCTTTGGTTAGTAATCTCCGCTCCGAGCCCTATAGGGCTGGCGCTAGGGTAGAATGTGTACATCTTGTTAGCGCAGGTAGCGATCATATACAGGATTCACCAATTTACACAAGCTCGCAAGTTCCCATCACCACTTCCTCCGGGATTCATGGTCGCATCATTGGAGAATGGGTCATCATGACTTCGCTCATAGCATCACACAAGTACAGCATCCTACAAGGGTGGCAGAACACGCGCACATGGGATGAATGCTACCTCTATCTTTTCGGTTATGGTACTTCTTAGAATATCACCACTGTCTTGGCGCCGCCAACGCCCCCTGACCGCAAGCATTGTCAATCGACTGCAAAATTGCGGGGCTTCCAATGGTACTGTTTACCTCCACCACTGCTAGAAGACCTTTTTAGAAATCTCGACTTTCTTTCACAGTTGGGGAGGCTACAATACGTCTCCTACTC
>JAABUV010004102.1_pt1 | contig 17736 bp, 7 predicted proteins | sample 5559971 | NCBI WGS metagenome assembly JAABUV01 (sample SAMN10711881, study PRJNA513362) | rock metagenome | isolation source: Antarctica rocks | place: Antarctica: Victoria Land, Knobhead nord | collected 2015-12-19
TGGTGGGGAGGGTGCGGACGTGGAGGTGGGTGGGCTTGGAGGTGGGTGACGATTATCTTCGTGGAAGGAGAGGGGGAGGATAAGGGGAGCGGGGGATCACTTCCTGTTATGCGGGAAGGAGAGGGAGGAAAGGAACGGCGGGGGGCTTGCAAGGAGGAGCATGGGATGGGTTCGATGGGTTTGATGGAGCGAACGCCGGCATTGGGAATTGGGATTGGGATTGGGATTGCATTGATGATGATGTGGTGATGATGATGATAATGATGATGATGGTATAGTGAAGATGATGTGATGATGATGATGATGATGATATAATCATATAATGATCTAATATAGTGAAGGAGGTAGAATCACTCTGATTCCTCTAATCGCTCATAAGGGTCAAAGAGGCGGATGTGAGTGATGAGCACCATCTTCACGGTCATAGACTTGTAACATATCCCGTGCTATATACAACAGTATATACAACAGTACACCCAAGTAATGGCATGGTACTCTGGAAACCGGAATGAAGGCTGTCTTCGTCCTGTCTTGTCTTGGATGGCACATCCATCTATTACCCATCCATTATTAATCAGCCACTCTCCAAAGGATGATACGATATACACCATCCTCAATCTTCCAAACAACGTGGAACTCCAATAGTATGAGGGTCAGATAGGTAGCACCTTCGAATGCTTATATTCGAGTCGTAGTCGTACTGCTATCATCTACACCCTACAAGCACGTTTTCGGGATATGAGTTATGCCGCTCACCTGCCTTGTCTGTATGCCACAGGCGAGAATAGAACGCTAAGATAACCCGCCGCCGAAGACTTATTGCACTTCGGATATTTCAAATTATCTTCTAGAACGATCCGCATCAAGCACGCTCACATACCCCATATGACGCGCATAGGGCTTGTCCAGCGGCACCAGCACGAGCTCGACGAGCTTGTTGCATACGCGATCCAAGGTACAGACGGTTGAAAACGCTTGAATCCTGCGTCGCGAAGCCGAGTGCGGATCTCGGATCTGCGTTGCTGAACATGGCTTGTGCCTTTCGACCGTTATTTATTGTTAGACGAGGTCTGAATACCGTGTAGGATGGCGAGGGAGGGTTCAGGGCCATGGATGTAATTCCGAATGATGTCGCGCTTCAGCTCGAAAGGTAGGGAGGGAGAGAAGGTATGAATCGTTACGATTCGCGGCTTTGATTCTGGTTCTGACTCCTCAGAGTTCGGCAATGTGGTGAGGCAGTGACTGCTCCATAGCTCGGGATACATGTATTGAAAGGGACCTTTGTAATCTAGCGTCGCTGGTGAAGAGTGCGGGTTCTTGGGCTTAACGTCACTCATATCGATCGAAGGCGAGGTTACGGTGAGGATGATGAGTGCTGAACAAGAACGGTAACTTATGTCAATGGCCATATCCTTCAGAGGCCAGCTGTTATTCGTCCAAAAATTGAGAAGCGGCCAGGTATCGAAAGTATTTGCGGCTATATCGGTAAAAGCTTCGAATTGGGATATTCACCACCCGCGATTAGAAAGGTTTGGATTCATCTCATACACAGCCAGGCTTGCTTCTGGTGCGGTCCATGGTTTTTGATATGCCTAGAACCGAAAGTGTGAACACTCGAGAGCTGAACAGATTTCTGGGGACATTACCTTGAAGGTTGTTCCGTTCACTGACAGCGAGCCCGAAGAGGAGAGAATGTATCGATATCGGCCTTTATAGTCTGGCTCGTGTCTCGGTCTCGGTCTCGCCTCCGCTCATCCCCCTTGCTATGCCTCTCGAGATCCAATCACTGATAGCCATATTGGTGATCATGGGATTGACACCACTAGCGCTTGGAAACACACTCGCATCGGCCACATACAGGCCCTCAACGCCCCACACCTTGCCCTTCTGATCGACGACACCAGCTTTCTGCGTCGTGGCCATGCGGCAAGTACCCATCTGGTGAGCACTACCCCACCCGGTCTCAGGAGGATCGACACCACGCCTTCGCATCTCAGCAAGCCAAGCCTGGAAAGCAGGATCATTGATCCCGTCACCACTGTCTCCACCGGTGACATCGGGGCGGGTGAACGTAGGCATGCCAGCGGTGACTGTAATAATCTCCTTTGCGCCTTGCACATACAGTATACGAGCAAGAGCCAGGGCGCCCTCCAAGCAATGCTTCTTGTCGAACGCGCTCGGAGTGTATGCAATCCTACATTTGCCATCTGTAGGATCTGGGTATACCCGGCCACTGTCACGGTCGCGTACGAGGGCGATGTGACCAGTCATGTGCGAGAACTTCGAGCAGAGCGTTTTGTATTCGAGACCACCACTCCATGGCAGGAATGGCAAGAACCACGACGGCAGCATAGTCATGCACTCAAGTTTGGCACCATGACCATGGCCATCCAAATTCTGGAATTCGTCCACCAAAGTAGTCAGTATGCCACCTTCCCACGGATTCAGTCGGTCTGGGAACGTGGCAGCCAGGAGGGTCACTGGGTGCAGGTGAAGATTCCGACCGATCTGAGGATTCTTGAGACCGCTTCTGAGCAGCAGCAAGGGGCTCTGGAGTGTTCCTGCAGATACCTGCAATAAGTCAGCCTCGCCTCTATGGAGTGTGATCAAATCGAGACGGCTGAAGCGATACTATTCCCAATAATGTCTTGCCATCCCACATATGCGGTTGATTAGAAAGGGTTGATTTAGAAAGACCACTTACAATAATTCGCTTTGCATTGATGATTACATCGCGACAAGTTCGATCGCTGCCACTGACGCCCCCAGAGCTATCTCTTGAGGTCCAGCGGCCTTTGACACCAGTCGCGATCTGCCTGCCGTCGAGCGTCTCAAAGAGTACTTTATCTGCCTCAAAACCCTCTATGAACTGCGCGCCTGCCCTTTCGGCATCGGGCAGGAAGGAGACGACAGGTCCCTGCTTTTCGGCGGCACCACAGCCTAGCGTACAATATCCACAATAGTGTTTGTTCCCTCCGGTGTTCTGAGGCACCATCTTATGACTATAGCCAAGCTTCCTGGCGCCCTCGGTCAACGTCTTGTTATTTATGTTATGCTCAACGTGATCCGTGGAGACCCCCATTCGGTGGCAAACACGATCCAACGACTCCTGAAAGTCGGAAGACGTGAAGAAAGAAAGACCTTTGTCCGCCCACTCTTTTCGAACGTATGCCTGGGTCTGCAGCGATGCCGACCAATTGACGGTACCACCACCTCCCCACGCCTGGCCCGCGATGACTGAGATGCTGTTGTCATCTGCAGACTCTATACCGCCGTTCGCAAACAAATGAATGCCCGCGTCTCGTTCCATCATGGGAAGATGCTCTGGGGGCCAATGGTATGCTTTCTCCACCACAATGACGCGATGGCCAGCTTCGGCTAGATTTTTTGCACATACACCGCCTCCACAGCCACTTCCCACGATGACCACGTCGGTCTCAAGGATCTCCGGCTCCGCACCTGGAGGAAATTGTATAAAGCTATAGTCGAAGCCTTTGCCAGGTTTGCCATGCACAGGCGCTCGAGGGAAGCCTAGTACAGGACCGATTGTGGGGCTTGTCCTCACCCACGTCAAAGTTACAATGGCTGCCAGAGCTTTGGCACTTTGCCTCAGCGGTAAAAGGTACGATTTGGCCCAGCCCTGTAGGATTTGCTGACGGATATTGACGGGTTGGACGTGGAAAGAGGTCGTATAGCCGGTAGTCAATAGGCACCCTGCTCGAGTACTGAAGTCTGTTAGCGTAATTCCTATACTTATCTTGGAGAGCCTATTACTCCAAAGCTGACAATATAACCCTGATCCCTTTCCTGGCGTCCTCCCTCACGAAGTCACTCATCGTCCTCCGTAGGAGCTCTTTGAACCCTGGGACCGAGCTAGCGTTTTCATGCATGTACGCCTGGGGATGATTGTCATGGGCTTCGGCCGTCACGCCATCCTTGACAGTACTGATGGCGCTCGTATACTCAGCCGCTTGGACACATAGCCTATTGTCTGATGTGGTCGAGGAGACTTCGATAGCTGGAATTATTGTGTCTGCAATTGCCATCAAGGTGATCCACTGGGCCGCCGTGAGAACTTCGCCGTCTGATGGAGGAGGTAGAGGAGCGTCCAAAGGTGCGAGGAAGTTCAACTGTGTGCTCGTCATGCTGGACGTGAGTATAAGGTAATGATGCTTCACTGGGCAGTCGTGCAGAGGTGACCATTTCCTGCGTCAACAACGAATGCCAGAGCGGACGACGGCCGTCCATGCGGGGAAGGCCGAGGCTTCTACGCAGATCATCTAGACTCAATTAGGTTTGAGGAGTTTACCTGCATCCATTCTAGCTGTATAGGGCTAGTCACCCGGACCTCAGTTAAGGTACCTTAGCAGAAGTCTTAGTAATGATTATGGGAAATACTACGGTTACAAACCCTTTACCTATAAATATAGCCCCTATTTACCTATAAATATAACCCCTATTTACCTATAGTTATATCCCCTCTAAAGGGGTTTAGCGTACTATTACCTAGGTAACGCCTTAGGTATAAGATATATCGTAATAATCCCCTTATATACTTATATCTCTAACTTAATATTACCTTTATTATAACTAACCTAGTACCGCTACCTAATAGCCTTATAAACGCCTCTCCTTAGGGTCTTAAAGACTAGATTAATAAGTTTATAAAGGAGTATAAATATATAGTTTAAATCTAGTAAACTATTTAAAATAAGAAGGATAAGAAGTAAAAAGTATAATTTTTTTATAATTATAAAGATAAAGAAAAACGCCTTTAAAGGTAAAAGAGATTATATAATACTTCTTAAATTATTAACTATCTATTTAAGGTAATAGCTAATTAGGATTATATTACTAGAATCTAGTTATTTATAATAGAGAATACGTCTTATAATTATATTATTATAAAGAAGGTTACCTATTATATTTATAAAGCTTCTATTATAATACTAAAAGTAAAGGATATAATTTAAAGGTAAATAATTACTAGTAATATACCTACTTGTTAGGTACTATAACTAATAGGTTAAATAGTTGAAAGATATCTAGCTATCTAGAAGGTATAAAGAATAGCTAAGTATATTACTAAGGAATAATCCTTGATAGCTCTCTATAGAAGCCTTCTATAGATTATATTATAATAATATACCGGGAATAAAAAAAGACGTTAACTATAAGGACTAGTTAGGAATACGGCGCTACTATTAACGTGGCGTCTATAGTACGTAGTAGCATGGCGCTACCCCTTTTCCTATAGTATATAGAGGAGGGAATTCCCCTTAAAGGAGAAGGGTAGTGATTAGTCTTACTATTAATAAGAATAGAAAGTTCTATATATATATATACACGTACTATTTATAGTACTTAATAGCTATATTATTATATAGCACTCTTATATTCTAATTACTCTACCCTACTTAGGGGTAGTAGCCTAACTATTAGTAAGATAAGCGGAGAAGGGTTATTACGGGTATAAGGTAAAAAGGTTAGTTAACTACTATAGACGACCCGCCCTAATATAAGAGACTAAGCTTATATAAAAAGTAAGTCTTAAGATTTAGTTAATAAATTAATAATAGATATATCACGATTATAACTAACTATATAAGGGCGGCTACTAGGCGTATAAACTAAGTCCCCGCTACCTAATACTTAAGAAGTACTATTATAAAGGATAAAAGAACTTAAAGAAGAAGTCTTAAAGAGGGAGTAGATATAAGAGTTAAGATAATACTTATAAGAGTTAGAGTAGGAAATATATACTAATAATACTACTTAAGTAGGTTATTACTATTACTTATTATTAATTAAAGAATTAGAGTTAAAGCGTCTTTAATATAGGACTTATATCCTTAGGCCGTAGGATTTATATATATATAATAGGAAGTTAGTATAAGAATATTAAGAATAGTTTAATAATATAGTTAATATAATTAAAATAAGTATAACCTACTTTTTAAATAACTCTATAAAAATCTAATACGCGCTACGTTATATAGCCCTAGACCCTAAGGCTATATAGCGTAAGTATATAAATAATATATTAAAGGATAAGTAGTCCTAGGTATACTTTAATAGGTTTCTAATAGATTAAATAGAGGATTCTTAGAATTAATATCTTATAACTAGTAAGTAGTACTTAGAAGCTAAGTAAAAAGAATATTAAAAGATTATAAACTTTATAAATTACCTTACTAAGTTAGAAAGATAGCCTAAGCTATTAATAGAGTATATACTTTATAATAACCTACTAAATAAGTTATATAAGGATCTTTATAATTATCTTATAATATAACTTAATATCTTTAAGATAAGGGATACCCTTATCGCGTTAGTAACTTAACTAGAGCCTTATATAATAGTACTTATATATAAAGACTAAAGGGATAATACTCCTACTAGAGGTTAATATCTATAAAGAGGAAGAGGAAATTTCTAAGGGTAAAGAGATAATAGCTTATATATAAAATAAAAAGGGAGGGGCGCTATTAGCTTATTACCGCACCTTTTATAAAGGCCTAAGCCTAACCTTTCTACTACTAAATATTATAATTACTAAAAGAAGGGATATCTAGTAAAGGATTATTAGAGCGCGAAATTAATAATTATAAGTATTATAACTAATAAGCCTACGCCTAGTAATAAGCTAGCTAAAAAAGGCTTAAATTTAAAAAACCCCTAAGTACTATAATTACGTCTACTATTATAGTATAAGGGAAAAAGCGGATATAACGACTTATTATTATAATATAGGTAGAATATAAGAGCTTATAAAGAGAATTTATTATACTAATTAACTTTAAAGTAGATACTAATTATATTAATATACGCCTAGTAAAGGAGTAGGAGTAGGAAGTAGATACTAGCTCTAGTAATACCTTATATAATAGGGTAGGTAACTTAATATTATTACTAGTGTTAGAATGCTAAACTAGTATCTTAGTAGCTACGTGTCGACGTTCTAACTTAATAGACGTATTAATTGCTAAACTAGGACTTTAAGATAAAGAGAAGAAGAAGAAGAAGAAAGTATATACAGGTGTCCTTCTAACAAGTCCCTGTACCAAGCCCCCGTACTAACCAATAGTCCTAATTAGTTAGACCGTAATTAGTTAGGAATATTAGTATCGGTTTCTAACAACTAGGTTCTTATATAGGATAAATTAAACTTATTAACTTAATAGTATTATATAATATTATAAGGGCGCCTTTTATATAGTAGTAAACCTTAATTATAACTTCTACCTTAAGTATTTATAATTAGAGGAATAAAATCCCTAAGTAGATTAGCTTATATAAAACTAGTAATTCCCTATTAAGAAAAGTAATATTAAAGAGTACTTTAATACTATTAAAGACCTAGAGGAGTAGCTTAATAATATTATATTTATTATAATATACTTAAGAGTAGGTAATAAAAGCCTACTACTTAAAGTTAAGCTCCCTCTAGAATTTTAGGAATTTTAAGATATCTTCTTAACTAAGAATATTAGGGCGCTATTAGCTTATATACCTTATAATTACGCGATTAATATAAAGGAGAATAAGGAACCTCCCTTTAACTTACTTTATAATTTATTAGAAAAAGAGTTACGCGTATTAAGGGAGTACCTTAAGTAGTCTTTAAAAAAGGGCTAGATTTAATATTCTATAAGTCTAGTAGGTATATTAATTCTTTTTATACTAAAAAAAGATAGAATACTACGCTTATATATTAATTATAAGGCGCTTAATAAAATATAATTAAGAATTAGTATCCCCTTTTATTAATTAATAAAATATTAATAAGATTAATTAGTACTAAGTTCTTAACTAAGTTAGACCTTAAAGACGTATATTATTACTTATAAATAAGAAAGGGTAATAAATAGAAGATTATATTTTATATAAGGTACGGCTATTTTAAATATATAGTTATACCTTTTAGACTTATTAATATACCTACCTTATTCTAAGTATATATTAATAAGGCCCTAGCGGGACTACTTAATATTATATATATTATTTATCTAGATAATATTCTTATCTATTCTTAGGATAAATAGTCCTATATTAGAGTTATAAGGGCTATATTATAATATCTCTATAAATTTAAACTCTATATTAGCTTAAAGAAATATAAGTTTATAATAGTAGAAGTAGAATTCCTTAGCTTTATTATTAGCTGTAACGGCGTATATATAGATCTATATAGAGTAGATACTATAATAGAGTAGCTTAAACCTAGGAGTATTAAGGATATTTAGATCTTTTTAAGGTTTACTAATTTCTACTATTATTTTATTAAGTACTATTCCTCTATTACTACGGCGTTAATAGACTATCTAAAAAATAATTATCTATATATTAAAAATAGAAAGTTAATATTAAGTAATATTATAAGAGCGGTATTTAAGTAGTTAAAGTAACTCTTTTAAGAGGCGCTATTACTTACGTATTTTAACCTAATAGGAGAAATCTAACTAGAGACTAATACTTTAATACTAGCTATTATAGCTATTCTATTATAAAAGTTCCTAATTAGTACTAAAGGAATAGAGGTAGAGTAGTATCTAGTTACTTTCTATTCCTATAAGCTATATTTAGTAGAAACTAGATATAAGACTTATAATTAGAAACTACTTATAATTATTAAGGCGTTCTAGGTATAGTAGTACTTCTTAGAAGGTAGCTTATACCTAATTATAGTAATTACTAATTATAATAACTTAAAGTATTTCTAGATAATATTATTATTAATAAGGAGATAAGTATATTAAGTAATAAAGCTTATAGTATATAATTTTAAGATATACTATTATACGGGTACTAAGAACCTAGCTAACGCCCTATTAAAGTAACTAGATTATATACTAGTAATAGATAAAGAAGATACTTATCTACTAATATTATAAAATAAGTTAAAGAATATTAGGTATATTCCTTTTAATAAGTACCGTATATATAGCGTTTATAAAGGTCTATAGGATAGTAAGGCCTATAATTATAAATAGTATAAAAGGTTAGAGATAGGGCTTAGAAAGCCTTATACCCTAAAAATAGGGGAGAGTAACGCGCTCTTAAGGACGTAGAGTAGTATAAGTGATAGCTTAAACCCTACTATAAGATAGTTTAATATTAATTAAATAGTACTTAGAAGGTATATTATAGCCGCGTTAATAATAGAGTATATATAGAATAAGTATAGTAACTTAATATTAGAGATACTCTAATATCTCTAAGAGGGAGATAAGGATATTTATAATAAGAAATAATTATTAAAGTCTTAAAGCTATAAAAAGGCTGTTAACGTATCTCTATTAGTAGATAAGATAGGGGTCCTTTATAAGGGTAGCGTAGTTTTTATACCTAGTAATAAAGTAATTAAATAAGAAATCTTAAAGCTTTATTATAATAACCCTTATATTAGCTACTACTTATAAAAGTATATATAGGAGCTTATTAAGTAGAAGTTCTATTAGAAATTAATAGGATAAGATATTTATAATTATATATAAGAATATTTAACCTACTAATTAATAAAGCCGCGTAGATATACTATTTATAATATACTATTACTATTACTAATATCTATAAGATCCTTTTAAAAATTTATAATAGATTTTATTATAGATCTCCCTCTAAGTAAATAAAAGGGCGGTATTTATAACGCGATCTTAGTAGTTATAAACTATTATATTAAGGTAGCTAGGTATTTACCTATTATAAAGATAGTTAATACTATTAGTATTACTAATCTATTATATTATAAAATCTTCTTAAAGTTTAGTTAGCTAGAAGGTACTTATTATAACCTTAGTACGCGAGCCTTAGCAGACGCTATAGTCGCTTACTAAGTTAAATATACCTTAGTATAATAAGCGCTCGACGGGCTCGCGCTACTTAACGCGGGTCGAGCGTGGCGAGTAGAGTAAGCGCTTAATAAGCTCGCGTTACTTAACGCGGGTCTATTATAACGAGCCGTACGAGTATAGACTTTCCTATATCTATATAGAAAGCGTAATCTTTCCCTTAGATAGGAGCTTCGTGCTTAACTTATATTATCTACTAGACTAATCTCCTAGATACTAAATATAATTCTATACTAGACTAGTTTAATACGAAGCCTACTTGCCCTGTCCTTAATACTCCTCTCTACGAGATAAACCTAGACCCTATTAACCTCCTAGAGATACGGGTTATAATACTTTAAGTACCCTTAAGATAAGTACCTTAGGATAAAGGGATACCACCTTAAGTAAACGCGGTTCACGATAGTTAGTAATAGCTAAAGCTAAAGATAGTATTAAGATTACTAAACTAGACTTATATTATAACGACTAAGACAAGCTTAAAGAGTAATTAGTATAGATATAGTTATACTTCTCTTTTAACTAAGAGGCTATATTATTAAGTAAGTAACTACTATTTATAATAACTTATATAAGAGGACGGGCCTAGAGATAGTCCGCCCCCTTTCTTAAAAGATATATAGAAGACCTAAATAATATAAATAATACGAATATTAAATAATAGATAGAAAGCTTTATACGCTTCCGCGTTAAAATAAGACGTATATTTAGACCTTCTAATAAAGAAAGTGTAGTAACTAGAGTTATCTAGTACTTAACTTAGAAGAAATCAGCGTTAGAGTATTTAATATAGTTCTAATAATACGTAACGCGAACCAGCTGGGATAATAACGCACTAATAGTAATATATTAAAGAGGACTAAAGGATAATATTAAGAAAGAACTTATACGAGATGGAGTAACTAGCGATAGCTTGGAGTTACTTATTAGGAACGTAATAAGGATTAATAATAACCTCCACGAGCTTGCGATAGAACTGCGTTATAATAGCGGAGTAGTAGGACTCGGACGAGTAGGGATCTATTCCGGAGGATATAAGAAGAATGTGTAATATAACCCTTACGGACCTATACTAATAGAGTTAGACTTCACTTAGAAGAAAGGAAAATTTAGAGGTAAGAAGTAGTAAGGGGATAGAAAAGCAATGAAATGCTATAGCTGTAGTAAACCGGGTTATATTACTAAAGACTATAAGTCGAAAAATATAGTAAAGCGACCTCAGTTAAACGTACTAGAGAGAATACTAATTAGAACGACTAGACCTCTAGAGGATTAGTTAGAAACGGAATACGAAGACGAGGAGTTAGATGAAATTATAAATAATTTACTAGCGTTCGTCGATCCGTTATTAAATAAAAATATTAAAGAGCTAGTAGTTAAAGAGGATAGTCTACGTAAGGAAATTACTAAGAAATAAAGAAATATTAGTTGAATTAAATAAAGACTCGCAGATATTCACGAATAGTTAAAGGAACTAGGCTCTAATAATAAGAGTAACGATAGTTAGGCTCGGAAGGAAATACCTAAGCAAGGATAAGATAGAGAAGGCTTAGAATAGGAATACCTTAGTATAATATCCGGCGAGGGCGAGGAATCGCGCCTTTCGGAGAAAAGAGTAAAATCTTATGCCTCCACGTTAAAAGATCCATAGATATAACTTAAGAAAAGGACGGAATTCTACTAGGAGAAAGTATTAGACGGGCTCCTATAGAAGGAATTTAGGAATGACTTATAACATCTATAGCACGATATAATACACTAGATAGCTTATACTAATACGATATACCTAGTATATTAGGAAGCTAAAAATAATTTAGGAAAAGTAATTAGAATACGTACTTACGGAAAAGCTTAGACAAGCTGTCGCGATCTAAGCTGTAACTAGTACTTAGTAATAAAGAGAGAACGTAAGTAGTTCCTAAATTATAACTAAAGATGGTATAGTAGTCTCCACGGATACCTCAAGTATAATAAGTATATAGTTGAGTGTTATCTAATAGAATAGTACGCATATTTCCACGATAAATACGAGAAACATATACGTTAGAAAAGAATTACCGGATTTCTCCCCGAATCGGGAAAAGAGTAATCCCTTATACTAAGGGGAAGTATAAGGAGATTAATATCCTAATCCTTAGAACACGACAGTTATACTTAATAGAGTATGCGATACACGTAAATATACCGGTTAAAATAGATAGTTAGAGAACTATAGTAATGATAGATTCTAGAGCATCTAGGAACTTTATTTCTAAGGTACTAGTACGGTTAGTAGGCCTATTAACGCGAAGGAAGAAGTCACTATATAACTTATAGATAGCTGACGGGTTAAAACTATTAATAGGAAGCGTAGACGAGGAGATAACCTCGCTACTATTTATAATTTAACGCTACTATAAGGAGATATCCTTCGATATTATTAGGATAGCCACTTATTATATTATTTTAGGCATGCCTTAGTTAGAGAAGTATAACCTAGTAATTAACTGGAAAAGAAAAGTACTTAAGTTTAAGCGAACTGGCGATATCACCAGTTTCTAACCTACACGTCGATAGCGGACGACGGTAGATAAGAAATCGAACTAAAAAACGGTTAAGGTATATATTACCTTAATTTCGAATAAGGATGGCCTTAAAAGAAAAGGATCCGACTTAATAGATACTAGCGGGGGTTAGCCGGATTAAAAAGTTAGAGTTCTTAGAGTAACTAATAGTACTCCTAATATCTTATAAGAGTATTAAAGATGGAAACGCCTCTTTATAAAAGAGATAATAGTAAAAGCTCTACCTAAATACTAACCTTGGGATTATAAGATTGAACTTAAGCTAGGGAAGGAACTAATATTTAGACCTATTTATACGTTATCTGAAAAGGAACTTATAATACTACGCGGGTACCTTAATAAGAACCTAAAAAAGGGATTTATTCGAGAATCCAAATTACTAGCAGGATACCCGATACTCTTTATAAAGAAGAAAGACGGATTATTACAACTATACGTAGACTATTGAAAGTTAAATAACGTGACGATTAAGAATCATTACCCGCTACCTAATATCGGCGAGCTGCAGGACCGGCTAGCTAAAGTAAAGATCTTTACGAAGCTAGATCTTAGAGGAGTATATAACTTAATTCGAATAAAAGAAGGTAACGAATAGAAAATAGCATTCAGGACTCGCTATAAGTATTACGAGTACCTAGTCATGCCGTTTAGTCTTACTAACGTACTAGTAACCTGCTAAGCGTTAGTTAATAACGTTATACGAGCTTACTTAGATTAAATAGCGATCGTATACCTCGATAATATATTAATATACTCTGAAGCTCTTGAGGAATATATCCTCTATATACAAGATGTATTAATATGCTTATTACAAGCTAGACTCCTCCTAAAGCTAGAGAAATGCGAGTTTTATAAGACCTTAGTAGAGTTCTTAGGGTTTATAGTAATAACTAAAGGCGTTCGTATAAGCCCTAAGAAGATACAGGCTATACAGGACTAGCCTATACCACACGATATTAAATTAGTATAAGGATTCTTAGGATTCGCTAACTTTAATAGACGTTTTATAGAAGGCTACTCTAAGAAAGCCCTTCTACTTACGGAAATCACTAAGAAAGACATAGGATTTCGATAGGATACTAACCAGAAAAAAGTATTCGAAGAGCTTAAACGAGCTTATATAGATCCTCTAGTACTCTATATATTTAGAAATAGAGAACCGGTACGCATCGAGACGGATGCTTTAGACCTTATAATTAGAGCATGCCTCTGTTAATAGAAGGATGGCAAATAGTATCTAGTAGTATATTACTTACGTAAAATGATAGTAGCAGAATAAAATTATAATATACACGACAAGGAGCTTCTAGTAGTCGTCTATTCCCTGTAATATTAGAGAGTATATGCCGAAAGTTATTTAGAACTTACTATCTTCACCGATTACAAGAATTTAGTAGGTTTTATAACCACTAAAGAGCTAAATCGACGACAAGTTAGATAGTCCGAACTCCTTAGATAGTATAAATTCAAAATTTAGTATACCCTAGGTAAAGATAATAGACGAGCAGACGCTTTAAGTAGACGGTCTAACTATATATAAATAAAAGATATTACGAATCAACCTATCTTAAAATAAGAAGATAATAGATCGCTAGTACTAACCTGAAACTTAGCTACGACCATGTAAATTATAATATATGCGGTTCCTAACCTAAAGGAAGTATACGGTAGTAACACCTTAGCCGGATAACTTAGGAAAGAATAGCCTAACCGGGACCTGTTATTATATAAGCAGAAGCTGTACTTACTACTAAAGGTAATAGAGGAAGTAATTAGAGATTACTACGATGATCCGTTACTAGGATATCTAGGAGTATCTAAAACGTTAGAACTTATTTAGAGAGTATACGCCGTACTAAATCTGCGAGCGTTAGTCGAGTAATATATCAGAGAATATATATGTTATTAGTAGAATAAATCTGCGAGATATACTAAGTACAGATAAATATAGTTTACGGAAGTTCTAGATATATTATAGAAAGACGTTATAATAGACTTTATCGTGAAACTACTACGGTTAGTTAACCCGGTAATAAATAATAAGTACGATTCAATAATAGTTATTATAGATAAACTTACTAAGTACGCTATAATAGTCCCGTATAAAGAATCCTACGACGCTAGTCAGCTTGAATTCCTTTTACTAGATAGGTTAATTAGAGATTATAGTATACTAGAGTTAATAACCTCTAATAGAGACAAACTCTTTATATTAAACTATTAGAAGACTTTAATCGCGTTAATTAGAACTAAACTACGAATATTAATAGCTTACTACCCTTAGACGGATAGATAAACTAAACGTACGAATTAGATAATAGAAGTATACTTAAGATACTACGTTAATAAAAGACAAAATAATTAGGTTATACTACTCCTAATAGCATAATTAGTATATAACGATAAAAGGTTAGATATAATAAGGTTGTCACCGTTTTTTATAAACTACGGAAGACATGCAAACTTATTCCTAGATCCTAGAAAGGGACTAGATGCCGAAAAGGCCTTAGTGCTAACATCTTACATGAAAAGCCTGTATAAGGACATGTAGTAAAGAATTAGCGAGGTGAACGCTTCTATAAAGAAGTTAGTAAATAAGAAAAAGAAAAATGGACCTCAGCTAAAGAAGGGGGATAAAGTATACCTCCTTACAAAAAATTTAAAAGGTATAAGACTAAGTAGGAAACTAGACTATATTAAAGTCGGACCATTTTTAGTTATTAGAGATAAAGGACCTATAAACTATAAGTTATAGCTTCTACCCGACGCTAAAATCCACCTAGTATTCTATATCTCGATATTAGAACTAGTAGACCCTAATACACCTTTATAGGAAACCTTCTACTTCTAGATAGAAGAAGAGAATGAATTTAAAGCCGAAAAAATTCTATTATAAAGAGGTTAGAGTTACCTAGTAAAATGGAAAGGATACGAGGACTTAGAAAATACCTAGGAACTAGTTATAAATCTTAAGAACTGTCAAGAGCTCCTCTAGCAGTATTACTAAACCTAGGTATACCCTAAGCGATCCACTTAAACGCTCCAGGCGAGAGAGCTCCCGGAACTTCAAACTTAGAGAAAGTAGGAGAAGCAGCGAGTGCTTTCTTAACCTCGCTAGCCTTCTCTAGTTCTTCTAAACGTTCTAGCTCCTCCACGTTATTAAGACCTTTATTAAATATTTATTATTCCCGTTCTCTTAAGAAGCGCCTCTATTAGTAAAGACGTTTTAGTTTTATATCCTTTTAATAAACGATATTATTAGTAGTATCCCGTACTACCTTAGTCTCTATCTCTTCGCGTTTAAGCTTCTCTATAGCCTTATTAATACTAGAGAGGTAGATAACCGGCTTAGCGGGTTCGTAACGTTTTCTTATACGAATATACTCCGCGTACTTAAGAGAAAGCGAAGATAACTAATACTCCTTTTAAGACCTAGCGCATCGTAAGTAAGATACTATTACTACTACTCCCTTATAAGAAACTCGATCTAAAAGTTTAATACGACGTCGTTATTATAGAGATAATATAAAGACCTATTAGACCTTTAAGATAAAGGTTTAAGGGAGGAGGGGTAATATTATAACCTTAGTACGCGAGCCTTAGCGGACGTTATAATCGCTTACTAAGCTAAATATGCCTTAGTATAACAAGCGCTTGACGGGCTCGCGCTACTCGACGCGGGTCGAGCGTAGCGAGTAGAGCGAGCGCTTAACGAGCTCGCGTTACTTAACGTAGGTCTATTATAACGAGCTATATAAATATAGACTTTCCTATATCTATATAAAAAGCGTAATCTTTCCCTTAGATAGGAGCTTCGTATTTAACTTATATTATCTACTAGACTAATCTCCTAGATACTAAATATAATTCTATACTAGACTAGTTTAGTATAAAGCCTGCTTGCCCTATCCTTAATACTCCTCTCTACGAGATAAACCTAGACCCTATTAACCTCCTAGAGATACGGGTCGTAATAGTACTATTAGTAATTAAGGGATAGTATTTATAAGTAGCTTCTAGGTAGCTATATATTATTATACTAATATAAAAAGAAAGCTTAGTACTACTTTCTATCCCTAAATAGATAGTTAAATAGAGAGATAGAATAGTACGCTTAAGTAGTATCTACGCTACTATTCTACCTAGAGATAAGATAACTAGGTAGAGTTACTTTATCTAGTAGATTTTATATATAATTATATAAAGTATACTAGTACTAGGTTACCTCTATATAAAGCGCTTTATAACTACTTATCTAAGCTAGATATAGAGCTTTTAAAGCTATTATTAGGAGAAGTCCTATTAGTATAGGAAAGGGTTAAGTTACTTTAGAAATAAAGGGAAGGTTTAGAGTAGTACTTATACTAAGTATAAGCTATATAAGCGGAGTATATAAATAAATAGTAAAAGTAAAGATAATATAAGATAAGTAATTATATCTTATTAAATATAAAGTATATTAGATTAGTATAAATAACTAAGAAACTATTATAATATTATCTAGGGCCTTTTAAAGTCCTTAATTATATTAATAGTTAGGTATATAAGTTATAACTACCTAATACCTTTTATATATATAATACCTTTTATATCTTACTAGTAGAGTTATATAAAGGTAATAATAAGAGTATTATAAAAGCCGCGTAAGTAGAGCTTATAAATAATAAAGATAAATAGGAGGTTAAAGCTATTCTTAATTATAAAACCTCCTATAATAAACCTTAGTATTTAGTAAAGTAGAAGGGTTAGTCTTATAACTATAATTAATATAATAGGTTAGACTTATAAAGAGATTAGGTGTAGATAGTATCTATATTAATTATCGCGGAACCCTTCCGCGCGCTAAGATACAGGCTAGAAAGGGGGTTTAATAGAGAGGAGTTCTCCTTCTCTCCTTAAGTTATTCTTCTTATATTATAGATAGTCGTAGTTACTAGATATTATACTACGACCTCTTATACTAGAATAACTTTATTAACCTTACTAATCTAGGCTATAAGATTTATTACTTCGTATAAAATAGATTAGCCGTAGAATACCGGAGTAGCCCTAGAAGAACTACCACTATAAGTACGGCAGATAGCTGAGCTTATATAAGACTAAGCGACCTAGATACGGAGTCTTAAAGACTCTTTATAAGAACGCGATACCTAGACGAACGACCTAAGACTAACTATCCCCCTATCCTTCTCCTCGCCCTCACCCTTATTCGGAGTATATACTCCGATAGAAGAGACGGGATTATTAGGGCGGAATAAGGATAGCTTACCGAAGCCACCCGAATTTAATAGGAATCGGGCTGACTTTAAGCTATAGCTAGC
>JAABUV010004103.1_pt1 | contig 17734 bp, 25 predicted proteins | sample 5559971 | NCBI WGS metagenome assembly JAABUV01 (sample SAMN10711881, study PRJNA513362) | rock metagenome | isolation source: Antarctica rocks | place: Antarctica: Victoria Land, Knobhead nord | collected 2015-12-19
GGTATCGAGCACAAAGAGTGGTACAGGATCTTCCGACCACAGACGACGACGCAGAACAAAGGGACACGGACGGATCAGACAGGCACGAGCACGGTGACAACGCCTTTTGACTGGACGACGTTTGACGCGGCCGCGACAGAGGCGATGAGTGAGCCTGGGGAGGCAACGACGGTGAAGCTAACGGTCATTGGACGGCCCGGCAAGATCGTGGAGCGCGGCGACGTCGCACTCGTCGGCATGCGCAGCGAGAAGGTACCCTCGCTCCCGAAAGGCGTCCCGGCGCCACCCTCACCTCAGACCGACTACATGGTGCTCGTGGGGATGAAGCAGTGGCGGAAGGTCGCCGAGGCCCTCGCCGCGGACCCGGCCGATAAACTGCTGATCGAGGGCTACCCCTCCGTCCAGCCGGAGTTCGCCGGCATCACGGTGTACGCGACCTCGGCGACCACGACAGGCATCCAAGCAGGGAAGAGAGCGGCACAGACGGCGACAACTACCTAGCGCCGGGCTGTGCGAGGAGAAATGCAGTGGTGTACGCTGCCGGCACCGTCCTCGCAGCCCTTCTCCTAACGCCCGTCGTCGTCGCGATCATCCAGAGAAGAGAAAGGACCCCCTAATGAACGGACAGGACACCGAAGGCACAGTAGCGCGCGCGCACGACACGACCGCGAACAAGGTCGAGGACGTGTTACGCAAACGGACCGGCGGTACTGAGGAGCACCCGGTCGAGGGCCGCGCCGATGAAGCACAGCGCGAGACGCCGCGTGAGACGCCACCGGACCAGAGTAACGGAAACCGCAGCAGCGACCTCGCCAAGACCGACACGGAGACGCACGACGATGCCGGGGACGACGAAGCGGTCGATGACGGCAGCCTCCTCGGCGTTGGCACCGGCGACACCGACGCCGCGAGCGACAACGCGAGCGACGATGCACACGGCATCATCGGTGAGGAGGCGTAACCCCACGGGAGGCATCTCACCCTACTTGTCGCTCCACTATTTTAATCGCATTGCTCTCAGAGCCACAGCGTGAAAAGGCCAGGGGTACGGGGCTTAACGGCTGGCGCGGGCGTCCAAAAGGGGGGCTCCCAGTGGCCGCGCATACCCGCGCAGCTTCACGCGACAAGCACAGTGTACGCGACCGACGAGCGGGATGGCCGCACCGTGCAGGTGAGTCCGTGGTCAGCGGACGGAGACCCTTCTGAGCAGGGCACATAGGGGGAAACGTCTACTCCCCACGGTCTGGCCCGCATGGGTACTGTCTCAAGCCGTTTCTTCGCCTACGATGTTCCTGTAGCCCTTTGTGGGAGCGGCATTAAGTACGGGTAGATCGCACATGGGAGGACCACGATGCACCAGATGACACCCCTCACCGATGACCACGCCTATACCTGGCGGGGGTACGGGACCTACTGTGGGCGCTGCCTCCGTGACCGCCAGGCGCCACGCTGGGACCTGACGCCCATGCACAGCGCCATAGGCGGCCCCTGCCGCTCGTGTGGCACGCTCCCGCGGTTATCACATCATACGAATCAAGCCGGATTGGCACGGATCAGGACGCTGACCGGCGCGGACCAGGCTGCACCGACGCTGGCTAGCCTGGATCAGCCGCGTGAACGGTATGGATTACCCCCTGCCCGTGCAGCCCTACGGGACCCGCGTAGGCGCCGTGCGGCCTGAGTGGGCCTGAGCCTTCTCCCCGTACCTCACGGATCAGTCGCTACCGCCTACCCGGCCTGATCCCAGTCGTACGCGCTGTCCTCATCATCCGCAGGTCGCCCTGTTGCTAGCGGCCACTGCCCCGGCGTGGGCTCCTCGGGCTTGGGGCGTCGTGCTGCATCCGTGAAGCCGGACGCCCGCTTGACACGCTCGGCGTTGGTCGCGATCGGCCCTTTACCCGGTGGCCCCTCCGCCGGCTGAAAAGATACCGTATCGCGTTGCCTCAGTTCTTGAAACGCGATGCCTACCAGCTGCGACGCGTGCAGAAAGTAGTCCTCGCCGTCTTCACCTCGAACGAATGCAAAACCGCGTTCGTTTGTGTTCCTTACCTGCCCGTCCATTGGTCATCCCTTTCCGTGTCGTCATCTCATCGTTATAGCGGACCCCATCCGCCGCACGCGGCCACGATGGCCGCGCGTTCCTCGTCGGTGAAGGTCCCGCGTGTGTAGTCCCCCTCGCCGTCCAGGGCCTCTCCGCGTAGCACGAGCAATAGGTGGAGCTCACGGACCGTGCACGCGCGCAGCGCCGCGTCTTTGTCGGCCTTACTTCGGGCCAGGGCATTCCGTTCCAGGATGGGCATCAGGTCATCGCCCGTCGCCGCCTGTAGCGCGGAGAGGCGCCTGGTCAACTCTACGCCCTGCGTGGGGGTCGAGGTATCCTTATCGACCAGGGGAGCGGGGAAACGCGCTTCCAACGCGGCGAGGCGACTGTGCACGTTACGCAACGAGGGCATCGGCCATGACTCCCGGTACGAGATATCCGTCGTCGTCGAGGACGCCGCGCGCCTGGAGCAACGCGCGGCCAGTCGCCTGCAACGGATGCGCGTCGGGGCTCGCGGGGTCCGCCGGCACGGCGAAGACGCCGCACGCGCACAGGATGTGGAGTACCTCGGCGTGGTGTTCTGGTGTGTACTCGGGCATGACGACCGGCTGATTCATCCCCGCCGCCTGGTCGACTTGCCGGCGTTCCAGCCGCTCTAGGCGCGTGGTTATTGTTCTCATACCGCCACCTTCTCTAGCAGGACGTGCAATCGCCCTTTCACCTCATCGACATTCACGCTGCCACCATCGGAGTGGCAGCCCGCGCCGTTTGTCCGCATTCGCGCCGCTAGGGCGTCGAGCCGACCCACTAACTCAGTTAGGGCGTCACCTGTTGTGACAGGCGTCAGCGTCATCTGCTCTAACCGTCCTAGACGTGCCCGTATGCCTTGCATTGATCGTCCCCTCTCTGTCACTTGACGCATTGGTCGAGTTCGTCCATATGCGCTTGGTCGGTCGCACTCCGCGGCGGGATCGCCTGCCCCGCACTAACTGCCTCGTCCTCACGCTGTTGGATGGCATGTACATCCTGCACAAGGGTGATGAACCCCTCGCGCTCCTGCACGTCCGTCAGGGCACCAAAGCAGTCCTCCAGGGTGGGACGGTCATCGTGTCGTGGTAGCCGCGCCAGCACGCCCTCACGTCGCTCCAGACGGTCTATACGTCCCTGTAGGCGGCTCATCGGGCCTTCCTTCGGTAGCGCGCAATGACGGTCTCGTCGCCATCCGCGGCACGTTCCAACTCCTCATCCGTCATCGCGGCCATGTCGAGACCTGCGTCCCCGCCCTGTCGCCGCCGCCACGCGATCAGGTAGTCCAAGTCGTCATCGCTGAACGTGCGGATGGACACACCGGCTTGGAGCTGGGCCGCGAGGGCGGCCAGGCGCGGGTCGTTCGCATACGGGTTACGCACCCGATCCTCCAAACGTCGCACGCGCGATGCTATCCCCATCACACCACATCTCCTTTACTGGACGCTAGCCAGCGCGGCGCGTTGCCGGAGGCGTGCACGTTCAACTTTCAGCCAGCCGACGGTGAGCGCCCGTGTCTCATCGTCGCTGCACGCCAGATAAGCGTCGAAGTCAGCCCGTGTCATTGGCGTCGCGTGCAGGCCCGAGCGGTCGAGGCGGCTATAGGCCACGGTCGCAACACAGTGTTGCTCGGCCTCGGTCGCCGTCATGGGAAAGCCCGGCCGCCTGGCGATAGCACGCGCGCGTTGGTCGATGGCATCTTCCAAACGGCCGACCCGGTTAGCCAGCGTGCCCATAATCCCCGCTCCTCTCAAGCGCCTCAAGCCTTTCTTCGAGCGACGCGACCTCATAGATCCTCCCCATCGCGCCGGCGAGACTAGCCATGGCCGACGCCTGGCGCGGTTCCAGGGTACCATCGTAGACCTCATCCACGCCGGCCATGAGCTTTTCCAGCACCGGCTTGAGCGTCGCGGGCACGAGGCGCGTGATGCGCGCCTCCGTCCGCTTGTTCTGGCCGCCGCGCGCCTGTCCGTCCCGCCGCGCCTGTTGCAAGTCGGAATCATGGGCAAAGCAAAAGCCGCTCGGCCGTGCCGTCCCCTTGCAACGCACGCCACTCTTCGTCGTGGCCTGACAGTACGTCTCCATCCGTCTACCTCTCGTCTATATGCGACTATCCGCATGTATAACAGCGACACGCGTCACAACGCCACGGCGCGTGACGCCGGCGACGTCCTTGTTTCGTTAGGTGCTACTCGACTACAACTCTGCCGGCAACGTTGACCTGCTGGTCGCCGACGTTGATCTGCACAGCAGACGGACGCGTCATGCGCCGGACACGCGCCAGACTCTCGACGGCCCGCACATACCGCGCATGCGCAGCCGTCAGCTTGCGTTCCCACCAATCAGCCTGCGCGATCACGACCTCTGGTTGCATCATAAAGGCCGTGTAGCCCTGCTCGACTTTCTGCACACGGAGCCAGCACAGCACGACGTGCTCAATCAACCCCCGCTCCATCTCCGGCGCCTGCTGATAGCCAAAGCCGTCACGCATCGTCGCGACCTGCGCGAGCAGGGCCTCGCGCCCGAGTGGGCCGGACACGATGGAGTTGATCACCCTCTTGCTATTGATATCAGCGATGTTGCACAGGAGCTGCGCGAGGTGTGGCGTCAGGCGCATCATCGCGCGCAGCTCCTCCACGGCCTGAGGGTCAGGCTTCTCGCGGTCTACCCTCTTGATAACCGCCTGTATCTGCGCAATCGTTTCATTGCGCTCCAGGTCGCTCAGACGCGCCTCATGGACATAGACATCATGCGTGCTCACGGCGTCGCCTCCATTGCCCTCGATGCGTGTGACACCCGGCAACCAGCAACGTCGCCGTGGTCAGGATCGCCATGATCTCTGTCACCTCGTCGAGGGCCGCGTCGATCTCTTCCTCGCGCCGGCGCACGGCCCGTCCCTGTCGCTGTCCACGCCGCGCGGCATCATCCAGGCCGGCCAGCAGCACAGCGTCCTCTCCCGCGCCGATGTACTCAGACACACAGCGCCCGGCCTCCCAGCGCTTTCTGACGTAGTACCGACCGCCACGCGCCCTCTGTTCCCAAGCCATGTTGTGCTAGACCTCCCTGCGACCCCCGCTTGCCACAAGCCGTCAAATGGCGCGGTATATGTCGCTCGCCCGCAACTGCTCCTCGACGCTGGGGCCGGCGGCCTGTCCACCACCGGCTGCCCGCGTCGCCGTGTTGGCCGATTGCTCAGGCTCATCGTCCTGGGGGGCGCGTTCGATGCGCGCGATATCGACCGCGAGCGGCCTCACCGCCGCCGTCCCGACGCCACGGTTGAGCGGCTGTGTATGCCGGTAGCTGACCACCTCGCCCTCGGCGAGAGGAGCCTCGTCCTCACCGAGGCTCACGACCTGTGCGCCATTAAAGAAGAGGTCTTTTGCTCCGCCGATCGCGGCCCCGGTCGGGGTGGTAGGGCGGATGAAGCCGTTGCGGACGCCGCGCTTGGGGTCGCCGATTAACTTCTGAACAATACCCTGCGCCATTGTCTGTCTCCTTCTCTTTGTTCTTTCTTTGTGAACTTATCTCGCCCTGTATGGATGGGCGCGCCAGACTGCCGCGTCGCCATGAATGGGCAGCGCACACGGGGTCGTCGCAGACCGTCCACACGCGGACTATCGCTACCGCCTGGCCTGCGTGGTGGCCTCGTCTTTGACGATCTGGCGCCAAAGCTGCGCATAGACGAGCGATTGCTGTTGATAGTCGTTCGTCACGGCTTTACGGCCTGTGCCGCCCACTGAGACCGCCGTGGGAGCGCCTGCGCTGGCCTCATCCTTGAGGATCTGACGGCCAAGCGGTGAATGATTAAGCAATTGTTGTCGGTACTGAGGCGTCATGTCCTCGCCTCGGTAAGGGCGCTGGGTGTCACGGTAGCGCCCCTGAGTGTCGCGCGGCTGCTGCTCGCCTGTGAACACCACGCCGGGCTGTGACACGCCGCGGTCATTGAGCGGCAGTGGCGGGCCGCAGAAGATCCGTGGATCGTTTCGTGGAGTCATGGCTGTACCCTCCTGTCAGCAGCGTCGTCCGCGATCGACTGCACACGGGCGTACGCCGCAGCGAGTAGCTGATCGAGGCGCTCCTCGGCATCCGACGCAATCTGGTCCGCGTCACGACACCGCCCCTCGGCGACCTGGAGCGCTTCCTCGCGCGTCGGAATCTGGTCGCGCCACCACGCCGCCGCGGCGTGCACCTCTGCCGTCTTGCGCGGATCAACGACGACGGCCGCCTGCTCGGCTGCGAGCAGCGCATGTTCGCGCGCGTCCTTCAGCGCTTGTCCTGCCACGCTTCGTTCGGTCTGTGCGGCCTCCAATCGCGTCCGGGCCCGGTCGAGGTTTTGTTGTGCGCGCCGAACTTCCATCGCCACGTCATATTCTGCCCTGACCGCTAGTTGCTCTTTGGCGGCTAGCATCGCCTGCCAGTCGCCACCCCCTAGCGCGGCCCGCCACTGCTTAACCAGCTCCTGCGTGCTGGCAGGTGGTGTCCTATCCGTCATGGTGTCTGTTCCTTTCGGTTCTATCGTTCTTTAGAAGCCCCCGCCAAGGCTCTGCGCTTGTTCTTGTCCGAGCACGGCCAGCGGGCGACTCGTGGTCGTGATGATCTGCGTCAGGCCCGCGCCGCTCTTGTAGTCGTACTGGATGCCGCTGGTGTAATAGGGCTGGCCGGGGTCAGTGAAGCCCGTATACAGGGTGTCGGAGTCAATGCCGATGGGTTGGCCGCGACTGACACCGACCGGATGCGCCATCGTTAGCGTCAGCATCTTCTCGGTCGCGGTGTACAAATTGGCGTAGTAGTCAGCCTTCGACTGGAGCTTGTCCGGCGCGACGTTGGCGTGTTCCCATATCGTGGAGGTTGATTGGCTATCGTGGTTCCCGCCCGTGGCTGTGGCCGTCGAGCCGTCCTTCGTCTGGTAGCTGTTGACGATGATGGCGTAGTCGCGTTTGGAGTGCGGTTGGATCACCGGATCAACCGCGATCAAAGGACCGGCCGGGACGCCCGCCTTCTCGTAGACCAGATGGAGCGCGGGACCGGGCGCCGGGATCGGTCCGTACACCAATGTCGAGCCGTCCATATAGAGCGTCGCGCCGTCGGCTTGCGCCGCTTGCACCATCGCGGCCCATTCCGTGCGGCCACTCTGCCGCGTCTGCACGGCGTTCGTCCCAAAGATGCCCCCTAAATGCGCGCTCCCGACGGCGCCACCCTTGATCGTCAGCCCCGCGTAGCCAGCGGGGTTATGGGCTAGCCACAGATACGATACGAGGTCATAGCCTCCTTGATTGACAGCCGTATCCAAGATGTTTGAATTAGTCGCGCTCGGATCGCTCGCAATGAGCGACAGGTCCACCGCCGATAATGAGAGTTTCCGCTGCGCGCCCTTATGTGAGGGTCGTTGTTGGTTGATGATGCCCGTGAACATCTTCGGCAAGGCGTCAGGGCCACCGACCGCGACCAGATCAGGCACGGTCTGCCCATTGACGACTTTGGGCGGGCAGTAACCCATAGCGACCGTGATCTGCTGCCAGCCCGTTTCATAGAGCGCGTGCTCGACAGCGTTTCCCGCCCGGCGCCGCGTGTCGTCGAGCGCCAGCACGCACGAGGCGCGGCCGGGCGTCAGATATTGCGTCGCGTTGACCGTGCACGAGATGACCGGGAGCCAGTAACCCGCGATTTTCACGGCACACGTCGGCAGCCAGTGCCGAAAACGCGGGCCACCGGGTGGGGCGCATAGGTCGAATCTGACGGTGACAGGTTCGATGAATAATTTCAATACGGGCTGCTGTGGGGTCGTATCGGTTGGTGTATCCAGCGAGGTGAGTTCTGCTCCACCCGCCTGCGTCGATTGATAGGGCGTGTAGGACGCGCCGGAGGCGTCAAGCCCTGGCGGGACTGTGCCGGCGGGCGTCGCCGCCACGGCCGCCTGAGCGTGCGATAGGTAGACGTTCGACGCCGATGGGTAGCTGCTCCATGTACCGGCCCAGTGTGTGCCTCCGTTGGAGAGCGCGACCATGGCCGCCGCATTATACGCGGGATCGGTGGTCAACTGCTGTTGATTGTACTGCGGGTTGTAGCAGGTATTGATCTGCCACAAGCCCCAATCATCCGACCCCGACCGGCTACAGGCGTCGGCGCCGTTGGGGTTGCGCGCGTTATGGTTGTGCGCCGCTACCAGCAGCCCCGACTCGGCCATGGCGATGCTAACCGCTGTCGCCAATTGAGACTCGGGCAGGCCAGCGGCGCGGGCGTAGTAGACGGCCTGCTCCGGCGACAGCACCGTGGGGATGGACGCTCCCGCCGCGCTGCCGACCGGGCCTTGTCCCGTCAAGTATTGGGTCGGGTCTTGATCGTGGTAGCCGTCGAGCAACACGCCGAAGTGGAGATGGCATCCCGACGAGCTGCCGGCGGCCGCCGGGTTGCTCGGGTCACCGCCGGACAGCCCTATAGGGTCGCCGCGCTTGACGGTCGCGCCATCGGCAACGGTCTTGCTACTCAGATGGCCGTAGAGCGACGTGACGCCCTGACCGTGGTCGATGGTGACCACGTTGATCCCGTAGCCATATTCCTGCGTATTGTGGTAGGCCGTCCCATCCCCCGCCGCGTAGAGTTGCGTCCCACACGGCAAGCCATAGTCCAAACCCTGATGAAATTTTAAATAGCCATGTCCCGGCGGTTCGCCAGATTTAGCGAATAACGCGGGTGGGACAGGTCCATAGCCTTGAGTCAAGGGAGCGGAACCTTGAAACGGAAGTGAAAGCGACACCGTAGACATTAGCAGGAACTCCTCTTCTTGCGGGCGATTAGCGTGGCGCGGGCGTGTTCAGGACGGGCGAGAGGCCGAACGCGGAGGGTGCGGCACTCGTCAATGAGTGCACCAACTCGTCGCCCAAGCCACGGACAACATGAGCGCCCACGCGCGCCGCCAGGGCCTCCTCGTCGTGACCGGCAGCGCCATGCACGGTGATTGGGCCAACGGCGCCCGGATGGACATGAAGCTCTAGCACGGTCGCGCCGCTCCCTGATCGACGCCCCTGCACGATGGGCATGTCCCAGACGGACCCACCACCGCCCGTCCCCTTGCCCGGTGTATATTTGCCGTCAGGAATCCACTTATTCGTGCGCGTATCCTGGTAGTACCATTTATTACCCTTCGCCAGTTCGTAATGATTATGGCGCAACACGAGCGCCTGCACATCCTTGGCGGCAGGCGCGCCCCCCTTTGGCACGGTCGGGACGGCCGGGGCCTGCGCCAATCCGAGCATCACCATAAGGTTATGAATACCCGCGCCGGCCTCGTGCATGATTTTGCCGAAGTTCATGATGAACAGCGTCACGCCCACGAGCGCCGCGCCCACGGCCAGGATGATGACCAGGAAGGGCGCGAAGCCAATCGTCGCAATGGCGGCGACGACGCCACCGAGGACCGAGAAGCCCACGGACGCCGCGCCGATGAGGCCGATGAGCATCAACAAGGGGCCAACCACCAGCGCCACGGCGGCTGTGACGGCGATAAAGCCCGCGATGAGCTTCGTCATCTGCGGATGCTGCTGCGTAAAGCGAATAAGATTTGCCGTAAAGGCCGCAAGTGCGTTCGCTCCTGCCGTCGCGATGGGCAACCACAAAATGCCTAACTGGGTCATGGCTGTATTCATGTTGGCTTGCGCCTGATTGAAACGCCCCTGTGTCGTCGCGTTCGACGCCTGTTGATATGACTGGAGCGACGGTAACCCCTTGGGACCGAGCATGTTTCCCAGAACCGTGAGGCGCGCCGCCGTCGTTGGATCACCTAGAAGGCCCGCTTGCCGCGCGCCCACCGCGCCAAAAGCTCCTTGGAAGAGCATGCCCGCCTTGCGTGGGTTATTCAGATCCTTTTCCACGAGCGCCAGCGCGCGCACGATGTTCGCGATACCCTTGAAGTCGCCCGTTTTCGGGTCGAAGAACTGGACGCCGCTCACACGCTGGATAGTCCCCATGGCGCCCTGCGACTGCGAGGCGCGGAAGTTGGTTAGGCCAAGTTTGCCGATAGTCTGCGTGACCATGCGCGCTAACTGTGTGCCGCCGCGTGCTCCCTGGCCCATCTCCGACTCAAGCGCCGCCGTGGTAATCGAATCGTTGATGAGCCGCTGCTTATTGGCCGGCCCTGTCCCATACAGCGGGCGCAACGTGCCCGAGAATTGACTCGTGAGCCGGAGGAAAGCGTCAGGCGACGCCGGGCTAATGGCAAGCGCGCGGCCCAGCAGGTTGGTCATGGGGTTGAATGTGCCCGTCGTCCACGCTCCAAAAAGGTGCGCGAACTCCGTCGCGATAGTCGCGGATTGCGCCGGATCATAACCGCGCCGCAGCTTTAAGACCTCTGCGAAGTCGGCCAGCCCGGGAAAGATGCCCTTGAGGACGGGTTGCGTGGTCATGCCCGCCGACATAGCCGATTGGATGATGCGCATGCCATCGGTCTCAGACATTTGGTGTGTCAGACCCAGGCCAATCGCCTGTTGACGCAGCGCCTCCGCGCCGGCGGCGGCCTGGGCCGGAGGCAGGCGGAACCCCTGCGCGTTGGTGAGCGTCTGCCCAACGCCCACCATAATCGTTTGCAGGGTCATGGCCTTGCCAATGGCCTTATCCATGAAGCGCGCGATCACCACGCCGACGCCGGTGAGCGCCGCCCCCGCCGCGAACGTCGCCAACGATCGGCCAAGTTTATCTATCTGCGACCCGGTAATGCCTGCGGAGTGCTGGATGCTGTTGAACAGTCGCAGCACCATACTGGCGCCGGTGGCGAATCCCGCCGTTTCCATTCCGATGCGCACGCTAAGCGAATATAGGTCGTTCATTAGACCTCCTTCACGCCATCACACGATGGCGCCGTAGTCCCGTGGTTAAAAGCTGCGTCTTTGCACCCGGATTTGCCGCGCTGTAGGCCACGGCCAGCGATTCGAGATCCTGGGCCGTGAACCTGTTGAAATACGCGGTCAGCGCCGCATGTGTTGCCACACACGGCGGCCAGGCGACCGGCTCACCGTCAATCTCGACGATAGATAAGACCACCCGTGCTCTTGTGCCCACCAGGGGATTGATCGCGCCGCCACGCATGAACCGCGCTTGCAGCATCAATAAGTCGATGCGTCGGTCGGCGGCCGGATCGGCGTCGCGCACGCGCGCGATCCGGCCATCGCTCAGGCGCACATCATTGGCCGTGACGGATGCTTCTTCCAAGATGTGGGGCATGGTCATATCCTCTTTACACCGCCAAGCGCGGCGCACTGCTACATTGTGGACGATTAGGTTGGCCCGATCAGGTCTTGCGGCCGCAGCCCGCATCGCCTACCCTGGCAACGGTACAACGACGTGCCACGCTATCTACCGCCTCTGGACACCCGTCGACGGCCGACCCTGCATACCGTCGAGGGGTTTTCGCGTCACGCCGCCGCGCGCGGCCCATCAGTAGGCGACCGCAGCGCAGCGCGCCGCATGTACGCCGACATATTCTCGGCTCCCTGCGCTCTGGCTAGATCGAGGATGCGTTCTTTCTCACCAGGGGTCACACGCACTTGAATCAGGAGCGGTCTCGCTGGCTGGAGTGTCGAGCCCTCCGGCCTGCCCGGTGCTCCGCGCGGCGTGTCTGTCTCGGCTACCATGTCCCCGTCTCCTTCCACACAACACAAAAAGGGCGGCTCCCGCATGGAAACCGCCCTTGAAGACACCGCTTGATGCTATAACCATATCATGTTTGTATCATGCTGTCAATGTCTCAACCTGGCGTGCCACATAAACAACAGGAAGGCCCGTCCAAATGGAGAGCGCGGCCAACCCGGCGCCTTTGCGGCGTGCGGCCGTTGCGGAGCCACAGCCAAGCACCGGCGCCGCATCGCGCACCGTCAACCGATGAATAACCGTCTGCTCGACCGCGGCGGCAAGGGGCGGCTCCTCCGCGTGTAGCCGCGCCCAGGCATCGGCGAACGACAGAGGCGCGGGCAGATCGCCACGGCGTTCGATGCGCTCATGGGGCTCCGCGAGGTACCTCTCCATCGCTTCACTCATGCGAGGCACACCGTCAGTGCCATAGAGCAGAGGCGCGTTCGGACGCGGCGGGACGAGACGCCCCTGCGTATCGCGGAACGCCCTGGCTGTGTCGCGGGTCGTGACGTTGCCGGGCATATCGTCGTCATCAGCTCTCGCCATGGGACCTGTCTCCATTGATGATAAGGCCAGCGCGTTTGAGGCTGGCTTTAACGTTCGCCAAACTGCGCCAATCGCTCGGGGTCGTCGCCGAGAAGACCTGCACGCCCCGGCCAGGCGGTCGCCAACAGAGGTGTCCGCCGCGTCGCTGTTCCACGCTCCACCCTTGATGGACCGCTCGCTGGATAAGCTGCTGGAGGTCGCTCATGATGCCCTCGCTAACGCCTTGTAGGCGACATACGGGGCAGGTCCAGTAATGGTTAGTCCATCCTCGCGGTACGTCGCCGCACGTTTCTTCCACGTTGACCAACACAAGGCGTGGTCATCGCAGTAATCGACAACCGTCGCGCCCGTCTTTCCAAGCGCGGTACGGCTCACACGGCCGATAGCCTGCCGCACGCGTCCGCTATAGGCCATGGGCGTCACGAGCGCGAGGTAGTCCAGGCGCGGGCTATCGAAGCCCTCCGCGATCAGGGCGGTCGTCGCGACGAGCACGGACACCGCGCCAGCGTTGAGCGCCGCCACGACCCGCGCCCGCTCACGTTTGCCTAGCCGACCGTGCAGCGCCGCTGCCCCGATCCCCTCCTCTTTCAAGAGGTCCGCGAGTTCGTCGACGTGCTCGGCACGGTCGCTCAACAGGAGACACCGCCGGCCGGTTCGCACCGCTTGCACTGTGTCCTCGACGATGAGCGCATTACGCGCCTTACTCTGCACGAGCGCTGTTACCAGCGCCGTGAAGGTGTTCCCCCAGGGCGCTATTCCGGTCGGGCGTTTGACGACACGAGGCGCGATGAGCCGATCTGCCAGGTCTACCTTGTCGATGCGCGCCACGATTGGCCCGAGGTGCCAGAAAATAGCATCGTCCAGTCCGTCACGCCTCGTCGGCGTCGCGGTTAGGCCGAGGATGAACCGGGCGGGCAACTGGCGCACGACCGTTGCAATCATCTCTGCTGGCGTATGGTGCGCCTCATCAACAACCACATGGCCCATACCTAGCAGTGCCGGCGGGATGCCTCTGGCCAACGTTTGGGCAAGCGCGATCGTCAGCCGGTCGCCTATGCGACACTGGCCGTCGCCTACGAAGCCAACCTCAGCGGGCGCGAGGCCCAGCACCATGCCGGCGCGCTCCACGGCCTGGGCCGCAAGCTCTTTCGTGTGCGTCATCCATACGGCAGGCTGACCACGGCGAGCAATGGCGACCAGGCCCATGATCGTTTTACCCGCGCCTGGCGGGGCCTCGATGACGCCATAGCGGCGCTCTAACGCCTGCGTGACGGCGCGCTCTTGCACCGCCGATAGCGTGACATGCTCAGAGAAGGCCACGGGCGCGGCGACCCGCGTGTGGTCCTCCCAGGCCATCCGTACACCAAACGCCTCACCGATGCGCTGTACATCACGGGTAGCCCCGCGTGGGAGCCTGAGCGTTCCACCCGGCCCCACGGTGTAGAACCGCAGCACCTCCTCGATGTCGCGCGTTTGGCGGCCGTGTTCCACCGCATCGGTGTAGAGCGGGTTGGCGACGGTGAAGTGGCGCACGAGCGCCTGACGCAGCTCCTCGGGGAGCGCGCCGCGTAGTTCGAGCATGGGTCCAATAACGAGAAGAGCCGCCGGCTTCTCAACCGACGGCTCCTTAACGGGCAATGACAAAAGGGTAGACATCTCAGCATCTCCAATGGAGTCGAGGAACATACAAGAAAGCCGCCGGCTGTATCGTCGGCGGCTTCGGGGGGCTTACGGTCCGGGCGCGCGACTACGCGCGCCCGTTGAAGGCGACGGGCAGCCAGTAGATCCTCTTGAGGGGATGCCTCGGCAGTCCCGTCTGCCGGTACTCCGGGTATGCGGGCACCCTCCCGTCGATGTGGTAGACAAGGCTGTGCGTCGGCGCGACCACGACCGCGTGCGACGCCATGACGCGCCGCATAATCTCGACGGTCGTTTCAGTCATGCCGCTCCACAGCAGGACGTTAGGGTCTATGCCGGTGGCAAACAGGCCACGGTCGCCCTGGGTTGGGATGCCCAACCGCGCGATGACCTGTTCAATTTCCACGAAGCTTACCCCCCCATGGGCGCGAATGTGCGCGATAACGGCGTACGTGGCGTCAGCCACGGTCGGTGCTGTCGGGGTCATCGGTCTGCCTCTCTACATACAAAGGACCCATCGACTACTGATGTCGATGGGTCCTCGGGGGTGAACTGTAACGGATAGTTGTGTGTTACACGCTACTCCAGGGCGTGCGGGAACGGCAATGTCTTGTCCGTGTAGCAGGAGGTCAGTCCCAACTCGACGCGCACTCCACTGGGAAATCGCGAAAGCGCGTCGAAACTGACCGTACTCGCGGTGGCGCGCACGACGCGCGTGGGCATCTTGCCGCGCTTGCCCGGCTCGGCCCCGTCGATGGGCACGCGCCGTGTCTTACTGCGCGCCGCGACGACGGGGAGGTCCAGCATCGGCGCGATACGATTCACCTCGGCAAGCCAGTGGGGATTGTTGTGCGATGTACCCGACTTCCACGACGGTCCGCATGTGCAGCGGGGCGAGCCCCCGTCGCCGCCGCTGGCGCTGTCGTGGCCACGACCGTGCAGGCACAGCACGGCGACGTGCATGCACTCGTGCAAGAGCACGTCAAAGGCGTAGACCGGCCCTAGCCACGCGGCCGGGATCGACCAGTTACTCTTCTTCTCACGCCCATCCGGGAATGTGTGTGTGTGCACGCCGAGCAGGCCAGGGTGCAGTTGGATATAGGGTGGCGTCGCGTGGCCCGTCAAGCCCAAACAATGGCCGTGTGGCGTCAGCGCCCACGAGATGAACGGTGTGGGCAACCGCCCGTCGAAGAATGTCCCGTTGCAGTAGTCGAACGCTTGATAGCCCCATACCCCCTCCTTCCCATCATGCTGCGCCGCTATTTGTCGGAACACCCGGTCGTACTCCGCCGCCTGCGCGGCCGTCTCTCCGCCCCTGGCGTCACCCATCTTGCCTCCTCATCTCTATCCCTTCTACCCTTAATTATAACGCATAGTTGTAAGTTACAGTACGCCACCGGCGGGAATGCTCGGCAGTGCCCGTAGCTTTAGGCGGGGGTGGTGCTATTGCTTGCATGTGGGGCAGCAGACCCCGCTGGGACTTGGCGAGCCGCACCAAAGACAGGTATTAGCCGCATCGTCCTCACTAGCACACATCTCGTTTGGGACGTTGGGACGCATCGGGACGCAATTTCCGGAAACTTTTCCGGTTTTTTCTTCACGAGGTGACTTTAGTGGATCTTGCGTCCCGGTGCGTCCCAACGTCCCAAACTGGTCCCTGTCGTGACTGCTGGTAGACGTGGGGAAAGGGTCGTCCGGCGTCGGCGCGGGCCGGAAAGAGAGCCCTACCCTGTAGCGCACCGCGCCCGACTTGAATGACGTGAAGCCACGTTCGTCTAAGTACTGTCCGAACGCGCGCCCCGTGTCCTTATGCTCGTTGTTGGCGTCGCACCAGGCGCAATAGGCGGCGTACAAGTCACCAAATGGCGCACGGAGTTTGCTCCCGTACACGCACACCTCATCGAGGAACGCGCCCCGCTTGTCCATCTCGGCGCGATAGGTGTCGGTCGCGTCGCGCACGTCTTGTGGTGTGGGTAGTCCGGCGCGCTGCCAGTCCAGGCACCCCTCAATCAACCAATTGAGGATGCCGGGCAACTCGGCGCGCAGCTTGGCGGGCATACCCTTGTCTTTGTACGGCACACCTGGCCGACGATCGGCGTCGTCAGTCGGTGGCTCCAAAAACTTTACGTCAAACGGGATCAACCGAATGCGCCGCCAGATGCCATGGTCGGTGTTGCGGATGACGGGCCGATGGTTGGTCGATAGCCATACCGTGAACTCTGGCCGCATGTCGAACCACTTGCCGTACAGGAATCGCACGGTCACGGTGTCGCTGCCTGTCAACTGCTTGACGAAAGCCTCGTTGAACCGCTTGCCTTCTTCGCTCTCCGACGCCGCGACAAAACGCGTGGCGCGCAGGGTGGCTATTTCGCTCTTCGGCCCGTCATCGCCTTTCTTGACCATCAAGGCGTCGGAGGGGATACCGTGCGCGTAGTCGCCGAGTAGCGCGAGCAGCAATTCTACCAAGGTGCTCTTCCCGTTGTCGCCCCCGCCATGCATGATGAGCACGACGTGTTCGCGGGTGTCGCCGACCAGGCTGTACCCTAGTGCGCGCTGCATGAACGTGACCAACTCGGGCCGCCCGCCCATCACTTCGGAGATGAAACGCCGGAACGTTGGGCACGTCGCGGCGGGGTCATACGTGGCCGGTGCCCGCTTCGTCAGTAGGTCGGCGCGGGTGGCCGCACGACAGGCGCCCGTGCGCAAGTCGATGGTGCCATTCTCGACGTTAAGGAGCCAGGGATCGGCGTCGAACGTCGCCGCCCCGACCGCGACGCCTGGCTCCGACCGCGCTTGATTCAACATCGCGTTGAGCCGTCCATCGGCTTGGCTCTTGATCGCGTGCTTGCCCAGTGCGCTCATGGCGTCGTCGTCGGCCATGTTCGCGGTCTCCTTGAGCATGGCCCGCGTGGTGTCCTTGGCGAAGCGCATCGCGGCGAACGTGTCGTCGGCTGCCCAGCGCGCTCCATCCCAGATATGCCAACCGCCCAGGCCATCGCACCAGCGCATGTCCTGCCCGTGCGCGCGGATGAGGCGCTGTGCATTACCTACGTCCGTTAAATAGATACGTGGCTCATTCTGATCCGCCGGCGTTGCCCCGGCCTGAGTTGGCCCGAACTCCCCCCCGCGTTCCCGTGCCTCTTCAGTCTCGCCGAGGTGGCGGCTAATCTTTGTTTCCAGGTCCAGTAGGGAGCGGTCGCATACTTCGATGGAAACCTCCGGCAGGGCCTTATGCACGGCGCTGCTGTACCGTGCGCGTGCCGTAGCCGCAGTCAGATTGACGCGATCTTTATGCTTAAGAGCGCCGTTCCACGATTCTATTTGTGCCCAGACGCCGTGCTGGCCCCGCCCATAATCAAGCGCCACATGGATGACGCTCTCGTCGGGCGTGACGGGCTGCTCGATGGCCTGACGGGTCATGACTGCACCTCCGGCAGGCGGATACCCCTAGGACGCTCTGGCATGGGCAAGCGGATACCCCTAGGACGCTCTGGCATGGGCAAGCGGATGCCGGTTGGCCTTGTGGCCGTGCGTTGTTTTTCCTCTTGCTGTTCCTGCGGCTGGCGCTCACCATAACCCTCTAGGTGCAGGCGCTTCGCGGCAGCCGTGAAATCGCCGTCGTGGTTCAACGCAGCGTAAGCGCCAAACCGCGAGTAGCTGATGCCGGGCTCAAAGGGAGCCGCGTTACTGGAAAACACGTAGAACACGCCATACGCGCCAAAGTCGGAGGTGGTCGCCGACGTGCCGCGTTTTTTGTTTGGCCGACACCATAAGGTTGTGGCGCCGCGCCGTCCGACGATGCGCCAACCGGCCGGTTTCAGGATCTCATCCCAGGACACATGCGCGGCGAACTCATCGCCT
>JAABUV010004104.1_pt1 | contig 17732 bp, 16 predicted proteins | sample 5559971 | NCBI WGS metagenome assembly JAABUV01 (sample SAMN10711881, study PRJNA513362) | rock metagenome | isolation source: Antarctica rocks | place: Antarctica: Victoria Land, Knobhead nord | collected 2015-12-19
CCGGGAATTCTACGATGTCGTGACCGGGCTGTGGGACAGTTGGGCGGACGACGCCTTCATCCGCGACGTCGAGAGCGGCATCTTCTTCGACCCGGCGCGGCTGCACGTGCTCGACCACAAGGGCGAGCACTTCTCGGTGTGCGGGCCGCTGAACGTCGCCCGGCCGGTGCAGGGCTGGCCGGTGATCGTGCAGGCGGGAGCGTCCGAGGCCGGGCGGCAGATCGCGGCGGAGACGGCGGAGGTCGTGTTCGCCAGCGGCGCGACGCTCGCGGAGGGGCAGCGCTTCTACGCCGACGTGAAGGGCCGCTTGCCGGCGTTGGGACGCGACCCGGAGCACCTGAAGATTTTGCCGGCCGCTTTGGTGATCGTCGGCGACAGCAAGGAGCAGGCGCAGGCGAAGCGGCGCACCTTGGACAGCCTGGTGCATTCGGACAGCGCCATCGCCAACCTGTCGATGCGGCTGGGCACCGACGCCGCCGCGTTCGACCCCGATGGCCCGCTGCCCGAAATCCCCGAGACGAACACCAGCAAGAGCGGGCGGCAGGGGCTGATCGACCTGGCGCAGCGCGAGGGCCTGACTGTGCGGCAGCTCGCCCAGCGGGTGGGCGGCCATGCCGGGCTGACGATGGTTGGCACGCCGGCCGAGATTGCCGATGAGATGCAGGGGTGGCTGGAGGGCGGGGCCTGCGACGGCTTCACCGTCATGTTCCCGTATGTGCCGGCGGGGCTCGACGACTTCGTGGATTTGGTCGTGCCGGAGTTGCAGCGGCGCAGCATTTTTCGGCGCGAGTACGAGGGCAGGACGCTGCGCGAGAACCTCGGCCTGCCGCGGCCGGCGAACCGGTTTTTTCCTCAAGGGCGGTAGTGGCTAGTCGGCGCCAGCGAAGCTGATGGTCAATCAGGACCTCGACGCTGGTCCGGGAATACTTGCGCGTCGCGCGGGATCGGCGAAGGCGCCGCTCGCCAATTGGCCGCGAACAGCACCCGCGTCGTATTGGCGCCCGTGTCGCACGGGGTGCCTGCAAGCGGTCGCCGCGGAGATCAGGCAGGCGGGGACTCCGTCAACGCCCGTGCCCTCGTTGGCGTGAATGAGATCGTGGCGCGTCCCCTCGCGACACAGGCCTGACCGGCGTCCGACGACACGCTTGGCAGCGTTCACGGTCCAGCAGCGGCGACGCCTAAATGCGCGGTTTCGAGCAAACGATGAAGCAATGCCTCCTAAACGATCTGTTGGCGTAGTTCGAACATGACGGGACTGGTCTCGCGCACGGACGGGCGCTCGTGCAGGTGGTCGTGGTAGGCCGCCAACGCCGGATACATTGAGCGCCACGCGCTGTACGCTGGGTCGACCGACTGGAATTTCGCACCGAGGCCGACGCTGTCGACCGTATCCATCATGCCGAGCACCGCAACGATGGATATGTCGGCATAGCCGAATGCATCGCCGACGGCGTAAGCGCGCCCGCCCAGCCGGCGCTCGATCTCGCGCAGGCCGCCGATCACTTTGCGCACCTGCCGCTGCATCCACGGCACGCTCTGGTGTTCGCGGGCACTTTCCCAGAACAGCAGGACGAGGGCGTCCATCACGCCGCTGACCAGGACATCGAGCCGCTTGACCTCCAGCACTGCATTCCACAGCAGGCGGTCTCGGACGTGCAAACTAAGGGCCATGATGCGGCTTGCCCCCAACCTCAAGTATCCCTGCGACGCTCAGCTCCGGGGCAACAGACGATCAGCCGCCGGCAGCAGCAATGCAGGGATAGATCGCGCGGTAGCGGGTCAAACGGGCGGAATAGGCCTCGCTGAGCACCGGGTCCGGCAACATGGTTTGCATCCCGGTCGGCGACGTGCAAACCGCCTCTGGTGCCTCGTTGGTCAGCGCCAAGCGCGCGAGCCGGGCAGCGCCGAACGCGCCCCCGTGCTCACCCCCAGATGGGCGATGCAACGGGATGCCGAGCACCGCCGCAATGATGCCGGCCCACGCCGCCGAGCGCGAGCCGCCGCCGATCAGCCCCGCCTCCACCACCCGCGTGCCGGAGGCGGCGAGCGCGTCCAGGCAGTCGCGGAACGAGAAGGCGACGCCTTCGAGCACAGCCTGCGTCAGGGCGGCGCGCCCTATGGCATGGGACAGCCCGGCAAATGCGCCACGCACCGCGCCATCGTTGTGCGGCGTACGTTCGCCAGCCAGATACGGCAAGAAAAGCGCCTCGCTCGGCGCACGCACCGGGGGCAACTCCGCCAGCAGTTCCGCCTCCGAGGCACCAGCGACTCCCGCCCACCAGGCCAGCGAGGCCGCCGCCGACAAGGTGACGCCCATCTGGTGCCAGGTGCCGGGCACGGCGTGGCAGAACGAATGCACCGCCGCCTGTGGATAAGGAATGAACCGCCCGGTGGTGGCCCACAGCACGCCGGACGTGCCGAGCGAGACGAAGGCGCTGCCGGGCCGGATCGCGCCGAGGCCAACTGCGCCCCCTGCGTTGTCGCCGGCCCCGCCGGCCAGCAGCGGCGCACGGTCCATGCCCCAACGCAAGGCAAGCTCCGGCTTCAGGGCGCCAGCGGCTGCGGTGCCCTCCACCAAGCGCGGCATGTTGGCGCGCGACAGCCCCGTGGCTTCGAGCGCTGCATCCGACCAGTCGCGCCGCCCGACGTCGAGCCACAGGGTCCCGGAGGCGTCCGACATGTCTTCGATGTACTCGCCGGTCAGGCGGAAACGCAGCCATGCCTTGGGCAGCAGCACCCGTTCCGTGCGGCGGAAGACATCCGGTTCGTGCCGCCGCACCCAGAGCAGCTTCGGCGCAGTGAAGCCGGGCATGGCGAGGTTGCCAGTAACCTCGTGCAAGGTGGGAAAGGCCCGCTCCAACTCCCGGCATTCTGCGGTGGCACGGGTGTCGTCCCACAGGATACAGGGGCGCAGCACCGCGCCGGCGTCGTCCAGCAGCACCGCGCCGTGCATCTGGCCGGCCAGCCCGATTGCCTGCACCGCCGCGAGATCACGCGGATGTTCGGCCCGCAGCGCCTCTATCGCCGTGAGCAGCGCCTGCCACCACGCTTCCGGGTCCTGCTCGCTGTGCCCCGGCGCCGGGCGCTGGACGGTCAGCGGGGCTGTGGCACTGCCCACGACGCGCTGCCCGCCGTCGACCAACAAGGCCTTCAGCGACGACGTGCCAAGATCCAGGCCGAGGAACATAGCGGGTTCGTCAGTGGGCCTGCGAACGGCGCGTCAGGCTCTGGCCCCCGGCGTCGAACAGGTGGCAGCCCGCCGGGTCGAAAGCCAGGCGGATCGGCTGGTGCGCCTGGGTGAGATCGCTGCCCTCGATCTGCACCGTCACGTCCTCGCCCCCGGTAAGCCCGATATGCAGCAGGGTCAGGCCGCCCAGCCGCTCCACCAGGCGCACGTCGCCCGCGAGCGCGCCGCCAGGGTCCGGCCGCAGCGCCTCAGGCCGGATGCCGAGCGTCACGGCATCGCCGGGCTGCGCCGCCGCGGCCTGGGTGGGCACCACGACGCGGGTGCCGGCGGGCAGGTCCATCGCTATGCCCATGGCGTCCGTGCCCACGACCCGCGCCGGCAGCAGGTTCATCCTTGGCGAGCCGATGAACCCGGCCACGAACAGGTTGGCAGGATTATGATACAGGTCGAGCGGCGTGCCGACCTGCTCGACAAGCCCGGCCTGCAACACGACGATCTTGTCGGCCATCGTCATGGCTTCGACCTGGTCGTGGGTGACGTAGATCATGGTCGCCGCCAGCTCCTCGTGCAGTCGGGCCAGTTCGATGCGCATCTGGCCGCGCAGGGCTGCGTCGAGGTTGCTGAGCGGCTCGTCGAACAGGAACACGCGCGGGTTGCGCACAATGGCGCGGCCGATCGCGACCCGCTGCCGCTGGCCGCCCGAGAGGTCCTTCGGCGTGCGGTCCAGATAGGGGCCAAGCTGCAGGATGCGGGCGGCGTCGGCCACCTTGCGGTCCCGCTCCGCCTTCGGGACGCGCGCGAGGCGCAGCGCGAAGCCCATGTTCTGCGCCACCGTCATGTGCGGGTACAGCGCGTAGGACTGGAACACCATCGCCAGCCCGCGGTCGGCCGGGCCGACATCGTTGACGCGCTTGCCGTCGATCTGCAAGTCGCCGCTGGTGATCTCCTCCAGCCCGGCGATCATGCGGAGCAAGGTGGACTTGCCGCAGCCGGAGGGGCCGACGAACACGACGAACTCGCGGTCGGCGATGTCGAGGTCGACGCCCTTGATGACATGGGCGGGGCCGTAGCTTTTGCGCAGGGAACGGAGCGCGAGAGTGGCCATGGTGCGAAATCCCCTACTTCACGGCGCCGAACGTCAGGCCGCGCACGAGTTGGCGCTGGCTGAGCCAGCCGAACACCAGGATCGGCGCGACTGCGACGGTCGACGCCGCCGACAGCTTGGCGAAGAACAGCCCCTGCGGACTGGAGAACGAGGCGATGAAGGCGGTGAGCGGCGCCGCGTCCGACGACGTGAGGTTCAGGCTCCAGAACGCCTCGTTCCAGCACAGGATCAGCGACAGCAGCCCGGTGGAGGCGATGCCGGGCAGCGACAGCGGCAGCAGCAGGAACCAGAACTCGCCCGCGGTCCGCGCGCCGTCCATGCGGCCAGCCTCCAGGATTTCCTTCGGCACCTCCTTGAAGAAGGTGAACAGCATCCAGACCACGATCGGCAGGTTCATCAGCGCGTAGATCGCGACGAGCCCGATTCGGGTGTCCAGCAAGCCGAGGGTGCGGAACAGCAGGTAGATTGGCACCAGCACGCCGACCGGCGGCAGCATCTTGGTCGACAGCATCCACAACAGGGTGCCGCGGGTGCGCTTGGTGGGGTGGAACGCCATGGCGTAGGCGGCCGGCACGCCGAAGGCGAGCGCGAGCAGGGTGCCGCCCACAGAGATAACCAGGCTGTTCAGCGCGAACAGCAGGTAGTTGGCACGGGACTGCACCTCGACGTAGCTCTCGACCGTGGGGGTGAAGAACAGTTGCGGCGGAGTGGCGATCGCCGCGACCTCGCCCTTGAAGCTGGTCAGCACCATCCAGAAAATCGGAAAGAACAGCAGCAGCGCCACGCCCCACCCAAGGGCGAAGATCACGATGCGCTGGGCGACGCTCTGCCGCATGGCGCTAGGCCTCCAAACGCTGGGCGATGCTGCGCACCAGGAAAAAGGCGACGATATTGGCCAGCACGATGGCGACGACGCCGCCCGCCGAGCCGCCGCCCACATCGAATTGCAGCAACGCGCGGGCATAGATCAGGAAGGCCAAGTTGGTGGTGGCGTTGCCAGGCCCGCCCGAGGTGGTGACGAAGATCTCGGCAAAGATCGTGAGGAGGAAGATCGTCTCGATCATGATGACGACGGTGATGGCGCGGCGCATGTGCGGCAGCGTGATGAAGAAGAATTGCGCTATGGCGCCGGCGCCATCCATGCGCGCCGCCTCCTTCTGCTCATGGTCGAGCGACTGCACGGCCGTCAGCAGGATCAGCAGCGCGAACGGCAGCCACTGCCAGGATACGATGACGATGACCGAAAGCATCGGATGGTCCGCGAACCAGTCGACCGGCGTCATGCCCATGCCGCGGGCGAGCGAGCCGAGCACCCCGTAGATCGGGTGCATCATCAGGTTCTTCCAAACCAGCGCGCTGACGGTCGGCATGACGAAGAACGGCGCGACGGCGAGCAGCCGCGCTATGCCCTGGCCGGGGAAGGGCTGGTCGAACAGCACCGCGAGCAGGGTGCCGAAGCCCACGGTGATGACCAGCACCGAGCCGACGAGGACGAAGGTGTTCCACAGCGACACCCAGAAATCCGGGTCGGTGACGAGGAACTCGTAGTTGTCCAGCCCGGCGAACCCGCCCGCCGTGGGGTCGAGCAGGTTGTAGCGCTGGAACGAGAACCACAGCGTCATGATCAGCGGCACGATCATCCACAGCAGCAGCACCCCGACCGCCGGGCCGACCAGCGGCAGCGTGTTCGTCCGGCGGTCCTGTTGCTTGGCTCCGGCGGCCTGCGCGACGGGTGCGACGACGGTGGTGGACATCGCGCCTCCTCCTTACTTTGGATAGCCAGCCTGCTTCATGGTGCGCTCGGTCGCCGACTCCGCGGTCTTCAGCGCCGTCTCGACCGATGCGCCCGTCAAGGTGGAGGCGACCGTCTGGCCGACCTGCGTGCCGATGCCCTGGAACTCCGGGATGGCGACGAACTGAGCGCCGGTATAGGGGCGCTGCGCCTTGGTGCTGCCGGTCGGGTTGGCGCTGTCGATCGCCTTCTGCACGAAGTCGGCGAACGGGGCGACCTTTTTATAGTCGGGGTCGTCATACGTGCTCTGCCGCGTGCCCGGCGGCACCGCGACCCAGCCGTTCGCCCCCGCCACCAGCTTCACGTAGTCTTTGGACGTGGCCCAGGCGACAAAAGTCTTGGCCGCCTCTTTCTGCTTCGAGGACGCGGGAATGCCCAGGTTCCAGCTCCATAGCCAAGTCGGGCCGCCCTTGAAGTCCCCGGTCGGCATCGGCGCGAAGCCGACCTTGTCCGAGACCTGGCTCTGCTTCGGATCGAACAGCAGGCCGGCCGCGACCGTGCTGTCGATCCACATGCCGCAACGGCCGCTGGCGACCAGCGTCGCCTTCCACTGCTCGTTGAACCACTGGCCGCCGAAGCTCGTCACCAGCGGGGTGACGAAGGCCATGTTCTCGCCCCAGCCGGGCTTGCCGCGCAGGCAGATGCCATAGACCTGGTTTGCCTTGTCGGTGATCTTCTCGGCGTATTCGGCGATCTGCGCGTAGGTGGGCGCGGGTGCCATAGTGATGCCGGCTTTCTGGAACAGGTCGGTGCGGTAGTAGGTCATGGCGCTCTCGCCATAGAACGGCGCGGCATACAGCTTGCCGTTGTAGCTGATGCCGTCGCGCACCGGCTTCAGCAGGTCGGCGGTGTCATAGTTCGCCGGCAGGCCCTCCATCGGCTCCAGCCAGCCCTGCTTGGCCCAGATCGGCACTTCGTAGTTGCCGACCGTCATGACGTCGAACTGGCCGGCCTTGGTGGCGATGTCGGTCGTCAGCCGCTGGCGCAGCACGTTCTCCTCCAGCACCACCCAGCGCAGCTTGATGTCGGGGTGCTGCTTCTCAAAGTCAGGCGCCAGCTTCTGCATCACCACCATGTCGCCGTTGTTGACGGTGCCGATGGTGAGCGTCGATTCGGCACGGGCGCCGGGCGCAACCATTGCGAGGGCGGCGGCGAACGCAATAAATGAGTGCGGCTTGTTCATCGGACGTTTCCCCAATTTTTTGTGTTGGCTCACGGCCGACATCAAGTATTCGACAGATACTTTCAGGTCGCGAAAGCCGCGTCAAGCAGCACGTCAGGACGGCGGTGCCCCAGCCTGAGCATCGACAGCAAATGGAAAGCAAGCCCACGCAGACGGCATGCCCGCAAGCCGTCCCGCCCCGTGGCTGTCCTGGGCCGTGCCATGAACGAGGCGATCCCGTTCCGCACCGTGCCCACGAGAGCCGGCTAGAAACCCAGCTCCTCCTTCGCCCGGACCAGCGTCGCCCGGCTGCCGCGCTCATAGAGCGACGCCAGCCACCGTCCGACCGGCCCGGCCAGGCGTGGATCATGGCCCAGCTCGCCGAACAGCGGCTCGATGGCGAGCAAGGGCGCCGGGTCCGCCCCGCCCGCCGCCGCACGCTCGCGCAGCAGGGTGGCGAGCGGGTGGAGCACGTCGATCGGCCGCCCGGCCTCGTCCTCCCCGCGCACCCGGCGCATCCAGGCCGCCAGCGCCAACGCCAGCAGCTCGACGCCCCCGCCGGCGGCCAGGCGGGCGCGAACCGGGTCGATCAGCACGTTCAGCGGGGCGTCGGTGTTGACGCGCTCGACGGTGTCCTTGATGGCCGGGTTGGCAAAGCGCTCGATCAGGGTGCGCTTGTAGTCGGGCAGGTCGATGCCCGGCACGGGAGGCAGGGTGGGGCCGGTCTCCCGGTCCATCAGCGCGGCCATGTAGTCGCGCAGCAGCGGCTCGCGCATGGTCTCGTCGATATACGTCAGCCCAGCCAGGCGTCCCAGCCCGGCGACGGCCAGGTGGCTCGCGTTCAGCAGCCGCAGCTTCATGGCCTCATAGGGGGCGACGTCCGCCACGAACTGCGCGCCGACCTCCTCCCAGGCGGGGCGGCCGGCGGGGAAGCGGTCCTCGATGATCCACTGCGTGAACGCCTCGCACACCACCGGCCAGCGGTCCGCTATGCCGTAGCGCTCGGCGACGGTGGCGATGTCGGCCGGCGCCGTCACCGGGGTGATGCGGTCCACCATGGTGTTCGGGAAGGCGGCCTCGCGCTCGATCCAGGCGGCGAGCGCCGGGTCGCGCAGGCGGGCGAGGGCCAGCACAGCCGCGCGCAGCACGGCGCCGTTGTGCTGGATGTTGTCGCAACTGAGCGCCGTGAAGGCGGGCTGCGCCGTGTCCCGCCGGCGGCGCAGCGCCTCGACCACCACGCCGATGGCGCTGGCCGGGCGGGCGGGGTCCGCGAGGTCGCGCCGGATCAGCGGGTGCTCGGGGTCGAGCTCCTTGGTGGCGCGGTTCAGGCAGTAGCCGTTCTCGGTGACGGTCAGGCTGATGATCCGGATGCGCGGGTCGGCGGCGGTGGCGAGCAGTGCTGCCGTGTCGTCGCCGGCGTAGGCGAGGCCGGCGAGCGAGCCGACCACGGTTGCGGCCTCCTCCGTGCCGCTGCGCTCGACCAGGGTATACAGGCCGTCCTGCGGCGCCAGGCTGTCGAACATCGCCTTGTCCGCCGGGCGCAACCCGGCGCCGATGATCCCGAACGCGAGCGCGTCGGGACGCCGCTCCATCAGCGCGTGGGTGTAGCGGGCCATGTGGGCGCGGTGGAAGCCGCCGAGGCCGAGGTGGACGATGCCGGGCGTGACGGCGGCCACGTCGTAGCCGGGAACGTGGACCGGGGCGCGCAAGAGGGGAAGGTTGGCGCGGTTGAGGTCGATGGCGGTCATCGGGTGCGGCCTTCTTGGGACGCGCCTACGATGCGGCCATTATCCGGGGAGGGTCAACAATTCAGGTGGTCCGCTCAGGCATCTGCGGCTCCTGCGAACGGCCGCGCCCTGGCATGGCCGCCGGCCCGGCCTGCGCCAGGCTGACCAGGTCCAATCGCCGCAGCCGGGGCGCGAGCCAGGCGGTCCCGGCGACGATCCCAAGCGTGACCAGACCACCGCCCCAAACCGCCGCCGACGCTCCGAGCAGGCTGGCGGCGACCCCGCTCTCGAACGCCCCAAGCTCGTTCGACGAGCCGACGAACACCGATTTGACCGCGGCGATGCGCCCGCGCATGCCCTCGGGCGAGGCCAGGCGCTGGATGGCGCGGCGGATCACCACGCTGGTGCCGTCGCACAGCCCGGCCACGAACAGCGCCGCGAGCGACAGCGGCAGCGAGCGGGACAGGCCGAACACGACGATGCTGACGCCAAACCCGGCGATCACGGCCAGCAGGGTTTGCCCGGCGCGGCGCTGCGGCAGCAGGCGGCCGGCCAGCAGCGCCGCCAGCAGCGACCCGGCGGCGCTCGCCGAGCGCAGCAGGCCGAAGCCGACGGGGCCGACGTGCAGGATGGTGGTCGCGAACACCGGCAGCAGCGCCGTGGCGCCGCCAAAGAACACCGCGAACAGGTCGAGCAGCATGGACCCCAGCAGGATCTGGTCGCGCGCCACGTAGCGGATGCCCTCGGCGATGTTCTGCACGGCTGTTTGCCGGTTCTGTCCTGGGTTCGGCAGCGGCTGCTCCGGGACGCCCAGCAGGAGGGCGGCGCAGGAGGCGGCGAACACCAGCGCGATGGCGGAGTAGGTCCAGGCGGGTCCGAGCGTTGCCCAGGCGAGCCCGCCGGCCAGCGGTCCCAGCGCGTCGGCCACCCGCGACGTGGTGGCCAACAGGGCGATGCCGGGCAGCATATGCTGGATTGGCAGCACCTGGGCCTCCAGCCCCGAGGCCGCCGGGTTGTCGAAGGCGCGCACCGCACCGGCCAGGAACGCGAGCAGGAACAGGAAGTGGAGGGCGTGGCGTTGTCCCTGGCCCGAGACCAGGGCCGCCCCGGCCGCGAGCGCCGCCAACAGGGCGGTGGCGGCCAGCATGATCCGCCGCCGGCTGTGGCGGTCGGCGACATGGCCGCCATACAGGACCAGGCTGATACCGGGGACGGCCTCGACCAGCCCGAGCCACGCGAGGTTGAGCGGGTTGTGCGTGAGCTCGTAAACCTGGAAGCCCAGCAGCACCGTCATGGCCGCGGCGCCGAAGCGCTCCGCCATGTTGGCGATGAGGAAGGCGCGGAACACCGGGTCGCGCAGGAGGAAAAGCGGCGGCATCGATCCTATGCGCTTCGGGCTTGGAGAAGATGGGCGTGCGGCCTTCGTATGTTGGTAGGCGTCAATAAGGTGTGGATCGACCCGGATGGGAGAATGCGGGCGCTCCGAGCGTCCTGATGCTTTTGCAGACGGACGCGACCGGTGCAACCCTCAACGTCTTGGGGACGATAGGCTCTTGCCAAATGACCATAGGTCGGGACGGCAGGTCGCCTCGTTTGCCGCATCCTGGGCATGACCCGGCACACAGGAGCACGACATGCTGCAACCGACAGCCCAAGCGACCGGGCCGCGAAGCGCCGCCAGGCCGGCCCAGCCGCCGCTCTCCCCCAGGACCACGGTGCGGATGGTCGTGCTGACCAGCCTCGGCGGCGCGCTCGAATTCTACGATTTCGTCTCCTACGGCATCTTCGCCGCCTACATCGCGCCCGCCTTCTTCCCGGCGCACGACGAACTCGCCTCGCTTATGAGCACGTTCGCCGTGTTCGCCGGCGGCTACCTCATCCGCCCGCTCGGAGGCATCGCGTTCAGCCACTTCGGCGACCGGCTCGGGCGGCGCGGCACCTTCCTGGTGTCGCTCCTGGGCATCTCCCTGGCCACCATCGGCATGGCGCTGTGCCCCTCGCACCAGGCATGGGGCGGCTGGGCGACGGCGGCGTTCGTGCTGCTGCGGCTGTTGCAGGGGTTCTGCCTCGGCGGCGAGCTGCCGGGCGCGATCACCTACGTGTTCGAGACTGCGGCGCCGGGCCGAACGGGCCTGGCCTGCGGGCTGCTGTTCTGCTGCGCGTCCCTGGGCGTGGTGCTCGCCAGCGGCGTCAGCGCGGGGCTGCACGGCCTGCTGCCGGCCGAGGCCATGGCGCAGTACGGATGGCGGCTCGCCTTCGGCCTCGGCGGCGTGCTCGGCATTCTGAGCTACCTGCCGCGCCGCCTGCTGCTGGAGTCCCCGGCCTTCGCCCTCGTGCGCGAGCGCCAGGAAGTGGAGCGGATGCCGCTCGCGCTGGTCCTGCGGCGCGACCTGGGCCAAGTGGCCGCGGGCGTCGGCACCACGGCGGTCGTCGCCGCGTTCAACGGCATCCTGTTCGCCTACCTGCCGGCCTACCTGGTGCGGGTCGCCGGCTACCCGCCTGCCACCGTCGCCACGGCCGTGACCGCGGGCCTGGTCGCGGGCGCCGCCGCCGTCCTCGCCATGGGCGCGCTGTGCGACGTGGTGCCGGCCCGCACGGTCTTCCGTCTGGGCGCCGTCGCACTGCTGCTGGCGTGCTGGCCGTTCTTCCGCGCGGTTTCCGTGCCCGGCACGGCAAACCTCGCCTGGCTGCTGGCCGGCTTCGGCGCGCTGGGAGGTGTCGCGAGCGGCGCCTTCGCGATCGTATTGGCAGAGCTGTTCCCAGCCCGCGTGCGGTTCAGCGGCGTGGCGCTGGCATACAACACCAGCTTCGCCCTGTTCAGCGGCCTCGGCCCCCTCGCGGCGGCTGCACTGATCGCCGCGACCGGTGACAAGGCTGCGCCCAGCTTCTATGTGGCAGCCGCCGCCGCCATCGCCCTCGTCGCCAGCTTCTGGGCTGAAAGGCTCGGTGGCCCGGCCGGGCACGGCCTGCACGCGGATTGATGGAGTGGTTGGTTTGATTCAAAAGGTTGAGCTTCGCAGACGGGTGATCCCCAACCGCTGGCCCGTCGCGGTCGCGGTCGTGCTGATCGCCTTCAACCTGCGCCCGGCCTTCTCCAGCATCGCCCCGGTGCTGAACGAGATCATGGCCGACACCGGCCTCACCGCCGCCGGCGCCAGCGTGCTGACCACGGCGCCCGTGCTGTGCCTGGGGCTGTTCAGCCCGCTCGCGCCCTGGCTGGCCCAGCGCATCGGCACCGAGCGGACGGTGCTCGCGGCGTTGCTGGCCATCCTGCTCGGCACCGGGCTGCGCGGCCTGGCGAGCGCCCCGGCGCTGCTGGCGGGGTCGCTGGTCGCGGGGGCTGGGATCGGGGTCGGCAATGTGCTGATGCCGGGGCTGCTGAAGCGCGACTTTCCGGACAAGGCGCCGCTGATGACCGGGGTCTACATCATGTCGCTCTCGGTCGGGGCCGCGGTTGCCGCCGCGACGACGGCGCCGCTGCGGGGGGCGTTGGGCGGCTGGTGGGCGGGGGCGCTCGCGGCCTGGACCCTGCCGGCCGCGGTGGCGATGGCGGTCGCAAGCCTGGTGTGGGCACGGCAGATCGGGCGCCAACCTGTTGTGAGTGCAGCGGGTGTGAGTGCAGCGGGGGTGAGCACAGCGGCGCCGGCAGCGCGCCCTGGAGCTAGGCTGTGGCGTGATCCCCTGGCGTGGCAGGTGACGCTGTTCATGGGGCTGCAATCCATGCTCGCCTACGTCGTTTTTGGCTGGATGGCGCCGGTGCTGCGCAGCCGCGGCGACACCGCCGTCACGGCTGGCCTCGTGGTGTCGGTGTCGGTGGTTTTCCAGATCATCGCCGCCCTGCCCGCCCCCATCCTGGCCGCCCGGCTGCGGAGTCAGAGCGGGCCTGCCGCCGTCGCCATGCTGGTCGCGGCGGTCAGCTTCGTGGCGCTGCTGGCGGCACCGCTGCCGTGGCAATGGGTGCTGTCGGCGGTGCTTGGCCTGGCGCAGGGGGCGGCGTTCTCGCTGGCCATCCTGATCATCCTCATGCGGGCAGGCGACAGCGGGACGGCGGCGCGGCTGTCCGGCATGGCGCAGGGCGTCGGCTACACGATGGCCGCGTTCGGGCCGCTGCTGGTCGGCGTGCTGCACGACCACAGCGGCGGTTGGAGCGGGGCCGGGTGGCTGTTCGTGGTGGCCGGGCTGGGCGCGGCCGTGGCGGGCGCGCTCGCCGGGCGGGACAAGCTGCTGGGGTGACTTAGGGGTCATCCGGAGATAAGTGATCAAACTCGATTACTTTAACACCCTGATATAGCTCGCTGATTTTTGACCGAATCAGAGCGTTTATCTCCGGACGGGCCCTTAGGGCAGCCGGGCCAGCCGGTCGGACAGCAGGTCGAAGAAGCCGTCGGCGTCCGCCTGGTCCAGCCAGAGGGCGTTGACCGGGCGGCCGGTGACGCCGAACCAGTCGGCCACCGTCATGCCCAGGGTCAAGGGGCTGGAGGTCTCAACCTCCACGTTGATGCGCCGCCCGGTGAACAGCCCTCCGGTGACAAGTCCTGGCCGCAGCAGGTGCGCGATGACGCAGGGGTCGTGCAGCGGCGCGTTGTTGGCACCGGAGAACAGCGCCGCCACGGCCCGTGCCGCGGCGGTGCCGACCTGCCGCAGCCGGGCCATCCTTGCGGGCGTCAGCCGGACCTGGTGCGTCAGGTCGAGCGGCAGCAGGGTGAGCGGGACGCCGCTGCCCAGCAGCACCTTGGCCGCGTCGGGATCGGCGTGGACGTTGTATTCGGCGGCGGGCGTGGTGTTGCCGCCCGCGCTGCGCGCACCCGCCATCCACACCACCTCGGCGATGCCGGCCGCGATGTCCGGGGCCTTGACCAAGGCCATAGCGAGGTTGGTGGCGGGTCCGAGCAGGCAAAGGGTGATCTCCCCCGGCGCCGCGGCGCGCAGCGCGTCGATCAGGAAATCGACGCCGTGCTGCGGCTGTACGGGCGTCGCCGGCTCCGGCAGGTCGAGGCCGCGCAGGCCGGTGTCGCCGTGGACGTGCTCGGCGGTGATGGGCGGGCGCACCAGCGGCCGGGCGCAGCCGGCGTAGACCGGGATGTCCGGGCGTCCGCCCAGTTCCAACAATCGGCGCGCGTTGCCCTCAGTGCGCGCGAGCGGGACGTTGCCGGCGACCGCCACCAGCGCGAGCAGCTCCAGCTCCGATGGCGCGGCCAGGGCGAGCAGGATCGCCACGGCGTCGTCCTTGCCGGGGTCGGTGTCGATGATGATTTTCCGTGTCATGGCCTACTTTTCATGCAGCCGGGCGACCAGCGCCACGCAAGCCTCGAACATCTCAAGCGAGTCGAACGGGCGGTCCTGCCCATTGGCGGGCAGGACGATCGGCTGCCCGCCGCCCTGCAGCGCGGCGCCCTGTATCATCAGGTTGTCCGGCAGGCCGAAGCCCTCGACGCTGAGACCGGGGATCGGATCGGGCAGCGCCGCCACCTGCTGGCGGCAGCGCTCGGCGAAGGGGATTGCGCTGTTGGAGTAGCCGAACACCGGCCGGCCGCGGCCGAGGAACCAGCCGACCTCGATCAAGGTCCCGCTGTCGGCCGACGCGCCACGGAACGGGGTAAGGTTGGCGATGATGACGTCGCACGCCTCCATCATTGCGATGTCCTTGCGGTAGATGGTGGCCCAGGCGTCGGCGTCACTCATGGCCTGGATGTGGCCCGCGTCCTCGTTCAAGGGCGGGCGGCCCTCGATGCCGTGACGTGCGCAGAGCGCCACCTTGCGCTGGGCATGGGCGACGGCATCGGGCAGGAAGACGTCGGGGCCAGCGAGGTAGGCTTTGATCATGGTGCTAAATTTTCCGGTCCGAAGGAGTGCGGCAACAGGTCTGCCAGACTGGTGCGCAGCAACGTGGCCCCGGTAGCGTCGACAATATGCACAAGGGTTTCAGCCGTGCCGAATTCGCGCAGCTTCTGCCGGCAGCCGCCGCAGGGGGTGCAGGGCGCGGCGCCGCCGCCTGCCACCACGATCTCAGCAATGCGGCGTCCGCCGGCCAGCGCCATGGCGGCAATAGCGCCTGCCTCGGCGCAGGTGCCCTCGGGATAGGCAGCGTTCTCCACGTTGCAGCCGGCGTGGATCGCTCCCTCTGCCGTGCGTAAAGCTGCGCCGACGGCGAAACGGGAATAGGGCGCATAGGCCGCACTACGCGCTGCCAGTGCCGTGTCGATCAGCAGGTCTTGAAACATCTCTGACACCTATAGCCGTGTTGAATGACCGCTCATGGTGGATTATGTTGAAAAAGTCGCTCGTGGCCGTCGGAGAGGCAACCGCACGCATAAATGCTGCGTTAACAACTTGCTTTACGCATTACCTCGCTTACCGCAGCCTAATTAGCGCAATTTTGTTGCCTCGCTCGTTACAGGGCTGAGTTTTTCAACAGAATCGGTGGAAACCGGACTTTCCGGCGTGAGCCTTCCTAATCCAGGCATTTTCGTGACGCCGTCGCTCTGTGGTCTCAGAAGTCGTCCATGATTGCTGGCAGAATATATTGATTCAGCAAGACGGACTCTGGGAGGTTCATTCGCTCAGGAAGCCATGCCAGGACTAGTACGACCATATCCAACGCTGGGATTATCAGCAGACGCTGCCCAGCCCAACCCATTGCGCCGATCCACTCAACCGGCTTTCCATGGCAGTAAGAACGTCCAAGCCACCATTGGTAGCCGTAGAGGAACTGCATCGGACCGTTATTCTGCGGCGAGGTGGACTCGGCAATCCAGGCCGAAGGAACGATTTGCTCTCCCCTCCAAACCCCACGATTTAGGACGAGCTGCCCAAACTTGACCCAGTCACGCGGTCTTGCTCTCAGCGCGCTACAGGCCATTGGATTTCCATTTTGGAGCCTTCGATTCCATTCCACATCTCGGATGCTGAGGGCACTAAAAAGCTCCTCACCAGCTAGAATATCCACGGTTTTACCAGTAGCCCTTCGCAGTATCTCCCCAAGTAGCTCTGTGCTGCCGCTGTTGTAGTTAAAAGCTCGACCCGGTGGCACTATTAAATCGCGCTCTAGTACATACCGATAAGGGTCAGGCGCATGGTGCATCGCTTCCATGCTGTTGTGAGGTGGCGTCAACTCGAACCACTCCAATCCATCTGACATCGCCAGCAAACTGCGTATTGTGACACGCTCCTTTGCCAACGTTCGAATGTCATCATACTCGGGAAAGTAGGAAAAGACAGGCTCGTCTAAGGCGTTTATCCACCTTCGCTCTATAGCAATCCCGATGAGTAGCGAGATTACGCTCTTGGTCATGGAGTTGCCGTTGTGTCGTGTCTTAGCATCGAAAGTTACGGTTTCGGGTGCGGCGCGCCCATTCTGGTCCTTTCCAGACATGTACTGCTCATACAGTAACGCCCCCTTACGTACGATCAAAATGGCATGGAGATTATCAAGCTTGCCCTCTGAAATTCGCAGCCGCATGTCACCGAGTATTGCCGGATCAAGGCCAAAATGCCGTGGCTCTCCAATCGGCCAATCATCCTCGATTCCGACAGCTTCATCACGAGCATTTCCCATTTGCGCCCCCTTGTGATGGTTGATGCTACCGGGGACCGAGTAGGTCCGGAAAATGTCGGATGCGTTCAGTCAACACGACCGTTGGTATAACACGATCAATACTCCTTCACATAGGGTTGGCCGCCGGCCCTGGGCGGGCCGCTGCGGCCGACGAAGCCGGCGAGCAGCACCACAGTCAGCAAATATGGCAATGCCTGCAAGGCCTGCTCCCGACCAACACGCTCGGCGGGACGGTTATACCAGTTGCCGTAAGTCTCGACCCGAGTTTGCCAGCGTCCTTGGTTCAACCTCTCGGGCAAAACTCACGTGGCAAGCGGGTCAATTTTTATGGCAACTGGTATTACACCCCGAGGCGCTGGATGTTCTGTTCGTAACGTTTCACGAGTTCCAGTGTTGTCTCGTAGAGTTCCTGGCGCAGCCGGGCTGGCGCCATTGCGATCACGCCTCCATTGGGCGCATCCAGGTTCGGAATCCACCGTGCATCGAGCGGAATCCTTGCTTGGCGGTTCAGGTGCAACCTGAACGCCCGCTGCTGGTTGAGTGCAGCCGCTTCTTCTTGCGTGAAAAGCTTGACCCCAAGCGGCAGCGGCGCATCCGGCGGCCAAGGAACCGAAGTTGTGTAAGCGACCAAAGCAAGCGGCGGGCGCACCGCGAGGCAGTAGCAGATATGGAAAGCCCCGGCTGGCGGGGCTTTTCTGTCGTCGGGAACAGGATTTCGACGAACGCGCCTTCCGAGATCACCGGGCGTCATTCAGCGTCGGGGACGGCGAACAGCTTTTCCATCAACGTTGACCGTTCGGCGTAGCGCTCGTTCGATTCGCCCTCGGTCCGCATAAGGGCGCCGGGGTCGAGGTCGGCGACTTCCTTTGGAACGAACATGGTAATCACGCGGGCAGCCTCCTCTTTGGCTTCCATGTCTCGCAGGAGGGCTGTTTCGACGTAGTTGGTCGGTGTCCGGTTCTCCGCTTGGGCGAGGAGTTCGAGCTGCCTGAATTTCGCCGGGTCGAGGCGAAGAATGATGGCCTGCTTGGCCATTTCCTTGTCCGAAAAGCCTGTCTGGTTTCGGAGCCGCTTCTGAGCTTGACTTTGGCCATCAGGCGGCATTGCAGAGCGCATAGGTGATGCCTTCGCGGAGTGCCGGCCGGAGTTTTCGCATGTTCGATGCTGGGTAGGACATGGCGAAACCCTGTTCCCGCCAGAACTC
>JAABUV010004105.1_pt1 | contig 17726 bp, 16 predicted proteins | sample 5559971 | NCBI WGS metagenome assembly JAABUV01 (sample SAMN10711881, study PRJNA513362) | rock metagenome | isolation source: Antarctica rocks | place: Antarctica: Victoria Land, Knobhead nord | collected 2015-12-19
AACAGAGGTAAAGTTTGAATCTAATCCGAATTGATTCTAAAAATCGGAACAAGATGCGAGGTCAAACATAATCTCATTCATTACGTTGCTAAACATCAATTTTTCTCGTCATCTTTCGATCGAAACACTTTCTTTTCTAACATTCTTTCTGATTTCTTTCTTGACTCTTTATCTTGACTCTCTTTGACACTCTCTTCTCTCTGATCTTTGTCTTTGCAAAAATGATCAAGTTTCACGTCTTGTCAAAGACTGAGCTAGACTAGAGATACTACCAATATAGAAGACTGATATTATTGTTACTTTGATAGAATCTAAATACAAGACAATACATTAGATAATGTACAAGATGAAAGACAAAGAGTGAAAGAAAAGAATGAAAGCTCGACTTCTATATACATGAATCGAGCAGAATCAAGACTGAACAATAGTTTCATTGATTTAATATTGCAGAAGTTCGCGCACATGACTGAGATGATTGAAACAGAATTGCTGAAACTAGATTAAGATGACGATGACTAGATTGATGACTTGATTCATTGAACTGCAAAACAGATTCAATGAATCAAGATTATTTAAAATATCAATGATTTATGTTTTAAATTGAATTGATGATCTGACATCATGACAGTAGCTTCTCTCTTCAAAATCGAGCTTCTGCAAGATGATGAGAAGAAACAAAACAAGATGAGAAAGAATTGAAGATGAAGATTGAAACAAGATGAGAATTGATGTGAACGCATTTTAATGTGATGAAGCACAGACGAAACTAGAATACATCTGAGCAAAATGTTTGAAGAGTGAGACGAGATGAAACGCATTTTAACGTGATGATGCACAGCAAAATTGAAACACATCTGAACCACATCTGAGTCGAATTTAAACAAGATGTTTGAGTCAGATTTAGACAAGATCTGAGTCAGATCTGAGCTGAATTGAGACGATGAAGATTGAACTTAAAGTTCTTGACATTGACATTGAGACATCACACACGACAGTACATGTGATTCTTCGACGACAGAGTTGACGAGATGATATTCATTGAGTGTTTGCTCATAATTATTCAGAAGATGAAAAGACTTTCAAGTAAAAAAGTGATCTTTTCAATCAACGTAATACTTGAGCAGAGATGAATTATAGTGTCTATCACGCTTGAAGTTTAGTATGCTGTTTACATATCAGAATCTTTCATCATTCTTGATGATAATGAATTCTTGAGATTTCTGACGTTGATTCGAAAGAAGATCACTTGCAATATAACTCAGAAGAATGACATGAAAGATTGAATGAATCTTCATGAATATTGAAAGATTTAACTTGATGATCAGAGAATTGTTCTTGAAGACACGCTTGATCTTGAAGAAATCAACGTTATGATTGTTTAACTTGACAGCGAAGTGAGTGATGCTGAAATTGCGAGCATTCAGTCAGACTTCATCTTCGACGAAGTATCTAGAACAAGAACGACGAGAAAGATTGACATTGAATTCGTAGATGATCTGAGCTATAAGCATCTCATCATGTAGATGCTTAATTAGTTTCTTCATCTTCTTGATGAACTCTTTGACATTGATTAACTTGTTTCAAGCTTGAGACATAAGATTCTCAAGCAAAGACTCAAAAAGCTCAAAGTTTAAACGTGAGTTTTGACTTGAATTGATCAAGAAGAATGATGTTAAAATGATTGATGACAATGCATTATTGATGACGAATTTGACTTCAGAAAGTCACTTAACTCAGTCATTCTGCATGTAGTTGACGAAGACTCAAAGATAATGCTTCATGACAGCATTGATTCTCTCGATTTGATCATCAATCTCAGAGTGATACGTCGTTGATAACTTAGCATCTATCTTCAACATTTTACACATATGCTTTCAGACATCGAAGATGAATTGTCTGTCTCGATCAGACATGAAGAACTCAAGTAAATCATGATGTTTTCAAACATGAGCATAAAAGCAGTTGATAACTTCTTTAACTTCATAAAAGTGATGAGAACTAAATGTTTCATTTTGATAAAACAATCAACGAAGATTAGAACATATTTATATGTGATATTTATGAAGATACTGAGCGATAAAGAATCTATATAGTTCATGAAGACATCACGTCAACGACGTTCGAAAACTGAAAGAAAACACAATCATTCTTGAGTTTATTGTTTAGAGAGCTTGAAACGTGTGCACACATGACAGTTTCATATGAAGCGTTGAACATACTTATAAATGTTTGATCATCAGTAGACTTAACTGATCAGTTCATGACTTTTTGCTCTTTCTGAGTGATCATCAACGACATTATCATGAGCGAGCTGAATGATACGAAGACGTAGTTTATCTGAGTTGAGCATGTACTTTCTTTCTTGAAAGTACAGATGATTCTCGTGTTCTTCACACTCAACTAGAAAGATCTTGTTGTGATGTTGTGTTTCATTGCAAAGCACTTCAATTATTTGAACTGCGAATTTATCATTGATTTCAACTTGCTTTCACAATGTTTGAGTGAAAATGTCAGCAGAATCTTCATCAAGATTCAGAGTGTCTTGATCTAGCTGAGACTTGACATCTTCAACGTCGAATTCTTCGATTTCTAGATTCATGAGAACTAGAATTTGCAAAGATGTTGAGTTCATTAAAGACAAATGTAATTGAACTGAATCTAAAGTGATGATTTGTGATTGAAGCTTTATGACTTTGATGTCAAAGACATTAAAAGCGAGATTCTCAACAATATTGAGATCTAAAACATGAGTTTTCAAAATTGTTTGATGTTGATATTGATGTTGAGAATTGAATGTATCTTTCTTTTTAAAAAGATCTTCTGAGCGACGTGTCAGAGCATTCAACTTATCATCGATCTTGTTGAAATGATAAGCGATGTGATAGTTGAATCTAGACAGAAACTCACTTCAACGAACTTAATGATGATTCAACTGTTTAATTGACATGAAATACTTAAGATTTTTGTGATTTGTGATCATCTCGACAGAATAAATAAAATCTTCAAGCTTTGATCATCATTTCTTGAAAGTGCAAACAATGATCATGAGTTCTTTATCATAGATCTTGTAGTTACACTCGATTAAGTTATGCTTCTTCAAAAAGTAAGCAATTGAATGAAGAATTTCATTCTCATCGTACTGAAAAAGAATGTCTTTGAACACATAGTTCAAAGCATTGATTTTTATCACAATCTTGTGATCTGAATTATAATGATGAAGAATAATCTTGAAAGTGAAGACTTTCTTAAGATTGTTGAATGCAATCTGACATTTCTGAAATCAGACAAAGAGTACATCTTTTCTGATGAGATGAATGAGCGAAGTAGTTATTCTACTATAGTCATAGATGAATCTTCTATAGAAGTTCGTGAAATCTAGAAAACTTTGAACGTCTTTAACGTTGATCAAGATGAGTCAATTGACAATGATGTTTATTTTAGAAAAATTCATCTTGATCTCTTCAATGATGATTATCAATTCTAGATACAAAACTTGAATGATGTGAAACTTGCATTTGATTATATTCATCTGAAGATCTGCTTCTTGCAGCTTCTGCAGAATGAGCTTGACATGAATCTCATGTTTAAGTTCATTGTTTAAGTAGCTCAAGATGTCATTTAAATAAACAATATAGAACTTATTTAAATGTTCATGAAGAATATTGTTGATGTACTTCTGAAATGAGACAGACTCATTACATAAATTAAAGAGCATGATTAAATACTTGAATAATTCAAATTGAGTGCAAAAAATGATGAAAGCTTCATTTTTTTCTTTCATTCAAAGTTGATTGAACGCGAAAATGATATCAAGCTTGATAAAGACTTTGACTTGATTTAAATGATTCAGCGTTTCTGAGATCAGAGACAAAGAATATTGATTCTTAACTGTGATAGCATTCAGATTTCAATAATTCACACAGAAGCAAAGTTCTAATTCAAGTTTCTTGAAGAAAAGAACAAAGATGATCATTTGAAAGTGATTGACTTGAATGAAATCTTTGCTCAGATTTTCATTCAGATAACGTTGAAGTTCTAGAATTTTGTCACGACTCATGTTATACAAAGCAAAGACTGAGAATTGAGCATTTTCTTTAAGATGTATGACATGATCATGAGCTCAATGTAAAGATAAGATATCAACGTTCTTCTTGAAGAAGATATTTAGAAACTTGAAATATCTGAACGATAAAATTGTGACTGAATCGACGTTCTTACTTTTTTTTAATAAACTTCAAGATCTTCTTGTGTCGTGAATGCAGTTAAATGAAATTTCTTTTTCATTTGATAAAGATTCAGATGATGATTCTTATCATATATACTGTTTTGAAAATAAGATGAGAACTGAGCAAGAGCTGTTCTTTGAACAAACAGTCAAAGTCGTGTGATGCAATTTTGATTCATCAAAATCTAGATTAAAAGATGAGATTGATTCAAGATTCAAGAAATTATTGATTTTCTTTAAAATGATGTTAAACACTTCAATATCTTTGACATGAATAGAATGATCAAAGCTTTGAACTTTTAACTTGACTATGTCAAGTTGTATAAAAGATTGATCGAATTGATCTGCTTGAGAAACAACAGAAGTTCTAAAGAAAAAAGAATTTTGACACTTGATTTTTGATGAATATCTCTTTTGAATGACTTGAAGAAAACAACTAAAAACTTCTTCTTTCAAACAAGAGACAAGATTGAACGAGATTTGTTTCTTGTGAATAAGCTGAGTATTAATTTGCTTTTCATGAGCAAACGAGAAGTTATATTACTTCTTGTGAGCAGACGAAAAACTGAATTACTTCTTATGAGTGAATTGAGAATTGAATTGCTTCTTGTGAGCGAACTGAAAACTGAGTTACTTCTTGCAAGTGAATTGAGAATTGAGTTGCTGTGATGATTGAGTCTACTAAATGAATAAATGAGATCTATAAAAATGATATGACAATGTGATATTCTAAGCAAACACAGAATGAGTATATATTATGATAGAGCTAATTATTAAGAAGCTCTCGATAACTCGAGAGAATCGATCAACTATAGAAAGTTTGTCAAGCATTATCAAGTCAAGCACTACATAACTCATGACATATTAAGTCGAAGATATGACGTAGCTTAAACAATGTCTTGACAAAGTCATAAAGTTTCAGAGCTAACTTAAATCTGATCTTCAACTCAGCTTCTGACTTTAGTCTCTGATTTAATTTCTATGAGTTAATTCATCATGATAATTGTTTTTTCTTTTAAGTGAGTTCATTCTCAATCTCAATAATTAATGTCTTTGTTTACTTTGATAAATAATGATGCATACTCATTGATTCACTCTAGAAATTCTTGATAAAAATCTTCAAATCTCTGTGAGAAAACAAGAAAAAAAGAAACTTTTGATTGAATGACGATTCATCTTCGATTATAATGTGTATAGATGACAGTGTAAATAATATATGTGATGTGTAGTTGATGTAAATGACAGCAATAATAACGTGTAGATAATGCATAAACATTGTTTATCTTTTGAGTAAATGATGTTGTTGAAACAATAAAGCATAAACAAGAGTGAATAACAATTGTTGTTTTGTTTATCGCTCTTTCAATTTCTTTCAACTTTTCATTTTCTTCAACTTCATCTTTTTTCAATCATGATCATATTTTTATCATTGTATGATTACTTTTGACAAACTTTAAGTATATCTGTATCATAAGAGTAAAAGATCTAAATCATGAGTTGTAAATGTGCAATGATGCTTAAAGAGAGTCGTAAGATGAAGAAGTTAATTAATGATTGAGTCAAGATTATTATGAAAGTAAGTGATGTCACAACTTGAGATTTTACAACTATTACTGCAATTAACAGTATCATAAATTTACTCAAAAAACATTGATCAGATGTGATGATCATCATGCTGCTGATGCTGAATCACTTGTGATGATGCAAACATCATTAAATTCTGATTGAAAGCTCATCACTTCTACTATTCAAACTTTCAAGTACATCTCAACTATCAAAGAGAAAATTCAAAAAACAATGAGAAAAGAAATGATTGTTGATGTTTCATTGACGATCTTGTTGAACTCACAGACTTCGCGAAATTGAAGAATGATGATGAAATTCATTTATTTTACTTCTTGATGTCATTATTGATGCTTTTCAGCTGTCAATTGTGAGAATAAGCGAAAGAAGTGCTGCTGATCTTGAAACTTTAAATAGAGTAATTTGTATAAAGTGTGCTTAAGTTCTACACATCAAGAATAAAGTATTGTGATGTGATGTTGTCTTTCAAAGAAAGACAATGTACAAGAAGTGTGCTCATTATGCGAGTAATGAGAATTTCTGTATCACAATGAATATACTTATATAATATGTTTGCTAAATGCTCATGATTCAATGTCTAGATTCTCGACATCTGCATTTCAACTGTCAATGAATTCTTTTGTTTGCAGAAAATTCATGATAGTGCAATTGAGAATGAAGAAGAGAACATTGCTCTGAAAACATTCACTGTTCATCAGAGAATTCTTTACAAGAAATTGATAACAGCGACTCATGTGAAAAATTATCTTAAGAGAGTTTATAAACTCAAGTCTTTAAAGATTCAAAAGCTTATTCTCAAAAAAATGATGATTATCAATGACATTGTCAGAGAAATTCTGAATGTAAAGCGCTTTGTGATACATTCAATCTCAATTATATATCATTTTATCAGCATTTCTAATTGTTCTGATATATTTTAGCACAATTTGTTGTCTTTCAAATCTTTGTCTTTGCATTTCAATGTAAATCTGACAATGAAAGAGAAGAAGAAGTTTGTGATCTTGTCTCATGTGAGAGATGTTTGATGAAGTGATGATTGCATGATGTTTGTTGTATCATGATGATTGCGCTCTCTTGTTGAACGCGTTTGAGCATCTTTGCGCTTTTTTCTTCTGTCTGTTGATTTACATATGTGATCATCTCATTAAAGAGCGAAATTATTATAATACAATGATTCTTCTTTTCTAATAATAAATTTATAAACTCTTAACTCGACTATGTCAAGTTGTATAGAAGATCAATTGAATTGATCTGCTTGAAGAACAACAGAAGTTCTAGAAAAGAAAGAATTTCAACACTTAATTTTTAATGAATATTCTTTTTGAATGACTTGAAGAATACAACTAGAAGCTTCTTGTTTCAGATGAGAAACAAGATTGAATGAAGTTTGTTGATAAATCTTCAATCGTATTCATTGAAGCAGTGATTCTCATCTTATCTTTCTTCTTTTGTCTTAATCATTATTGCTCAATAAAACATCATTGACATGATGCTCATGCTTCATTCTGATCGTCAGAAACAGATGATGAGCATCGTTGACGTGACATCAACGAGTGAGCGAGAAGTGAGTATCACTATCTCGCAGAAGAATTCAATCAAGACGAAAAATATACACGAGAAATTGAACAAGCTGCGAGTATTCTATGAGTTCAACGAACGTAGAAACAACGAGCTGATGCTCTGAAGAAAAATGAGAAGATTGACAAAGATGATAGAAAAGCTGACGCGTCAACACGTTGCTGCGTTAACTGTCAATCGATGCATGAAGAATCAGCTGAAGAGATTGAAAAAGATAATGAGCAGACTTGAAAAGAAGTTCGCGAAGAAGAAGAGACGCGTTGACAACTGAGCGAAAAGAGCAAACGAGAAGTCAACAACGTCGTTTGAGAGTCATCTTGTTCTCAGCGTCGATGTTGCGTCGTCAGTGCAAAATCATTGCAAGAAATTCAAGATTAAAATCTTCGTTAAAGAGAAAAAGAAGATCAAGAGAATCATGATGACAACAACAGAAAACATAATGAGATGAGTGAGAGAGATTGACGTCGATGAGATGCTATCAACGCGCAAGAACATAGAGACTATGAAGAGATGATCAAATCTATTGATATTTCAAGTCAAGATAAAAGACAGAAAGAGAATACTGAAGAAAAACGATTTTTGAATCAAAAAGATTTCATCGAATGCAAGTCTGCATGAAGTCAGTTTCAAAATAGTGATACATGAAATTAAAGTTGAAGAAATGTCTAAAGACATAGAGAAGAAGAGAGCGAAAGCGCTCATCAAGATCAACAAAGACATACATTTGAAGATGATGATTGAAAAAGTTGAGTGACTCACAAAAAATAGTGAACAGAAGAGATACATCTCGCTGATGATACACGTAGTCAACGTTAAGATGATGAACAAGCTAATTGACAAGAAAGTATGTCATGAGATCAACATAAAAATCACGCAGTTCTATGATTCAAATTGTAGAATACATCAGTGTTTAAAGTATCAAGACTATGATCATAAGACATATGAATGCAGAAACAAGCAAAGATGCATTTACTGCACGCTAGATCATCGCTTGAAGCATTGTTCTCATAGACAGACTTGAAACATATGAAAATGTAAGACATGTCAAGATATACACAGAGTCTTTGACTTTCAATGTCATAAACAACAGATTGAAAAAGAAAGAATAAAAAGAATCATGAAACACAGATCTTTATATCACGTCGTACAAGAACAGAGAGAGTTCAAAGCGATGATGTTGAAACATTCATAATGACATTTATCAGTTTGAAATCGCTGATAAACAATGACTTGAAGAGAAAACAGAAACGCTCAACAAATAAAAGTCATCTGCTCAGCATGATCATCACATTCAAAAACACTATATTGAATCATCTAGTTAAGAAGTCAAAAACAAATGAGTTGAAATCAACATCAATCACATCAATTTCAATATCATCTTCTTTTGAAGATTTTACAAGTGAAGCAAGCACATCACAAACATTCAAGAGAACATCAAACAGCTTGAAATGTGAACTTTAATATTATAGCAAAAGAAGCTTTGAATACTACAGTATAACGTTCATAAGTTCAGAGAAAAGATGATGATAACATTATTACACAAGAAAAAAATAAAGAATTATGACATTTTAATTCTTCAAGAACTCTGATGATTTGATGAAAATTTCAGAGCATACTGTTCAACAATTGTCAATTTCACGCTGAAAAATAATGAGAATAAAATCTGTTTTTACATAAATAAGAGAATTGACAGCAACATCTGATACTCAACATGATACTTCAAAGATGTAGACACGATTACGTTACAGACATTAACAGATGATACACAGACGACTCAGAAAGCTATACACATTCACGAAGCATACAATTCATCATTCAGAAATCATGAAGTCATTCATAAAAAAGAAAGTCTTTCAGACATCAAAAAGATGTTACACATGTCAAAAGAATGCATTCTTGTAGAAGATTTCAATCTGCATCATTTCACATGAGAGAAGTCATTCTACTCAAGACAACATCTATTGTCAAATGATTTAATTGAAATAATCACAAATGTCAATGCATCATTGATGTTATTTCAAGACATGATTACAAGAAATTATCAGAGATCTCAAATGACAATAAATTTGATTTTCACGACAGATGACATTATGAATCAATTAATATGATGTGAAATCAACGAAGAAATGAAAAACTTCTCAGATCATCTGTTGATACAAACAATTATAAATTTCAGAGTCTGCAAAGAATCAGCGCGAAAATCGCGTTGCAACTGAAAGATAATGAATGAAGAGAAATTCATTAATATTCTGAAAAAATAAATGTTGAAATCATTGTTGAATCATGAGATGAGACATCAGCATATAAATGAGTACACTAAGCAATTGTTGAATGCATTGAAGAAAATTATCGAGATTTCTACTCTTTGAGCGAGATCACACGAAATGATCAAAGCAGAATGAACGAAGAAGTGTACAAAGATCATCAAAAGTGTGCAATGAATGAAAAGAAGTTGTCAAATTGTTGATGACTGAACAGAGTACATTCAAGCATGTGATAAGAAGAGCAAGATCATCAGAAAATAGAAACGCAGTGAATATTAAAAGATCATGCAGAACGTGAAACAATTCTTGAGAAAACTGTTCAAAACTGCGAAATGAGCAAGAAATGCAGTCGCAGACACATTGATTCAAGCGACAATTTTCTCTCTGATCAAGTCAGAATGCTTCAACATCGTTACAACAGCACAAAATAAGATGAAGATGATGTTTCAGACTCACTTTTCATCATCTTCAGAGATTTTCATGCTGAACACAGAAAACTTCAAGTACTCGTTCTTGATTGAGAATGATGCTTCGCTGATGCATCACAAGATTAAGAAAGTCGTTTACAAAATGATGCTCAACAAGACTTTGAGATACACAAAATATATAAATAAAATAATGTGCAGACTCGTCGACGATACATCAGAATAAATACGCTCTTTTTTTGAAAGATGTTTGCAGAAGAGAATACAGTCAACTCAATTCAAGAGCGTAATCACAATAGTGATGCAAAAGTCAGACAAAAAGAACTACTTTAATGCAAAGATATATAAATTAATTGTGTTATTCAACACTTTGAGTAAAATACTGAAGTTCATCATATTTGAACATCTGCAAAATGTTGTAGAAGTGTGCAACTTGATATTGAATATTCAGATGAGAACTTGCAAACACAGATCAACAGATACAACTTTGCAACTGATTACAGAAAAAATACACATTGTATGAAGTGACATAAGAAGAAAAGTAATCTCATTGCTGAGTCTGAATGAGAAGAGTGTGTTTGACAATGTAGCACATAGCAGACTTTTGCATGACATGAAAAAGAGAAGAGTTCTCAGACTGCTTCTCAAATTTGTGAAGAACTTTCTGAGAAATTGATGCATTATGATCACAATCGATGATTACACGATGATGAAACGCAGCGTGAACATCAACATATCACAAGACTCTTTGCTATCATCAATATTATATCTGTTTTACAACATGAACTTGTTAAAAGTTTATGACAACATCAGATTGAGAATAAGCTTCACAAATTTCATAGATGACATCAATATTTTAATATATGAAGAGTTCATGAAGCGCAATTGCAGAGTTCTTAACGAGATCTATGATAGATGTGAACAGTGATCAAAAATGCACAACATCAAGTTTTCAAAGACAAAGCATAAGCTGATTCACTTTATGAGAATTTCTAAGTGATTCAATATGAACATCGACGTAAAGCTGATGAGACATCAGATTGACTTGAAATCAGATATCAGAGTTTTGAGAGTTTAACTGAACTTCAAGCTGAAATGAGTGATTCACATGCATCATGTCGAAGCAAAACTAGTAATTAAACAAAAGATTATGCAAACAATCATTGAGTTTACTTGTGTCAGAGACTGAGCTAGACTAGAGATACTATCAATATAAAAGACTGATATTATTATTATTACTTTGATAGAATCTAAATACAAGACAATATATCAGATAATGTACAAAATGTTGAGATCATGTCTAGAAACTAATCAGAGTGCATGCATGACTAGAATGTTTAATCTATAAAGATAGCTATAACTAAGACTTTAAGAATACAGAAGAAAGAAGATACAAAAGACAAGAAGAACACGCTTTATATAATAGTTATTCAAATCAACGTTAGTCTCAAAGAGAACGTGTTGATACACAAGAAAAATGTTGATTCAAAAGATGTTTGTGACACAAAGAAATGTGTTTGTCATAGACATCTGTTAACTACTCGTAACACAAAGAAGTGTGTTTGTCTAAAAGACAATAAAAGCTGATTAGAAGATGTCAGAAAAGAAAAAAGATGCTGAATCATATCTGAGTCAAATCTGAGTCAAATCTCAATTAAATCTTGACTAGCTTTAATCAATTCTGACGCATTCGTAACATTATTCTTCTCTCTGAAAATTCATGTTCGCATGAATAGAACAAATGAAACGCAAAAATTTTCAATGTTTTTCAATTTAATGTGACTTGTTTGAATAGAGCTTATGAAATTCAACTAGAACTTCTTTTAAACTCTTGAATTCTTCTTTATCGATATAGTATCATTCATTGTTTTGATCTAGTTCTATTCATTTGATCTTGTATTATATTCGATTTCAATATCATTTAAAGTTCAGAATGTCATTTATCTCTCAATGCTCATTGTCTTTGATAGTGAGAAATTTAGATGATTCTGAATACTGTTCTGATAAAAAGTCATCGAAATAAGAACATAATAACTTTGAACTGAACATCAAATGCAGCTGCTTCATGCTTATCGATAAATGAAGATGATAGAAGATTTCAACTTTGACAGTGATTTGATAGAGTTTTAACTGTTTATCTTCTAAATTCTTACATGATCTAGTTGTCTTTATGTTTCTAGAGAATAATTAAACTCAGTCATCTACTTCATAAATGACGTCTCGTCTATGTTTATTGATCTGAGCTTCAATGATCTGCTTCGTCTTTTTCAATTGCTGATGATCGAAGATAAGCAGCTTTTTCATTTAAATGACAATATCGTTTGCTTTTCTAGCTTCAAGATGTTCATAAGTTGTTTTGTAATCAGTCGTATCTGAATCGAAACTCATTCGTGAGTGAAAATTCTTATTGAAGTAGAACGAAGTCATTGAGATTATCAAGAAAATATTGAAATTCTCGCTGAATTCTATCATTGATAATCATTTTGCTCAATCATTCTGCATGTAATTACAGTAGATTCTAAGTTCGCGTTCGACGTCTTGATTGACTCGCTCTGATTGATCATTGATCTCAGAATGATAAACTGTTGATAAACTAGTCGTGATTTTTAGTTGCTTGCAAAGACTCTGTCACATTATTGATATGAACTGAGAATATCTGTTCGAAACAATGAAACTGAGTAGATCATGAAGTCGATAGACGTTTCATAGCATGATTCAAATCATTTCTTCGACTGAGATGTTCTCATCTCTTCAATGACAGAAAACATAGTGATGTTTCTTGATGAGTTGACATATGATTGTGCAAATGATGTTATAATCTTCTGATAGAAATAGCTCAATGATGAAGTTCATAGCTATATTCTTTCAGCGTTTCTGTGAAATTGAAAGAGAATGAAGAAGTTCATTGATGCTATTTCTAAATGTCTTGCTTCGTTGACAAACATGACAGTTTCGAATGTAACGTTTAATCATTGCTCGATGATCTGATCAATAGTAGAAACGTTGAACTAGATCAATAGTTCTTCGATTGTCAGAGTGAAAGATGAAAGACTGATCATGAATTTTCTTTAGCAATTTTGTATGCATATTCTCAGAAACTCACAGTAGATCTTCTCTGAACAGAACATCGTCAACGATCTCGCAGTGCTTCAATTCAGTGCTATGTAGCTTGAGCTTGTTTTCGCTTATAGCTTGTTTATACTCATTGCAAAGCTCATTCATCTTGTTGACATCTTTTACTCATTGATAGAGATCAATCTCAGATTCAATAGCTAAAATATTTACTTTATCGAGTGTCAGAATGATCTGATAATGATCTTCAGTATGCTGAGTTGATTCAGAGACGTCAATTAGAAACATTCTGATTAGAGCATCGACTTTAATGTTCATTTTATCTGATCGAAAAATGATCTGAAAGTTAAACTTGAATAGAATGTCTAGCTAATTGACTTGACGTCGAGTTAACTGTTTGTTTTTCATGAAGATCTTCAAAGTCTGATGATCGATGAACATCTGAATGAGCAATTTGATGCATTCAAGCTCGAATCTTCAGTGTTCAAAACATTGAATAATGATTAGCAGTTTCTTGTCATAGATGTGATAATTGCATTCAGCGAAGATCATGCTCTTGCTGTAGAAAGTTATCGAGTGAAGAACATTCTCATCATCATACTGAGATAGTATTTCATCTTTGACGTAGTCAGATGCATTGATTTTCAGAATAGTTTATCATTTTGAATTGAAGTGTTGTAGAACTGAGATCGAGCTGATCTGTTTCTTTAGATTGTCAAAAGCTTGAATACAAACTTCATTTCAAACAAAAGATTTTTTTTTTCTAGTCAACTGAGTGAATGATTTGACTAGCTTCGAGAAGTTCTTAATGAAACGACGATAGAAGTTAACAAATTTCACGAAGCTCTGAACTTCTTTTAGATTGATTGATGTAATTCAATTGACTATGACTTTCACTTTAATAAAATTCATACGAAGATCTTGTTCTGATACTATGACTTCTAAGAAGACGATTTCTTCTACATTGAATTTGCACTTTCGAATATTCATCTGTAGATCAACTTCTCATAAGCGATTCAATATCATTTTGACATGTTGTTTATGTTCTTGTTGAGTTTTGCTGTAGATCAGAATGTCGTCTAGATAGACTTGACAGAAATCATTTAGAAAGTTTTATAAAACATCATTCATATACTGCTGAAACGAGACTGAATCATTAGTAAGTTCAAAGAGTAGAATCTTTGATTTGTATGCTTTTAAAGCAATAATAAAGATAGTATAGTTCTCATTATCAGAATGCATTCGTAGTTTGTTGAACATCGAAATGATATTCAATCGAGTCAGATGCTTGCAATCAACTATTTTCTCAATTATCTCATCTATCAAAGATAGAGAATAATGATTTCTTTTGATAATAGCATTGAGCTTTCGATAGTCAACGCAAAATCGTAGATCTTTATTTGCTTTTAGAGTGAACAGAACAGATGAGAAATATGAAGCTTTGCTAAAAGTTATAAATTTTTTGAAAAGATTCTCGTTCAGATATTTCTTTACTTTCTGAAGCTTGTAGAAAGACATTCAATATGCTTGACAGCGAGATGACATTACGTCACTAGTAAGCTCTATCTTATGATCATACAAACGATGAGATGATAGCTTGTCTGCTTGAACTTGATCAAAGACATCTTGTTATGAGTCTGCATAGAGCAAATCATATGAGTGTATTCTAACTAGAAGTTCAAAGCTGAAGTAGAAAGAAGATGCAACACGACGTGAGTTTTACTCATGAAGACACGCTAGATCGCTAGCGTGTTAACAACAGTTCTATTCACAGCTCTATATTAATCTATGTTAGACTAATCAGACTAATCAGAAGTAACAGAGATGCATGCTTGCAACATTACTCTCTCTCTTCATTTAGCAATGTTCTCATTGCTGTAGTTTGATTGATCAATTCTTGTTGAGTCGATTTCTAACTTGACTTGTTCGAATACTTCTGATGAAAGTCATTTACAATCTTTGAGCAGTCTTCGAACTCATTTTCATCGACATTGTATCAATGTAGATCGACGTCATAGTCTTTTCAATTGACACGATATTGCAGTCGTTTATCTCGTTCATAGTGTTTGAAGTTCAGTATGTTCTTCACTTTTCATTCGTCTTCGTCATCTATCACTATAGAATCAGACGACTCATTTTGTTGTTCTTCAAAAGAATCTTTTGAATTCAATCATAGCAGATTTGAAGCGAACTCTGAATGAATCTTCATTGTCGATGACAGTTTCAGTCGATATGCATGTTCGATCTCAGTCAGAATCTTGAAAGATTCTAGCATCTTATCGTTCAGCTTCTTTGACGATCTTGCGATCATAATGTTTCTAGAATTCAGAAACATCATGTCATTTATCTTGTAAATCATTTTCTTTCAATGCTTGTCAGTCTGTTTCTTCATTGTGATTCTGACTTTTGCTAATGTCTGCTTGATCAACGTTAATGATCATTTCATGTGTTCGAATATATTCTCTGCTTTGCTCGCTTGAATTCTAGCTCGAATGATCTCATATTCAGTTGAATTCAAATCGAAGCTCATATGAGAGTGAAAGCTCTTGTTCAGAAAGAACGCTGATTATTCAATTGATGATGAAATAGCATTGTTATCGACGAATTCAGTCATAGATAGTCAGATGAATCAGTAATCTTGCATGTACAAGCAATAGCTTCGTAGATATCGTTCTACATTCTGATTCGCTCTTTTCATTTGATCGTCGATCTGTGAGTGATAGTCGATGAATAGTTTCATCTTAATGTCGAGTCTCAGACATAAAGACTTTCAGACAATTGATATAAATTGCAAATCTCTATTGAACACTATTGATCTTGATAGCTCATGAATTCTGAAGATTCATATCAGCAGCAGCTTAACTGTTTGTTCAGCGAAAGTTTCTTTGTCATCTGATCAACAGAGTATATAGTGACGTTCTTTAGATAATCGATCTATCACTGTCAGAATCGCGTTGCTTTCATCACTTTTCAATAAATTGATAATGAAATTCAATGATATGTCTTGTCATCGTTGTTCAGATATAGACAATGACTTCAATAGTTCATTGATTTAATCTCTTGATGCTTTTGATCTACGACAAACATAACAGTTTTGAATGTAACGTTTGATTGTCGTTCTCATCTTCGATCAGCAATATGATCGTCTTAACAAGTTTAATGTTCGATTGATGTCAGAGTGATCATTGATCAAAAGATCATGTGCTTCTTTTATTAATTGAATGATCATTGACTGAGAGATTCACAGTCTATCATTCTTTCAGAGTACTTCGTTCAGTACTCTGCAATTGTCTAGATTTATATCTTGACAAGTTCTTCTGTTCTGTTCTATGACTGTTCGAATATTGATATATTGTTGATTCGTTCGATTTTCGACTATAATTCGATTCTGAATGAAAATCATCTCTTCGATCAAATTCTCGTTAGCTTTCGATTTCTGTTTTGAATCTGAATCAAATATGAGCAAGATCTGAGTTAGATCTTGATCATTTTCTATTAATTGCAGTTCAAATGTGATTGCTGACAATAGCATCTGATGCTGATATAGCTTTCAATCATCATTTGATTCAACTGACTTGACGTCTGACATTCTGATCAGCACGTCTGCTTTCAGATTCTGCTTTTCTGACTGATATATGATCTTGAAGTTATATTTGAATAACTTCTCAGCTCATTTAGTCTGTCGTCTGATCAGTTTCTTGATAATCATGAAGTACTTCAAATTCAGATGATCGATGAAGATCTTGATCGAAATATCAGTACATTTCAATTCAAAGCATCAGTGCTTCAAGCATCGAATAATAGTCAAAAGCTCTTTGTTGTAGATCTCGTAGTTGCATTCTGCAAAGATCATGTTCTTGCTGTAGAAGATCATTGAATGTAGAATGTCTTCATCGTCATACTGAGACAATACTTCGTCGTTGACATAGTTCAAAAAGTTCGTTTTCAGAATAGCTTCTCTGATTGAATTGAAATGCTTCAGAACGAGAGCTGTCATCATCTGTTGCTTCAGTTTCTCAAAGATTATCTGACAGATCTCTGTTCATTTAAATGAATGATCTTTTCAAATCAGCTTTATCATAGATTGAGCAATCTTCAAGAAGTTCTTTATGAATCATCGATAGAAATTGCAGAAGTCAATGAAGATCTGTACATGAGTCAATGATCGAGACACTTCTCAGCTTCGAATCACATCTACTTTTCAAGAGTTCATTCGTAGATCATTGATGAATATCAGTAGTTTTAGAAACGAGATCTTCTGAATCTTGAATTTGCACTTGTCAATGTTTATCTGCAGATCGACTTCACGAAGCTTGTTTAACATCTTCTTCACATGAGTTCTATGTTTCTTCAAGATCTTACTGTAGATGAGAATGTCATTCAGATAAATCTGACAGAATTTATGCAGACAGTCGAACAACACGTCGTTGATATAGTGCTGAAAGAATGTCGATTCATTGATTAATTCAAAGAGCATTATTCTATATTTGTAAACATTGAAGAAAGTGATGAATGTGATTAAATTCTCACTTTCAATGCTCATGCAAAGCTTATTGAACGTGACGATAATGTTAAATC
>JAABUV010004106.1_pt1 | contig 17725 bp, 25 predicted proteins | sample 5559971 | NCBI WGS metagenome assembly JAABUV01 (sample SAMN10711881, study PRJNA513362) | rock metagenome | isolation source: Antarctica rocks | place: Antarctica: Victoria Land, Knobhead nord | collected 2015-12-19
ACAATGCAATCCGCTGCAGTCTGCGCTCACCACCCACCGCCGCAAATGCGCCGTAGCAACCCATCAACAGCACACTCCCATGCGTGCAGAGCCCCGACCGCACCTGCTGGCTACCCAGCAATTGCGCGCCCCAAAAAATGCTGAAGTTGAATGCAGACTCCCGCTGCCCTGTCCAAGCTTTTCGCGGCAGCCTATGCTTGTGTGGTAAACAGGCCAGCAAATATGCAAGCTACATAGCACGCTCGACCAAAACACCGCATGCACAGAAACAGGTCGTCAGATTCATGCCTGCAACCACCGAGCGGCCCACTCCTGCATTCTTTAAATTTCAATGCATGCAACGCGCACACCTCAACAAAACTCCGCGTGCTGACATACCTCTGCTCTCGAGCGGGCACGCATCTGTACGGCAAGAGCGCCGCGGGGCGCCTTCTAGATCTGCCTGTCCATGCGCCTGTTGAATGCTGCACAGCGCGCTGCGCATTCCTGCCTCCCAACGCTTGCCGCACAATATTGATTTATAATGTCGTTTACTTCCCTGCATGCATGAGCATGCAAGGCACTATAAAAGGGGCTTGGAAAAGCCTGCCCCACTCGACGTCTGGGTTGAGGACCGCGCCTTGCAAACACTGTCCACGCTGCAGACGCTGCAGACGCTGCAGAGCCGCTGCAGGCTCCTGGCAGAATCCGCCGGCGGCGCCGTCGTGCCTGCGGTTTGCGCGCTGCACAAGACACGCACCAGAATCCTGTGGCAGTCGCGCCCCAAAAACTGTACGCGCAAACTGTGCCCCACAAATCTGACTGGCGCCAGTCCCTGCACAGCGCTCGCGACACAAGACACGCACGAAAAGTCCTTTGGCAGTTGCGCACCCCAGAAACCTGTGGACAAAATGCCACCGAAAGGATCTAGACTGCAAATAATTGCGCAAGCGGTCGCATACCAAAAACATGCCACCAAACAAACGTACTCTGCAAGCTCGCGCTTCTGCCAGGCGATGCTCCAGTGCGGACCGAGAAATGGTCGACTGCTGCCATGCCTGCCTGCCCGCACTGTGGCGCCCCAGCAGCCGCAGCAATGCTCGCAGAGGCGTCTTGCTCCACAGCCAAAGGGCATAAAAGTGAGCTTAAGCTTGGCGACACGTTGCGCACTGACAGGGCAAAGTCCTTTGGCACAAATCAAGCACATCTCTGCACGATATGCACATTATGCATAAATTGCCAACGTCAGTAACGGCAGTGCACCTGCAAGAGTGCTCACTGCCTGCAGCTGCGCCGCCTGCTGCCACCAGCTCCTGCCTCGTAGACGTCACCTCTTGCCTAACTTGCACCGCTGCTTGCCGAACGAGGTGGCAGCCAAGAAAGGTTGCTGCGGGTGGTGACGGGCACACTTGCCAGACGCGCTCGCGACGTCTGCCTGTGCCTGCGGGTCCCTTGTGACTACCACAAAAGACATACGATATACGAGCGTATGCGTCATAAGCTGCCAGCTAGCTCTGCAACCTGCAAAATCTGCCAAAACGCCAGTAAACTCGAAGTGCGGACAGCGCAGGCGCACCGGTGCAGTCCGGGACGTGAGGGACAGCTGGCAAAGCTGCCTCCGCAACGCTGCCTCCGCCCACGGTGCCAGAACAAATGACACCAGGCCTAGGCACACCACAGCGCGCCGACGTATCGCACCCTCGAGGCCAGGTAAGCGAGCCGCCATTTGCTGCAGCTCGCGCCTCAGACGTTCAGAAGTCCTGCAGCGCTGGCCGCCACCGCCAGAGGCCGCAGGCACGCGCGCGCGCCCGGCGAGCTGGCGTTGCAACGGTGACCTGATCGACCAAGCTCTGCACACCCCCCTCCTTGGCACTCCCCAACAAGCGAGGTTGACAAAAAAACGGGTGAGCTGCAAGCCTGCAGAGCGAGGCAATCAGCCAGTCAGGCGCGCCAGCTGGGCTACTACAGCGCGCTCGTGAAGTTGTATCAGCCTTGGCTGGCCCAGGATTGCTCGCGAGCACCACACCGAGAGGGCTGTAGGCGGCCAGCTGCTGACATTGGAGGTCCTGCCGCATCTGCGTCGGCCTGCGCACTGTGCCAGTGGCCCCTACGCACGCGCTAGCCTCCGCACTTGTGCCTGCTGTGCCCGCCTGCAGGCCAGGCGAAGCTGCCAGATGCACACTTTGGACGAGTGAACCAGGAACGCCCGCCAGGAAGGCGGCCACCCTGCGCTGCGCAGCTGGCAGCAGCTCTGCCGCGCTCCTGCTGGTGCACTCGAGGCAAACCCAACAAAGCGCGTGGCCGGGCGTGCACGCGCCTCTGAACGCAGTGCCAGTCAACTGCAACTGCCTACCTGGCAGTCTGCTTGCACAACCTTCAGCAGACGCCCGCACTTGTTGGCGATTGAAGGTGTCTCGGGTACAGCAGGAGGACTCCTCTCGAATGTGTCGGAGCCGAATGCCTGCGTCCCCTCACAATCGACCACGAAAGACTGGCGCGTGAGGAACACTGCCCGCGCGGCCTCCTCGCCTGCAGGCCCGAACGACGGAGGAGCCGGTGATCCGCTGCACTCAAAAGGGCTGTCCCTGCAAACGGAGGTCTTCGTCAGGTTGAATTTGGCCTTAGATGCCTCTTGTCCCTAATTGTCCAGTCTGTGGGGCGGAGGTGTGTGGAGCCAGGCCTGCAGGGCCGAGGCAGGCAGCTGCAGGCCGGTCTCTGAGGTCTAGGGTGTAGGGGTTTCTCTGATGCATCCAATCGAGTCAAGCCGCTGAGTTAGAGTTTGACCAACGAAGTACTGGCTAACAACACATTGTGAAAGCCAGTGAATGTGCCTCTGTGCTTATGTCCGGCGCGGGTGCTTTGCAGAGCCGGTGGACGGCGCGCCGGTAGCATGTAGGAAATAGCTTGTTTGCCTCCCAATAATTATGCTCTCCTCTTTCACACTCCAATGACCCCAGAACAGCAGCGCGACCTGCAGCTCCTGAAGGAGACTGCGCTTGAGCTGCGAGGTGCGTGCCAGCCCTGGTCATGCTGTTGTAAGTCGTGCCTGCCGCGTAGCACACTCAGCCCGTGTCTATGTTGAGTCAAGAAGGTGGTCCATACTCCAGTGAGAGCATCGGATGTCATAGATTCAGCGCTGGGGGCAGAGCTGGATGTTGGAACCGCTGTCCCGCGCCTCAGCGCGCGCGGCATGACGCCTCTGCAGTTTCACCAGCGCTTCGTGTCGCGCAACAAACCGCTGGTGCTGACAGACGCTATCGCGGACTGGCCCGCGCTTCAGTGCTGGAGCAACGAGCACCTCCTTTCCAGAGTTGGTGACGTGCAGGCGCGCTTGGCTTTTGCAACCATTATGTAGCAAGTGTCCAGGGCCGCCCCTCACGTGCTGCTGTGCAGGTGACAGTGGCCGCAACGCCCGACGGCCGCGCAGACGCGGTGACCACTGCTCAAGGCCGGCAAGTGTTTGCGCTGCCTCACGAGCAGCGCATGTCGGTGGGTTGAGAGCTGCTCCCGTGCGCCCCCGCACCAGGCGACCTGGCTTCCTGTGGCGCTCAGGAGGTGGCCGCGCAGGTGCGAGAGCTGCTGCAGGGCATGCAGCACGGCGCGCACGTGCTGTACGCCCAGCGGCAGTCGAACAGCCTAGTCGAGGAGTTTGCTGGGCTCCTGCCTGATGTGGGCCCCATGCCCGCCGTTGCAGAGGCGTTTGGCTGCCAGGCAGAGGCGCTCAACCTGTGGGTGGGTGCGCACCCAGGGCCTAAGCTGTTCTGAAGCGCGTCCTGGTGTGCGGGCAGTCGCGCCGTGGTCGCGCGGGCATTCACAGCTGCAGCCCAACAGCTGGATTGTGTTCGCCGTGCTACTACTGCTAAGTGTTCGACCCAAAGCGCGCATGCGCTCTCAGCCCTGTGCCCCTCGCGCGGTGCCGTGGCTTGGGAGGTGGCTGGAGAGGCGGCATGAACGACGCACTCGCGCGCAGGCGACGCGCGCAGCACGACCAGCTGGCACAAGGACCACTACGAGAACCTGTACGCGCAGGTGCGCGGCGTCAAGGTCTTCCTGCTGCTGCCGCCCGCCGAGGCCTTCCGCCTGCACGCACGCCGCTTCCCCGTGCACCGCTGGGCGCCGGACGGGCGCGACGGCCTGGCGCTGCAGCCCCAGGTGCCCGCCGAGGCGGTCCCCTGGTCACCCGTCGACCCGCGGCCTCCCGCGGGTCGGCGCACGGAGGCCGCGCGCAGCTTCCCGCGCTACTTTGACGCCGGAATGCCGCCGCCGCTGGAGGTCTGGCTGCGCCCCGGGGAGGTGCTGTACCTGCCGTCACTGTGGCAGCACCATGTGCGGCAGGAAGCCAGCGCTCCTGGCGAGGCCGTCATCGCCGTCAATGCCTGGTATGATATGGCGTTTGACTGCAAGTACGCATATGCGCAACACATTGACAAGCTGGCCGCTCGCCTGGCGCCCTGCCCTGGCAGTGTATGACACATGCTTGGGCAGGCGCCATGTACAGCAGATCTGCGTACCACACAACCTGGCAACATATCTGCATCTTTCCACGACTAGTTGCGGCATCCAAGCACGACTGTGAAGCACGACTTGTTGTGGCATCCAGGCACGACTGTCAGCTATGTGCTTTTGCAGAAGACTTGGTTGTGAGCTAGTATGATGCGTCAGGACTGCCATACTGAGTCTGTGAACAGTGAGTACGCTTGCAGTGATGTAACCAGCAAGCACGCGTACAACAATGCCACTTCACCCTCTGCCAGGCAGCTCTAGCAATTGTGCCTGGAAAGAATCCCTTTAGCACCACATGTACCGCACCACACATACTGTCCCTAAGGAAAGCCTGGCATCCACTGCCTGTTCATGCGCCCTCAAGCTGCTACAAGAATGTATATAACCTGAGCTTGCAATATTGTTCAAACTGTGTTAAATTTGTCGCAAACCTGCTGACACAGACATGGCCACGGCAGCTGCCCAACTTCCAGGACGAGCACCACTAATGAATGTTGCTGAATAAGATGCTCCCTGCCCCTGAAAACCTGACCAGATTGCACCAGCAAGAAGCGATACTGACACAGCACAAGCACCAGCAAGCAGCGCAGCTGTAACACGAGCGCTTGCGCAGCACTGATGCAAAGCTAGTGCATACCAACGGCACCTGTTGTGGGGTTGCGAGAACTCGCTTGCACTGCCAGAGCGCACTGCCCACCACCCATCTGCCCAAACACGCCGCTCGCCCAGCCGCCGGCCGTGCGCAGCGCCCGTAGGGTGCTCAGCCCACTGCCCGCAGCTCGTCAGCGCAGGCCCATGCAGTGGCGCTGCTCACATTGCGTCGGCGGGCGTGCGCTGGGCCTTGTCCACCGCCTGGATGTCGGGCAGCAAGCCCGCGCCGGCGCGGTCGCCCATCATCTTCTCCTGGTCGTACCCCAGCAGGACCTCCCATGCGTCGTTGGGGTACCTGCGCGACGCGCGCGCCTCAGTGCGCGCGAGGCAGGCGTCGTCCAAACCGGCGCTTCCAGGCACCTCACCTTGCCCACTAGAGCGCCCGCCATTCAGTTGCACAAACAGCAAGAGCACAAAAATCACATCACTCTGCATGTGCCCGTGCCACGCGCAGATGATGCAAGCCCCAAACGCGGCGCATGCAGCCAGTCAGCTCCGAGCATCAACCAATGAAATTCTCCGTACTCGCTGCTCAGAGCACGGGCTAGCAGGCGGGGAGGGCCTGCGCACATGTCGACCAGCTTAACCGCCACGTCCTCCACCATCTGGCGGCCGTGGCGCTCGTCCTCCTTAATGTGCAGCTCCCAGTAGCCGCTCGCGTCGTCGCTCAGGCCCAGGCGCTGCGCAGCCGCCAGGTACGTGCGGTAGACGCTGGGGCCGTTGACCTGGCGCGCGGCGCGCCAGGTGCGGGTGAGGCACGCCGGGCGCCATGCGGCAGACCTTGAAAGCACAGTACCACGGCACCGCAACTGCCACCACGACAGCAAGGCCGCTTGACACCATCACTCTGCATGGCCGCACACAAGCAGCAACTGGCCTGACACATGCTGGAACGCTGCTGAGCTAGCTTACAAGACAAAGCTGCACACATCCCTTTCTTAAAAGTCACAGCATAGAGCGCATGCAAGCTTGACCAGCAACGCCACACAGAGCTGAGGGACGAGTTGGGCACAGCGCGGGGCCCGCGCGCGGCACCTCAAAGTAGGTGAGGCCGCCGTGGTAGCGCAGGTAGTGCCGGCGGCGCTCGGTGAGCAGGAAGTTGTGGTTGGCGCTCGCCAGCGCCTGCCAGGGCGACAGGTCAAAGTACTTCTCCGGCTCCACGGCCAGGCCCAGCTCGGTCATCATCTTGGCGAAGAACGTGGAGTGCTTCTTGGCGTAGCGCCCCGTGCCGTACTCCTCCATGAGCACGCGGAACACGGCGCACGCGACCTCGTTGGCCGCGCCGCCGCACACGCGCGACTGCCGCGACGCCTCCACCAGGCCGTCCAGGCTGCCTGCGGACAGAGGGGCCCGGCATGGCATGCGCGCGCTGCGGCTGCTGCTGCTGGCCCCATTTTGCGCCTCTGCTGAGCGCTTTGGTTGCGAGCAGACACAAACCATGAAACAGCCCTCCAGCACGACCGACCATTCCCGTCCAGAACACAGTCGCAGCAAAGCAGGCATGGTACAGTGGCAGCGCGAGCGCACCGACAGCCAGCAGGTGGCGGTAGCCCTCGCGCGTCATGTCCTGGCGCATGTACTGCGCCGCCGCTGCCAGCGGCGGGTCAACGTCGATCGCCGCCTGGCTGCGGATGCGCTCCTTGATCTGTGCGCCCGCCCCCGCCATTGCTTACCAGTCGCCCCACGCGGCACCAACGTGCAAAGGACACAGGAGATGGAGCACAAAACAATGCACGGAGCACCAAAAATGCCTCGCTCTCTACTTCGACACACTTCTGTAAGCCGCACAAGAGCGCACCCTGTGCAGCGCTGCCCAGCCAAACCCCTGGCGACAGCCTACACCGCACCACACGACATGGACCAGCCGCTCACCTGCTCGTTGCTGAGCGCCTTGAGCGCCTCCACATCGATCTGCGCCAGCTCCCACGCCTGCCACGGGCCCTCGATGCTGTCGCGCAGCTGCGCGAGGTACAGGCTGCGCTCGTTGCTGTAGTTCTTCAGGTCATCGTACCTGCCGCACGCGCGCCTCAGTCACGACTGTGCACCCACTCGCCAGTGTGCGGGACACAGAATCGACACACGCACAGCGTCACGCCTGCCTAACCAACACTCCCCCATCAACTTACAGTTCACTCGCATCACACGTGCATACTGCAGCCCGACTCTGCCTTCATGGTCACCTGCTGTCCTTGTGTGATCAGAAACAACCACGTCAAGCTTCAGGGTTCTGCTCAACAAGCTCGCTCAACATCTTCCAAGCAAGAATAAGGCGCCCGCCAACACAATGGTGCAAATCTTCCGCAGCTCTCGGCGCAGAGCACTCTGCGCACCAGAACAACACCAGGCGGTTGATCCTGTACAGGATGCGCTGCAGGAACAGGTGCGCGGGCTTGGCCTCGCTGGCCACGCCTGCGCCAGAGCCTCTTTAACTACACGAGTACAAAATATGCTTGTACTTGCTCTTGGCATGCAGCACGGATAGAGGAGGCCGCCTGCTGCATCCTCTACAAGCCACACAAAGAGCGCTGTCTGCAGGCGCACAAACTGCTGCTGCTGCTTTGCTTGCTGCTGCTGCTTTGCTTGCTTCCAGAAGGCGCGCACTGTTCTCGGAATACGCCTGGGCGATGGCCGCCTGAACCGCCGCCTCCAGCTGTGCCGCGACCTCCTTGAGCGCCGCGTTTCCCCTGCACGCAAGCAGAGAAGCTCACCAAGATATCCACAAGCCTGCCGCACTTCAACGACTTGTCTGCCAGAGCCAGTGCAGCAGCATCCTCGCGTGCCGGGTGCACGCGCAGTTGACCCGCACCTGAGCTGCAAGTCAAGGTCCTCGGTTGACAGCAGCTGCGTAAAGCGCGCCTCTGCTTCACTGTAGTCGGTGGCAGCGTCTGCACAATACACGGCACCGGCCTGTTAATTCAGAGCCAAGTGCTCAGCGATATGTGAAGAACAGGTTGAATGCTTCGCAGCCTTCATGTACAAACAAAACAACAGTGGCTTGGCACGTCCGCTTGCGCTGAAAAGCCTCTGCTGCGCATAAAACTTCTGTGGTGTGAACAGCAGCAGTGGACGCACTGGCAGCGCCAGACGGCAGCTGGAAGCGCTCGAGGGGCAACACGGAGGTGATCGGTCGCGGCGTGAACGCAGTGAGCACAGTCGGCGGCGCGTCCGCCACGGCTGCGGCCTTCACCGCGCCCGCCGCGGCTGTTTGCACGGACGCGCGCCGCCCGCTGGGCGCGGGCACGCCAGGCGCCGCTGCGGCACGCACGCATACTCCCACCGCCGCGCGTCCTCTGCTGGGTGCGGTGGAAAATGTGCCGACCTGTCGACCCAGTCAGCGCACTTCAGGCGCACTTGCAATCTTGATAGCACCTACTGGGTGCTAGCTTCTGTCAGGCGCACCTGGCCAGCGCTATGCAGTCCGCTCATCATATTTGAAGGTGCTTTTATTGACTGAGATTGTCCAATCTCTGCACTTACAGCACTGTGAACCCCCGCACTCAGAAAGCCCAGGTGGTCTGGGAGGACTATATGTAGCTGTCCGCGGCTTCGCCCAGGTGCTCCACTGCCAGCCTGCCAGCCTCCTGTCTCTCCTTTGGCGGCAGTACAAAATGTGCCGCTCTGTAGCGCTGGCCACAGTAGCTAAAGGCGGAGTCACGCAGAAAACGGGGTAGCACAAAACCCAGGCAGAGCTGTCAATGCTTGCACGTTTTTCTGTTGTATTCCCGCCCGCGTCCCATCCGCACCCCCTCTTCGCCCGGTACGACGGAGGGCTGCCCAAGCAGCCTGGGATGATGGCGAGCGCCCCGCAGCGCAGCAGCGGGAAAGCTGCAGCATCCCACCCGCTCGCCGCGCCCCCGCGGGCTCTGCGGCGCAGTGGGTCCGGGCAGGCGTCCTCGTTCTCGCCTGCTCGGAGCGTCAGCGGGTCGCTCGGAGCGGCGGTGGCGACGGAGGAGTTGGTGCAAGTTGAGAAGGTCGCGGCCACCGTCGTGAGGTGCCCCACCCAGCAGCGTGTGTTGCGAGCTACCTTGTTGGACCATGGTAACAGGTTGTGGCCTTGCAGCTTGTTGTGGGGCGTTGCGAGGCAGTCTGCAATGCCTTTTTAAGCAAATTCCCAGCCAGTGCACTTGGCAGCTGCGCTGCTTGCGTGCTGCGCCGCGCTTCTGCTTTCCTGTGATCATGCAGTGAGGCGGCTAGAGCTGCGGCTGCGCACAGGGCTGGCTTCGGACGCAGCGCAGCGCGCCTGAGCATGTGCACGCACCCCCTGCGGCAGGCATACGCCCCTACAGATCTTCGTGTGCGACGAAGAGTCCTATTTCTATAGCCAAGTATTGGAGAAGCTGCTGCTGCGCAACTGTCGCAAGCAGAAGTCCACCGTAATCGAGTTTGGCGCCGGCGACGGCACGCCGGTCATAAACGCGCTGCTGCGTGGCGCGTCTGCCGGCTGCGACATTGGCGAGAGCGTAGTGCATGGGTTCGAGCTCAATGCCAAGGCGGCGGCGGTGGCGACGCGCAACGCGACGGACATGGGGGTGCACCACCAGTACAAGGCGCGTAGCAGCTTTTGGGTGAGGGGAGTGCAAGCTGTGTTCATCTTTGATATATTTGTTGTGCCGTGCTAGGGGCGGGTGTTTGAACAGTGCGTGTCGACGATGTACATGGGGATATGGTGGGAGTTGCAGAGCATGCTTATCGTGTCTTGACGCCACGTCGGTATTTACTGTGAGGTTATATTTCTGGCAGATAACCGCGGCGTGTTGAAAGTCTGGTCGCGCGCAGGTGCACAACAGCTGCTTTTTCAAGGGCGCGGCTGCCACCGATGCCACGTGGCTGATCTCTAACCCGCCGTACATCCCGGCCGAGGATGACAGCATCCTGATGCCCGCGCTGCACGGCGGCCGGGACGGGGCCAACCTGACGCGGGTGAGCTACAAGCGCTTGATATAGAGAGATATAAACGCAAGTCAATTTTTTATGAACCAGATGTTTGGGTAGTTTGTTTCCTTACGCTGTGTGCTGAGCATGGCAAGGTTCACATCATGTACGGCGAAAGCAGTGCAAGAAAGTGAGCGTGGGAATGTTGCACTGTGGACGTTCGTTTTCCACTGTCCGTTTTCCACTTTGGGCGCTGCAGGCTTCTGCAGCTTTCTTGAAGGAGTGTGTGCCGGCACAGGACTTGATGAACCTGGGCTTTGAGAACATGGTGCTGCTGCTGTCCGCCTACAGCAACCCGATCGAGACCATCGAGCACGCGCGGCGCCTGGGGTACCGCGTGACTGACTTCATGGTCACGCCGCTGCCCTTTGGCTACTACAGCTCCGAGCCCAAGGTGCCCGCCCCGTGCACGACTGTGCACCTGTTGCCCGGGCGGGGTACGTAGCATCCTGTGCTGCACATTGCCTTTTAAAGGGAGTATGTAGACAGGGCGATGGCAAGCCTACAGTAAAAACACGTCGGCGCAGCATCTTCTTGATGGTTAAGCATGGGTCAAAACATTTGGAGTTGGACACGAGCAAAAGGTCTGTGGTGACGATTCTTGTGGTGACGTACTGGCTGGGACTGATTCGCCATGTATCCGCGCGCCCCAGGTGCGCAAGTGGATCGAGCAGATGAAGGCCGAGGGCAAGGCGTTCTATTCGCGCAACACCTACCTGCTGGCCGGCGTGCTGCTGCAGCTGCCCGCGCGCATGGATGAGGACGGTGACGTGGCGCCGCTCACGCCGCCGCACGGCGAGGGCAACAACATCGTGCCCGCGCGCCGCCGCATTCGCCGGCCCCTGCGGCCCACCGAGGGCTACAAGGGTCGCAAGCCCGCCGCGCCGTGCTCCGCCACCGCCGAAGACCTGACGGATGAGCTGATCGCGGTCATGACGGCGCTGAAGTGACGCGGCACGAGCGGCTGAGTGGGCCTGGCGGCGGTGCGGGGCGCAGCTGTGCGAATTGTTGTACAGGCCCAGGCAGGCTGTTCTCGTGCTGTGTGTAGGGATGGTTACTTGAGCGATGGTTGCCGCTGCAGCCAGGTCACATGCATCGGAGGCCTAGGACATGACGGCAACACCACTGCTGGTATGGTTTTGTCAGAGGTGCGTGCGTGTACAGCAGGAACATAAGGTAGGACTGCTGTGATTGGCTAGGAGGGGGTGACACGGCGCGGACATGGTGCGAGCTGCGTGGGCCTGGTGCGGCGGCGTTGTGTTGTGCCGGCGAGCCGCAGGAACAGACGAGCGGGCGCTTGGAAATCGTATTATGGAAACTGGGCTCAGAACTGTGTGTGATTTTATACCGTGCTTTTGTTTAGCCTTTCACCGGCCTCGCTTAGCTGCTTGTTACGGGTGCGCCTGCGACGGCTGCTGGGCACTACATAGGCGGCACGCACCGTGCGGTGGTAATTGCGCTGCCTGGTGAACACCATCTCTGCACTGTGAGATGGTTTTCTGGGGGGTTCACTCTGCGCTTTGGGTTGCCATGTGAAGTAGGGTGGGTGTGCCGCCGCGGGTCTTGGTCCTGCACACTGTTTGCAGCACCAGGGTGTGGTGTGCTTGGTCATGCAGAGGCTGGTGGACAGCTGTGGTGTGGTTGGGACTGCAGGGTGTGACTTTGCCCCGCTTTTTAGATGGGGCGGTGCTGGTGTCACCGACGCTGAGCGCGGTTGCCCGCCATTGCGGGCGATAAATTTTGTAGCACCATTTTTTGGACCGGCAATGCGTATGTGCCCTCGCTTTGACACAGTATTAGGACAAGCTGTTTGAAGTCTCTGGTGCTGGTAAGCCGGCATTGCACGTCTCACATGGAGTGAGCTGAGAATGTGCGTGACCAGGAATGTGGCAACATCACTGGTGTAATAACGAATGGAAGCATGCCAATATATGGGCATCACCGCTACAACAAACTCGCACGTGTGCAGTGATGCGCTGCATATCATCATGGAAGTGCTGTTTTGGCCTACAATGTCGGTGTTTTGTGATCATATTGCACAGTGCGGGTCACAGTTCTTGCAAAACACAAGTTGTTGGAGATACTGATCTCTCAAAGCAGTGTGTCTGTGGCATGCATATGATTGGTGTGCATTGGTGGCTCATGCAGCCTGACATCAGCCAAAGTGTGCCAGAAAAGCACAATTCATGACAGCGTGCCCACTGCATGGAATACTGTAAAACCTGCAACAGTCCGAACCCGACCATGTAAGCCCTGTTGATAACGAGCAGACCTATGCTGCCATGTTAGGAGGTGACCCAGCGGCCCGCCCACGGCCTTGCATATGCGGCTGCTGCAGCAGCTGGCCCGGCCAGGCGCGCCCATGTCAACGCTGCAGCTTTCGGTGGAGGCCGGCCACACAAGAGCTGCTAAACGTCATCCGCCAGGGTCACATCTCACCCCGAGATACTCTGACACCACGCCACCAAAGGCCTTTCTCTGCCACAGGCTCCTGCACCTTGAGTGCCGGCGCCACCCGCATGGAGCCCTCGGGAGAGCTGCCCCGGCCCCGGCTCACACTTGCGGGCGCGTCTGCACCACGAAGATGGCGCCGTCGGCGGCGACGCAGCCCTCCACGTCCTGCGCACTGCCGAGCGCGTCCTCGATCGCGGCGCCTGTCTTGGCCACGCGCGACAGCAGGTCCTTCCGGAACCCCTCGTCCGTGAGCAGCCTGCGCGGCCGCAGGCTCCTCGGCACGCCAACTTTAACTCGGCTCAACCACCGGCGACTCTGACTCGAGAGACGGCCTGCAGGCGCTGCCAGGCTGGACCAGCGCAGCGCTCGGAGCCGAAGACCAACAGCCGCGCGCTCACGAGCGTGAGGCAAGCGAGCCCGGGCCGCAGGCTTCAGACGGCAGCTGCGCCCTGGGTGTGAGCACCGCTGAGTGGGGGGGCTCCAGCGCATGCAAGCAACCAGGCCGCCCTAGAGCCGCTCGCTGCGCCTGGTACGAACTTTGTCTCTCGCATTCCTTGCGCTGTCAGTGGGAACGAACAAAACGGGCTGCCTTCTGCGGCAGGCCGGCCAGCGAGCTGTGCCAGCTACGCTGTGACAGCAGGCGCAGCATGCACGGGCGCAGCGGCCAGCGTGCATGGGCGCAGCAACAGGGAGCCGCGCCGGTCGGCCGCGTAGTCGACCTTGCGCAGTTCCGTCGCGTCCATGGTGATGGAGTCGTACAGGCCGGCGCCCGCATACCCCTCCAGGTCCTCGCCTGCCGCCCCCGGCCGCGGCCGCATCGCTCCCGGGCGTGCCAGGGGACCGCGCTGGCCAGCGCTGGCCTGGGAGCATCCATGGCGCGGCGCAGCAGCGCTCGCCCTGCTTGGAACTGCCCAGGGGTGGAGTCATCACCTGCAATAGGACACATCTCCAAGGCGTCCCGCATCCCCCAGCCTCACACGCAGGCAGCGGCGCGCGGGCGCGGGCGCGCGCGCCGTTCGAGTCTGAGCGGAAGATGAGCGACTCGGGCACAAACATGCCGTCGCTCTTGCTGGGGTACATCACCACCTGCGCGCGCGCCCGGCCCACTTGTGGACACAGCGCCTCCGCCCTCTTGCACCCTGGCTCGGCCTGCTTGCAGCAGTGCAAGCAATGCTGCGCAGAAGCATCACCAAAGCAGGCTTCATTAGTGCGTTTTATAGCTTTGCGCACCCGCGGCTCGTCCAGCGCGTCCTTCTTGGCGACCGCGCTCATGGCAGAGCCCGGGACCAGCCCGGACACGATGGCCTCGCCCAGGCCCACCACCAGCTCCGTGTACACCTGCGCGGCCGGCCGCGCTGGGCGCCTCCCGGGAGTGCGCCTCCAGGCGTACCGCACCCACGGCAGCGGCCGTTCACAGTCCGGGGTCTGGTCCCGGTTCTCATCTGCCTCGGCGCTGGCGATTGATACGCGCGCCGTGCGCGCTCCGGCGACCTCCATGATGCATCATTGTGTTGTGAGGCAAGTCAGCAGGGGCGTGACGCGCTACAGCGCAGCGCCTGGCGGAGGCGCGCCCGGCGGAGGCCCACCCTGTGGCAGACGCTGGGCCCATGCGAGGGCGCAGGGACAAGAGGCACCTGCCGCTGAGGAAGGCGGCGCACCCGTCGCAGCCGACGCGAGCGGCCCTGGCAGGTACCATGCCCGTCACAGGCAACCCACAGTAGTTGGACACAGCCCGAGCGGCTTCAGGGCAGGCGGTGCAGCGGCGGCGGGATAGGATGAGGCTTGATGTAGGGTAGGGTTAGCGCGCGCCTCATCCGGGGCGCTGGTGGCCGGGTTGCGCGTGTGGATGACAAACGCGTACGCGGCCGGCACGACGCGCTGCACCAGCACCGCCATGCGCAGGTCCCGAAAGTCCAGGCCGGCCTTGCGCATGCTGAGCAGCGCGCGCGCGTTGTACTTGCTCGCCCACACGCCCTGCGCGCGCGCGGGCACGCAGCGCTCGGCGGCGGCGGCCGCCCCGGATCGGCGCGGGCGCGCCTGCCGCGCCGCGCGGGCACGCATGCCCCCGCACATGCGGGACGGAGCCGCCGCGCTCCGGAAACCCACGGGCATAGCCGCGGCAGGCGCGCCCGCACTGTGCACAAGATCACCGTACCCCCCATGCGCGCACGCCCACGGGGCCAGCACTGGCCGTGCCAGCCTTGCGCGCGCGCCTTGAGCGCGCCCAGAGCCCTCGCCCAGCGCTCCGGGGACTCCGGCACGGGGATGCCGGCCTTACCCATGGCCGCCATGAGCTCCTGCTGCAGCTCCGCGGGTACCTCCACCTGCGCGCGTATAGCCACACCCACGCCTCATCCTTGAGCACCGTCCGTCACACTCTGCAGGCACACCCCGCGGCGCATCCCACATGGAGCCCCTGCCCCGCAGCAGCACAGCCGGAGGGTCGCTGCTTGAGGCGCATGTGTGGGAGACCCCCTTGTGGCCTGAGGCCTGTTGTCGCAGCGCAGCGCAGCACTTGGGACACGCTTGCAAATGAAGCTAGCTACCTGCATCAAACCGCGCCAGTTGGGCGAGCCGCCGGCTTGCACATGCCCGCTATTTACGCTGATGGCTCGACGCCAGCGCACATGGCGCATAGCGGGCAACCGGCAAGCAACACGCACCGTCTGTGCACCACAGCCGGCACAACTGACGCACCTGCATGATCAGGTCTCGGCACGCGGCGAGCGCGTCCTCGGCGTGCGTGTCCGGGACGGCGCGCACGGCGGCCTCCAGCCGCGCGCGCAGGCCCGCGTTGGCGGCCGCCGCCAGCGCCTCTTCACATGCGCCAAACGGCACGGTGACCGACGGCGGCAGGTTGACCCAGCCCGGCAGCCTGCCACGCAGGCCTGCCGCGGCGCGCAGCATGTCAGGGCGCGGTAGGATAGGGTCTCTCTTACCACCCAGCCCGCGGCGCTTCCGGCGGCAAAACGCCGGCACCGCTTCCTTCAAACAGCCATGCAGCACCGCAGTCTCCTTTGCCGATGACTTGGCACCGACAGAGACGCTGGGGTCCCGGGCCTGCCTGCTAGGTCAGCGCACATGCCAGACCCCGCACTGGTCGAGTCTGATCACGAGCGGCCGCCTGGCAGCAGGGCCATGCTCTCAGAGCACTGCGCCTGCCCCCCTCTTCACATTGCATCATGTTGCACCGCGAGGCTGCCGCAGGCGGGCACGCCGGCCGTGGGGGCGGGTCCGTGCCCGCGCACCGGCCAGGTTCTTCGACTTGGCGCCCACGACGCCGTCCGCGAAGTCGTCCATGCCGACCGCCCAGCGCCCGCACCAGCGCGCAATTTTAATGGACAGCCGGCGGCGCGGCGCGCGCGCGCCGCCAACGCCGGCGCCGCCGCTCAGGCGCGCGCTGTCCACCTCCTCCCAGGTCACGCCGCCGGCCGCGGTTGTCTCCAGGTACAGCACCTGCGCCCGCACGCGCTTCGCATGGCCGCACAGCGTGCCGCGCCGCGCCGTTTGAGCGTGCGCATGCAGCAGGCCCGCCGACGCCGGCGCCCATGCGTCCGCGGCGTGCGAGGCGGCGCATCTCAGAAGCGCGTTCGCCAGCATGCACGCATCCGCTTGGCCAGCGCCACAGCACCAATGAGCAAAGGGCCGGCATGCTCGGGCGGCACTGTGTCGCGCGCGGCGCGGCACGACGCGGCGCGGCGCCTGCGTAACACCCAGCAGCAGCCCCACAGCACGGGAGGGCCCTCGCGCCGCGCGCCTTGCCGGCGGCCGCCTCGATCTCCTGCAGCGGGCCGCGCTCGTGGCAGGTCGCAAACAGCACGCGCATGTTGCGCGCGCGCACGCTGACGTGGCTGAGCACGTCCGGCGCGTCCGGCGTGAGCACGGCCACGCAGCCCGCCGGCACCTCCTCCTCGCCCGTCACGCGCCGCGCCAGCAGCACGGTCGGCTCCGAGTACACCTGCCGCGCGCGCGCAGGGGCTGCTGCTGTAGGCTAGGATATTGGTTTAGACTAGTTTAGTATTAGGCCAGCAGCACCGCCGGCTCCGAGTATGCCTGCCGCGCGCGCGGCGGGGCCGCCGATCGTCCTAGTGGGGAGGCGGCCGGGGACACAGCGTAGACACAGCCTGCTCGTTGCAGCTGCAGGCTCCAGGGAAGGAGTGCACGCGTCGTCCTGGGCCCCGTGCAGGGTTGGCGGTTATGGGTCGCACGCCTTCTACCATGTGAGCCGCGGGCGTCTCAGATTCAGGACCGCATCTCGTCTTGGACCTCATGCAGGCCGTAGGTGGCACGTTATAGGTCAGCCAACAGCCGCGCCGACAGCCACGGGCGTCTCAGAGTCGGGACCTCATATCATTTCAGACCTCGTGCAGGCCGGTGGTGGCAGGTTACAGGGCAGCTGACAGCCGCGCGCGGCTCAGGGTCGGGGCCGCGCCTCGTCCTGGACCTCGTGCAGGCCGTCCACGACGGCCACGCGGCCCAGCGCGTTGACAGGCGAGATGAGCTGCCAGGCGCCCAGCTCGGCCGCGGCGCGCAGCGCGGGCTCCACCGCCGACAGCACCAGGCTCAGTGCGAATGCCGGGCCGCCGCGCACCACCTCCTCCGCGAACAGATCTACGTACCTGCGGCCGCCGTGCCCCGCGCCCGCTCGCAACCCTACTTCCAGTCACCTGACTGACATGCAGCTCAGGTGCCATGCGCGCGCTCCGCACTGCGAAGAGCGCCCGCGCCGCCGCCTGCAGCACCAGGCTCAGGCGCGGGCGCCGGCCTGCCGCGCGCCGCCTTCCCTGCAAGGAGCTGACACATGCGCGGGGCGCGAGAGAGTGTGGCCTCACGGCATGCGTGGCCGCCGCTGCGGCAGGTGCGAAGCAGTGGGGTGCAGCAGCGGTGCAGGTCAGCCCGGGAGATTGCAAGCGAGCCACTGACAACGGTCGAGCCTGTCACTCGCACTGCCACAACACCAAGTCTAGCACGCAGGGCGAAGCCGGCATGCACAACAGGTATGCACAACATGCGTCAGCAGCTGCGGACAAGCCTTGCTCTAGGGCTGTCAGGGAGGTGCGGGCAGGTCACCAGTCGTCGACGCCGAACGCACGGCCGAGCGCCGTCGCGATGGGGCCGATGCGCTGTGACACGGCGTCGCTGGCAGCCGCGATCGCTCGCCTCACGCGGTCGATCACCGCCGACGCCTGCGCGTGCAGCCAGGAAG
>JAABUV010004107.1_pt1 | contig 17723 bp, 19 predicted proteins | sample 5559971 | NCBI WGS metagenome assembly JAABUV01 (sample SAMN10711881, study PRJNA513362) | rock metagenome | isolation source: Antarctica rocks | place: Antarctica: Victoria Land, Knobhead nord | collected 2015-12-19
ACCCTGGCCGAGGTAAATGTAAGGTAGAAGACGATTACAGTCGGTAGGAGAAAGAACAATAGAGTGAACAGAATTGTACCCAACAGCAGCTGGTCGAGGTCATAGTCGCATGAATCAATTCGGTTTCGTAGGACATTATGCTTCTTGCCCCGGAATAGGTGGAACAAGGAAACGATGATCGTTAGCTGCCAGTGGAATATGCGAGCTGAGGCGGTATAGAAACAGTAGATGTGTATTGTCAGCAGGGACAAGAGATCAGAGAACAACGATATAGGCATGCTAGCGCCAGCAAAGGCAGAGAAACCGATAAAGTAGATGATTCGAGGCAAGTAGGGTTGGAGATTGCCAACACAGCCTATAGATTTCAGTAATCCGGTAGCGATCATTGGAAAGAATGAGCTTACCTGCCCAGTAGTCGATGACCCACAGAAAGAGATCACCTAGGAAAACAGCCAACTCATTATTAAGCTTCAGGCCCGCTGGCCAATCCATGAGCCATGAGATCATATCTCGCAAGCCCTCCACAGTCCATCCTATAAGTATCTCATTGATCTGGTAGGCTACCCAGTCAGCGTTGTCGATGATGTATGAACCTAACGCAATGCCGATGATAACATCGTTTGCAACAAGCCAGAGACTGTTATAGAAGCGGATATAGTCCGGATGTCGTTCTGTGATACTTTCCCAGTCATCTTTCCTCTTACGCAGAGTAAGATACTGGATCGGCCAATAACAGAACTGTTGCAACCGAATATCCACCTGCTGAGCAGTTGCTGATATATCCTTCAACGCCATAGATTCAGGACGAGGTCGCCATTCAAGCACGCAAAGTATCGCTTCGGCCACAACCCGGTGACAAATCAGGCCTATTACAAAAGCTCGTTTCAAGAGCGGATAGACCCAAACTGTAATGAGATGCCATGCAGCAACGAAGACATGATCCCATAGCGATGATGCAGACTCCACTACTCGCTCGCCAACACTCAAACTTCTCTTCTGCCTCGTCCCAATGAGATGTACGTTACTTGATAGAAGGCACGCCAATTCAGATGAGCAGTTGATTTGGCTCAAAATAGTTGGCAGCATTTTCTCCTTTTGCGAGGGTGAGCGCTTGATTACACTATGGAGCTGGAGTTTTTTGATCAATCTCGCCTTCTGTGCTCTCTCGTCGGCTGTCTCCATTCCATCAGCGTCCGTGAAGTTAGGCGCGAGATCTTGACCCAAGGCATCATCCCCTAAGGCCAAAGATATTGAGCTGAGAGACATATATTGCATTCGCGTTGGTGACGGTCTCTCGAATAGAATTAACTGCACCGTGGTTCCGTGATCTTTCGGACAGGATATCTGTGGGAACGGAGTTGCTGGCTCCGTGTATGCTAATAACTTATAAGAATTGAGAGGATTTGCTTCTTTAGTCGGGTTGGCTATCCCCAGCACGTGCAAATAGGAGCTTCCACAGAGGTTGAACAACTGACTCATGGGATGAGGGTTGTTCCGAAAAAACGTACCGACGCGTAGCGCATTGTCAACACGGTGTGGCTGATCGAATAGATTCAGCTTCTTGGGAATTGAGGTTGTTCTCACAGAGGCTCACGGGGGCCTTACCTCCACGTCTTGTAGTATAGATACCACAAAGATGTCCAATTCAGAATTCTTCCATCCCACTATCGTCCCTTGCGCTTTGCTCCTTGGAGAATCTGAGGGCCAAAATATTCGTAACAGTCCATTTCCTGCGACCATAATATCATCTTCGGCAGGGTCAAAACGAGCCTCGCCGCCTCAATTGTTCGCGTGCAGATATACCAACGACAGGAGATCTAGGATGCTAAACAGTGCTTCAGCACCATATATGTAGATCCGGGAGATAAGTCATACCAGATTGGTTTCCCGTGATGCAATACGTTCAATCGGCAAGATGAAGAGAAAGAAGAACAGGGATAGGATTGCGAAGCCTTTGGCTGCCCGCGTCTATCATATCCACACGTCAGTACAACTACGCGTAGAAGCCAGATGAAATCTCTTCCAGGCGCAGAAAAGACATACCACAACGCTGTGTTCTGCGGCAAATATTGCAAGCTCGTATAATCTTGTTACTAGATCCCAACGAGCAGTAATATAGCCGGCAACGAAAATCCCAAGGGTGAGCACTGAGAACGGGTGCATTAATTAGCTCCTATCTTGAAGGCATTATTTGAGTTCCAGCGATGACGAACTGCAACAGAAGCTCAGTTCTACTTTGCTCAGTCGTTTGTAAATATTCACAAGATCCGGAGATAATAATTATCACAGGGGTAAAGTATCGGCCGAGCGAAGCCGGGCACGTGATAGCGGAACAACCCTAAACTGGGTATCTACCTAAGGTACATAAGGAATAGAGGGCATCGTATAATCTAGGCATGGTATTGCAACCAGGTTCTATGAAGCTAAGTGCAGACGAATCAGTAGTCTCCGTCTGCGTTTTCAAGACCTTGATGCCTCGACTACTAGAATTCTGTTTGTACAACCGTAACAACAGTAGCCCCTATCTGCCCTGGATCTAGTAACCTAATACACACACAAATGCTCGAACGGAGACGCCAGCCTCTTCCATGATAGCTAAGATGCAGAATGCAAGAGTCTTGACCAACCCCTATTGTATAACGCCACAGCTAGTGTCCTCTGTCCTGCTCTGAGTGTCCCATGGTTGACTTTACTCCTGGTCCCGCTCAGATGCATGCTCGCTGAAAGGCCTCACAAGCCCTTAACATCAACATTGAACTTCCATTCATCTGTACTGGGTCAGAAACCTATAAGTCATGCCAGCGGAGAATATCACTCACCATTCTTGAGATTTTCGGCCGTGTCGTCGAGTAGAATGATCCTCCTCTTGTTGCAGTATGTTGTTTTGTCCAAGATATCAACTCTAAGTTCTGTGAGTTCCGTGGTTGGCTTTTCAAACATCTCGCTCAAGCTCTCCACTGCCATCTCAAGGTCTTTTTGGTTGTCTTCGAAGATCTCCGTTAAGTTGTTTCTTGCAAGGTAATACGCAAATGCATAAGTACATTTTAGCGTTTGACGGCATTGCTGAAGGGCTTGCGAGGCAGTAGCTAGAAATTGGACCTGGATCCAGGACATCCCCGAAGCTGTTTGGAGGTTTATCATTTTCTTTTCAGTCTTGATGTACAAATCTTTGTCGAGTTTCGCCGATTGCTCGTGGTTCGCATAACGGTTGTAGTAATGTAGATAACGCTCGAGCGATATCCGTGACTTCGCTTGAGCATCACGACCATCCAATCCTGATTTCTCTTCAAAGCGGTTGCAGTTGTACCAGCTTGTGCCGTGTTCAGACCATAAACCCATACACATCCAGCAGAACTCATGTTTGCATTTCCGACAAGTCATATGATTACACCCACCATTCTTCTCGATTGTTGACGCACACTTCGGACACTCCTTCGTGTTCGCTGATATCCAATTCGCCGTTTCCGAGTCGTCCTCGCACTTCTTCAACCACTGCTTGACTAACGAGCATGGGGCAGGCTGATGATCGTTCAAAGCGCATCCGAAGCAGAACCGATGGCTGCATGAGCATGCCACTGTAGGAACTATCCGCCCAAGCTCTCGCTTTTTGACACCGCATTCTACGGCGTACTCACAATTTGGTGCCGGGCACCATTTTAGCTCGTCCTTATCATCGACATATGTTCGTGTCAAGAGCGTTTGGTATCTATGATCTGCGTTAAATTTGTACACTGGTGTTAGGCTGAGGATGGTTATACCTGGCTTTCAAGTCTGCCGCAACAAGCAGATTTAGGGATTTTGAATCAACTATCCTATTGCAGCCAGTGGTGGGGCATTGTATTCTCGCAGCCTCGCCCTCATCTTTAATCTTCTGAGCAAGATATTGCCTGTAACAGTCGACGCAATATTGGTGCCCACATCTCATAGCATACGTTTCCAGGCCAGGCTCGTCTTCGTAGCAAATGCTGCACGTAAATCCTTGGACCACCTTGGTTTTTGGTATCTGCCCATTGTCTGGGCCCAATCCTGCGCTGTCCAGTAGAGCTTCGGGCCTTTCCATGTACGTCTCAATCAACCTTTCCTTGTTCCATCGAAGATACCTTAGAAGGATAGCGGAAGCTTCCGACGGCTGACCTAGTATGGAGGAGATCTCTTCAATCTGCTTGTCCTGATGTGCTTGGATGTCGGCCGGCGCACAGACTTTATAGTCCACCTCGTATGACTTCTTAGTGGGCCTAATCAAGTCTTTGTCCTGCGAAAAGCCGGTATCTGGGTCCTCCTCTTCTGAATCTGTTGCCACAACGGGGATAAATAAGTCATATGTTTTCTTCGTGCCATATCTGCCGAAATCCAACAAACTCACCTATGCCAAGCTCATCACCACTGTCTTGTGTTCCTCCGAAGTCGTCTTCCTGACTTGACAAGCCACTCATAAACTCGTCATCGGAATCCATGGTAGTTAGTGGAGGGGTGTTCAGCGTTATTGCTGGTATGCCTTCTCCCTTGGCTGTAACGTTCTGACTCTGCCTCTTGCTCTTGGAAGCAACGTCAATATTCTCGGTAGCTTTCCTCTTCCTAGTCTGAGAAGACGTGGTGAATGATGAGACGATGCTCAGTGCTGATCTCGTATTGACGAGATCGAAACACGAGCTTCACGTTATAGTCACGAAGTATTAGAGCCTCAGTTGACAGGCTGCACAAAAAGGTATGAGCAGTGAGTACTGAGTTCGAGGATGAGGCTGAGTAATTGATCAAATTCGGGAATCATTATAGGGTCCTACCTTTAAGTCGAGGCGGCGGATGACTAACGGGGGCTGTGTTGATCCGGCTCCGAAGCACAGACCATGTTCGCCTTGTCACACGTCCTTGCAGCCCTTGACCTCCTTACCTTACTTAACCTACGAGTACCTCAGCCTCACAACCTGATGTCGACTCGTCGAGTTATACCGGATTGACTTGAGATTTCCATGACTAAGCATTCTGAAATTCACCTTCCGGTCGGCGTGAAGTGATAATAGCTATATCAGGCAGTATATCACGAAAGCAAATAACAATTATGTCATGTTACCAATGAAAACATCTCGAGCTACAACGACAGTAGGATGAGTTCCTCAGTGATCAAGTAGGTCTGAAACGAATAGCAGCTCGTCCGATGAGTAAAGACAGTGAGCTAGAGTGTTTTGTATAGCTCTCTAGCCTTTCACCGTTGACTATTGGGCTCTTGAGAGCAAAAATGATCCGTAGCACCCAACAGCCTCTCAATTTGTTCACCCTTCCATCCTGCTCGTGACATTGCCAAACATCCTAATTTCAACAAAGTAAGCGGATTGGCAAGTTCCTGTCTAGCCCCAACGCCTGTCTTGGCGGCCTTGCCTCATTTGACAACCACCCTAACGCCTTTCGAGTCCGAAACGGCTGCTGCAACGAAAAAGTCGTGCGCCATGTCTATATCTTGCAGAGTAGTTTCGAAAAGCTGAGTGTCGAAGCGTCGCTGCACCATAGCAGTGACGAGGTAGAGTTCCGCGTATGCGAGACTGTGGCGTAACTGTTAGCCTCGATGCAAGCGCTGAGATCCCGGCTATGGTAGTTAATCTGGATTCGGGAACGAACACTCCTATGTCAAATCCATGGCGCTGTGGACTGGAAGTGAAAAACAGCAAACGGCTAATGGGACTTACTCAATACCCAGACATGCCCTCGGCCCTTTGCCAAACGGCACAAGATATTTCTTCAGACTCTTCGCATTAGGCGAAAGCCAACGCTCAGGGATATATTCATCAGGCTGCGGAAAAATTGTAGGATTCATCCTATGTATGAGATATATGCTCATACTGACGGGTGTGCCGGCAGGAATATCCCACTCGTGGAATGTCAACCCTTGTTTCGGGGCCATGCGGGCGAGACGGTGCGGTATACCGGCCGTAATTCTAAGGTTTTCTTCAATGCATGCAGTCAGATATGGCAGCTTCTTCAATTCCTGCCAAGTGGGTATGCGGTTCGGATCTGGCATTGCTTGAGACAGCTCCTCCCGGAGTCGCGCGAGCTTTGCGGGATTGTTGAGGAGATGAAAATGGAGCGTGGTCAGTGAATTCCCGATGGTTTCGGAGCCGGCGACTGTGACGAGTGTGCCCTCTTGGGCTATGCGGTCGATTCCGAGTTCGTGGCGTGGGAGGTTGGATTTGAACAGGAGTTCATAGAAAATTGTAGGGTGGTTCTTTTCATCATAGAGATTGTTGGGACCGGCGGTCTTGATAGCTGTTACTTGATCCTGATTTTGCTGCGGATCATGCGGGTTAGCTTACGCTTAACAAAACTTCGTTTCTCTCGGAGAAGCAAGGCTCGACCAGCACCTGAGGCCTTGTGTGAGAACGTGTTGGGGTATTTTCATTCCAGAAAGAACAAAATGGGAGAAAATGAAGTAGAAGTCGGGAATTGCTACAACTGCAATGGAAAGGTCAGGGTATTGCCACTCATGGAGCCTTCTGCAACCTAGAGCCGGGATTCGCTCGCACAAAGAAAGTAGGGTCTCAGGAAAATATAGAAAGGAGTGGTGGAGGGCAGAACTTGCTTCTCTCAGATGTACGAAATATCTCACCTTGTGTATCCCAAGCATAGCCGCCGCATCAGGCATTAACCACTTCACCAGCTTAAAAGGCAAGCTTTTCATTACTGGCAAGAGCCATCCAAACTGGCATGTCAGGTAAGCGGCCTCGGTAGCATGGTTAATCATGTCAATCCACGGTCTTCCCAGATCGTCCCTATCGAGATAATCAAATGATCGCGCCATAGCGTAGTCTGAAATAATATCGATGGCCATCGCTCTGTACGCTGAATACATGTTGATTGGGGTCTTAGACGCTTGGTGTTGCCGCATGAGATGGGAGAGCTTTTCGACTTTAGTAGTGATAACGTCTTCAAGCTGAACGACTTTTGCTACGGAGAAGAAGGGGGAGAGGGCACTGCGGCGGAGACGGTGGAGGTCGTGGGGCACGGTGCCTTGCATGGAGCCAGAGACGCCAAACTGTCTTGCTATCCACCAGTACTTGTCAAGCTTGAGAGCGTGGCCGTACAGGTGCTCATAGTAGTCTGGGTCGTTGATGTGAAGCTCGTGAGGACTGATGCGGACAACAGGGCCTGAGATGCGCGTTCAGTCCAAGGGGACTTGGTTGCCAGCGGGGGGGGATTACGTACCATGTTTGGCATGCATGTCTGCGATTTCCCATGTGTATTTTCCCCGTTTAATGTAATCATAGTAGAATTGGTACCATAAGGTCAACGCAGCCAATTTCCGTCCTGGAAACTTGGCCAATGGACTCAAATAGAGCCTGTAGATTGCTCCGAGGGCAGTGTACAGAAGGACAAGTGCAGTGATAGTGGTCAGGACATGGGTCCCAACCCAATTCCGGGTGTCTTCGAAAAGATCCATATCAAAGGTACTTTGCCCAATGTTGCACACATATGAAGAGGGCTTAATGAGATAAAGCAAGGTAGAAGGTAAGGCAAGTCCTTTACCTTAAGTGATATATGATGCATTCACGGGCTGGAGGGAATGAATGTGTGCAGTAGGACTAGGTACTTTAGGCGCGGCCTTGGCAAGCCGACAGGAAAGTGCTGCAGCGCTAAGGGCGCAACCTGCATGCAGCGAATGCCCACCGGCAAAGGTCGATCTTGTTATGTACCATTGAGCCGATGACCCAGTAACATGGCCGTGGCTACAGAAAAGGTTGTACTTAGACGTGTTAGACCAGTGCAAATGCGTTCCTGTTCGCATTAGCGTATGTGTTGTCACTCGGTTGGACCCTTGCACGCCTCTGTACCTTTTCTACACCTTTAGATACATGTCAGGTAGAATGGGTCAGAAAGGTCGGTATGCTTGTTAAGGTTCAGGTTCTTGTAAAGAGGGGATTGAACAGCAATGTACGCCGAACGACGACCAGCATGAGTAAGTAGTGTAATTAATCCCATCCAAGCCTACCGGTCGTGGGTTGTCTGGTATTCTATGCGTGTTAGGTCCCCCGAGCATGGTAGTAAGGTATGTAGGGTGACGTTGTCAAGCTAGGACTGAGCCGCCACGCTGCACTTGTGGTTGTGTGCTGCACCGTCAAGGTCCAAACGCGGACAGGATATATTCTCATTCCAAAAATCCCATCATTCACATGTGGGACAACAGCTTGAAGATGATTCGTGAATCGTTGGGACTGAACAGACTGAAATGATGGGCAAAGTACGTCTTGCCATGAGTTTCCGGTGTTGCTCCCCTGACCCTTAACACCTTGAAGAGCCATTGAATAGAGACATGCAATGCCACGGTCTTTCTCCTTTAACCACCCCGTTCTCCAAACTCCCTGGCCCAATCTTCGAATTGTTGAAGGCCCTGCTTGCTCACGCTGGGCCGGATGTTGACCAGACTCGCCTCGAAATCCTCAAATTGTATCGGTCTAATTTCATCCATGGACATAAACAGCAACGCCTCACCTAGACTCCGTAGAGGACCCATGGCTGCATCCTTGGCCAGCGCTGTAATATCAGAGCCTGAGAAACCTGAAAATTTACGTCAGTACCCGCACTCCAAAGGTGCTGATGAACGTACCGTCTGTCAATTCGACAAGCACTTGAATGTCCTTTTTGTTTAGGTTGTGTTTCTGATGACCCAGTAATGTTTGAAGCTGAGTTGCTCTGACCTCGGCTTCGGGCAGAGGAATATATTGTCGACGTACGAATCTGCGCCTAGCTGCTTCATCAATTGCCCACGGCATGTTGGTAGCGGCAAGGACTAAAACTCTGCTGGCATCGCCTTCTTGCTTCTCTTTGTCAGTCTGCTGTTTTCCTGCCGCTGCTCGCTGCAGATCCGACCACTGGATCAAGAACTCAGTCTTGATGCGCCTGGTGGACTCATGCTCGCTTGAGCCGCCGCGCGACGACAGGAGCGAGTCTATTTCGTCGACGAAGATGATAGACGGCGCAAGTGCCTTTGCCAAAGAAAACAGAGCACGGACCAGTTTCTCGGATTCGCCCAACCATTTTGATGTCAGACTGCTAGCCGAGATTGCAAAGAACGTAGATCGGGATTCTGTCGCTACGGCTCTGGCAAGCATGGTCTTCCCAGTGCCCGGAGGTCCAAACAGAAGCATCCCCCTAGCTGGCTCTCGAAGACCCATGAAAAGATCGGGCCTTAGAAACGGGTACACAACGGCCTCCTTCAAAGCTTTCTTCGCAACATCTAGACCTGCCACATCATCCCAATGCACTTCGTCCCCATGAACCACAATCTCATTGAAGATCTGATTAGCAGCATTTTCATCGACACCCTTCGGGATATGTTTCTTAATGTGTTTTATCCGCTTCTCCCAAGCTAATTGTGCATCTGACGCGTCAGAAGAATTTTGCTTGGCGGAAGGCTCTCCAGGAGCGGAAGTATCTTGCTTTTTGCGGAGGTCTCGACGTTGCGTCAGATCTTCCTCGCGACTGCTGCTGGTGTTCTCATCAGCGCTTCCAGACGATCCTGCCCTACCAGATTCGCTTGTGCTATGTCTAGTCGAACGAGGTGAAGATATGTTGGCCACGGGGCGCCGGGTAACGCCGCTCGGAACAGAGGGTCGAGTCTTTCTTTGCGGAGATCTTTGTCTCGTTGGTAGAGCAGAGGTCTTTGGACTTTCATTAGATCTGATTGGCCGTACAGCCGATGCTTGGGCTGCCTTGGATATGGGGGCAGGAGCCGGGTACTCGTTGCGATAGGAAAGATAGTCAGACTGGGGTTTTGGCCGGACTGGCGATCTGGCCTTGGTCTGTGCACTGCTGGAATCCTTTGTGAGACGGTCATGTGCTGGTGGTATCGACGGCTCTAATAAACTGAGATCATTGCCTTTTTGAGCGTGTGAATCTAATGCCTGGTTTAGACTTGGCTGAACCGGGCGTGGATCGCCGACATGATAGCTGCTTGGTCTTTGCTGATCTGGGATTGACGATGGATTAGATGTCCTCCGTCGCCGTACAGGGCTGATGCGTCCGCTAACAAGGTCCTGTCCATCAACTGCAACCGTTGGCTCGAAATGGAAAGCAGCATTACCTCCAGAGCTATCACGTTTTATCGAATTCAATGTTGTTGAGCTACCGTTCTGTGCAGCGAGTGTCTGCCCAAGCCTTTGCCCTGATGCCCTTGTTGTGTCCCACGCAAGACCCGCAGCTTTGGAAGACGTAGGAGGCGGACCTGTCCTAAATCCGCTCGAAGCTCTGGGTGACTTTGAAGGCCTCTTACCATCCTTGCCTGCCCGCAATGTGGTCAACATCCGACTCCTCTTCTCGGGACTATGCTCCCGCGACGGTTGTCTGGGTTCTCCAGGTAGCGTTGGCGGAGAGTAGGGTAGATTGAACCCAGTAGTGTTGATCTGTGGACTGCTATAAGATCGCTCCGTCTGGCTATCTGAAGCCTTTTGCTGTAGAACGGCCGGCCGTTGAGGTAGAGGTGGTGGTAGTCTAGATAGATCAGGGTAGTTGACTGTAGGAACCGTGTTTTGCCCAATTGAGGTTGCCGTTGAGTATCGAGCTTTGTGATGATCCGTTTTATCGGGTACTGGAGGTCCAATTCGTCTGGTCGAATTTTGGCTGGAGCGTCCACTGTCTTCTTTAGTTTCCTTCCTGCTTTTCCGTAACGCCTCCAGAAGATCTACACGTTCCCTGCACTGTATCTCCATGCCATGAAGCGAATCCTGAAGCGCTTTCTCGGTCTCTGACTTAGGTTTGTGGTTCGGGGGTATTTTGTAGGCATTGTGATAATATATCTGATCGAGAGCAGAACGCCATGAGCGCAAAGCTTCTTCTTCGTTGTTCTAGCCTCGATAATTAATTGCAGATTTCAAGCAGCGCGGTCGGAAACTAAGATACTAACCTGCCCCTCAAAATATACTGCTGTTGAACAGATTAGATAGCACTCATCGTACGTCTTCTGCATCGAAGACGAGGCCTTGTTCCGCATCATTGAGTACACTGTGGTGTTTAAGTTGATCCATGTGACTTCTCTCGACCGGAATCTTGCTCTTCAACGAAGCGCAGCCGGTTGTACTCAGCCTTGGCCTTGTCGTGTTTTGGGTGCAACTGAGGCTTGGAATTCAGGTTCGGAAGCACGCCCAATGGACTCTAAGTCTTTGTGTGGTCTATGGCTCCTTACCTACAAGTAAATGTGGTTCAAACCGTGAGTCAAGGTATGTATTACAGACTATTCTGTACTCTAGATGTTTTGAAGCGAAGGTATCTATCTCACAGAACGAGCGATTCGCTGAATAAGCAGTGACGCAGTAAGATTTCCATCTTTCCATTCTTGTACTCGTACTCGTACCTCGTCACACGTGCTCGTATTCGAGACTTCAACAAAGAAAAACTTGTCGACGACAGGGACGTCGGGATTACCTTGTTCAGTTCAATTCCTGCTACTTCCGATTTATGTGTTCATCATTGTAGATGCATAGAATTAGCACCAGAGTCTGAAATCCTTTCTAGCAGTGCCAAAAGGAAGAATGGAAGTCATTCCTGGAGATGCCGTCGTGGCAGTCAGATTTATTTCAACACCGTTCGCTCTATATAACCATGGCCAAGGAAGCCAGACATGGTACTCCGTACTTTTGTTTCTTATTATTCATCCATGTTACAGCCATCTGCTTTCAGATCTTTACCTCCTGTGGACGAACAGTAGCTGCAAATGGATCAGGGAAATCTGACTCTCCTGGGTAGTTGAGGTATCCATCACCTCAAAATCTATGTACATGAGTTTATCGAGTATCCAGCGGCAGAGCTGGTAGCCAGCAGTCGCTCTAATTTTCCTTGAAAACGCCTTGCAAATGCCCTTCGCTATGACGTCGCTCGCACAGATATATACATAAAGACTCTTTCGTAGCTGGAGTAAAGTAAGAACGTTGCCTTTGTTCTGGGAGAGGTAAGAAATTTGAACAAGATCTCCATCCTTGGCCAGTAGCAAAGACACAGGATCCCGCATCAGCCTTGAGCGAGATACGAAGAATACCGCTACCTAGGTCGTTACGGTCCAAAATAGGTGCTTTTAATCTAAAATTAGAGGTGTGGGCCGCGGAGGCTGGTATCGTTGCTGATAGGAAGAGGTTACATGCCGAGTAAATGGGAAGTCATGATACATTCGGGTAATCGAGTCGAAACTGCACGCTAAGCCTTTCCAATGTTGAAATCGTGTAGTGATACTGGTACACAACGGATGAGATCTGCGGGTATCGGATGGATGTGAGGATGAAGAGGAATGCTGCGGTGATTGATTGGTTTTGGGTTTTAATGGTTTGAAGCACACGTAGAGGTGGGGGATGTTCAGTCGTTTTGGTGGCGAATGAAGTAGGCTTTTGCCATTTCGTAGGATGTCCTGATGGTTAGTGGTCAGTTTGTTTGAAGTTCGTCTAATGAGTTTTGAATTTGAACACTAGTATCACAGAATATAGACATACCAGCATATCGCAGTACTAGGCATAGTAGTGATTATCCGGGGTCGTAGTCCGCGGAAGAACCCTCCCCAGCCATGCTGCCGCTTGATGATCGAAGCCGCCACTAATAGTCCCTTTGCAGACCGAATTTCGGCATCGTTTGCAGTCCCACGGGTTTGTAATAGAGTCTTAATGACATCGAGTGGAGTAGTCAAGCCTGCAGCGAACGCACCAGCCAATCCTCCAGCACATATATGGGTGACTGGGCTGTACTCTTTCGTCGGGTTGATGACCTTTGAGAGCGACTCGTAGGCGGTAAATTGAAGCGCTGTAAATGGAACGGTCATGGCAAGAGTAGTTGGATAGGAAACGTAAAATGCAGATAATCCTTCGGTTTTATAGACTGCTCTCGTACATTGTGATAAGGACTTATAGACGGACCCATGCACCTGCATTCGCTGCTTGACGACTGGCCACATAGGATTAGAAGCGGCTTAGATTAGTGAAAAGAGCGACGTTCTCACCATCAAAGGGATTCATGATGGCATCACTCGCGATTGTCGCACAGGCGCCGCTGGTAGCTATTGGCCAGTTAGCCTACATACAACCCTATAATACCGTCATACAGTAGGTACTGACCTGCTGCGACAGGATGATGCTGATTGCCATCATTGCCCCCCATGGCCTGCTTAACCGCCTCGTAAGTTGCGAAATATACAGCATGAGCTGGACCTATACCAGCATGTCAATCCCCCTACGCCACATGTAACGACGATGCACCTGCCTACCTGCGCCTACGACGACACTTGAAATACCTCTCCACATTGCGGTGGCCCCTTCTATTCTTGAAATGGTAGAGACGGCATTTGAAAGGCTTGTGTAGATGGCACCAGGCGACGGGTTCACGATTTGGAGGCGGGTCTACGGACAATGAGCGCGACGGCGTTTACAGTCATCTTGATCAGGGCTTACTTTGAGGGTGTCAACGGGGAACATGACAGAATGCTCCTACAAATCCATTAGCTTATAGTTCCATTGGTCGCAGAATATTGAGCTGAGGGGAAACTTACGGCAATTCCAGCGAATGCGCCGGCGGCCATATTCTGAAGGAGAGTAAAGTCGGGTGGCAGGCTTTCATAGCTAGAGTAAGGTGTCAGCAGAGCAAGCTCCCATACTCAAGATCTGATTCAGGGCGGCGCATACTCGAGCTCCTCCACCGGGGCAGTGGGATCTACACGGGCAGCCATAGATCCACCAGCAGCGGCGAAGGAAAGCCTATTAAGAGCGCGCAGGACAACGAGAGTGTAGCAGGGCGACTAGAGAAACTTTTTAGAGGTTTGAAGAGACGACATAAATTCTGATGGTTGTAGACGCAAGGTTGGGGAGTAGATGAGCTTTGTCTGTGTTTGTACATGGGAAATTTAAAAAAAAGCGACATCATTGACCGCATGAATTGACCAGGGTCTAGAACCAACCCTGACTAAGGAAGGCATCCTCACAAATGTTCAGAATTCACGATTTTTCATTTTCTATAGGTGTCTGAAGCTTCGAGAGCCATATATATGATAGTCAAGCCGAATAGTCCGCTATATGCCACCTCCCTAACTTTCACCGCGTCATAGTTGAAAGAGCATTGGTGTGGCATCAGCCTCTTCTCTGAGGCCCCTCCTGATCTACTGAGAGTTGTAAAGCATGTAGTGACTGATATGAGCTGTTGAAAGAGACGATCATGTGGAATCACGACGGAGGGCCAGAAAAGTTCGGACGAAAATAAGGATAATCAAGGCTTCAGAACATCATGTGGTTTGTTCCTAAGTACAAAATATGTTGTGAATATGCACACCCCACGACTCCGACCTACCGCTCATGCATGGAAAACCGAACATGTACCGCCTGGAATTGGTTCGGATTCCCAACCTGATTCCGATGGACGCCTGTGTCTCGTGCAACGTGGGTATCCCTTTGACCAAATGCAGCGCTAAATGTTGACACCAGTTCCTCTTCCCTCCGTTTGGGCCTTCGAGAATTGGTACACCAAACCTAAAACTCCTGGTCCTCTATCCTGGTTCATGCCCTGGACGTCCTCTTCTCCATCGTCGTCCCTAGCCCCGGCACGATTCGTCTTCCAGGAATCGCCCAAATTGCTGTCAGCCGCAGCTCCCTCACTACCATCACCAGCGGATCGTCGGGTATCCTCCAGCGGTATATCCTCTTCATCTTCAACCGTACCAACAAGAGTTTTACGCGAAGACCGTAAACGGGATTGAACTGGCCTATGGGGTGTCTTGGTTCCTAATCGCGACAGTTGATGTTGCGGGTCCAGAAGGATTGAGGCCACGGGTGACAATTGACCTCCTGTAGGGGCAAATCTCGGTGTGCGATGTACTGAACGGGATCCAGTGCCCGGTCCGCCTAATATTGATCGGCTGGGTCCTCGATGTTGGCGGTCCCCTCTGTCTAACCTGCTGCTACCGGGGCCGTTTAATTCGGGAGCGAGGGTAGGAGACATCATTCCAGGGAATGCTGGAGGGGGGTAAAAATTACGCTTAGCTGAAGGATGTAGATATGGTGCACCAGGTCGTTGATTCGTAACGTAATTGTCAATAAAGCCATAGTAAGACGCGAGCATTTTCCCATCTTTGGTAGAATAGTACTCTTCACGAAGATCCTGAGCAGCTGCCTCGTCCTGTCGGGTAACATTGTTGCTTTCCTTCTTGAAGTCGAACACAGCGAAAGAGCATACGTACCCTAAGCCATCGACATGAAGAGTGAATTCGCGGAAGAAATCCACCAGCCGGTCACTGCATTTTGGGAGACTGAACCAAAGGATGAAAGGCGTGAAAATGATACTGAGTATTTCTTCGAGGAATATGATGACCTTCATCTGGTAGAGGAGCGCAAATTCTGTCCGTACCTCGTTACTATGCAATCGCCCACGCCAGTTACTGGGCGAATAATGTGTGTATTCCGTCACATTGCTGAGCGCATATTCGGGGTCAAACACGAGATTTTCCTCTGGAACCACTCCTCTGGCTACAGCCCATACCGTTCCGAAAACGCCAAGATAAAATAGTACCGTTCGCTCCGATGTGATCTCGAACCCTAAGAACAATTCAGGATCAATTACGGAGGCCAATGCTAGGACTGATACGACAGCGCCAGTGACGAAGGCGACGAAGCGTGAAATTTGGATAGTTTTGTCCTTGGGGAATTGATCAACATAACGCGAAGCAAAGGGATAAGACATGTTAATTCGACGTTGGAAGAGATGCCATAGCTCGTTGAACTCTCGAAACTTCCATTCAGCAAGAGGTGTATATTGACGAGATCCAATCTGGGATGGGTTCTTTTGGTACTCATTAAAGTAGCGAAAGAAATATAGCATCATAAAGTAGATGATGATGAAAGGAGCACATAGAACATTCATAAATCCAGCGAACAAGAAACGTCTTCGCAAGCCATCGCTGAGAGCCCGGCGGTGGGTGTCTTTGAGAAACAATGGTCGAACCTGGCCCTGTTCATTGAAGACGTAGTCGAGAATGCACAAGCTCAAGTTCCATTCAAGTGTCTTTGAGAAGAGTTGCCTGTTCTTGAGAAACGGTATCGGTAACGTAAGGTCTAGGACATCCTTGTTGATCAGGGCGATCAAATAATTATCTCTCCGCATTAGTCGGTTTGCAATATCATGAGCGTCCATGCGTTGCTTCGATTGGCTTCCCATAAATCGACGATGCCGTTCAGTAACCCCTGCGGCGGTCGCTGGATTCGAGTCTCGCAATAACATAAGACGCTTGACAATCTCTTGCCACGAGACTGTTTGAATATCAGTATCGGGTATCTCAAGAAGATAGCGGTAGAAATTATGCATGTTCTGTAGCCGACGGATATCGAGGATATACTGAAACAGTTTGCAGATCCACAAAAAGGCGAATAGCCAGATTAGTAGGTTAGCGGAGGCAGACATCTTTTTCGTACATTGCGGTATCAGAACCTCGGACAAAGTCTTACTTGTTGGTACCTTTCTGTAGTCGATACAAGAAGTGAGGAAAGTGCTGAAGCCTACTACGAATGCCAGGGTACTATGATCTGTTAGATGCCAGCGTTAGTTCCACACGATGGAGATGCTTACAGAAGATTTAGCATTCTACTCAAGAGTATACACCAAATCCCGTTCCCGAGAAAGTAGTCGTACACGTCTTTGAGGAAGTTATCAAGGTTTTCAACATTCGCCCATCTCCACATCGCCATCTCCTTTGGATCCCCGGTTCCAAGAGGTTGACCTCGATGAGCAGAACTCCTGTGTTGCGGTCGTGCAGAATTCAAGTCTTGGTGGAGTCGTTGTTGCTCTTGAGTAGCCTGCCACTTAGCCCTTGTTCCCCTAGTCGTAGGACCCGTAACTGGTGGGGGTCTTGTCTCTTGCTGCTGTCGATTTGTTGGCGCTGGGACCGCATCTTGATCGCCTTCAATCAGTAAGGATTGTGGCACTTCGTCATCCATCTCATCCGCCTCGTCTCCCGTCGGCGGTTTCTGTAGCCGCTTGTGTCTTTGACCAGCTCTGCTCGGAGACTCCTTGCTTTTTCCTCTCGAATTTCCCGATATTGCTTCAGTGACGTGGCTGGCAGCTGCATCGAAGAGCCCTTGCTCGAGTTCATGATCATGAAAGCGCCCACCCAGATTCTCCTCGTCAATGGCCATACCTGCGCGCTCTTCAATGTCGGACTGATCCGAGGACTCGTCGTGCTGACGTAAGGTTTCATAGACAGATGGTGTTCCTATGGCAGGCGGTAAGAACCTCGAGATCATGTTTGATGCCATCATGATGGCGAGGAAGCGATATATTCTATGAGTCAGTTGTACCAAGATTCACGGGTTGAAGGCATTCTTCAGTATCGCCTGCCATGAATATACGCCCAACGATACTCATGACATCTATCTAGCGTCTATCTGTCCATGTCATGTAACCCATTGTGATGTCTTTTCAGCTGATCTCCAGTGAACCAACGGAGTTTCAATTATATATCATGGAGTCATGTGCGAAGGTGTTGTGATCGGGCAAGGTGTGGAAGTCACCGCATTTAGATCAACACCCCACATCCCGCGTTCTAGGCGACCGTTATAAGGGATACGGAGTACTTCAGTAGCTCTTCCGCACATCTGCTCTCTACGAGGTGATGCTTTAAAGTATTGGAAATGGCCACCGTACCGCAATTGCACTATACACGAACATCAACAAAAGATGCAAATATTAACATATACGAGTAATAACGTCAAATATATATAGAGACATTA
>JAABUV010004108.1_pt1 | contig 17721 bp, 20 predicted proteins | sample 5559971 | NCBI WGS metagenome assembly JAABUV01 (sample SAMN10711881, study PRJNA513362) | rock metagenome | isolation source: Antarctica rocks | place: Antarctica: Victoria Land, Knobhead nord | collected 2015-12-19
TCGTCCGCGCCTGGGACGAACTGACCCTCGTGCTAGCTGCAGCATAGCTGTCCCTGCAAGGTTGTACACAAGCACGTCCCCGGACTGGTACCATCTTCCTCACCTCAGCACACCCCAACGACACCGCGGGATGTGGCGGAGGTGCTTCAACTGTCGGTGCACGCCGTGCGCGCGCGCATCCGAGCGCGGGAACTGGCGAGCGTCAAAATGGGGCATAGCGTGCGCGTGCCGCGCGCCGATCTGGGCCGGTACATCGCGGCGCGCACGACGCCGGCGAAGGAGATGCGATGAATGTGCTTGCTATAGCGGCGCAAAAAGGTGGCGTGGGCAAGACGACGACGGCCGTCTACACCGCCAACTACGTCGCCCAGTCGCTGGGCGCGACGGCCGAGCTGCCGCTCGTGGGCGTCATCGACCGCGAGGAAACGCGCAACCTTACCAAACTGGCGCGCCTCGGCGAGGCGGGGCTCGCGCCGGGCGTGATCCTCCTGCCTGGCTACGACGTGCCGCGCGATCATCCGACGCTGCGGCTCGTGGTGGTGGACACGCCGCCCGGCTACATGGCGATCAAGAGTCTGGAGGAAGCCAACCTCGTCGTGATCCCGGCGATCCCCGAGTCTAACGGGATTGTCAATCTCATCGACTATCTCAAGCTCCTCGACGACGCCAAGGTAAGCGTCAACCCGCGCCTGCGGCTCGTCGCGGTCCTCCCGACCATGGTGATGAACAACGATTTGCATCGCCAACGCCTGGCCGAAATCAAGGCCATCGCCGGCCGGCGCCGCCCCCCGCTCGTCGTGCTCGATCCCATCCCGCGCCGCATCGACATCGCCCGCTACAAGCCGTCCCCCGCGTATGCCACCGCCGCTACGGAGATGATGCGCCATGCCGCGATCAGGTAAGCGCGATAGCGAACTATTGGGCGCACTCCTGGCCGACGCCCGCGCCGAAACGACCGACGAGGACATCGCCGCGACGACCGAGATGTTCTTCAACGCCATCCCGGGTGGCAAGCTCATCCCCATCGAGAGGCTGCGCGAGTGGGGTGACCAGCCGCGCAAGACGTTCGATGAAGCCAAGCTGGCCGAATTGGCGTTGTCGATCGCGGCGTCCGGCGTGCTGGAGCCACTGCTGGTGCGCCGCGACCCCGCGCGCCCCGGCCACTACGCCGTGACCGCAGGCATGCGCCGACTCCTGGCGGCGCGGCGCGTGCAGGGGGCCGACGACGCGGAGGCCCGCCGCCGCGTGGAGACGTTGCCGTGCGTGATCCGGGAGTCGGCCGAGCCCGAGGCGTTCGCTGACGCGCTGGTGGAGAACCTGGCGCGGCAGGACCTGACCCGGCGCGAGGTGATGGACGCGGTCAAGGCCCTCAAGGACCAGTACAGGTGGAGCGTGCGCGAGATCGCCCGGCGCACGGGGCGCAACGACCACGACCTCTCCGAGTTGATCCGCGTGGCCGAGGACGCGGAGGTGGCCCCGCTGGTGGCCGACGAGCACCTGGCCGCGACGGCGGCGGGGCCGCTCGTCCAGGCGCGGAACCGCGCGATCCGCGGCCCGGTCATCGCGGCGATCCACGCCGGCCGGGTGCGTACGCTTGCCCAGGTCGAGGCTGCGCTCGACGAGGAGCGAGAGCGACGAGACCACCCCACCGACGGCGACGGGGTGCGTGATATCACGCACCCTGAGTCGCCCCAGGCCGTCGACGCGCCGCCCGCGGCGGCTGATCTGACGCTGGTAGGGACGGGGGACAGCGCACGCCCGACACGGGATGGGGTGCGTGATATCACGCACTTGACCATAACGGAGCGCGGGCCGACGCGGGCCAATGTCCCTGCCGGGGAGCGGCCCGGCGCGCCGCAGGCGGGGGCGGCCCAGGTTTCCGACGCCAATCCTATCCCCGTCAAGGCGCACGAGCGGCGCGTGGGCGCGTCCACGCGCGCCGAGGCGCTGGCGCGCGACATTATCACTTTCGCGCGCGAGCGGCCGACGCTTGACCGCGCCGCGTTGCTCAAGCTGACCGAAGCGCACGCCGCGCTGACCGCCCTCATCGACGCCGGCGAGGGCCACTAGGGTCACGCGGGGAACACGGCGCGGTCCCCCCTGACCACCCTCCGCGTTCCTCTATGTGGCGCGCGGTACCCACGGCACTCCTATCGCACAAGGATGAACGCGCTCGCCACGGTTACCGTGATAAGCAACACGAGGGCAGCCAGGACCAGCCACGACCAGCGTAGCCGCAGGGCGGGACGACTGGGGATGGTGCCCGCAGCGGCTACTTTGACCGCCATGGGTCGTCGACGCGCAGGTGGCGATGGCTGACGCATCACGGGATTCTCTCTTCCTCGCCGCGGATAGATTGGCGCGCTGTCGGCGCGCGGCGGCGATCATCGTGCAGAGGTATGTAGGGCACCTACATGCTATACAGACGGGGCTCGGGCCGCGCCTGGGGCGGATCAAGAGGCCAGCCAAGCCGCCAGCGGCGCGCCCGCTCCCATCGCCGCATACGCGCACGATCCCGTTCCCGCGCCGCCGCGTTCTCGGGTCGCCAATAGGGGACATAGCGCCGCCGGGCGCGCACGCGCTGCGCCGACGTCTGCCACACCGCGTGGTCGAACGCGCCCCAGCCGATGTCCGGCAGCAGGATGCGCGGGTCGGCGGCGATGGCGGCGCAACGTTCACAGATCACCTCACCATCCTCGCGATAACGGCGTCGATCGCGTAACGGCCGCGTCCGCTCCGCCGGCCGGGCTACCCCGCAGTATCCGCACACGCGCCAGTCATCGACACGGCGCACACGGCGCCGCTGTCGCGCCTCTCGCACCGTCGTCGCGCCACGACCATCCCTTGCCATCGTTCCACTCATGCTCTGCCCCTCCTCACTCCATCATCGCCCACGCACCAGACGGCCGCGCTTTCCCCGCCGCGCCGCAGCGGCCTGTGTGTCCGTGTCACGCCACACAGGCCGCCAGCGGGCGGGTCAAAAAGGGTCCTACCGATACCACTCTGTTTGCCGTCCCCGCATGCCGGCCACGACGTCGCGCAACCCGTCGATGCGATACCAGCGGCGTGGGAGGACGTCGCACATGCCGGCATACACGCGCAGCACCTCGTCGCGCAACCCGGTGGCCGCGGCGGCGCACGCCCTATCTCTGTCCGCAGGGTCACCGCTTGATCGGGCGATAGCCCGCCAACAGAGCGCGCGCAGATCTCCTGCGTCGAGCACGCCATCGTACGATTCAGCCTCCAACTCATCGGCCACGGCGGCCAGCACCGCGCGCCTGTCCCACCTATCCATCGGCCCCCCTTCCGCTCCGGCCACGATGGCGCCCGTGCCCATCCTTGTGTCGATGAGCCTGCTTTCCTTGCTGCTCGTGGCGGGGCGCTGTCCGGTTGTCTACCCTCCCGTGCGAAGCGGACCCCGACCTAGCGGTTGGCGCGCCCGCGGCGTCCGCGGTGCCGCCATCCATGCCCTCGTCGCCCTCCTCATCGGCGCAGAACGCGGCCACGCCCATGCGCGCGATCAGGAGCGACACACCGGCGAACAGCCATGGGTCCAGGTCGATGGGCAACTTCCCCGCCACCCGCAAGCCGGCGAGCAGCGGCGTGATGATGCGTGCGACCTCGAAGGCGTCGCCCGACACGCTCTCCAGCGCGGGACACAGGTAGCGCCGTAAGCCGTGCAGCGTCCGATGGCAGCGCGGCGACTCGGCAGGGCCGCGCAACTCGACGGCCTCCGGCTCCGCGATCGCCTCAATTGGCTCACCGGCCGCGATCGCACCCGCGACTCGCAGGCGCACGACTGACTCCCGCTCGAATAGCCGCACGAGCTCAAGTACGCGATCCTGGAAGGGCTGCAACTCAAAGTCCCGCGTGTCCGGCCGGTAGATCTCCGTGACGTCCAGCATCCGTCGTCCTCCTATTGGCCTCTGGGCGGAGTGGACACCTTGGCGGATAGGTTGCTATCCTGGGAGAGCATCGTCCCGTCGGACATAGCGCCGCTGTGACCGGGGCTGGGATCGTCGTCGTGCGTGGGCGGCGCGATGTCGGCATACGCGCAATACGGACAGATGGTGCCGATACATGCGCCGTCGTGGCACGAGGCGTAGAAGGGCTGGCGGCACTGAGCGCACGATGTGAGGGCCATGGCAGATCCTTTCGCATTACAGTAGTAGAGACAGCGTTATTATAGTACAAATGTTCTAACAATTCAACGGCTTTTCCTTACGTAATGGCATCCACGATGGGGCCAAAGTTTCAGATAGGCAGCGTCAGGCTGACCAGGTCGTTGGCGTCGAGCGGCAGCGGCCGCGGAGCGTAGTCAAGCAGCAGCCCCTCGGCGCAGAGGCGGTCGAGCGCCTTGGTCAGCGTCCCCGTCGCCTGCCGCCGCCGCGTGTCCGTGATACCCGATTGGTCGAGCAACGCGGCGCGAGTCAGCCGGATGGCCCCGCTCACGGCGCGCGCGCGCGCGGCGTCGAGGTATGCGGACAGGCGATGGTACGGCGTCAGATGGCGGCCTTTGCGGCCACCCGCGGCGAGCAGAGGCGGGGCGTCGCGGGGAACAAGCGCGTACCCCTCTAAGGGCCGGCCGGCCGCGTCGCGGACCCGGTACCACTGCGCGTTGAGCGTGATCGCGATGTCCTCGGGCAGCCCCTGCGCGAACACCTCGATCGGGCTCAGATCGCTCACGGGGACGCGCGTGCGGTACTCCATGCCCGAGATGAGTGAGCCGATCGTGCCGACGCTTACCCCGTCCTCGTCACGCTGCACGCCGACCTGCGTAAACTGCAAGGCGAGGAGCGTCTGCGAGAGGGTACGGCGGTTGCCGGACCGATGCACGCCGCGGTCGTCGCGTCCGTAGCCCAGGTCGTCCATCAACTCGGAGAGCGTCGTGCGGATCTCCCTATTGCGCCAGTGCGGCGGGTCATTGGCCTTCCGGTAGAGCAGGCCCATCAGGTCGGCCGCGACTTCGCCGATGGCCTTGCGCGCGATCGTCACGCCCAGATCCTCAAGCCGCTGGCCGCGCTGGTCCTCGGGCTCGACGACGCCGACGTCGCCGTTACCGATGCTGCGGAAGCTGACGCGCAGCATCGTCTTGTTGCGGCGCTTGAGTTCCCAGGCGTCGTCATCGACGAGCGCACCCCGCTCGTCCAGGATCGGCTGGTGAATCTCCTGGGCGTGGGCGTGGTAGAGGGGATCTACCGCGACCAGGCCGCGCGCGGCCTCACTGCGGATGCGGCCCCGGTAGCCGCGCTCCTCCTCTGGCAGCATCTCGCCCGTGCGCGGGTCAATCTGGTCAACCTCCCAGGAGTCGTCGAGGGTTAGTTGGACCGATGCGTTGTCGCCACCGTCATCCCCCGTCCCGGACGCAGCGCCCTCGTTCCGTCCCATCGCCCCCACCCATCCGCGCACACCCAATCCGCCGGGCGCGCCGCCGTGAGATACTCGTAGATACTAGATATCAACAAGATAGCACGAGGTCATCGGGGGTGCGAACACGTTGTCCCCCACATGCCACGACCGGCTCCATGCTCCCCACGGCACGCCGACGGTAGGTCCGTAGCGGACTGGTGCTAAGTGTAGTCGCAAACGGACTCACTGACGCTAACTATATGCGCTCCGGTGCTAACTCTAGCCGCCCACACGCCCCCGCAGGGCGCGCTTGTGCTAACACTAGCCTCGTTGTGCTAAGTGCAGACGTTTTGTGCTAACTATAGTCGCCTGGTGCTAATGGCTATGCAGCGTGGTGCTAAGTGCACGCGGCCCCGTGCTAATTATAGTCGCCTGGCGCTAAGTACAGTCACCCCGACCGACCTTGCGTTTCGGTTTATTCGCGCGGCATAGTATGGTCATACTCCAAATGCGAACACGCCCGCGCGTACATGAGCGGAAAGGGATGTGTGAGCGCAGGTCATGTCGCTTGCGCGGACGCCAATGCTCGCAAGAGAGGGATGGGGTAGGGACGGGGTAAGGAGTCGCGTTATGTCCTGATACAGGCGTGCTAGATGCACGAAACCCGCCGGTGTGATCCGGCGGGTTATGACTAGTCTTTATAGCGTCCGGCTCTGGTGTACAAGCTCGAAACAAACCACCACCGCCGCAAATCGGGTCCGAAAACCCTGACGGGCTACCACCCCCAAAAGAGTTTTCGAGGCTCATAGGGAGGTTTTTACCTCCGAATAGGAGCTTCTATGAGCAATCATACGGCAGCGGGTGACGCTTGTCAACCGCCCCAAGATAGTACTGCCCCCAAAACACCGCCGCTACACTCCGACCGCCGGCTCGTGGCCCGCTACGGCACGGACGCACTCGATGCCGGCTACGTGGCAATCCCCCGCGTCGTCATCAGGCGGCGCCATGCCCTCGGTATCACTGCAGCCGAGTGGGACTACATCTGTGAGGTATGGTCCTACTGGTGCTCGGAGCGGCTGCCCGGCCCAAGCGTCGAAGACCTAGCCAGGGGTCTGAGTGTGGACCAGAGCACGATCCGTCGACATCGGGCCAACCTGGAGCGCAAAGGGCTCATCCGCATCGTCCCCGCTGGCCCATACAACCGCTACGACCTGCGCCCCCTCATCGACGCGGCCGTGGGCATCGACCGCATGCGGGACAACCTTGACTACCCAGATCCCGCTGCAAACACCCACGCAGATGACGTGCCGCCAGCGCCGGGACCGTGCAGTTCTCCCACCGACGACCGTGCAGAGTTGCACGCCACCAAAGAAGTCGAAAAGAAACTCGTTTACGATTCGATACCCCCTTACCCCCCATTGCATGGAAACGCCCGTTTCCGCACCGAAGTCGGGTCCTCGGTCTCACTGAGCCAGCCGGAGGACGCCGATGACCAAACACTCGCGGCGGCGATCGGTGCCCTCAGCGTCGAACTGGGGGACGACACACCTGTATCGAGCGTGACCCGCGCCCGCAACCTCCGAGGCAACGCCGACGCGTCCCTTGACCGGTTCCTCAAATTCCTCAATGAGGCCGCAGCCCGGACGCGCGACCGCCAAGCCAGCATCGTCAAACGGCGCCGTGGCGACGACCAAACCCCCAACGGAATGCCCTATATGTTGGCGATCCTGCAAGATTTGCTGCGCCCGGCACCGGCTCGAGCGCCCGATCTCGGCCCCGATCTGGGGCGTCGGCGTACCGACCGGCTAGGTCGTCGCCGCCGGCGTGACGAGCCCGCCTATGAGGCGTGTGACGCCCATACGTCCAGCTACGGCCACTACCCGGACCCCCCACCTGACACGATCCCGGTGCCGTGGCGGGCCACCCTGGAGGAGTTGCGAAGCGAGCTCACCGCCGACAACTACCGCCGCTGGTTCGTGCCGACGCGCGTGCTCACCCAGGACGGCGACCTGCTGCGCATCGCCGTCGACAACTCCTTCGATCAGCGGTGGCTCGACCGCCGGCTGCGCGGCGCCATCGAGCGAGCCATGGGCCGGGTCGCGCCGGGCTGGCGCGTCGAGTTCGTTGTCGACGTGGCCGCGTAAGTGTGGGCCATGAAAGAAAGAGGAGAGTCAGAGGTATGCGGAGCAACACGATATTGGGCAACACGCCACGACACCTTGCCACGATTAGCCAATTGTGGCGAGGCGTCACACGCCACCGCCACTTGCCTCACGCCGGCGCGCGTCCGTGCTGCACGTTGCCCGTGGCGTCCCGCAGGAGGCTGTACGCGCGGCGCAACTCGGTCGCGATAATCGTCCACGCCTCCGGTGTCGGTTCCTGACGGCCACCGGTGATATCGTCGACCAAGTCGGCCGCGCGCGATCGCGCGACGCCGGCGGGCCGCGCCTGTGCAAAGGATAGACTGTAGACCTCGGCCGCGATGCGCGTGTTGGCGTCGATCAACTCGGGCCGGCCCTTCTCTCCGTCTAAGCGCCGATGCACCACCCAATACTCAAGCTCGGCGTCGCCGGCCGCAGCCGCGTCGAACGGGGCGCCGGTCGCGACGCGTAGCACGTCGTAGAAGCGCCTGAGCAAGGCGCGCACCTTCTCGGTGTCATGGTCGCGCGGCGCCCAGGCGACGGCCGCCCGAACGCTGTAATACGTCGCGAGCACCCCTTGCAGAGGCCCTAAGTTGAACTGAGACCGCAGCATCCGATACACCAGCGCCAACGCCAACAGCCAGTCGCGGTCGTAATAGGCTTTCCACACGTTGGCTTCGTAGAGTCCCGTATTGCGCGGATTAAAGTCGTACAGTGATCCTTTGCGGCTCACGCCCCTACCCTCCTCTGTCTAATCGTCAGACGCTTCACCGTGCGTCTCTCTACATACAGAGCCAGCGCCTTATCGCGGGCGCGCGCGTGCAGCACCTCGATGATCAGGTCCGCGACGACGCGTCGCCAGCCGTCCGGTTCCTGGCGCGGTTCAAGCTCCGACAGGCGGCCGCCGACAGGTATATCGCCGCGCTGCAACTGGATCACCAAGGCAGCGATCCGAGCCGTATCCGCATAAAGATAAATGTGCTCCTGTTCCTGACGGGAGAGATCGGCCAGCAGTCCTTCGTCGTCCAGACCCGCCAGCCCTGGATCGTCCTCGTCGTCGCCGGCGTGTCTCTCCTCGTCGTAGAGGGGACGCGCGGCATTGGCCCGGTTGAGGACGAGGTAACGCACGGCTTGACGCCCCGCTTTGCGCCGATACTGGGAAATGTCGTGGGCCTTGAGATGCATATCTACCGCGTCGATCATATCGCCGTCGGCATACTTGTCGAGATGCACGCGCTGGTCGCTCGCCACGCTCGCGGCATTGGTGTTGTCGATCAGCAATAGTTCATCTTAGCAATAACGCCTGAGCGGGTATAGTGAGAGGGAGAGAGAGGAGGGAGCCACGATGATCCTGCGCTATTGCTACCTGTCGCGCCACCCACGCGTGTTCCTGACCATGACGGGGCTGCCGGTGGCCGTGTTTGATGAGGTGGTGCGGGATCTGCTCCCGGCCTACGCCGTAGCAGAGCATGCCCGGTTGAATCGGCCCGGCCGCAAGCGGGCGATTGGGGGCGGCCACCCCTTCGCGCTGGGCCCGCGCGACCAGATCCTGCTGACGGTGGTGTGGTTGCGGCAGTACCCCACGCAGGAGGCGCTCGGCTATTTCTTCGGGGTGTCGGACACGGGGGCACGCGCCGTGATTGAGCGCGTGTTGCCGCTGCTGGAGGCGGCGGGACGGGACACGATGCGCCTGCCCGATCCCGGCCGGAAGCGGCGGCGACACGCCGACGCGCTGCTCGCGGACATCCCCGAGCTCACGGTGCTCGTCGATTCGTTCGAGCAGCGCGTGCAGCGCCCGGCCGTGGGGCAGAAGGAGTACTACTCGGGCAAGAAGAAGGCGCACACCGTGAAGGTCCAGGTCGCGGTGGACCCCGAGACGGGCAAGATCGTGGACGTGTCCGAGAGCGTGCCGGGACCGACGGCCGACATCACGCTGCTTGATCGTAGCGGGTTGTGCAAACGTGTGCCGCCTGAGGGAGGTATCGGAGGCGACAAGGGCTATCCAGGCATCGACAAACTGCATGGGGGCGGCGCGACGCCGCGACGCAAGCCGCGTGGGGAGGAGCAGTCGGAGGAGCAGTCGGAGGAGGACAAAGCCTACAACCGGGCCTTCGCGCGGGAGCGCATCGTGGTCGAGCACGGCATCCGGCGCGCACGCCGCTACGAATGCCTGACCCAGACCGACCGGCACCACCGGGCCAAGCACACGGAACGCACGCGCGCTGTGGTTGGTCTGGTCAACCGCCGCCTCGACCGCCAACAGCGGTGCCGGGCGGCGTAACCCGCTCACCGGGGAGGGGGCCATACGTCTCTCCTCCTATTCCGAAGACGAACTAATTGCTCAAGGCGCTCGATCCCACGATTGACGCGTGCTTGCTTCTCTGCCAGGGAGAACCACTGCCGACCATACTCGACCCAGTGATGGCCGCGGCGGGACAGGTGAGGGCCGAAAAGGATGATGACTGTCTGGATGAGGGCGACCGCGACGCAGACCACGACGATCGGCCCCAGGAATCGCCTAGCGCCAATGTCGCCGTACCCTAGCCACACGGCCGCGATCTGCGCTACGACAATAGCTCCATAGAGCGCATTGCATCACGGTAGATCTTACTTTCAGGGAGATGTTGCCTCACGAATAATGTAACCCGAAGCGATCGTGCCACCGGCACAGTGGAGGGGAGAAAAAGTGAGGTCCAGCATGAGTTTCCAGGCCAAGCGCGAGCTCTTAGGGCAGGTCGCCCCGCGCTACCACGAGGCGAGGGGCGTACAGAAGCGCCACATCCTCGATGAATTCGTTGCGGCGACGGGCTACGCACGCAAATACGCCATCCGTGTCCTCGGGCAACCAGCCGTCCCCGCAGCCGGTCCCATCACGCGGCCACGGGCGCCGCGCTATGGCCCCGCCGTCGTCGCGGCCCTCGAGGTCGCTTGGGCGGCGGCCAACTTCGTCTGCGCCAAGCGTCTGGTGCCTTTCCTGCCGGAGTTAGTGGTCTCCTTGGAGCGCCACGGGCATCTTGCGCTCCCCGCCGAGGTGCGGGCGCAGCTCCTGGCGCTCAGCCCGGCCACGGCCGATCGCATCTTACGGCGGGTGCGCGCGGCCGATCGCCCCCACGGCATCGGCACGACCAAGGCCGGCACGCTCCTCAAGCACCGTGTTCCGATCCGCACCTTCGCTGAGTGGGACGATGTCCGCCCCGGCTTCATGGAGGCCGACTTGGTCGCGCATTGCGGGACCAGTGCGGAGGGGGCCTACCTCTATACGCTGACGCTCACCGACATCGCCACCGGCTGGACCGAATGCCTCGCCCTGCCGTACCGCAGTCCCGAGGCCGTCACCCAGGCGATCGACCATGCGCGGCGCCTGCTGCCGTTCCCGCTGCGGGGCCTGGACACGGACAACGGCGGCGAGTTCTTGAACAACCACCTGCTCGCGTACTGCGCCCGTGAAGCGATCACCTTCACGCGCGGGCGGGCGTACCGGAAGAACGACCAGTGCTACGTTGAGCAGAAGAATGGCTCGGTGGTGCGGCAACTCGTAGGCTATGACCGCTTCGCGGGTGAGCGCGCCTACCGCCAACTCGCCGAGTTGTACCGGGCGGTGCGCCTGTACGTCAATTTCTTCCAGCCCTCGCTCAAGCTCCAACTCAAGCGCCGGGAGGGCAGCCACGTCTATCGCCGGTACGACACGGCCCAAACCCCGCTCCAACGCTTGCTGGCCGCGGGCGTGCTCGACGATGTGTCCCGTGAGCGGCTGCACACGTTCTATGAGGCGCTCGACCCCGTGCGCTTGCTGCGGCAACTCCAGACCTTGCAAGAGGCGCTATGGCGGCACGCCGTCGTGAAGACGCCACTTCCAACGGGGCCGACGGAGCGGTTCAGCGCCGGGGCGTGCAGTCTGGCGCCCGGCACGGGCGCGGAGAGTGACGCGCTGGGTCGGCTCACGCGCACCAGCCACACACGCGCCTATCGGCGGGCGACCAAGGCCGCAGGGCCGCGCACCTATCGGACCCGCGAGGATCCGTTCGCGGGTGAGTGGGACGACATCCACGGCTGGCTCGCCAGCGAGCCGGAGCGCACCGCGAAGTCCATCTTCCTGGAGTTGCAGCGCCGCGATCCCGCGCGCCACCCGGATGGGCAACTCCGCACCCTCCAGCGGCGCATCGGTGCGTGGCGCGCCACGGCCATCCTTGCGTTTGACGACGGGTGGCTCGACGAGGACACGCCCCTCGGTCAGCGGGGGCCGGGCGCCCTACGGCTGTGCAGCGAGAGCACCGTCGCGGCCGCTGCAGGGTGAGCGGCGCTCTGGCTTGTTGTATGTTACGCTAGTTTCTAGTGAAAACGAGCGTAACACCGGCAGACTCGCTATATGTTACGCTCGTTTTCACTAGAAACTAGCGTAACAATGAAAGGACGGATATGGCGATCAAAGAACGGCGCATCAAATGTGCCGCCTGCGGTGAGCGCGAGACGGTCATCCGGGGCGAGCGTGGCCCCCTCACGGCGTATTGCGATGTCTGTCGAGAGGAACGCAAGTGCGAACAAGCGCGTCAGCGTATGGCCGCGCTGCGTGCCCGTCGGCGGTAACGATTGTCCGGCTGCGCCGGACCAAGGGGCAGGCCCCTTGAACCCCGTTTCGGCTGCGGCGGCCACAGGTCAGGACACGGCGGCACACCATCGCCACGGCTGACCTGTGGCCGTCCTCGCCGATCGTTATGGCCTCGTTGCGGTAAGATATCCCATGAGGCAACAACCTGTCGACGGGTTACATTCTTCCGTGAGGCAATACGCCTGTGGCGACAATTCAGACCGGATGTGAGGATCTCGTCGCTGAGACGCTGGCGCGGTGAGGGAGGGGGCGTGCTGGCGGCGCGCGCGCGGTCCACGCGGCAGCCCGCGGCGCTCCCGCCGGGCGTGACGGTGGGGCCGGACGTTCCGCACGGCACGGTGCTCATGGTCAAGGTGGACTACGGTAGGGGGCGTGGCGGCCGGCACGTCGGCTGGTGCGTCCCGCGCTCTGTGTGGGCGGAAGAACGATAGAGGATACGTGAGGCAGTGTATGCACAGGACTATCCGGCCACCCCGATCCCCGACGGTCAGGACATGGCCGGGAACTATCACTACCCCGCGATTGAGGCGGCGCACACAGCGGACGAGCTCGTCGACTTCAACAAGTGGATGAACGGTCAGACGATGATCGTGGACGACCAGGGGCAGACGGTCATCTTTGCCCGGGACTACGAGCGGTGGGTCGAGCGCCGCCGCTCGGCACGGTAAGCCCTCAGGGCTTTTTCTACAAGTTAAGGATTTTAAGCCGTTGTCAAGGGCCTTTTTGCAGCTTTTGAGCCGAACCAACACCTATCGCATTGCGCAAACGCATGAGGCATAGAGCGAAGCGACAGCCGTGTGCGGGAGCAAAGGGCTCGTAGAAGCACGGCGTATACGCCGCTACGCTCCCTTTGCCACCCCGAGCGGCGGAAACGCGGGTACTTGACATGTGGCTCAGAACCTTAACTTGTAGGCAATACCCTCAGGGCAGGGTACGGAGCGCAACAGTCCCAGCAGTGTTGGGACTGTTGCCGTGGCGTCGAGATTGTCCCAACACTGCTGGGACTGTTTAGGGAGGATAAGGAGAGGATATGGCACGTATCGTCGCGCTCGTTAATCAAAAAGGCGGCGGCGCCAAGACGACGAGCTGCCTGGCGCTTGGGGCGGCGCTGGCTGATCGGGGCCAGCGCGTGCTCCTCGTCGATCTGGATCCCCAGGCGAGCCTGACGAGCGCGACCGGTGTCGACGTCGCGCCGGACGCGCCCACCCTGTACACGGCGCTTCATGCCTTCATCAGCACGGGCGATGCCTTGGATCTCTCTGATGTGATCCGGGGCGTCACGATCTCCCTAGACCTCGCGCCGGCCAGCATCGAATTGGCGGGCGCGGAACTCGAGCTACAGAATGCGGTCCGTCGCGAGTACGTCCTGGGTGAAGTCCTGAGTGCCGTTCAGGGGGCGTACGACACGATCCTGCTCGATTGCCCACCATCCCTCTCATTGCTGACGGTGAACGCCCTAGCCTGGATTATTCATGAAAACATTCATCGAATTGGATTGGTTGCCGATGGTGGCCTTGTAGGCTCCCAGAGTCCACTTTGGACGCCAAAATCGGCTCTACGGCCGCTTCAGCCGGTCTACAAGGGTGGGTGTTCAACCAGATGCGATCAATCTGATTAGACCAAAATGCTCATGAATAATTCAGGCTAGCGGCCGCCGACGAGGCGCTTGTCCCCGTCGTGCCCGACTATCTGGCCTCGCGTGGCCTGGGCCTACTGCTCACGTCCATCGCGCAGACGCGCAAAGCAAAGCTCAACCCGCGTTTGCGTGTCGCCGGCGTCATCCTGACCATGACGGACTTCCGCACGACGCACAGCCGCGAGACGGCGGAGGGCATCCGCGCCTTCCTGGGCGCTGACATCCCCGTGTTGGGCGAGGTGAAACGAAGCACCAAGGCGGCCGAGGCATCGGCCGCGGGCCTGTCTGTGACCGCCTACGCGCCACACAGTGAGGCGGCTCTGGCCTACGGGCAGATCGCGGACGCCCTGTTAGCGCGGTGGGGTATGGCGTTGCCGGCGGCCGCGTCGACCACCCGCATGGGGGTGTTGAATGGCTAACGTCAAGAATAAGCCCGTCCGGCGTAGCGCCTTCGCCGACCTGGGCGGGGCGGGCGGCGCGGCCCAGTTCTTTCCGGGGCAGAACCCCGCGGGCGTCGAGGACCTGGAGAGCGCGCGGAGCATCTCCATCGACCTGCTCGAGGCGAACCCCTACCAGCCGCGCAAGACGTTCGACGACGCGGCCCTGGTCGAGCTCGCCGCCGACATCGAGGAGCATGGCGTCCTGCAGCCGCTGCTCGTGCGGCCACACCCCCAGGAGTGCGGCCGCTACCAGATCGCGGCCGGCGAGCGCCGGTGGCGCGCCGCGCGGTTAGCCGGGCTTGCGCAGGTTCCGTGCATCGAACGGGACATGGATGACGGCGCCATGGAACGTCTGGCGCTCGTGGAGAATATCCAGCGCGCTGACCTGGACCCGGTTGACGAGGCTCATGTCTTAGATGGGAGGTGATGTTGTTGGTGAGGCATTCATCCAACCACGTAGAGTTGCCCCACCAGTTATGCACAATCCGCACGGCGAAATTGCAGCGCCCCCCGTGGCCGTTTTGGCCTCCCTCACTATAGCCCGACCCGGCAAAGCCCTGTAGTGCGCGAGCAAGAGTTCCACCTCGCAAGAAAGTGCCTTCGGCACGCTCATTCTCGCAAGAAAGTGCCTTCGGCACGCTCATTAAGCGGGAGGGCATTGTATCGCGCCACGACGAGCCGCACCTGGAGCACATCATTCGGGCTCAAAGCTGAAGTGATGGAGCCACTAATGGTAGCAACATAATTGTCGACGTGGACGAAGTGATAGGCGCGGTGGATCAATGCGGCGGTGGTCGCGTGGCCGGGAACGACGATGGTAGAGCCGCTGAGGGTTCCCTGCCTACCTACGGCGCGTGAGCTTGCTCGACTCGTAGTAACGTGCGCCGCTGCGGCAATTCCACTAGTCAACGCGGGAATCATGCAAACGAGGAGGATTGAGAGTAGACGTATCGCTTTCATCGTTTCTTTCCTTTCTTTCTGCATCGTAGGATTTCTTGTTAGGGGGTCAATGTGTCGGCACTAGCCGTGTTAGCAACGGATGAGCAAGAACGCTGCGGTGAGCGACTGCGCACCCTGCGTGTGTTACGTGTGCGTCAAAACTGGTACTCGGTTGCAGCGGCTATGCACGATGCACAGGTCTCGATCTAGGTGGAGCGTTTTCAGGTACTGTGCTATGACGTGCCCGTGAGCGTGTTGGACCAAGGATGCCCAGTAGGAATCGTCGAACTGGGGGCTCGTCCAGTTGGCGGGGAACGCGCGCGGGTCCGGCGCCGTGGACCCGAGGTCGAGGACCCGGGGCGTGCTGTCCCCGATATGCACGACAACGGGCGCGTTGTCCATGGGCTGCTGCGCGCGGACCGGATGGGCGGATAGAATCCAGCCCGTGCCCAAAAGGCAGGTGCTCAGGGCTAGGCGAACGGCTGCGCGGGAGATAGTGTTCGGGTACATGGCCGCAATCCTCCGAGGTCTATCCGACAAGCGGGGCGATCGCCCCTAACTGGACGATATGACACGGAGGGCACCGGCCGCCAAGTCAAAAGTTGCAACCCTCGTCCGGCAGCGGCAGCGCCGTGAGGGATAGCATAAAGTCATGCATCATGACCATGCAGAATGTGACAACCTAAGATGATAGAGGGTGCGCCACAGCAAAGTTCCCTAGGCGGAGCGGGGCAGGAGCAGCGGACGTTGAGCAGGCGTGGGTTTGGGACGTGGCGTGGCGCGCGGGGCAGCGGCCGGCGCGGCAACGCGCGATGATCGAGCGGATACCGGGACGGGGGACGCTGTGGTGACGGCGGGACGCGGCGCGGCGGGGGTGGACACACATGGGGTGGGCGGGGCGGCCTCCTCTGTCGGCGGCCGGTACTGGTCGGGGTGGGTCTGCCAGAAGGTCGCCCAGCGGCCCGAACGGTGCAGGGCGCGCAGGCTGGCGATGGCCTGGCTGCCGGGGACGCCCCAGCGCATGCCCGCCTGCTTGAGGCGCGCTTCCACCAAGCACTTGCACGAACTCTCCACCGCGCCCGCGCCGACGGGGAAGTGCCGGGCGACGAACCGCGGGTAGTCCATGCGGGCCACGTTACGGGTAAAGTAGGTCCGGGCATCGTCGATCGCCTGCGCGGCCTCCTCGGTCGTCGGCGTGAGCGCCGCCAGCGCCGCGCGCACGGGGGCCGCGCCGTGCAGGTAGAGGTGATCTTTGAGCGGCTCGACCCAGGCCGCCGCGCGCAGGCTGCCCGCCCCATGGAGCGCGTTCCCGACTGCCCAGAGGTAGCCGTAGGCGTGATAGATGTCCACGATCTCCACCACCTCGACCCCCGGCAGGCCCAGGAAAGCGCGGGCGCGCTCCCAGATCCAGCGGGCGCCGTCGGCGAGCACGACCACGGTGCGCACCGCCGGCGTACCCAAGCCCCGTCGTAACGCCTCCACATAGACGCGCCACCAGCAGTCCTCGGCCTCTTCGGCGCCCACCCCGTAACGGGCGCTCCCCCAAGCCAGATGGGTGCGCTTGCTCGTAGGATCGGTGTGCAGGCCTGGGCCGAGCGGGGCCAGCGTGCCCACCTTCATCTCATGCCACCCGCCCTGCTGATGCACCAGCACCCCGTCCACCTCCACCGCCAGGACCGTGGTGTCCTCGGCGCGCTCCAGCTCGTCCTCCGTCCAGACCAGCTGGCCCTGCCGGGCGCGCGTGATCGCCGCCTGTGTCTGCGCCTCGGCCGCCGCCCCGATCCGCGCGGCCACGCGGCACGCCGTTTCGTCGCTAAGGGCTCGTTAAGAAATAACTTCCCGTTTTCACCGCAGCGCCCGTCCATTGGGCGACGCAGTGGGATAGAATGGGGCATCAAGCGAATGTTGTAAGCTCTCCCAGGAGGTCGGTGCCATGATGTCAACGGTCGTTGAGTGCCAGTGCCCGTCGTGCCAGCAGGAGGGCGCCCCTCCTGAGCGCGCGCTGCATCGGCGGATGAACGTGTTCATGAGTCGGTTGGACGAAGCGCAGCGGCGCTGGTACGCGGCGCTGGAGTCGCAGCGGGTGGGCCAGGGGGGTGAGCGCCTGCTGGCCCAGATCACCGGGCTGGACGATAAGACGATCCGGCGGGGCCGGGAGGACCTGGGCGCGGAGTTGGCGGACTGCCCGACGGAGCGGGTGCGGCAGCCCGGCGCGGGACGTTTCCGCACCGAAAAAAAGATCCGGCCATAATCCCGGCGCTGGAGGAGATCGTGGCCCCCGAGACGGCAGGCGATCCGATGAGCGAGCAGAAATGGGTGCGCAGCAGCCTGCGCACGTTGAGCGCCCGCTTGCGGGAGGCGGGCCATAAGGTCAGTCCGCCGACGGTGGGGCGTCTGCTCAAGGCGCTGGACTATGCCCTGCATGTCAACGCCAAGAAGATCGAGGCGCGGGCCAGCCATCCCGACCGCGACGCCCAATGCGGCCACAGCGCGGACCAGCGGCAGGCGTTCACGGACGCGGGGTTGCCGATCGTGAGCGTGGACACCAAGAAGAAAGAGTTGATCGGGGCGTTCAAGAATACCGGGCGGGCCTGGGGCAAGGAGGCGGAG
>JAABUV010004109.1_pt1 | contig 17718 bp, 33 predicted proteins | sample 5559971 | NCBI WGS metagenome assembly JAABUV01 (sample SAMN10711881, study PRJNA513362) | rock metagenome | isolation source: Antarctica rocks | place: Antarctica: Victoria Land, Knobhead nord | collected 2015-12-19
GCCCCCGCCGTAGTCACCACCGCCGCCCCCCCAGTCGCCGCCGCCGCCGCCGCCGCTGCCGCCGCCGCCACCGCTGTTGCCATAGTAATTGTTTTCAATGATGGTCGTCTGGTCTGGCATCATGCCCCCGCCCATGCCCCCGCCATAGCCGCCGCCAAACCCGCCGCCGCCGTACCCGCCGCCGCCGCCGCCGTGGCTCGCCAGTGCCTCGCCCAGCATGGTGCCTGCGGTCCAGGGCACATCCGATCTGGAGAGCCCGAGGTCGTGCGGGCGCTGCCGCAGGTACCTGGCTGAGGAGAGCGCGAGCGTGCTGCGCAAGCCCAGCGCTGTCAGTGCAACAAGCCGGCGAGCCTGGCAACGGCTCGCGTGGCAGGCTCATGTGCTCGGCAAGCATGCTCGACACCGGGCGCGCCGTCGCCTCTCTCACTCCATCAAGGAGACCTGCTGCTCAGCTGCGCCACCACCGCGCAGCGCCGGGGCAGCACCTGCGAGCAGGCCCGTGCCGCCCGCCAGCAGCGGCGCCACGTAGCCGCCCCCCGTCTTCTGCGGCACCGGCGCCTGCTGCTGCACCACTGCGCCGTGCCACGCACCCACGTCAGCCACCCTGCCACACGTAAGAGCCTGAGCCTGGCCCGTCAAGGTTGACGAGCCCACATTCCAGGAGTCTGCAACACCATGCAACCCCAGCCTGGTTCGGCACGCCGGCACGTCTGCTGAGGGGATGCGCGGTGCCAGGTGAGCCCTGTGCAGAGCGCAGCTTGCACACGCTAAGCACGCACTCGCACTTCAGTTCGGCAGACAGCAAGCCCGCCCGTTGGCTCCGTCAGTGGGTTGGCCGGGGCCGCGCACCCATGGGCGGCCCATAGGCCGGCGCCGGGGCGGCCTGGTAGGGCGGCGCCCCGTAGGGCTGCGGGGCATACTGCTGCGGCGGCGGGTACCCGTACGGCTGCGGCTGCTGCATGGGATACCCCGGTGCGGGCGCATAGCCAGGCTGTGCTGGGTACCCGGGCTGCGGCGGGGCGGGCGCTGCCCCGTAGTAGGCCTGCGGCCCGGCCTGCGGGTAGCCCGGCGGCGGCCCATACTGCTGCGGGGCGCCGCCGGGGTGGCCGTACGGCGCGCCGTACTGCTGCGGGTAGGCGCCCGGCGCGCCGGGGTACCCCGGCTGATACGCCATGCGAGCGCGGGCCGCGCGCACGCGGCGGCAAGCGTCCCCTGCGCGCAGCAGCACGCGCTCAGCGACGCTGTCCCAGGCCTGCCAGCGCAGCGCACACCGGCAGCAAACCCCCGCGCTTGCCACGAGGCGAACCCGGCTAAGCTATGCACAGAAGGTTTGTGGCCAAGCCACAAGCGCCACACCTTCTGTTGTAGGGCGAGGCCTGGCGGTCTGCGAACACGCTGATCAAGGGCTTGCTAGGCAGCGCTCTAGAGGTCCTGCTGCGTGTATGGCAATCACAGGGAACCAGCGAGTTGCTAGCTAGCCACCCACACAGCTCCAAGTCCACACAGGCTTAGAAGCTACCGAAGGCAACACCTGTGCAAGCACCCTAATTGCAGCGGTTACAAGGCACTCTCAAGCCTTGAGCGACCACTCATCAACTCGATCAAGTCCTGTTGACGTGGGAAAAAGACGGACACCATCTACGGAACTGACGGGTAAGCTGCAGCTCACAGTTCACCCAGCCTGCTGTAGATAATCAAATAAACATAATTGCTGTGCAGCACTGTCGGCCGTGTGATCCGTGCTGCATGCAATATATAAGCAGTCCACACGATCAATGCACCCTCCTTCTGAGACACAGAGCTGCTGCATGCTCACATGTATTATATATCATGTACTATATAAGCGTTTGCGCGTGCGCAGACGGTTCTTACCCAGCTGCGGCTTGAGGCTTCTGCCACCCTCCTTGCTGCTGACCTTCAGGAGCGCCGTAGCGCGCGAGCTTGCACGCATTGCGTGATTTGCGCATGACCAAGCTTAGAGCGCTGACACACGTCCGGCAGCTACAGATGAAGTGCTTTGCAGCTGCCCTCGCGATGCTCTGCATCGCCCATGTGTCTGGCGCGCCCCCTTGAAGTGCACAGTATCTGCAGTGCTGGACACGAGTAGGCCAGGCCACTTAAGGAGGCGCTTCGTTCAAACAGCAGTGACACGCTGTGTGCACGAGGGTGACAAGCGCAGGGGTGCGGCATGCGCTCTGAAGCATGGTTCTGGAGCAAGTTACTGATGCTCAGTAACCCTAACCCTCAGGCATGAGGGTGACATGCGCAGGGCGCGGGACGTGCTCCTGAGCGTGCCGCGCGCGGATGCGCTCCCCGACACGTCCGCCGCGGCCGCGGCCGCGCCGTAGGCGCCCGCCATGCCGCGGCAGGCGGACATGGTCTTCACCATGTTCTCGGCGCCAGCCGCGGCGCTCACGCCCAGCAGCCTGACGCTCACTGGCATCCAGCGTCGCCACGTTCGTCACCGATGACCTGTAAGAGCGGCGCCACCCACATGTCGCGCGTCCTCGACCCCCGGCGCTCTGCAGACATGTAAATCATGTCTAGGACGGGGTGCTTGCCCAAGCATGCGGCAGGCTTGACTGCGCTGCGCTGCACGGCGCACACAAGGGTCTGGGCACTGAGGCTGGCACTGTGGGCGCCGGAGGCCTGATGCGGACATGCACGCTCTGCAGAGAGCTTTGCCAACGACACCTCCGGCGCCCTGTTCGTGCACGATGACGGCCAGAAGCTGGGCCGCCCGGTGGTGGTGCTGCACGCGTCGGCCGCCGGCAACGCCACCAGCGTACTGCTGCTGCTGTCCAGCCCGCGCTATGTCAAGGAGACGCGCACGCTCACCTTCAAGGCATGCCCCTTTCCATCTCTACCGAGCCGCAGCATGCGGCTCCTCCTGGCCATGTGACATTGCACCCGGACGCAAACAAAACAGCTCGCATGGGAGCTGGAGCTGCTAGCCGCTGGCTGCAAATGCCTACAACCCTCCCCGACCCATTAGGTGGTCTGCCGGGCAGGCGCGCATCCTGCCGCTGGATAACAGCACGGCGCTGCCCATCAGCGGCGGCGTCGCGTCGCGCCTGGCGTAGGACGCCGCGGCGGGACCGCGCGCGCGCGCGCTCACGTCGCCGCCGGCTGGCGGCGTTGACCAGAACACGCAGGCGCTGGGCGCCAAGGCACAGGTGAAGTAGTGGCACGGGTGGTCGTGGGGTGACGGGCCAGGATACTACGGCCATTATGGCGCGCCATACTATGGTTGGAGCTACTGGGGTTGAGCCAGGGCAGCGTGCGCGTGCGGGAAGGGATGCAAGGTCAATTGCATGGGGGGTGTGTGTGAGTGCTGCTGTGCGCAGTCTGACGGTCGTAACAGGCTGCTGGCAATGATGCTGTGTTGTACATACGCGGTACTGGTGGCACAGTGGTGTCCCGCTACCTCCTGTTATGACCTGTTACGAAGTGCCTAGCCGTGAGGAGGCTTGCAGCAGCATCTGTGTATTGAATCTGTGCACCACTATGTAAGACTGCTATTGGCAAGGCAGGTTCCCTTTCTCAGTGGTGGCCAGTCCAGATTTGCTCTCCAGCAGGACCAAACCCCCAAGTCCATGCCCTGACCCTGAAGCGCAAAGCATCCTCCTTGCTTCTTCATCCCCAGGGAAAGCTCAGTCTTTTGAGGCAGAGTGCGCAGGAGCAACATCAAGATTGCTGTGTGTGTGTGCTGAAGCCACACCAGGATGGAAAGCAGGTCCGCGCACGCGCCCAGCTGTTGTCACTTTCTGCTGCTACCGTAGCAGTGTGGGTAGTAGTGCTATCACATGGACGGCATGCTTCCGGCAGCTCTGACTAAGTGCCTGACCTACGCTCAGTAGGTGACAGACACGTGCTGACGCATTACCTGATGCAGGGCGCTCTGCGTGGTGGTGGTGCTGCTTGCTGCTGCAGCCAGTACGGCAGGTGAGTGTCCGACCAACATGCACTGGATGTGCAAGCCTCCCTCTTGTACGTGCTAACGGGTCTGTTGGCTACACAGCTGGCGCATAAGCGCAGCATACGATCTCACGCAGCTGGGTGTTTGGCCAGTAAAGGCGTGTCTGATGGCTGCACTCCTAGGAGAGCTGCAGGCTGACCTGTCCTTGCATCAGGCGGTTTAGAACATGAGGTGGCAGGCTTAGGCGTGCTGGCCTGGAGCTGCAGCCACACCACCCCTGCGCTGTCCCAAGCTTGCGCGTGTCTCAAGCGTATGGTTTAAGACCGGGGCATGCTGAAGCTTGCACCGCCGCTCACGTCATGCAGCACTGCACTTTGGCAGGGCAGGCAGAGGAGTCGAGGAGATGCCCTAATCAGGGCATGCCTGACGTGCGAGGAGCATTTCCTCCACACAGTGCGCATGCAAGGGCCGGCCAGCTGAAAAAGGCGCACGCGAGCGCGCACAGGCGGCCGCCCCCTTGACCCAGCCGCGAGCGCGGGCTCCCCGGCTGCACTCGGCGCGCTGCCGGCGGCGCAGGCGCCCGCCGCCGCCTCACGCGCGTACGCGCCGGGCCCCGGCCTGCCCGCGCCGGTGGCCGACACGCTGTTCGTCGTCGTGGCGCGCGGCGGCCTGCTGACGCCCTCGCAGCTGATGCTGGCGGGCGCGCCGGCTGTCGTCCCCGTCCTCGCGGCTGGCAACGCGGCCGGGGCGCTGCGCATAGGCGCGCGCGCCAGTCCCAGGCCGCACGCAGGCCTGACGCGCGGGGCATAGCGGCGCTGTTGGGCCTTGCAGTGGCCGGCACACATGCGGCGCCCTGCGACTGCCAGATGGCAGTCTGCGGCATGTACAGCCGCAGCCTCCCCACTGCAACCCTTGCACATGCATGGTTTCTGGCTACATGTGCTTGCTCCATGCTGAATGGTTTGCCCAGTGCATGTGCACAAGCGCAGGAGCGCTTACTGTGAGCGTTTGGAAGAATATGTCGATCCCTCATTCCCATGCTGACAGGGAGATTGTGCATGTGTTGCCCGAGCACTGCTAGGCACCAAGCACTGCGCGCAGTAGAGGCACATCCCTTGACGCGCCGTATTATCACACAGACTGTCATCACTAAAACAGCAGCTTCATGGGTGGTGAACACTGCGCTTGTGGTCGCAGACGCATTTGCCAACACAAGCGAGGGCAGCGCGATGGTGCCGCAGCACGGCGAGTGGCTGGGCAGCCCCGTGGCGGTCCTGCGCGCTGAGCCAGAGAACGCCGCGGCCGGCGCCGGCAACTCATCGGACATGCTCCTGCTGCTGTCGGAGCCGCGCTACGAGCCGCACCCGCTCGGCTCCGATCTGCCGACGCTCACCTTCAAGGCGCGGGGGCCCGGCTCGGGGCCAAGTTGACTCAGCACCAGACAGCTGTGCTGCACGGTCGCGTGCTGCATCTGTTCAATGTCTCACCAGCAGAATAGGGTTAAGATTAAACCCTGACCCTATCCCACCCTTTATACTAATATGAGGCTACAACCTCAAGCGCGCAGCAGCCTCCTGGATTCATGCATACGATGCTCTGCTGACGCATGCAGGTCAAGGTCCTCCCGGTCGACGGCACGGCGGCGCTGCCCACGGCCAGCGGCACGGCGGAGCGCCTGGTGGCGGACCACACCGCCGGGGCCGGGCCGGCGCTGCTGTCGAGACCGGCGGGCGCCGACGTGCGCCTGGGCAGCTGCGTGCTGTTCGTCGACGCGTCCTCGCAGCGCATGCTGGCGCCGGCGCGCACGGACAACTGGTGGGGAGGTGCGTGCACAGCGTGCTGCAGTGATGCCGCATCCTGGGTGCGCGAGTGCACATGTAGCACCTACAGGCTGCGCCTAATATGCGGCCGTGCTTGCACCTTGTGGTGCAGCCGCAGTTTGAATCATGAGGCCACGGCACATGCCATGGCTGGAAGTGAATCGGGGTCGTACGTTCGTGGTTTTGCAAGCACCTGTGCTTGCAGGCACGTGCAATACGGGGACAGGCACATGCACCCTGCTGTGCAGAACCCTTAGTGATGCGCGCCCTTGTCGCGCAGGCGGCGGCGGCGGGTGGGGCGGCGGGTGGGGCGGCGGCGGTTGGGGCGGCGGCGGATGGGGCGGCAGCGGGTGGGCGCCCTGCTTAGTGGCAGCCCAGGGAGCCGCCTGAGGCAGCCCTGTGCTGGCGCTGGCGCCTGCCGCAGCCTGCATGCTTTGCAGAGACAAGCATTTGTGGCAGCTGCATTGCTCTTCCTATGCATGCCTTGCTGTGTTGCGCAGCCGCAGCATGCTCATGGGTACTACAGAAGTGCAGGCGTGCCCACATGAGCTCGGCAAGCAAGCACCATGGTCTTACACGCTCTGGCGATTTGCGCGCGCGCAGATGGAGTTGGGGAGGACCATGGCGTGGGGGGTGGGGCTGGAGCTGGGGTTGAGCGGCCTGCAGGATGCAGGCCGAAGGATTCACAGCAGCAGCGCCGCCACTTGCTCTGCACATGCAATGAGGAGCGCCCAGCTTGGGGCTTACGGGTCCCCAGCACTGTACCATGAGTACTCAGCCTGCTGGCAGGGCGCCTGCAGAGGGGCAGCACCTGCCGAGCTCTTGCTCCTGTCCTTGCAGTGAAGTTAATAGGTTTAGGGTCAGGGCGCTGGACCTCATGCCTGACATAAACTGCAACGTGCTCTCTCTGCCTGTATGCAAGTACATGTGTGCACACCACTGCTGTCATCTAACGTGTAATTAGTACTACTCACAGCAACAGCACACAGGCTGCTTCAGCTCAGCCAATATGGCTTATTCGTGGCTCACGCACTTCTTTGTGTGTTGTCACCCCCTAGGCCCAGAAGAGAGCGTGATGGAGCATCCTGAGCAGACGTCATAACCGAATATGATAGACAACCTAAGTAATAATTCCCACCATAGAGCAACACTCCAAGCCCTCCGCTGCTCCTGAGCAGCAGGGGCTCATTCTGAGCCATGTCAGTGGCACATCCACAGGTCAACACTGCGGCATGGCCACCAAGCGATGCCCTTCAGCGCCGCAATTAGCCCTGGTGGGCGGGTGGCATCCTGAAGCAGTGCCCACAGCAGCCAGCGCTACACAGAGCGCCATGCAGAGCCCCAAGCCCGACTTGGTATCTTGTTTGCACTGATGAGCGCCACCACCAATGGCATGCAGAAACCTGCCAGGAGGGCCCGGGTGCTGTTCGTAAGCTTCCACCTGGCGACCCAGCCCAAAGAGCCCTGCCGCAGCGGCACAGCACCAGCCCCTCGCGAGCGGCTCGGCACGCCCGGGAGGGCGCGCCCGTCAGACCATGGAGTAGGTGTACCCTATCCCTACGCTCTAAGAACCCTGCATATACCCTGAGAGAGGGCCCGTCAGACCATGGAGTAGGTGTACGTGGACGCCTTGGCGGGCGTCGCGTGCGGCGTGAGCAGCGAAGACAGGCGGGCCCACGTCGTGCCGGAGCCGAAGTCGCCGGCGCCGCGGTGCAGCGCCATGCGCGGCGCGACCGGCAGCGTGTGGTCCTGCTTCAGCGGCACCACCTCGAGCGGGTTGTGCGCGGCGCCCGGGCTGAACAGCACCTCCACGCGGAAGCGCGCCGCGTCCTCCACCGGCACCCTGCGGTCGCCCAATGGCAAGACCCTGGCCAGGGTAGACCAAACCGTAGCCAGTGCCGCAGCAGTGGGCCGCGCTGCCGCCAGCCTGCCGGAGGTCAGGCCATCCATGCATGCAACGCAGGGATCGGCGTGTTTGGGGGAGTGACGCTTGCGCTGTCTTGCCGCGCCTTGCTTGCTGAGGAGGGGCCGGCTGGGGCGCACCGCTTGTTCTCATACATGCGGAAGACGACGTGCGTGAGGTAGTCCAGCTCGGTGGTGTCGCGCAGCCGGCGCATCGCGTCCTCGCTCACCAGCCCGCCGTCGCCGCCGCCCTCGCGCCCTGCAGCATCTGCATGAGTCGCGGTCCGCGGTGCAGGCAGACACATGCTGTCTGCCGCTTGTGCGTCAGTTGCCAGTCCGCCCACTTCACTACAACACGTATTACTTGCGCCCACTTCACTATCACACATGTCACTTGCGTCTCAATATCTGCCAAGGAAAAGCAGCCCAATTGCCCCATAATTGGCACCGAGGCCCGGCAGCGCGCGCACCGGCGTGCGAGTAGCGTAGCACGTTGATGAGCGAGTGCATGTGCGACTCGGACGTGAAGTAGATGCGCGTGCGGACGTGGCGCAGCGGCGAGTTGATGTCGGTCGCGTACGTGGGGCACAGCCGGTGCAGCGTCTCGCGGTCCTCCTCCTCCTCGTCCTCCTCCGCGGCCGCCGCCGCCGCGTCCTCGCCCCCGCGCACGCCTGCCCGGGAGCGCTGCACTCCGTGACGGTTTCAAAGTTGTGCGATGCTCTTCCGGCGCCATGGATGCGCTCGAGCACCCACCAGCTAGCCACGCTCGCGACACTAGCCCAAGCAGCGCTCAACACTTGCACCCGTGCGCACTGCTGACGCAACCCTTGTGTTAAGCAGATGCCCTGGATAACATGCGTGGTGCTAGAGGCTGTAGAGCCACCGCCCCGAGCCCTCTCACGGCTTCAAACCTGGTAGAGCCTGAGAGCGGCAGCGCGCGCCGCTCGACAGTGATGCCGACTCCAGCGCGGACGCGAGGTCCTGCGCGCCGCCCAGGCGCGCCGGGGCGCTGCCGAACGCCTCGCGCACGGCCCCGCTCGCCGCCAGCGCGGTTGCTCCGCCGCCGCCGTTGCCCGGCACCGGCACGGGCGCTGCCGCCGCCGCTGCGCCCGGCTCCGCGCCGGCCGCGCCCCTGCGCGCGCCCGCGCCGGCGGGCGCGGGCGTGCCCGCGTGCGCCGCGCGCGCGTCCGCCGGGCGCTCCGCCGGCGGCTGCGCTGCGCGCGCCTGCGCCGCAGCGGCGGCGGAGGCGGCGGCGGCGGCGGCGGCGTTTGCGCGGTCCTCGCTGCGGCCGGCCAAGTCCGCATACGAGTCCAGCGGCGACACGGGCTCGCTGCCGCCCACCATGCCCTGGCGCGCGCCGCAACGCCGCTCGCGAGGGGTAGGCTGAGGGTGGGGCGGGGCAAGCTCGGCGACATCCTTCGGATGCACCGGTGCGCGCAGTTTGGGTGGAGTGCGAAGAGGTGCGACTGCAGTGCATCATTGCGTTACGGCGTTGGGTTGAACAACGCCTGGGGCCATGCTGGAGGCGGGTGGCGCATGTGGCAGCGAAAGAGCTGCGCAGGGCCGGTGAGCGCTCGCACGCACGGGCTCTGGACCCGGCACGCGCTTGCAGGGCGCACGCGGTCCGGCAGGCAGGGGAGGGGCGTGAGGGGTTAGGGTTAGGGGGCGCGCCGCGGTGGCCAGGCTCTCCTCGCGCATGTTGGCCAGGTCGGCGAGCAGCTTGCCCAGCAGCGCGCAGCAGATCTTGGCGCCGATGCGCAGCTTGCCGCCCGGGTCGATGCCGTACTCGTTCGGGATCACCGCGTCCGCCAGCACCTTGGCCGTCTGCCGCGCCGGCCGGCCCAATTAGTGCTATGATTAGATTGGGGTAGCACCCCAAACTTGCCAGTTTGGCGTTGCCGGCTGCGCTCGGTGCGGCACTGCGGCGCCGCCGCACCGGAGCGCGCAGCCTTGCGTCCTCATGCAGCGAGGCATGCGGCCACGCTGCCGTCGACGGACTCACAGTGCCGCAGGACGCAGCGGACACGCGCATGGGCGTGCCACTCCCGCATGCGCCAGCGCACGGGGGCTCTGCGCGCGCGGGCGCGCACCGCGTACAGCGGCTTGAGCGTGAGGCCCAGCTCCGAGTTGTGGATCGCGTCATACTTGGCGCTGTCATAGATGTCCGGCACCTTGCTGATGTCAAACTGCTGCTTCTTGTCGTTGTAGAACGCCTTGAGCAGCTTGCGCCTGCGCGCGCCCCAGCCAAGGTCACCCTGCTCGACAGTCTGTCCATGGAAAAATCAAACATGCTGCGTGTAATTCTCTCATGCGCGCGCCGCCTCCACGACTTCCTTTGACCCTGCAGGTTTCTAGCGCACAGCGGACTGCAGCGCCAGGCCGCAAGAGCCTCATACGACCAGAACTGTTGCGACGAGAGGTGGTGGGGCTGATGGGCGGCTGGGAGGTGGGCAGATGACCGGCAGCGGCCCCGCGCGGCGCGCGGAGTAGCGGTCCATCACGAGCTGGGCTGTAACAGACAGCGCACATGTTCGCCGGCCAGACTGTCAAGGAACGACTTTGTGCTGGCGCCGTACGACCAGCAAGGCCGTGGTGAGACAGGCAGGCGGCGGCGGGCGCGCGGCGCGCTCACCAGCGGTCGAACATGAGCAGCAGGCGCTCGCCGCTGCAGGGCTTGCCGGGCTCCAGCGTCCACTCGAGCGGCGACTGCGTCAGCGCGCTGTAGCCGCGCGGCGCGTTGCCGCCGGGCCCGCCGCGCTCCGCCAGGCACTTCTGCCGCAGCTGCTCCACCAGCACCTGGCGCGCCGCAGGCTCGTCCAGGCGCAGGGTCAGGGTCTGGAGCCCTAGTCTAGGCCATCCACCTCCCTGGCAACGGCTTCAGCCCAACACGCCTGGGTGCGCCAAAAGGCGCGCGCACTCAGAGGCTTCCTGGCATGTCAGAGCGCCTTGTACGCGCCGCACTGCGCGGCAGACTGCGTTTTTTCTGGGAGTGACCAAGTGGCAACCTGGCCAATGGGGCTCGAGATCGCGAAAACCTTCAGTTGACACTGCTATGCATGTGCCAGGAGCCTCTGAGGCAGCCCCTCCGTGCCGCCATGTGGCTGCAAGCGGCCCGCCTACAGAACTGCCGCGGGCACACCTTGAGGTGCTGCACCAGCTCGCGCAGCAGCGAAAGCGGCTTGGGCGGCAGCGGGTGGATGCGCGGCCGCGCGTCGCCGCTGCGGCCGCCGCTCTGCAGCGCGCCCCCGCGCGCGTCCCCGACCGCCTGCAGGCTCGCCGCGCTGCTGTGCGCGGACTGGGAGCCGCTGTCGCTGCTCCGGCGGCTGGCCAGGCCATGCGGCAGCTGCGCGGGCGCTGCAGGCCTGGGATTCAGGTCCTGCGGCGACGGCGGCGACGAGCCCTGCGCGGCAAAGCTAGGCGCGCCACCGCCGTCCGGCGCGCCCGCGGATGGAAGCGCTGCTGGCGGCGAGCCACCTGCATGGGTGACCGCTTGCACTGAGACCCAGCAGCATCATATGCAGGCCAGGGTGCGCGGTTGATGCTTGATTACAGCACGAGAGCATTGCTGGGCAAGACGCCCAGTGCGCATGCAAAGGTATCTCGGCGCCCCAACGCAAGCGTCAGGATGGCTGTGTCCAAACTAGGACAGCATGTCAGCAGCCCAGCTACAGGCAGCCATACCCGCCCGCAGCCCCGCAACAGCCTCCAAATGCTCCTTTAAACAACTGCTGCGTTTGTTGATGAGTTGTGTGCGCATAGCAAGTCCATTCGTTACTGGCTGCTACGAAACAATCACAGGGGAGGCAGTATAGGCGCGCCTAGGGACTCCGCATCAGCCAGCGGCCCTGGCAGCGGCTTGGGCGAGGGCGGCGGGCTGGGCAGCGGTGTTGTCATCTGCGACGGCGCCGCCAGCGAGTGCCCCGCCGAGGGGTCCCACGTCATCTGCGCAGCTCATGACATGCTGCGGGTCAGCCATCTGGCATGTGGCACGGGCACTTGTGGTGCATGTCGCACTGCCCTTGTACACTCTCCGAGCTCCACAACCCCATGCCCTGCATGCAGACGCTGCCGCCACACATAGCTTGTTGCGGCTGCTATCCCCACAGCAAATGATGTCGGGATCGACACCAGCAGCGCAGGCAGCTGCCAACCTGCAGACATTGTTGAAAGGCGTCTGGGCAGAGCGCATGCTGTGCAACCCATGCCTGCACGTGCAGCAGCACAATGCAGCCTCTGCCCCTGACCCTGGGCACTAGGGTTTTTTCAGCTGACAAAAACGTTGCCAGCCGGACCCGGGTGCCTGTGTTGGGGCCCAGGGGAGGGGGGCCCTTGTCTGCATAGGTCAGCAACCTGTGAGTAGAGCTCGGACTTGGCCGCCTGGATGTCGTCGCTCGCGCCCTTGCCAAACGCGTCCAGCATGCCCGCGTCCTTCTTCACCAGGCTGCGCAGCGCAGCATGCAGCCTTCAGCGCTGTCAACGCTGCGCGCTGCTCGCGAGCAGCTCGCGAGCCCATGGGCAAGGAAGAGACGCGCTGCAAGTCAATTATGGCCGCTTCTCTAGTATGTATGCTTACGGGGGCGCACAGGCTCCTGGTCAGGAGCGGCGCCAAAATGTTGCCCTTGACATCCACAAGTGATTACCGGCTGCGCATGTATGTAACGTCGTGAGAGGGGAAGGGGATGAACCTGCGGAGCAACACGCATGTGCTCAAACCAGGCCCGCGCGCGCGCCTGACGAGGATGGGCGTGAGCGAGTCGCCCTCCAGGTCGAGCAGGCCCTGCGTGAAGGCGGCCGCGCTGGTCTGCACGCGGCCCTCGTCGGAGGAGTAGATCTTGAGGTCGTGGCGGTAGGTGCTGTGCAGGCGCAGCAGGCCGCCGCCGGCCGGGCCATAGCGCGGGTACATCACCGTGCGGAACACATTGCCCAGCGCCTCGGCCTGCGCGCGCGCCGCCGGGGTGGCAGCCCCGCGTGGTGGGGTCAGGGCTGCTCAGCAGCCTGTTCAGGCGCTCTGGAGCGCTGCGAAGGCCACTGCCTGGCGCCTGTTCAGGGCGTGCAGCCTGCGGCTTCAGCCGGGAGCCAGGGGCCGACGCACCCCTTTCCAAGCTCGCGCCTGCTCAAGCAAGGAGCCGCAGTGCATGCTGCCATGCGCATCTCTTGCTTCCTTTTAGGCAAGCTTGCTTCCCTTCAGGCAGGCTCGAGGCGAGCTCACACTCCCCATGAGCGAGCGCGGCCGGCCGCGCCTGCTGCCGCCCGGCGTGCGTGAGCACGCCGCCGTGCTTCAGGATGAGCAGCGCCTCCACGATGCGCGGCTGCTCGGCACCGCCCTCCTCCGGCGGCGCCCAGCGCAGCGGCTTGAGCTGCACCTTGCGGTTCACGCCCGCGAAGCTGCCGCCCTGCTCCAGCACCGTCTGCGGCGCGCGCACTGGGACGCCTCGCACCGGCCGCACGGCTCAGCAAGCTGCTCAGCAGTGGCCTCGACGCCCTGATGCAGGCCGCAAACTCGGAGTTCCTAATTGCAAGTTGTGCACATCCAGCCGTGCTCGAGAGCTGGTTTGCAAGTAAGCAGGCACATGCTGCCGTGCATGCCGGGTCAGCGATTGCACTGCCGTCTACCATGCACGCCTGCATGCGCTGCTGTGACGAGCCACGCAGCAGGGGGTAGCCATCGGCCAACAAACATCCTAGCGGTGGCTGCATGCAGCCCTTGGAAACATGTGAGACCATGCGTTTGAGTGCAGCAGAGCCGGGTGCGACTGTGCCTTGACAATGCGGAACTTCTCGCGCGTCTCGTCCTGGTCTGCGTCCAGCTTCAGCTCGCCGGCCTCGCCCCCGCCGGCTGCGTCCTCCCACTCCTCCAGCAGGCCGCGTGTGACATCCAGCAGCTCCTGAGCCGCGCCCAGGCGGCGTCTGCGCATTGCAGGCCTGGACCAGTATCCCAGAGGAGCGCGAACGCACCTGCTGTGCTCAACAGCTTCGCTGCGCTGATGGCACGGCGCACCGCAGGAGCCGAGCAGAGCATCCCAGCTGACGAGTCAGCCAGGGTCGCTCGACCCACTGCAGGGCACACAGCAGGCGCTGGGTGGAACGCGCAGAGCAGCCACCAACTCAACGCAAACAGCAGAACGGCTCAGGTGCACGTGCAGCATGGGTCAGAGCCGCGGGTGCGTCCCACCTGCAGCTCGGCCGGGCTCTTCAGCTTGGCCTGCTTGCCCTTGGAGTCGATGTGCTTGCGCAGCAGCTCCAGGATGGGCTCCTGCAGCAGGGCCGGGCGCCGCATCACACCTCCAGTCGACAGCCGGGGCTCAATGTAGACCAGAGCTCACGCTGTTGCCGAACAAGCAGTGTCAGGCGACAGCAGCACTGCGCGGCGCGCCTGCGTGACCTTCATCTTCATCTTCTGCTTCGGCGTGCGGTCGCCGTGCCGCACCACCGCCAGCACGCAGCGCAGCTCCTCATAGTGTCCCCTGCACATTGCACACTATGTCATCCGCATCCATCTACGGGGAGACCCACCACATGAGGTGGTCCGGTAACCCCTTCGGACAGCTTAATGAAACAATGCGCATCGCGGTCCAGCACATCGCTGGCTTAACGTGCGATGAGCAGACTCGCCGCTGCGTGGTGTGCTGCTGAGCACACACGAGGCTGCTTCCTGCATGGGTGGCCGCGCCTCTCATCCAGCTCCTCGCTGCTGTCCAGGTAGGCAGCCCCGCGCTCGGGCATGCCCTCCACCAGCGGGCTGGCCGCGGCGAACATGTCTGTGCAGTCCGGGTGCAGCAGTCCCGGCGGCCCCTGGCGGGCCTGCAGTTGTGAGCGGTAACAATTCTGCCGCATAGCCGGTGCTCCTGCCCATGTGCACCAGCGATGTCCATAAAGTCCAAACAGACTTGATGCGGGGAGCCTGGACACATCAGTCCTGGTAGAGAAGCAGGTGTGGTAGAGTGAAGGGAGCACTCTTGCAACAACACTATTCTACACGTGGACGAAGTGCGAGCAACAGCTGAGGTGCTCTGCGAGCACCTGAGGTGGCGACGTGGCCAGGCGGTGCGGGGCGATCGCGCTCAGGACGATGCTCCGCAGGATGCCCGCCGCGTCATCGTAGTACTGCAACGCATGTCATGTGATCTAAGCCTCATACTTGTCTCCTGGCACATGCTGCCACTGTTGCTAGCACGCTGCAGGCAGGGAGTTCAAGCACCAGGCAGTCATGAGAGGTGCAGGCAGAGGTCAACGCTGACGCGCAGCAGTGCAAATGCATGCGCAGCTCCGAGTCATGCACCGTGAGTCCCAGCAGCGCCGCAGACCAAGCCCGCACCTTGACTGAGTTCTTCACAAACGACCAGCCGTTCACATCGCACACATAGCTCTTGCCGCGCTCCGAACGCAGCAGGTCGAACCCGCACACCTTCTGGCCAAACGCCAGGCACACCATCCGCGCGACCTCTTTCTCCTGTTCCCCAGATCTGCACTGGCTGAGAGGCACAGCCAGACAGTCGGGAGAGTGAGGACCAGGAACAGAGTGCTGCACTGCATTTATGCTGGCCACAGACCCGCGCTCATCATCGCAGCAGCAGAGGACGCACATGTGGCCGCCACAGGTGCTGTGTTTGGCCCTCTGTGCACAGCCAGGAACCATCTGTGCTCTGAGGTGCAGCGCCCCTTTTGTGGGGGCTCCTGCTTCCCGCGCTTGGCTTGAACCATGCGCCGAGCGATTAGGCTCAGCAAGCCTCAAGCATGGCGGATGGTGGCGCGCCTGCGGCGACAGCAGCACAGGGAAGCGCTGCTCCTTGCCGTCAGCGGACCGCGTGACTTTGCCGTCCACGACAGGGCTCTTGCGCGCCTCCGCGTGCGCGTAGCGCGGCCCCACCGTGTACACCTTCACATCAGTGCCGCCGGTGGTCAGGAACTCCTCAATGATGTACGAGCCGTCCCGCCTGCCCCACCGCGCGCGCTGGGGCACTCAGCATCTCAGCGGCTCTCTCTCTCTCTCTTTCACTTTCTGTACTTCCTCACAGAGGCAGCGTTGTACGCAGTGCTGCAGTGAGGGAGGGTGCCCAGTAGCAAGCAGGCTAGCACCACTACGTTTGACACTACCTGGCAGCATTAGAAGCATCATGCAACGACAGGCTCGAACAGCGCTTGCAGACAGTAAACATACACTGCTTGACGCAGACCTCCGCATGGGACCAGCAATGCAACAAGCGCGGCCCCTCGGCACAGGGCTACGGACAGCGAGCAGGCGCACACCGCACGGTGCCGGGGTGCTTGGGGTCGTAGTCGCCGCTCTTGTTCTCGACCTTTCGGTAGAGCTTCTTCACGCCGCCGCCCATGGCGTGCGGGTAGTAGATGTAGATGTTGTGGTCCTCCCCGCTCGCCGGCTTCTCCACAAACGGCTTCTTGATCTGCACGCCTGCAGCGGCCGCGCCGGCCCTCCTTCTTGTAGCATTCTGTGTGCTGCGCAGGCACAGACAGGCGCAGGCGCGCTTACGAGGCAAACTCGTGGAACGCCAAGGCAACCCTGCCCATGCCTGCACAATCACACACATGCTGACAGCCTGTACACCACACCAATGACTGCCTATGCCACGGTGAGGTCTGAAGCGCGCCGAGTAGCCCGCCAGCCCTGCCAGGGCAAGATGCGGAGCAACAAGCGCTGCTGCAAGCCCGGCCGCACCGCCCAGCTCCACGTAGTCCTCCGTCTCGATAAAGCCGGGCGGGTCCTGCCCAGGCTCCAGCCCGTCGCGGTTGACGGCGATGTGGTGCGGCACTGGGATACCGCTCTCCTGCGCGCCATGCACGGCTCTCAGATCGCCTCATCAGGGCACCGCCTGCAGGTCTCCATGCAACGCGCGGTGGGGGCGTTGCCACACCATAGCATGCTGCTCTGAAGGGCAGCACGCTTTGCGTCGAGGCACACTGCATTGACTGCATCACGATCTTGCACCCGGAAGCGGTCTGCGCAAGCCAGTCAGCGGCCAGTCCCCACACCGCCTGGCGTCCACACACAGCAGGTCTGTAGGCACAGTGTTGCGCTGACAGACCTCCTCTGCAGCAGCTGCTCTGCTGCTCTGACTTCTGCGGGCACGCGGGGAGCGACCAGCAACGCCCCTGCAGGGCAAGCCATGCGGGTCTGCGCGCTGTGCGGTGAGCAGCAGAGCAGGGGGGCGCGCTTGCAGCTTCTGGTACACGCGCCGGCGGTCCAGCAACACGTCCTGCATGGCCATGTCGTTGATGAGGTAGGGTTTCCGCAGCGCCGCATACCTTTGCGCCTGCCGCGCCGCACGCGCCCGACTCGCGGCCTTTCAGGTCGTGTGCCAAGCGTGCGCTCAGGCCTTGGTACCCACATTCAAAGAATTTTCCTAAGAGAGTGCCTCTACCATCTGCACACATACATCAAACAGGTGCCGGAGGCTGAGCAATGAGCCCACGCTGCTCTCCTGCAGACAGTGCTTGCCGTCTTTGCTGGGTTCGCTGCTGATGGCAACAAGAGACCGCCGGCAGTGACTCAGAGCGCGAGCAACTGGTCGCCAGCAGAGCTCGCGCGCCAGCGGCGCACCTTGTCCAACGGAAAGCCCTCCGAGTGCCAGGAGAGCAGCACGTCGACCACCGGCCACTCCGTGATGGGCTGGTGCAGCGTCACGGCGTCGCCAAACACCTCCACCTCAAACTCGCCAAACGCGTGCAGCCGCTCCACGATGGCCTGCATCGGCTTGGACCGCGCCTTTTTCTCCATCGCGCAGATGCCAATCACGATGCGCGGCAGCGACGTGTCGGAGTCCGCCAGGCTGGGCTCCTGCGGCGCGCGCCCTGCGTCAGGGGAGCGTGCAGCTTGCCTGGCTGCCAGAGTAGCTCCAGGACACGCAGCGCCCTGGACATTCCTGGCCGCATGATCCCGCGTCTTGCTACTATCCCCACTATCCTGAGAGTGCGCAAGGCGGGAAGACTGTCAATGAGTGAGCTTTGTGCGCTTCAGTGCCGTTCGTGCCAGCAATGCTCGTAGGCGGAGACGTTCCGGGGAGCAGAGAGTGTCGCGGGTCTGCATGGTCGCAATAAGGAAACACATCAGACCTGCTGTGA
>JAABUV010004110.1_pt1 | contig 17714 bp, 29 predicted proteins | sample 5559971 | NCBI WGS metagenome assembly JAABUV01 (sample SAMN10711881, study PRJNA513362) | rock metagenome | isolation source: Antarctica rocks | place: Antarctica: Victoria Land, Knobhead nord | collected 2015-12-19
TGGGATGTCCATAAATTGAAGCATGCATGCAGCGGTGTAAGCAGGGGGTCGGACTCTGTCTTGGGTACACTCGCGAGAATGGGGAGGCTGAACGGCACGTCGAGCAGCATGCGAATGCGGATCGGCCTGCGTGCAGCCGGCCCATGCGCCTCACGCTGCATAACGACCGCTGCCGGGGCGTGCAGCGAGGTGCGCCTGCCGCGCGGAGGCGCGCTGCACGCGTACGCGCCCGGCGCAACCGCCAACCGCACACGCTGCGGGCGCGACTGCGCGGCGCTCGGGCCCGCCGATGTGCCGGCGTCCGGGAAGCTGACACTACCGCTCCTGGCCGGTGCGAGCTGCCTGCAATGCGATAGGGTTGTAGGTTAGGGTCGTGACAGGGTACCTCACCCTGTCCTCCGGCGTTCCTCAACACCGTGCGCTGCGTCGCGGCCTCTGGCAGATTGTTGGGACCTTTCTGGGGCAAGGAGGACACAGCGAGGCGGGGTGGTGCTGTCACCCATGCTCGCGCTGTCACCTGCATGCGATGACAGCTCCAGCGTGCAGCGTGGCACCCAGTGATGTCTGTATGCACAGGGCTTGTGGCGCGTGCCGACAGGCAGCACAGGGCGGTATTGCCAGGCTTTGCTTAACAGCACATGGCATGGGGTGGGCACGGATTGCTCTGCTCTACAAAATGCCGCATTCACAGAAGAAAGATGTGTCCCATGCATCTTACGTGTCTGTCCCATGCATCTTACGTGTCTTCTGGGGCATGCACGCGAGGAGATAGAGCTGGAGGTGTCGCACGCTGCGGGTATAGGCTTAGGGTAGGTGTCTTACGTGTCTCCTGGGGCATGCAGGCGAGGAGGTGGAGCTGGAGGTGTCGCAGCCGCGGGGCGCCGGCGGCAGCAGCCCGCCGGCTGTACGCCTCGCCGGCGTCATGCAGGGGCTGCCGGCGGACCTGGCGACGCTGGCGCGGCGCGCCGCGGCGCCGGAGCGGCGGCGACGGCGGCTGCGGCAGGCCGCGGCGGCGCCGGCGGCGGGGCCGGCGGCAGCGCCTGGGCCGGCGGCGGGGCAGGGGCTGCCCACGCTGGCGCAGGGCGTGCTGGGCACGCAGTTTGATGTGGACGCCATGCGCCAGACCATGGACCAGGCGCGGCGCGATAGCATGACATGTAAGCAGTGGGTGCTGCGTGTGGGTTGACAAGTTGTGGGGTGCCTTGGTAAGGCCTGCTTTGACATGTTCAGTCATGTTAGAGTCCTAATCAGCCGAGCAGCAATGGTGCATGTGGCTCACTCTGTCGCGCGCGGCGCCAGCCTCGGGCGCCAGGCTCGTAGCTGTGAAGCTTCCGCCCGCTCAGCCTCATTCACCAGAGCGCGCGCTCGCAGCCACCGCACAGCCGGCCTGACGCTGCGGCGCCCTGCTGATGCGGGCCGCGGCGCCGCAGGTGGGCCAGTGCACGCCCAGCATCCGCTGCGCCGGGCGCGGCTTCCAGCAGGCGGGCGCGGGCGTGGTGGCCATCTACGCGGTCGACATGCGCGTCGGCGCCATGGGCCTGTGCACCGGTGCGCTGCGCCGCGCGCGGGGCTGCGCCAGACGCTGACTGCGACTGAGCGCTCGGGCGCGATGTGTGCTGGCACGAGGTGCTGTGCCTGTGGGCAGGGCACAAGTGCTCAGTTTCCAAGCCCCACTGATACTTGTGCTCATTGGATGCTGCCTGTGCAGGCGCGCTGGTAAACGGACCGAGCCAGCAGAACTACCTGCTCACCGCGGACCACTGCTTCGTGGGTGCGGCGCCCTTGACTCGATGCAGCGTTTCGACTGCAGCTCCTGCTGTGCTGTAATGCGTTCCTGGCCTCGTCAAGGCTGCGCATGCCTTGACGCCGCCTGCGGCTGCGCAGATAAGAAGAGCATCAACAGCTTCCACTACTGGCTCATCATCTTCAACTACGACGCGCCGTGTGCGTTCAAGCCCGGCCAGATACCGCCGATCAAGCAGGTCTTGCAGGTGGGCCGGTTCTGGGCGTTTTCCCATGGTGTAGGACCAGGTGTTCCAAGCCTGGTCGGAAGCGCTCTTCTTCCCCGATTCACGAGTAATGCAATTCCGCTTGGCTGCCGTGCCAGCCGCTGACGCATCCTGTCACGGCACCCCTGCCCGCCGCTCCTCGCAGCTCTTGCTGCAGTGCGGCAGCGAGCTCCCAACACGGTGGAGCCCCCTGCCCGACCCTACCTTATACATGGCGCGGGCGGGCAGGGCGCGCGCCTGCTGTACTACGACAGCCGCGCGGACGTGCTGCTGCTGGACGTGCCCGGCCAGATCCCCAACAGCTTCCATGCGTTCCGGGTCGGCTATGACGCCAGCGCCGGCCTCGCGCCGCGGCGCGCGGTTGGCATCCACCACCCCAACGGCAACGTGAAGCGCATCTCGTATGCCAACAACACGTGCGCGCTGCGCTCGTGATGAGCGCATATGGCTGTTCTCTCGATTTCCTCGTGTCCCTCTCATCTTGCTGTCCGTGCGCTGGGTGCAAGAGCGCTGTCTGTGGTCAACTTCACTGACGCTCACATGGTTAATATCATGCAGGGGTGACATCTCGACGAGCTTTGTCGCGCCGCCCTTCATCGAGCTTGGCATCAACCCCACGCCTGAGACGCACTACCAGGTGCGCACTTTCGTCCTGTTAGCGTGAGTGCTCCCCAAGGTGGTTCTCCTCAAGGTACATGCCTAGCCGCTCACATCATGAGCTGTGTCCAGAACTGTGATGGTCGGTGTGCCAGTGCTTTTTCCTGGAACGGAACAGGGGAACGGAACAGCGTGCAGGCGCCATATGCATCAAGCATACAGTACAAGAAGCGTCAGCATCCGTTCCTCGTGCGTATCATATCAAGCCTCATACGAAGCTTTATCCTGCCATGTAGGCCAAAGAAGTTGAGCTTTCACTGATATGCGCGGTGTGTCCATGAGTGCAGGTGAAGTGGACGTTGGGCGCAACGCAGCCAGGGTCATCTGGCTCGCCCCTCATCGACTCGGCCACCCTGCGCATTGTAGGGTGCGGAAAGCTTCCCTGTGCAGCACATTTGTTCAGTCGCTAGCGTCATGTTGATGCGAATGAGCGCGACACCTGCAATTTTTGCTCTAGCTTGGGCTTGAAACAACATGCAAAGTAAATCAAGGAATTTTCTGACAGCCTCTAATCTCAGTGCGCCACGCTCGACTGCACACAGCATGCTGTGTTTGACATGCATGAAACAGCCATGTCAGTAAGTGCTCATGCACTGCGTTGCTCATGCAGGGTCCTGACGGGCGGCACGACCACGTGCGACGTCTTCAGCGGCGCGGACTACTACGGGAAGCTCTCAGTGGTGCGGCCCGGCGTTGGTCGCCTGAATGCGCCCGACCAAGCCGCAACTGCTTGTACATGGATTCTGTGCGTGCATTTGAAAGATGGTGCGTGCGCCCATGTGTGCTTGGCTGCTCAAAGTGCAGTGCAACCTGTGGCGCAGGCGTGGGCCAACGGGCTCAACCGCTTCTTTGCACAGCCGGCGGCGCTGGCGCCGTCTGCGGCCGCGGCCGCGGCGGCCGCCCCGTTCCCGCCGCCCGCGCCCACCATCCCGCCCAGCCAGCTGCTCGCCGTCCCTGGCACGGCTGGCCCTGGGCCTGGCAGCGGCCCAGACCCTGGCCCGGACGCCGGCCCCGGCGCCGCTTCCCCCGAACCCGCCGCCGCGCCCGTCGCCGCCGCCGCCGCCAACAAGCCGCTGAGCGCACAGGCGGGCGGGCCGCCTCCAGCGGCGCCCCCCGCGGGTGACCCCGCAGCCGCGTCCAGCAGTGGCGGCGTTGGCGGCAGCGACGATGCGGCGGGCGCGCCCGCGGGCGCGGTGGCAGCCGCACCGATTGCGCTGAGCGGCGCCGCCGAGCGCGACACGGGCACCGGGCTCAACTTCTACCCCAACCTGCTCACCTTTGAGGCCAACAACACGCGCACCATGCTCGCCTACTAGTGCGCCCGCCACGCCCGCTGTGTCACTGCCCTTGCCCTTGAGGCTGTCACCATGCGCTCAATGCTCGCCTGTCACAGCGCCTGCTGCTCTTCTTGTGTCAAAAACAGTTGCTGGACTGGTTTGTAGATTGGTCAGTTGTGTGGATGTGCCAGCTGATATGCGACGTGCCTTGTACATCACTGGCTTGCTTCCGTGAATATGCAACAATGCGGTAGAGCCCCTGTCCAGCTTGCGCTGCCAAGTTGTGGCAACTCAATCTTCGCAAGGCATGTATTTGCAACATGGCAGCTTGGTTCATGCAAGGCCTGGAGTTGCAACATGGCAGCTTGCTTCCCGGAAGGCCTAGAGGTGCAACATGGCAGCTTGGTTCCTGCAAGGCCTGGAGTTGCAATATGGCAGCTGACAGTTGGTAAGAACAGTTCAACTTCCGCGCCAGCCTGACGGACGCGCCGGCCGCAAACGAGACCATGCTTTTGAGCATTGCGCTTGATGGCGCGCTGCCCGGCAACGCGGTGGACGCTGCGCGGTTCGTGCGCATCTCCGCCAACGCCGACAGCTTCAACGCCAGCACATGGAACAACGGCGGGCGCCTGCTCTACCTGGAGGTCACCGGTGCGCTTTCCATGGACGCTACTTCTACTCCGCTGGTCTGCGCCAGAGATGCCCAGCGGGCGTGGTTTTTGTGAGCTGCAGCATGCTCTCTGAACATCTCCTCAGGTCGCGCCCGCTCGGTGCACGCACTCAGCCAGCTGCCCTGCCCACCAATGCCCGACCTGCGAGCGCAGCTCGGGCGGCAGCCTGCAAGCCGCCGTGCAGCTGCACTGCCTCGAGCCCGCGCATCTGTGCACCCGACGCGCCGTGAGGACGGCCAGCTGGGGCGCGAGTTCGCCGGCGCGCGCGCGCAGGCCTGCCGCCGGCGGTGCCCGACGACCTGCTGCGCTTCGTGGTGGACTTCCGGCTGCGCAGCAGCACCAATGCGCTGTACGACCAGCGCAGCCGCGTCAAGGTGCGGCCCTCAGGGGGCCTTTAAGGGGGCGTTTAAGGGGGCCTTCAAGGGAGCACACCAATGCGCTGTACGGCCAGCGCAGCCGCGTCAAGGTGCGGCCTCAAAGGGGGCGCGCCACGCGCATGCGTGCTTGTGCGCGGCGCATGAATACGCGCAGACGTGCGCGAGCCGACAGGCGGGCGCCCCTGTCATGGCGGCCGTGCACTGGCACAGGCGCTTGCTCTGACCGCTGCCGTAGGTTAGGTCAAATAGCATTGCCGCCGCGCTTGTCACACCCCCTGCAAAACCCTCTTCTTGTTACCCACCGCCTCACCGGCGCGGCGCATCACAGAAAGCGAGGACCGCGCATCCTGAGGGCTGGCTCCAGCAGCATGCGCTGCCAACCTCCGCCGGGTGCTGCTGCGACAGACGGCTGAAGTGCTGCTGCTGGGCGCCAGGGCGTCATCAGGCAGGCCCCGTGGACGTGGCAGGACGCGGCGGCGTCGCGCTGCGCCAGCGTGCCGTGCGATCTGAGTACTGCAAAGGCGCGCGGGCCTTTTCTTCCCATGTGTGTTGCTGTGCTCTGTGGCTTGGCGCAGGGTTGAAAGGCAGCGGCATGCTGAGGCGGCGCATGTGCGCGACCTGCAGGCGGCCGCGCCAGCGGGCGCTGCGGCCAACAGCGTGGCAGGGCCCAAGGCGGTGTTCACCTACCGGGCAGCGCAGGCCACTGTGCTGGCGCCCCTGGTGTGCCTGAGCGCCGGGGCGCTCGACGAGGCCATCGTGTCGGCCTACGTGAATGACCTCTTCACATGGTGCGCAAGTCCGGCCAGGCTCCCACGCCCGCTGAGCAGCAGCATGGTGCATGTCTCCTGTCCATTCATCGCAGGTGCTGAGCAGCACATATGCGGGGTGTATGCAAGGGTCAGGCAGGTGCTGCTGGCGGCCAGCACCTCCTTGCATCTCTGAGCCAAGCAAAACGCGCGCCTGGAAGTTGCCAAGGGGCAGTCGTTGTGCCCGGCGCAAGTGCCCTGTCCTCGCCTGCGCAGGACGCTGGGACGCGCGTCCGCGCACCCCGGCTGCGCGGAGGTGGGCCGGCTGCCGCTGGCGGCCGGCGCCAACATGACGCTGGTGGTCAGCGACTCCGACGACACAGACGCGGCGCTGCCGCTGCGGCTGGTGTCCGCCCTGACCCTGGCGCCTGCCGCGGGGTCTGGCCCTGCGGCCGCGCCCGCCGGCGCCGTGGGCGCGGCCGCGCCGGCCGCGAGCGGCGTCGGCGGGGCCGCGCCCGCGCCACCCGGGTTCGGCGCCGTGGCAGTCGCCCTGCAGGGGCAGAGGCCCGGGCCATAGCACACATGTGCGTGAGCCGGGGGCTGACTGGAGTCGGCATGATGGTGCTGCAATGGCCGCTCTATGAGCGAGCTTAGCTATGTCGCTGGACCTGTCAGGGCGTTGATGCGAGACTGGGGTCCGTCAACGGGCCGACTCATGCTGCAGCAAGAAGTGAGCTGCAGCAAAGCATCTGAATTCACATGCGCGCATTTCGTGACACATGTTTTGGTGATTGATTTGCTTATGATGCAGGATGTTAATCAGGATGTTGACCGCTGTTTTGTGGGAGACCTATGTGCTTGCTGCCCCGAAGTATGCCTGAAATTCGTTTGGTCTGTTGAAGTGCGCATGAGCATGTGCACGGTGTGGAAGCATGTGAGCTAGCTGCCTATCCATGATATCATGGCATTGAGTCCTGAAATATTGCAAGTCAGACATGTAACTCATCAGCCCTAGCTTTGAGCTTTGGTTGCCAGAGGATGTCCAGCCTCGCTTAAAACTCGACACATTCAATAGCAGAGATCCCTGTGCTAGTCTTTTGTGCGTCGGCCAGGGCACTGCTGCGTAGGCGCCGGCACTGTTACATAGTATCCAAACGAACCTGTGGGCATTAAGTACTGCAAGCGGGACAACAGCAAGTAGCGCCCGACTTGGGTGTGGTTGACGCAGCCTATGCGCGGAGCTTGCATGTAGCGTCGTGTCGCCGGCATGGCGCCCGCTGCGCTGGGCGGCCTGTGCTGCCGCAACGTACCTGGGCAGCAGACCATTGGCCACGGCTGGGGAGTCTGCAGGCAAAGGTGCACAGCAGGCCGATCATCAGCAGTGTCCGCTGCTACACCATGGCGTCTTGCGTGCACCGCGTTGCGACGTGTGCACAGCATGCCGGCAGACTGCCAGCCGCTGCTGCAGCGCAAGCAGCGGCGGCGCGTCCTGCTCGCAGCACGCCTGCGGTGCACGGCACTGGCAGCAGCCGCGAGCGCCGGGCCCGCGGAGCCGCGCGAGGGCCAGGCGCGGCAGTCGTGGGGAGAGGCGTGGCGCGCCTGGTGGAGCGTGGCGCCGACGCCAAAGCAGAGCGAGGCTGCCGCGGCGCCGCAGAGCCTGCGGCGCGTGGTCGCCAAGCTGTGGAAGGTGCTGAACATCAACAAGCTGCAGCTCTTTGGCGCGCTGCTGTTCATGGTGCGCCCCCACGTCCCAGCTTCCCTGGCTGAATTCGGAGCGAACAAGCACCAGCCAGTGTGACTGCTTGGTGCAGCTCTGTGCGCAGCTGCTGCGTCACAAGGGAGCATCTTATTCGCTGTGCAAGCGCCTCCTATTGTGACAAGTGTCATGTTGTCAAGTTGCAGCTTGCTGGCTACTCCGCAAGTTCTTGCATCACTTTCAGAGCTGGCCATCCCGCACCTCACGTCTGCCAGCATCTTCGCCGTGACAAAGGCCGGCTCAGAGAGCCTGTTCCACCACAACGTCCGGCTGCTTTGCGTGCGCCCTCGCATTCTGCACCTCAGCCTTACCCTGGCTGCACGTACGCTTGGAACACGTGCGCTTGCGTCAGCTAGGTGGGAGCTGCGATGCAGAATGCATGCATGCAATAAGTCACGCACAGTCTTGGTTTCATATGAGCGCACTTCTGAGCATTAAATAGAGTGAGGAGGTGAACAACAGCAGCTCTGTGCATGCAGGTGTTTGCGGTGGCCTATGGCGTGACTGCTGGCATGCGTGGGTACTTGTTCAGCATCATTAATGCGGACCTGATCCAGGTGTGACGGGGCTCCTGCAGTGTTGGTGCAACTGCTTGCGTGTGTGCGCTGCACATGCCAGGCCACACCGTTAACCATACGGGACGTTCGTGCACTCGATTGCAGCACACTTCCAGTCATGTATGCAAGTTGTGCATGTGCATGCATGGCTGCTCTCCCCTGGGCAGTCATGATCCGCACTCGAAGGCGCACCATGCTTGCTGGCAGTGGAACGCATGCCAGCAGTGGAACGCATCGCGATGCGTGCGGCACCTGCTGGACAGTGGGAGCGCTGTCACAGCCCCCAGATGCAAGGCATACTAGACAGATGCAAGGCATTCTGGCGATGGCATGCGCCCGACCTGCGCCACTGCCGGCTGCAGAACCTGCGCGCGGAGCTCTTCGCGCGCATCCTGCGGCAGCCGATTGAGTTCTTCGACGATGCGGAGGTCGGCGTGTTGACAAGTCGCCTCGGCAACGACTGCCAGGCGCGCCGCGGTCTGCGCAGCAGTCAGAGTGGATGCATGTCATGTCGCTTTGCGGAGCTGTGTCGAGGCTTCTCATGCGTTACTGCTGCAAGTTCTTCGCTTGTCCGCAAAACCTGCTGCGGGATGGGGTCCCTTAGCGCGTCTACCAGTCGTGGCAAGCCAGTGCACATGACCACAGCGACTGCCCTTACTCGCGTGTGCCACAGGTTGTCGTGAAGTGCGTCAGCACAAACATCAACGTGGCGCTGCGGAACTCTCTGCAGTGCATAGGTGCGGTACTGGGTGAACAGCTGTACAAGACAAGTGCGCATGCATAATTGATGTAAGTGATGCGACCAGCTGTGCTCTTAATATCTCTGCTGCCCAGCATTGCAGCAGCCGATTGAGCCTGCGGGGTGTTCAACAGCCTGCAGCGCGCCGTGCACAGCGCGTCTTAGGGGTCTGTGCAGGGCAAGCCGGCGCCTCGGCTCAGCCGGCGCCGGCGCGCGCGCAGGCGGAGGCATCTACCTGGTCGTCCTGTCGCGCGAGCTCGCGCTCGCGTGCGCGGCGTCCACCGCCGTGCTCTGGCTGGTGGCGCTGCGGTTCGGCGGCTACTCGCGCCGGGCGCAGCGCTCGTACCAGGACACGCTGGCGGACACGAACCAGGTACGGCCAGGTTATGCAGTGGCGAGGCAATGGCGTCAGAACACATATTATGTCCGGTGTTGCGGCTGCGACGCAGGCGTGCCAGGCATACGATGCCGGACTTGGAGAAGAGCAGTTACACGAAATACAATCTCCCACGAGTCCAAGCCTGTGCGCTGGCGGGTAGTGCGTTAGCATCAGCGTCAAGGAGACTTGGGTTCACGTCTGCCTGCCTGTAACTGACTGTCATTGTGACAACCAGATTCAGACATGGTGCATGTGCCGGCAACCTAGTGGTCGAAGCCCTCCCTAGCCGCACGCGGCGGCCAGACGCGCGCGTGACACGCCGCGCGCAGGTCGCCGAGGAGGTGTACACGCTCGCTCGCGTCGTGCGCACGTTTGGCACCGAATCCGGCGAGGTGGCGCGCTACGCGCGCAACCTGGGCCGCCTGCGGCGCATCAGCGTGCGGCTGGCGACGGCGTACCTGCTGTACCTCGTGACCAACGCCAGCCTGTTCAACCTGACCAAGGCGCGGCGGTGGCCTGCCCCGCGCGACGGGGCCCGCGCCTGTGTGGCCCCACGTGTCTGCGCACGTGCTAGGCACCTGCACTCACCCGCTGCAGAGTATTTTCTGGCTCGCCCTTCCAATCACATCTGTTGTATGCCCTCTGACCGAAGGTGGGTTGACAAGATGCAGTGCTAATGGCCACTGGCCTCCGCTCAAATGGATGCTGTGGCGGGTGCAGCGCTTTGGTGAATGTGAGGCTGCTCGCGGCAGGCCCTGGCGCTGCTGCTGACGGCCGCTGGCCTCCTTTTGCTCACATGCTGTGGTGGGCGCAGCATTCCTGCGTATGTTTGTGAACACTTTGAGGCTGCTGGCGGCAGGCCCTGGCGCTGCTACTGGGCGGCGGCATGGCGCTGGCGGGCCGCATCAGCGCGCAGCAGCTGACCTCGTTCTATCTGTACACCGACTTTGTGGTGGCCGCCTCGCTGAGCGTCTGCGACCAGTGGGGCGCCATCATGGCGCGCCGCGCGCCACCCCCCATGACGCCGCAGGCCACCCCCCATGCCGCTGCAAGGACTTGCCGGCAGGGGCACTCGAGGGGCCATCCTGCCAGAGCAGGCCTAGAGCAGGCGTGCATGCAAACTCTTCATGCGACAAGCACGCATTTCGGACGGAGACGAGTTGGAACAGGCATGTGCACACAGCTGCAAAGTGTTGAGCTTGCATGCAGAAGGCTGCGGCCGTGCAGCGCAAGCACAGCGCGTAGGCGCGCTCGCAGAGCCTGCGCGGCGCCCCGCGGCCGTTCTTGCACGACAGCGCGAAAACCATAGCCTATGCCGCGCGCAGGAGAGCGTGGGCGCGAGCGAGCGCGTGATGGAGTACCTGGAGCGGCCGCCCGCGCCGCAGCTGGCCCCCGGCGCCACGCTGCCATCGTTCTCGGGCCGGGTGCGGCCCCGGCGGCGCGCCTGGTAGAGGCGCATTCGGGGCGGCAACCCATCGATCGACAGAAGCCGGATGCTGTGCCCACAGGGATGGTCCCTGACTGCACAGGTGTCTGCAGCACCGACCCATGCACGAGTGAGCGCTGCACATAGGCCATGTTGCTGCATGTGCGGCGCCGCGCTCGCAGAGCCCCATGCGAGACAGGCGGGGGCTCCCTGGAGGCCCGCGCGCCGTCCTTTGCAGGCTGCGGTGTGCGTGCGCTACCCTAAGCCTAACTGCGTGCCGCAGATAGAGCTGCGCGACGTCCACTACGCGTACCCGTCGCGGCCGAACGCGCCCGCGCTGCGCGGCGTGTCACTCTCGCTGGAGCCCGGCCGCCTGTTGGCGCTGGTGCGTCGCACCGACGCCCCCAGGGTTATCTATAGCGGCTGACACGGCTTTGCTCCTCTGCACCGCCAGCCGGCCCAGGCGTGCAGTGACCCGTGCGGCAGTGACGCGTCACGAGGCACGTCCGCAGGCATTGTGGCAGGCACGCTGTGCGAGCATGCACATGCGCCGCTCACCTCCGCACGGCTGATGACGGAAGCCGCCCGTGCTCAGCGCTGCGACGGGGTGCATGCGCGGCGCAGGTGGGCCTGAGCGGGTCGGGGAAGAGCACGCTGGTCGCGATGCTGGAGCGCCTCTACGACCCAAATTCGGGCCAGGTGCCGCGCCCGGCGCCGCGCCCGGTGCCATGTTCGTCCGCGTGCATGCCCGCCTTGCCTGCTGCCCGTGACCACGCGCATCAGGCCAAAGAGGCTGCCCTCAGAGCTGGGGGTATCCGGCAGGGGACCTCAGCCTTGACCCTAGTAAACAGAAACCCTAGTGAAGCACGGCCGCCCGTCTGCGCGCGCGCAGGTGCTGGCGGACGGGGCGGACCTGCGCACGCTGGACGCCCTGTGGCTGCGCTCGCAGCTGGGCGTCGTGTCGCAGGACCCGCGCCTGTTCAGCGAGAGCGTGGCCGCCAACATCGCCTACGGCCTGCCCGGGAAGTCGCAGGCGCGCGCCCGCTGACAGTGCTGCAACCAGCTCCTGAGCCTGACACGCTGGAGCTCGCGCGCGCTATGCGCTCGTGCTCTGCGACAGACAGGATTGCTGTGTGCATGCCCGTTCATCCTGGCCTGCCTGAAAGCTTGGAGGCGCGCGTCTGCTGCCAGTCCGGCTTGTCCTGCGCCCTGCGCACTTGTTACTGCGATCAGCAGAGCAGGTCACCTGAGTGCCCATCCGCTCTTCACGTCTGTGCTCACGTCTGTGCCAGGCGGCGATAACAAGCGCAACTGAGTGCAGCGCTGCAACAGGTCACCGCGATGCAGGGTATGGCGCCTGTGTGTGCACATGCCGAGACTGTCAGCGCCGGCGCTGTGAACAAGAGCCGCGTGAGTGCAGCGCTGCAAGAGCGCTGCGACTTGAGCCTTGTACAGGGTTAGGATTACTGGCCCTGAGCCCCAGGGATGACGCGGGGCGGCCCGGCCGGCAGGCGGAGGTGGAGGAGGCGGCCAAGCTGGCCAACGCGCACAGCTTCATCTGCGCGCTGCCGCAGGGCTACGCCACGCAGGCGCGCCCAGCACGGCCGGCCCGCACGCCGCATGTGTTGCTCGCTCTGCGCGGCAGCCTGGCACCGTGCAGCGTGCTGGAGCCTGATGTCTCGGCAGGGAGGGGCGTGAGAGCGGCGCGGGTGCAGGGCAGCGAACTTGCTAGTTGGGGCTTCTCATAGGCGCACATGCTGCTTCGGGTTGACAGCAAACCTGCAGACTCCAAATGACGAGGTGTGGTCAGTTTTGTGAATATGACTCGGTGAGGAGGACCTGGACAAGAAATTTGCAGAGCTTGGGCTGCAGCCGGAATGGCAGGGCCTGTTCCGAGCGAGCGCGCGCTGCGCAGGTCACGGATAAGCTCCTGTCGGGCGGCCAGCGGCAGCGGCTGTCCCTGGCGCGGGCCATCATCCGGAAGCCCAAGGTCCTCATCCTGGACGAGGTGCCGCTCCCGGGTGGCCCCAGCATGGCAGGACCTTGTGGGTGTGCATGATACGGCCAGCTGCTGTCCGTGAGGGGCACTCAATGTGCAGCCCCAACGCTGCAGGCATGATTGTTAGCGTGCTGGGTGCATGCTGTCTTAACCCAGTAGAAAGTCACGTAGCGCAAGAGGGAATCCGACACGAAAGAACCAGCGTCAACATGCGTGAACAAGCATCAACACGCATGAACACGTGCGGGCAGGCGCAGGCAACACGCGCCTGCCCAGCACGAGTGGAGCAAGAGCGCGGGGGGCGCTGCGCGGCAGGCCACGAGCGCGCTAGACGTGGAGAGCGAGGCGCAGGTGCAGGCCGCGCTGGACCGCGCGATGCGCACGACCGGGCGCTCGGTGCTCGTCATCGCGCACAGGCGCGCCCGCCACGCCGGCCCAGCTGCCGCGGCCGCCCTGCGCACGTGTCGGCGGTGGGCGCTGTCGGGGGCTCGAGCGGTGCCCCGGCGCCCTCAATCAGCTCGCGCCAGTCCGTTGTGTGCGTTCCCGCCTCTGTCCTCGCCGCCCCCGCTGCCAGCATGCCTGGCGGGCTCGGCGGCGGACTGAGCGAGCCCGCCGCCCGCCAGCCAGCCGCGGGAGCGCGGCCGCGCAGGCTGTCTACGGTGCGCACGGCGGACCGCATTGTCGTCATGGACCGCGGGCAGGTCGCGGAGGAGGGCACGCACGCCGAGCTCGCGCGCGCGGGCGGCATCTACGCCTCCCTGCTGCGCCGGCAGACCGGCGGGCTCGCGCCGCCGCCCGACCTGGCGCCGCGCGTGCGCTTCCCCCGCCACCTGACGGTCAGGGTTAGGGTTAGGGGCCTGGCGCCGCGCGTGCGCTTCCCCGCCACGCCACGCGCGATACTCTCTCTGTATGCATGTGCGAACACGCTGGCAAGCGCACCTGCGCCTTCATGTGCATGGCGGGCATCCGCGCTCCCCTGCTCTGCCGCGTCCTGGGTCGGGCGGAGATGCGAGTCAGGCTGCCGCCTGACCCTGCAACATACCCCAACAGCACTGCGAGGTCATCAGAGGCTGCCATGCTGATGCGGGCTGCGCCACGTGCAGGAGAAGGCCAAGGAGCCGGCGCCTGCAGTGGCGAGCTCGCAGAGCATAGACGACCCAGATACGTTCGAGCTGGCCGGCGTGGACCAGCACGAGGCGGGCGGCAAGCGCACCAAGCCGCGGCGGCAGTGAGTGGGTGGAGCTTCCGGGTGGCGCGTCTGGCATGTGACCTGGGCACCACGGCGCATCCTGGGTGCAACACCGAGTGTTGGGCTCAGGCGCTGCACCCGAGAACCGCCCGTGTCGCCGCAGGATGCATCGCAAATGGAGGATGCATCGACCGCCCTCAGTTACACAAGTGGGACCAGTAAGGCCTACTTCTATCCTTGCATCCTCGCAAAGCCATGCGATGCTATCTTAGCCTCAGGCAGCACACAGTTCCTTCAAGAGCTGCAATAAAGCCATCCACAGCCGGGAACACTTTGGTTCGCGGCGGCGCACGCGGCCACATGCAGGGCTTGCACTGGACCCTGCAGGTGCCCCTGCGCCCCAGCTGCCTCCGCAAAGACGGAGATGCCTGCATGCTAAGCGTTGCTGTGCAAACGTGTACAACCGGCTGTACGACCGTGCTCCAACACATACCTTTGACAACTAATCATACACTCATAGCTGCCGGCCCGGCACCATGCGGCGCTGCACCGCCCCCCGCTCGCCGTCCACGGCCGCCGCAGCTGCTGCCGCATGGCCCCGGCCCGGCGCCGGCCCTCCTTCAGGGTCGCCGCCCCCGCACCCGGCCGCGTCCCCGCCGCCTCCAGGCCACATGGGCGCGCTGGGCGCGCTCGCACCCGCCTGCGCATCCCTGGGACTGCCCTCCTGAGCGCCCCTGCTCTGACCGGTCGCGGCAGGTGGCTGCAGCGCGGCCGCCGCTGCGATCGCCTGCGGCGGCGCCCAGTTCGCCAGGTCCGCCATGATGTCGATGCGGCCCTGCAGGCGCCGGCCGCCAGTTGTGCCCAGCACCTGGTAGCTATGGACGTGCGGTGGGCACGCGCAAGTCGCTGCAGCAGGCATCGCCTGCCACAACATCAGCCCCGCCACCACGGCCGCCGCTTTGCCACTCACCTCAGCACGCTGCACGACCTGCACACAAGGCGCTGCTGTGGACATTGTCAGGCGCTGGCAGGGCGCTTCCAGACAGGCTCCAGGCCAGACTGCTGCCGCCGTCTGGGGCGGCGCGCGTGCGCCGCGCGGGCGGGGCACCTGCAGGACGCGCCAGTCGTCCAGCAGCTGCTGCTTGCGCCGCGCGTTCTGCACCGTAAACGCGCACAGCCGCCGCAGCACGCCGTTGGCCAGGCGGTACACCTGCCGCTCGCGCACACTCGCTACCCTAGCCCCCCCAGCGCATACTCCTACCCTACCCTATACCAGATCCGGACCCGGGTGCTACAGACAGATGTGCTACACCCACGTGACCAAGCACATGATCCGGGACCTGCGCTTCTCCCCCTGCGCCGGGAAGCTCCACCGCATGCTTCTCTCTCAGCACGCCTTTCCAGCCACAGCACTGGGCAGCTGCCGCACCTCGTACGCCGCGCCCGCAAGCCACACCGCGCGCCCGAGGCTGGCGGTGTTCTGCGCGCGCCCCAGCACAGTCACTGCTCTCCGAGGCGCTTGGGGCAGTCTTGGCGCCAGTCTGTGCAGTGCCATGCGCACCACAAGCCCCGAGCACGCCTGGTGAGTGGTGCAAGCCCGACGCCCGCACGCTGTCAGCTTACATAGCACTGTCTCTACTGGCCGCACTTGTACGTTGACCTCGCAGAACTTGCAGCCGCGTGCAGGATGCGCCCCAATCGGCATTAGCTACTGGCAGCATGTCGGAGCGGGCGGGGCGGCACCGGCAGCGCCGCGAAGCGCAGCACGCGGTTGATCACGAACGCCGCGGCGACCACCGTGCCCAGCGCCCCCAGCTCCTCGCCTATCTCGTCCGGCCGCTCCACCTCTGTGTCCAGGCCGCTGATGCTCTCTGCAATGCCCTGACCGGGCGCGGGCACGGCAGTCGGCAGGCTTGCAGACCGTGCATGCCCAGGCAGAAGGTCACGCGAGCGCTCTCCATCGGAACTTTTCACGCAGAGTGCAGCACTCGGACATCAAAGTGCAGCTGCGGCACGCGTCTTTGCACACGCAGGCCGGGTCACCTGCGCCTCGATATACAGGGCCTGCACGTGCTGCGACAGTGTCGCATGGGCCCTGCGCAGCGCGCCCACGTCGGACACGTGGAGCTCCCCCTGCTTCTTCTGCAGGCGCAGCACCTGCGCGCGCGGCCGGCATCAGGACAGCCCTCATTGGTCTGCTGTCGCCCGCTGCTGAGCAGCGGGCAGGTGTTTGGAGTTCGCACCTCCGACCTTAGGTGCTCCACTTGCGCTTGAAGGGAGACCACGTCGTTGCTGACGGCACTTGCCATTCCCGGCCACGCCCTTTTTGGCCACAGCAACTAGCTTGTCTTTCACCGTGCCTGGATGTGACCTGTGTGCGACAAAGGCAGTGCGATCCCCTCAGTGCACTGTGTGGACCGTGTTGTGTTTTTGCTACGCGCAGTGTTGCTCAAGCCAGACACTCGAGTGCCTGCTTAACCCTGGCCAAACATATTTCATATAATAACATGCCATATGCTACAGAACGGCTCAGCTTCGACCCTGAAACCAGGACCAGCCAGACAAGGCCGCTAACAAAGTCAGGCCTCCCCTGAAAGCAGTACTAGCCCTCTCACAGCACTCTGTCACAGCCACACAAGCTGCAAGCCTCGCGCCCAGCGTTCGGGCTGCAGCCCCCCAAAGGGCAGCGCTCACACTGCTCGCTGCCGCTCGCAGGCCCGCGGACGCGTAGGGTCGCAAGGCCCTGTCTGCCATAAGGACCCAGGCCACGGCGTGCGCTCGTGCGGCCGTGCGAGCCGTGGCAGGCTACCAACGCGGAAGACGCACGGGCCCTGCCGACGCCTTAGGTCACAAAGCCGAGGTCGTCGGCGCGGTGCTCGGGCGCCAGCCCCACGCTCGCCAGGTACGCCGGGCTGTGGAAGCGGCTGAGGTGCCGCTGCCCGCCGTCGCACAGCACGGTCACGATCGTGTGCCCGGGCCCCAGCGCGCGCGCGGCCTGGCGCGTCGCGGTGGCACTTGTGAGCCGGGCGCGGCTGTGGGCAGGCGGGCAGCGCGCGCGCCACGGAGCGCTCTCCTTGACAAGAAAATGCAGGGCTTTGCTCTCACAATGTGTTGAGGTCGTACAGAGTGTGGAGAAATCACGCGTGATACGTCACTGTGGGTGCTCCCCAATACCAGGCAACACGAATCTGCATCCGCATCTGCCGCACAGTGCGCTAGGGCCGGGCAGCAGCGAGCAGCGGCCGCGGCCCACAGGCCTGCACGCGCGCCGGGCCGGCGGCGGCACAGGGCGCGCCTTTACCGCGCCAACGCAGTTCATGGCCGCGCTGGAGCCCAGGAAGAGGCCGTCGCAGCGCAGCAGGTGCGCCGCCATCTCCACCGCCTCCCGGTCGCTGCCCTGGAATGCCGTGTCGACCTGCGCGCCGCCCGCACGCTCGGCCCGCCGCGCACGTGCCTGGGCGTCCGCGTATCCCTACCCCACTATCTGGCCCTAGCGCCTGGCAGTGCTTTCAGAGCATGACTCTGCAGTCTTAAGTCCTCAGGGCGGTGCACGCGAAAAAAACGATTGTGCGTAAATTGGATTGGACTGCAAGCCAAGTACCTGGTATGAGATGCATGTGGCGTGGGCCACACGTCCGGCGCCCGCCCGCTAGACACGCAGAGCAGCAGGGGCCCGGTGAGATGCTGGAACCCTTGCCAAGAACATGAGAGGCGCGGCGCACACCCCGTCCCTAAACCCCCGCTCAGAGACACGCAGCCAGAGCCGGCTGAAGACACCGGGGGCAGGCCCCAAGTGGCAGGCCCCGGGCGCGCGCCTGCGCCAGCCGGAAGTTGGCGGTGAGCCGGTTGATGCCGATGCCCTCGGTGATGGTGTCGCAGGGGTGGCGCAGGCGGCGGCCCTCGGCCTCCGCGGCCGCGAACGCGACGCCGCG
>JAABUV010004112.1_pt1 | contig 17698 bp, 18 predicted proteins | sample 5559971 | NCBI WGS metagenome assembly JAABUV01 (sample SAMN10711881, study PRJNA513362) | rock metagenome | isolation source: Antarctica rocks | place: Antarctica: Victoria Land, Knobhead nord | collected 2015-12-19
CCGGCGCCGGCGCGGCGGAGCTGCTGGCGGAGCTGGCGGCGGCGCGCGCCGAGGCGCGCGCCGCGCGGGAGGAGGCGCGGCTGCTGGCCGCGCAGCTGCAGGCGCGCTGCCTGGAGGGCGTGCGGTGTCGAGCCCTTGGCCGCGGCGTCTGTCCTGGTGACAAGGCCATGCTTGCTCGTCTACTCCCGGGTGCTGGAGCGCCTTTATGCGCTCGAGCAGTCAAGCGCGTGGGTGGGGTGCGCGCGTGCGCCGTGTATGCGCATGCGCAGCAGATGTCAGCACGCGCTGGCCAGCGCGGTGCCTGTCATACCGACGGCGGCCTGCAGTGACGCTGGCTTTGAGCCTGCCCGGGCGCGACCCAGGACCATGCGCGGGAGCGCGGTCTGCTCTGCTGATGGGCGTGCCAGGCTGGGCGCTGCTGAGGGGCCGCACCGCCTGGCTGCATGCGCACAGAGGCGCCGGGCCGTGGCGGCCAGCTCACCACGCGCGCGCAGGAGCGCGACGCCGCGGCGGCGGCCGGCGCGCAGGCGCACGAGGCGCTTGCAGCCGGCTACGCGGGCCTGCTGGCCGCGGCGCATGCAGCCAAGCTGGCGCTGGACGCTGCCTGCCTGCACCACGCGCCCGCGCTCGCCGCGGACGAGGCCCGGGTGCGCGCACGGCTGTTCCACGTGAGTACAGCCCACACGTCCCCTGACCCCGACCCTGCACGGCCCCGGCTGGCCGCGGCGCTTGCAGGTGCACGCAGGCCATCGCCGTGGCGGCGCGCTCCTGCGCACCGCGCCATGCGCCCGCGTGCGCCGTGGCGCGCTCTCTGCATGGCCCAGCTAGGCCCATGCAAAGCCGGAATCAGGCACGGGGTTGCTGCAATTGTTTAAGAAAGTGTTCAGTGAAGTGCCGCGCCGCCTGTTCTTGCCGTGCACATGCCAGGAGGCTGGCATGTGGACACTTGCAATGCTGGAGAGGTGTTGAGACGCATGTCACGGCACGCTGTGATGAATGTTGCGAATGTGTGCAACACCAGAACTGGGCGGGCGCCACGTGCTTGCAAATTAATGAATACGTAGCTGGGGCTGCAGTACTGCAGCCACCATGAGCTGCATCCTGTCAGGCGGCTAGCACTCCTGACACACGATGGCGGCGTGGTCAGCGCTCGACACCGCTCAGGTGTTGTGTCAGGTCTGTAGCTCATGGCGTGTACATCATAGCGTCTGTCTGACAGCGCGTGCGCCGTGCGCGCAGCGCACGCTGCGCGGCGCCAAGTCCGCGCTTGCCTGCTCGCTCCGCGGGCTGCTGCCCTCGGGCCCCGCCGCATCAGGAACCGGGCGCCCCGCCACGCGGCCGCGCGCGCCCTCGGCCTGCAGCGGTCGGCACGATGCGGCGCGCCCGCCCCCCGAGCCTAGGACAGCGCCGCGCCCCACGTCAGCGAGCAGCGGAGGCTCGGGGAGCAGCAGGGTGCGCAGCATGGTCTGCCTGGGCGAGCGCGGCAGCGGCACAAGCGGCGAGGCGAGGGGCGCGGCCGGAGGCGCGCGGCGGCCCGGCGTGCGCGGCAGCGCAGAAGGTGCCCCGCTGCTGGGCGGCGCGCGCGAGCGCGGCGGCCGCGTCAGCCAGGTGCGGTACACCCGAAGACGGAGTCTGCGACCCATGTGCATGGCATCCGTTTTCACGACTGGCCCGCCTTTGCCTTCCTCCAATTGGCGTCCTACACAGGTTCCATTGCGCACGTTTCCTGTCTTCGCCACGTCCTCTGTACAAGGTCGTTGCAGTGCTCGCACATCTGACCGGGCGCCAGCGCGCCGTGCAGCGGGCTGCGTCGCTGCTTCGGGCGCTGCGCGGCCAGCGGGCCGGCTGACGCGCGGCACGCACTGCAGCGCTTCTTTGAGTAAGCGGGCCGTCAGCAGCGTGCGGTACACGGCACGTCAGAGAGGCAATCAAGCACTTTTGGCGCGATTTACCTGCAACACAGTCCTGCACTGATCTAGCAGCTTCCATGCCCCTTGTACAGTACCTGACCATGACCTGTGGTGCTGCAAGCCATGCTTGTGGAAACACAGCGAGTTTCGCTGTGTTTTCACATGCATGGTTTCATGCAGGGTGTTTTTTATGGAGCTGGTAGGGGCTTTAGCACTACATGCATGGCTTTCATGCCTTCACATGTCAAGCAGACATGTAGGAGGCAGGCTAAGAGGCAGACGTAGGTGTGAGATTCTTGTTCATGAAAGTGCTGTGTGGCAGTGCTGTGTGGTCCACAACTCAACTGCTGAGTGGCCCTTGGTCAGGAGAGTGGTGGTTGTGTGAGACAGTCGTCCTTGTGCGAGAGAGTGGTAATTGTGTGCAGACAGACATAGATGCCTTGGCAGCCATGCTTGCAGGCATGCAGGAGGGAGGCCGAAGGAAAGGGCGTGTGGGCTTTGCAGGTCAGGCGTGCTCGTCGTGCACAACATGCATGGGCGCTAGAGGGTGATGTTACAGTGTGGACCAGCCACGTACAGTCAATGCATGCTGCTCTAGCAAGCGGGATCCGCGCCACACTGCACTTCAGGCAACTCTCGAGTCCTCAACGTATCACCTTGACAGCTTTGGCGCAAAGCACACGTAAAAAACACGACCCCGCCATTGCCGGTGCATGTCAGGCCCCCTCGTTCGCAAGGCCGCACAGATGCGCTTCGTCAACAAGGCCCCCTGGCCACAAGCAAAAAATGAAACGTCTTGCGCAGCAGCGAAAGCAAGCCTATAGGCGAGCACGGGGAACACGCCACAGCGAATAAAATGTGTGGGCGGGCAACACCTCTAAGAGCGGTAATGTTGGACAGGGACCACAGTTGTGGCAGCACCCTGCCAGGGTGGGAAGCACGCCAGTACGGGACCCCGCCTTTGTTCAAGTCACACAGCCACGGGCCACAGGCCCGCCGGCCAACCCACCAAACATACACGAACTTCTAGAGCCCCTACCCGCTCAGCCCTACTTACACACATCAGCAAACACCTTCATGGCTCAGCGGCTCGCGCCGTGCGGTGGCAGCAGCGCTGACACGCCGCAGCACACTGCCGCCCGCGCGTACAGGCGCGCGCGCCCGCCGCCCCGCATGCACGGGCACAGCGGCCGCCCGCGCCCCGCGGCAGCGCGCTGCAGCAACGCACCCTCGGGCCCGCGCCCCAGCGGCCGGACCCCTGCGGCGCCTACAGGGGCGTCGTGCGCGTGCGCCGCAGCGGCTCGCCGCCCAGCGCGGGCGTGTGCGCGGGCTCCGGCGGCGGGCAGTGCGAGATAACCTGCTCCAGCAGGTCTCTGTTGGTCGTCTTCAGCTCCTCCACCTGCGCGGCGCGGCCGTGCTGCCTGAGCACTTTCACATTCAATAACAATCACATGATTCATTCATAGATATTCACTTTTGTCTTTTATCCCGCGATTCTGACTGCGTGCAGGGCGCTGCGATGGGCACCGCAGACAACGCGCCCCGCGTGCGAGGCGCGCTGCGCTTGCCAGCCACCGCGCAGGCATCGCCAGCCATCCATATGCGTCAGGCAGGTGGCGAGACCGGGCGCCCTGCGCCGACCCAGCATGTGTGCAGGCGCCACAGACCCCGCATGCCGCCGGTCATGCAGGCGTGGTGTGCGGCTGAAGAGCCGCGAGCCGCTCGGGCGCAGCTGCATCCGCAGCACCCCCGCTCGCAGCGCTGCCCGACCATCTTGAGCACGGCAAGGTGGCCGAGCCACAGCGCGACGCCATAGGGTGAGGGCTAGCCCTAACCCTCTTCCCTGACAGCCATCCCCCGCAGGCCGGGCGCGCCCGAGGCGCGCGCCTGCAGCTCCAGCTCGGCGGTGTACTGCTGCTTGCGCGCGCGGCTGCGCGCCGCGCTCTCGCGGTTCTTGACCATGCGCTTCTGCAGGCGCGCTGTGCGCTCGTCCACCACGTCCGGATCCTTTCGCTTGCGCGCCCGGCCCGCGCGCGGCGCCGGCGGCGGCGGCGCCGACGCCGGCGGCGCCGCCGGCCCGCACTCCTGCGGGCCGCGGGCCCTCCCAGTTCAGAGCGTATTCATATGTGCTTCCGGCCGCTGTCTGCAGGGCACCACCTCCGGTGGCGCTGACGCGGAGTGCGCTCGGGTGACAGGGTGCGCGACAGGCCTGCTGTCGGGGGCGCGCGCAGCCGCCGGCGGGCCAGCCTCTCCCAGCCCAGCGCTGTCACCCGACCGGAGGAGCCCCGCACCCGCTCGAAACGCGCGAGCGCGAGCGCCTGCCTGCTGGTGCTGCGCGGCGCGTCCGACGCCGCGGAGCTGGGCCGCGATGCGGTCGCGCCCGAGCTGGGCCGCGATGCTCCTGCGGCAGCCTGGCCGGCCGCGTGTGCGCGCGCGTCAGTGCGCGCTGCCCAGCTGCCGGACATGCGCGCAGCAGAGGGCCCGATTGCAAACAGGGCATCGCTGGCCTCACGTCACCAGGCGCGACACTCCCGCTGCACGCAAGCTGCGCTGCAAAGACACCGACCGATCTGCGCTCGCTGTGGGCAGTATGCTTCCAGAGCAAGGGGCTATGACTCACAAAGCCACGCTTGCTTGGTCACCGGCCTGGCGCCACCTCCCACATCCTCACTCGCACTCAATCCACCAGGCGAAGTGAAACAACACAGCTTTGAGACCCAGACTCGAAGCTCACGCACGCCGTGCCAGGACGCGCCTGCGGCGCGCCGGTCGTCCCCGGCGGCGTCGGCGGCGCCGCGGCCGGCAGGCCGCGCGGCGCGGGCGCGCTGCGCGCCACGGCGGCGGCGCCCGCGGCCTCTCCCGGCGCCGCGTTCCCGCCCTTCCCTGCCGCACCGCCCTCCCGCGCCGCCGGCCCCGCACGGGCGCCGCCAGCGCCAGCCGGCGCGCCCGCCGGCGCGCCCACCGCGCCTGAAGCAGGCGCGCTGAGCGGCCGCTGCGCCTGCGGCGTCGGCGGTGCGGCGGACGCCGGGCCCGCGGCGCCGCCGTCGCGGGCGATAGTGACGCTGCTTGCGCGCGCACGCTCGACCCTGACGCCCGCGTGCGCGCGGGCCGGCCCGCCGGCGGCAGGGCCTGCCGCCGAGCCCGGCGCGTGGCTCTGCAGCGATCTAAGCGCGGCGCCGTCCGCCGGCGGCGGCATTGCTGAGCCGCGCGAGGGCAGGTTCTGCGCGCGCACAGATAGGGTAGGGTTACACAGGGACACAGGCACACAGGGACACAGCCGGCAGCTTCAGCCCTGCGGCAGACTGCCGCTGTGTGTGCGGAGGTGACGTCACACGTCAGGGGCATGATGCTTGGGTTGCATCCAACAGTGCAGCCAACACGCCTCTGTCACTGCATTGGCGCAGGAGACATCCAGCATTTGATAGATAACCTTGGCGGTGCACCCGCATGATCCCCCAGCCACCCCGCGGGCGTGCACGCCAGCACGCCAGCCCGCAAGCGGTCAAACGGCAGAGCTTGCTATGAGCGCAACAGGCAGCGCGGCTCAAGCCCGGGCCAGCGCCGCACGCCCGGTCCGACGCACCAGCAGCCCGTGCATCCCCCGCCCTGCCGGGCTCCAGGGCTTGCGCCCGCCCCATGCATGGGCTCTACAGGCTGCAGAGCGGGCGCCGGCGCCTGCGGCTCACGGCACCCCCGGCACAGCAGAGCGCCAGGCTGGCCAGGGTAGGGCCGCACCCTGCAGAGCTCGGGCCGCACCTGCAGCTCCGGCACGTCCGGCAGGTCGAACGCCAGGCTGCTCAGGCCGGCGCTCTGCAGAAAGGAGCCAAGCGTGACGCCGGCCAGGCTGCTTTGCGTCTCCAGGCCGCGGCCGCCGCGCGCGCCGGAGCCGTGGATCAGCTGCCACACCTCCTCCACCGTCTTGCCGCTGCGCGCCGCGCGCCCGCCCGCGCGCGTCAGCGGCGGCAGGCTGGGGGACGCGCAGTGTTTCGCCGCGGCAGCCTGCTTAGAGCTTTCTACAGCGCCGCTGGCGCCCCACGCCGAGCCGAAAAGGAGCGCGCACAGCGGTGCAACTGCGCAAGTGTCCAGCGGCGGCGCGGAAGCCAAGGGTAGCTGCTCGCCAGTTTCCGTGCGCAAAACAGTGTTCTGCAATGCCTTACGCTGTCATGCATTCCATATATCCAGCTTGGGGCCAGTTGCTGATCAGTATGGGTACAAGGTAACGTTGTATTCTGACGTTGGCGCCAACAATAACTTGAGTTGGAAGGCCTGCAACGCGTCTCGCCACCCCTACAGTCCGCACCGCACCGCACGCTGCCCTGATCGAACGCACCGCAAGGCCGCGCTGCTGTGAGGGTCACACAGAGGGCCGCGCGCCTGTAGTCTGGGTGGCTGACAGGGGCGCTCTCCAGCGCCGGCAGCGGCGTGGGGCCACTCCTCTCTGGCTGCTCGTCCACTGGTGGCAGGCCTCCCACGCCCGCCGGGTCTGAGCGGTCCCAGACGGTGGACAGGAACTCGTCCTGGAGCACAGCCGGGCCGAAGCTCAGCAAGCACAGCAGGGTCTGTGAGCAGACATCCAACGCTCAGAGTCGAGGCGCCGCCTCTCCACGACCCCGGCCTCGCTTGATAGGCGAGTGCCTGCCAGACCCTGCACGATCGTACGCGAGGCCTGCAAGCAGCGCTTGACGACGGCTGGGTGATCAAGATGGCGAAAGGCGACTAGCTACCGAAGAGCACAACCACCAGGCTCTCAGTCGACCTGGTGAAGCAGCACGATGCTGTGCAGTGACCAGGGCAGGCAAAATTGCTGTCATGCTGAGCTGCAGGCCCCAGCGGGGCGCAGCATGCGAGTTAGCGCGCAGCCCACGTTGACCGCCCTACCGCCCATCACGGCTCGCCCGAAGAGGGCTCCCTGGCGCAGCAGAAGCGCAGGCCGCACCATGTTCATCGAGCCCAGCAGCTTGCCGCTGCCGGGCACAAGCTCATTCTGCAGCTCATCCAGCGTCAGGTTGAACAGCCCGCTGCCGGTGTCCTTGCTGAGCGTGCCCTCCCTCATCAAGGCGCTCATGGCGCACACGCCTGGGCCGGCAGGCCCGCCACGTGCGCCAGAAGCTCCAGAAAGCACAGGAGCTGGCAGCGCAGCAGCAACTGAGCGGGGCGACGTAGCGCGAGCAGCCTCTCAAAAACACTGCTAGGGACAGACTAATCGCCAGCACTATTTCCAAGCCAATCTGTCAAGCCATGAGCGGAAGCTCAGGCAAAAAATTGCCAGCTCATCGGCCGGACGCACCCCCGGGGGGCCCTGTCCAAGGTGCAGGGTTTCCTGCATCAAGATGGGAGGCAGGCGTACGACATCCCAGGCTGGGCACCTTGGCTTGCAACCAGAGCTCCGTCCAGCCTAGACTTTCTAGTCCCGGCACTGTAGCGGGTCGTAAATGCCGCGACCATGGAACGAGCGCTCAGACGCAGTGCTGGAGGCAGGCGCGGTTGCACTTGCGTTGCGCGGCAGCGAGTTGCAGTCCCTCACCCGGCACGCCACAGCACTGGCGGGCGTCGTGTGGCTGGCGCGGAGCGGGTGCGGCCACGCCGTGGCTGCAGATGCAACTTTGATTGTGAACATTACCAGCTGCAAGCATGCACACATTGGCCGAAGCAGTGCTTGTGCGATCGGGCGCAGGCCGCTGTGGCTGCCGGCGCGCGTGGTCGCGTGGACGGGCGACGAGTATGCAGAGCTGGTCCTGGGTGACCGCTCCCGCCCATGTGCTCCCGTCAGTGCTGCTCTATTACTGTGCAAGCGCGGCGCGCAACGCGGTGCCGCCACGCAGGTGCCGTCGGCTACTCGTCGGCGGTCGTGATCGGCGTGCGCATCGCCGGGCTGCTGTACCTGCGCTTCGGCAAGACGGCCCCGCGCAAGTGGTGCGCCGCGGCGGCGCCCCCCGACGTCCCTTGCTCTGTCGGTATGGGATGACTGCTTTCGTGCCCCATTTGCCTAAAGCAGCCCTAGCCCGGCTGAAACAGGCATCTTACCCAACACGCCTGGGTGCGCAGAAAGGCGCGCGCACTCAGAGCCTTCCTTCCTTCCCGCCCGCCGCCCGGCGCCCAGCGCCTCGCCCGGCGCCAAACTAATCCTATGCTGAATGGCTGCCGCGCCACCGCCCGCCAGGGAGAGGGACCTGAAGGACGGCCAGAAGGCGCTGCTGGGCCTGCCGCGCACGCCGCCGCCGGCGCAGGCCGGCGCCGCGCCCGCGCCCGCGGACAACAAGCAGGGCGGCGCGGCGCCGGCGCGCTCGCCGCAGCCGCTCGGCCCGCCGCTGATGCAGGCGCGCCGCAGCGCGCCCAGCGACGCACATGCGCTGTGCGCGTGTGTCAGTTGTCGCTGGGCATGCATGAAAGCGCCGCGCCAATCCCGAGGTCGACAGGCAGCGCCTGGTCATGATTTGCAAAAGCAGCGGCCCTGGGACCCAAAGCCTGCATTCATTGCGGACGAGCTCGCCGGCCGTACCGCCTGGCAGTGCGACGCATGGCGGCGGCAAATGCGGGCCGCCGCAGGCTGGGCCCGCAGCACCTTGGGCGGCGGCAGCCTGTCTCTGCACGTATCACAGCACGCACGAGCTGCATGGCTGTGACGCCCGCCACGCGCTGGTCATGCAAGTGAGATGCTGCACGGCTTGCCACGGCAAGCTAACGAGCGGCGCTGCGCGGCGCAGCGGCCGCTGCGGGCGGCGGCGGGAGCGGCGGCGTCGCCGGCCACACCCGCGGGCCGCGGCGAGGGGCACGCCGCTGGGTCGCCGGGCCCCGGCAACGGCGGCGGCGCGCGGCTGGTGTCCACGCCGGAGCAGCTGCAGCGATACATGGCGCGGCCCCGCCGCGCGCTGTGGTGGCCGCCCGCTTGCGCGCGCAGTGCTGGGCCCGGACGATGCGGCGGTCCAGGGCGCTGCGGACCAGCAGACCTTCGACGCGCACCGCTGGCTCGCGCTCTCTGTGCTGGTTCGAGGCATGCAAGCGCAGGCAGCGCGGCACAGAAGGAGCCGCAGGTCTCCCGAGCGGCCGCACCAGGCCGCACCAGGCTCCATTCTAGCGGGTCGTGGCAAGGCTGCCTCATGGGGTTGCCGAGAGGGTTGCGCTTTGAGGGTCATGTCAGCCGCCAGCTCGCCACGCGAGCGCCGAAGCGCAGCCAGGCGGGCGCACTCGCCAGCCGAGCGCGGCGCCCTGGCCCAGCCTGACGGCCGACCGGCTCACAAGGCTGACGCGCGCGCCTGGAGCAACGGGCATGCTGCGTCCTCCCTAGATGCCAGGCGGGGCTGTGCTGGTGTCGGCCGTGCGCAGGCTGCCTCTGGGGCGGGCGCGGCGCCGGCGCGCACACGGCAAGGCAGGCGCCCGCCGCCGTCGCGCAGGGCGCTGACGGGGCGGCCGCGCCGCGCGCCGCGCAGGACGCGTTTGAGGAGGACGCTGCAGCGCCGGACCACGCGGCCGGCGGCTACGCGCCGCCCGCCGCGGCGTACGGGGGCGCGCCTGTGTATACGGGCGCGCAGGCCGCGGGCGCCTTCCGGGGGTCGCCCGCGGCGGGCGGCGCGCCGCCGGTGTACCGGCCCTCGCTGCAGGTGTGCTGCGGAGCCTGCGGTGGCTTGGTGGCTGCCGGGTGTGCGTGTCCGTTGCGCGCGTGGTGGCTGGTAGGTGCGGTTGCGGTGCATGCGAGCGGCCTCGCGTGCGCGGACAGCGTGGGTTGGGCCAGGGTGGGGCCCTAGCTCGACCACCAGGGGAGCGCGGCGGCAGTTGAGGCGGGGCTGGCAAGCACGCCCAGCTGCGCTGCCGGCATGCCACTCAGCACGCATGGCAGCCGCATGCAGCCGCCGTGCGTATTTGCAGGAGCTGCCATGCGTGGGGCACGGAGGGCTGTTCACGGCGGCATGGAGGACCGCAGCGCAGCTCTGCAGCGGCATGCGCATGTGTGGTAAGTATGCAGAGCCCCGGTCGGTCGGGCTGGCGCGCGGCGGCGTCCAGCGCGCGGGCGCCGCGTGCGGCCCCAGGCGCGGCCGGTGCAGGCGCCACCCGCCGCGCGGCGCGCGCGCTCGGCCCCGCTCAGCGCGGCTTTACTGGGGCGCGCGCAGCCGCGCGGCAAGGCCGGCTCGCCGCACCATGGCGACGGCCGCCTGGCGCCCAGCGGCGCCGAGGCGGCCGACGCGGCGCTGGGCCGGCTGGCCGCGACGCGCGCCGACCTGGACGCCTGGGCCGAGCGCCTGCGCGCTTGGCTGGCCGCGGAGCTGCTGCAGCCGCTCGTGCGCCTGCTGGACGGCGCGCACGCGGTGCGCGCGCCCAACGCCGCGCGGCCGCCGGCGCTCGCTGTCGCCGGGGAGCGCGCCGCCGGCCGTCTGGCGCCCCGCGCAGGCCGCCCGGCGCCTTGCCCGCTCGCCTGGCCGGCGAGCCGGCCTGCCGCGGCCGCTCGTGAAAGCCTGAGCACGCGCGCGCTGCGGGGAGATGGGAACCTGCGGATATGGGCCTGAGCGGCAGCGCTCGCGCCGTCCAACCCTAATACTGTCCGCGCAGGAGGTGGCGGCGCGCGCGGCGCCGCTCGGCCTGGCGCTGGCGCTGGCGCCGGTGGGCGCGGAGGCGGGCGGCGCAGCCGGCGCCGCCGCCGGCGCAGCCGCTGAGACCGACGACGAGCTGCTGGCGGGGCAGCTGCGCGCGCGCCTGGCGGCCGCGCTGCGCGGGCCACCTGCCGCGCAGGCCGCGGCCGCGCTGGTCTGCTTGGAGGCGCGCCGCAGCCCCGCTCGGACGGCCCAGTGGCCAGCCTGCCCGCCTTGTGCTCAAATGGGCATGTGCATGGCAGGAGCCGAGTCGCTAGCGCGCCCGGTGGGCCGCGGGCCCTGTTGTGACCATCGGAAGCGCTGCTGCGCCGGCGTCAGGCGGGCGGGCCTGCATGCGCCCAGCGCAGGCGCCCGCAGGCGGCGCCGCGCCGTGCCGGCTGACCGACGCGCCGCGGCGGCGGCAGGCGGCAAACGACCCTTGCCCAAACCCTAACACCAACCCATCCTGGCGGCAGGCGGTCAACCGGTACCTGCGCCTGGGCGCGCTGGTGCGCGGCGAGGCGCCGCGCGCGCTGCTGCAGGCCGCGCCGCGCGGGTACGTGGCCGCGCGCGCGCGCGCGCTCGCGGCCGGGCCCTGCTGCGCCGCCTTCCGCTGGGCCGGCGGCGGCGCCTGGGGCGGCAAGCCCTGGAGCGCGGAGCTGCCCACCGACTCGGCGCTGCTGCTGTACCTGTTCGCCGCGTTCCTGGAGGCGCGCGCGCGGCCGGTGCAGGTTTTGGTTTTGGGGCGAGGGTCAGGGCGGGCGGCGGGCGCTCCGGGAGGCGCGACGCCTGGAGTGCGGTGCGCCTCAGCGCGTGGGCTTCGCCATGCTCACGCGCGGCGGGAGGGCGCAGTGCGCCGGCGTGGGCTCGGTGCGCTGGGCGAGCGTGTCGCCGGCGGATGCGCCAAGGCAAAGGCACTGCTGCGGGGTGTGAGCTTGCACAGGTGCCGCCCGAGCATGCTCAGCGCCAGCACATGCAGCGTGGCGCGGCCACGGCCTGCGCTTGCCGTCCGTGCCAGAGCTGCGCAGTCAGCGCGGGCGGGGCGGCGCGCGCAGGCGCCCAAGTGGCACTTTGCGCTGGACGAGCTGGCGGGCACGGCGGCCGCGGGCGTGCCGCTGTTCGTGGGCACGCTGCCCGCGCGCCCGCCGCCCGCGTACGCGGCCATCCTGTCCTTCCGGCCGACGTCGCAGGCGCGCCTGCTGTGCGTGGTAGGGTTAGAAAGGCAGGGTTAGGGTTAGGGGTAGCACATGCAGCCATCCTGTCCTTCCAATCAAATTCGCAGGCGCGCCTGCTGTGCATGGTAGGGTTGGGAAGGTAGGGTTGGGATGAGGGGCAGCACATGCAGCCGTCCTGTCCTTCCAATCGACTTCGCAGGCGCGCCTGCTGTGCATGTAGGGTTAGGGTTAGGGGCAGCGTACACAGCCATCCTGTCCTTCCGGCCGACGTCGCAGGCGCGCCTGCTGTGCATGGTAGGGTTAGGGTTAGGGTTAGGGGCAGCGCACACAGCCATCCTGTCCTTCCGGCCGACGTCGCAGGCGCGCCTGCCGAGCACGCGCGCGCTGCGGAGCCGCAGGTCTGCGCAGCGGATGCACGCGCAGCCGTGGTGCAGCGGGCCGCCCTGCTCCCTGAGCCGGCCGGCTGTGCGTGTGGTGCCGCTGCGCCTGGCGCGCCATAATGTCGGTGCTGGGCTGTGCCTCAGCAAGTCGTAGCCCCACAAGCGCTCACGTCAGTAGCAAGCCCTGCCGGCTGCTCTGCATGATGTCTGAGGGCGCATGGCGAGGCGCCCGCTGAGGGGCGGCGCGCCGCGCCGCGCAGCCGCCGGGCGCGGCGGCGGTCCTGGGCCTGGGCCTGGCGACGGCGGAGCCGGCCTTCACGCTGGTGCTGGGCGGCGCGCCGGCGCTCACGCTCAGCAGCCCCGCCGCGCTGTTCCACGTGCTCGTGCTCTTCCTGCAGGCGCGGCCGCGCGCGCGGGCGTCAGGCATCAGACAGCCTGCGTTGTGAGCTGGAGCGCAGCTCATGGCGCTCCCGCCCTCGCTGCGCGGCTGCGCACAGAGCCTTGGCCCACTCCCGGGCGGCCACTTCGTGCGCTTTGAGGAGCCTGTCAGCGGCCAGCGGAGCGTGCCCCCAGTGCCTGATGCGGCCTGCGTTCGCCGTGATTATGGAAAAGGATGCAAGGGCGCTGCGTGGAGCGCGGCCCATGCGCTGCGCGGCCGGCGGCGGCCGAGGTGCGGCGCGCCGCGCGCAGGACGCGAAGCTGAATGCCGGCGGCCTGCTCGGCGGCTGCACGCTGGAGTACCTGCGCCTGGCGGCGGTGCTGCAGGCGGGCGAGCCCGTGCTGTCGCTGCTGCGCGGCATCTGGTTTGGGCTGTGGTAGGATAGGGTAGGGCATCTGGTTTGGGCTGTGGTAGCTGCCGCGCCCGCATGCCGGGGCCGCGGCCCGCTTGTGAGCGTGGGCCGGGGCGCCCTGCCCATCACATGTGCCGGGGCCGGGCATGCATGCTTTTCGTCCAAAGCCCCAAGGCAGAAGTGGGTCTGGCTGCAATGCGCTGCTGTGCGCTTTGCTTAACATGCTGCTTACAGCGCATGTTAAGCAAACCAAGCAAACCAAGCGTCAGATGCAGGCGACTTGCGACAACACGCCACTCGCAGGGGCCGGCCACAGGCAAGGCGCGCGCCCGCAGCGGGCGCGCGTGCAGTGTACAACGCGGCAGTGTACAGCATGACGCCGCAGAGGCGCAAAGGCAGGAGCTGTGTGGCACAAGGCAGGTCGCAGGCATGCCCGGTCAGGCCTACCCGCCATGCATGCAGGGCGCCCGCGGCGCCGGCGCGCCCGCTGCGTGTGCGCTACTCGCGGCCGCCCATGCCCGTCGCAGGCGAGGCGGCCGCCCCCTTCTTGCCCATCTCGCTGTAGCCCTCGCTGCCCAGCTCCTCGGCCCGCTTCTTGCCGCCCTGCATGCCAGCCTGTGGTTTGCACAGCCGCCCGCGGCACAGGAGGATCCGCAGTCCTGCACTGCAGCTCGCCCGGATGCAAAACACGGCGAGCACAGCATGTGCACCCATCTCGAGAACACTATATGCAAATGCTTCACGCCCACCAGGGACACACACGGCACGCCGTGGTTGCTGTGGCGTGCTGCACTTGTCGCAGCAATGCTGGTCACCAGGAAGCAACTTCACAGCTGCGCTGCTGGGCACACCAGGACGCCCGCCACGGAGCGCTTTTCATTCGTGTCCAGCTCGTCGTAGCTCCGGCCGTACTTCTCGCGCGCTATCTGCGGGAAAGAGGACAGCTTTTCAGCGTTCAGCGCGCCCTTGGACGATGATGCGATTACGTAAGCGGTCAAGTCGCAGGATGTCACTTTTCCAAGCGCGTGCAGGCGCCTGCTCACTTCATACGTGGGTGTGACAGCGTGCGCGTGGCTACGACTGCTACGGGGCGAGTAGTGCATGCACCTGCTCCTTCGGGTCTTCTTCGCCCCTCGAAGACATGGTGGCTGGTCAGCAGAAATGTGTGCTCTTATGCGATGAGCGTCAGCAGAGGGCCAATGCAGGCGTACAGCAGCCGCGCTTGGTGCTGCTGTTCGTTGCCTCGAAGACCTCGCAGGTGCCCTAGTCCTCAAGCGCCATCAAATTCGAATTGCACAGCTAGAGAAGCAGTGTTTTAATGTAATGTAATGTAAAGTAAGGAACTACTGGTCGCTTCACTATTTTAGTGCAGTCGGCAATGGCGAAACCGCTTCTGGAATATTTGGTTTGTTGTCAAGGTTAGCACTTGCATCTCCTTCGCTGTTGATGGCACCTGAAGGATACACCATATGCAATCTACTCAATTTTTTTAACCTTCGCTGTTGATGGCACCTGAAGGATACACCATATGCAATCTACTCAATTTTTTTAACTTAAGTCTTTTGTAGCCAAACACTGTCTTATGTAGCCAAACACTGGCAGCCAAACACTGGCATTGGTACACAACAGTGTGTGTGATGGCCACTACTTTGCTCACATACAAAATTACTTGCTAAAATTGCATAGGATACAAGAATATCAATGCAATGCAGTAACAGCGTGTTGTTACATATCATCACACAGCATAATAAACCATGTACACATCTGAGCCTGATTATAAACGTCACAGTCAACCGGTCGTCAAAATCATACGTTGGTTACATCCATGCGAGCTCAGCCCTGCACAGTGCAGTACATTCGCACTGCTCACTTCTGGCCGCCGTGGCTGCCCATCTCGGCCATGCCCTCAGGGCCGATCTGCTCCACGCGCTTCTGGCCACCCTGCAACAGCAACACACAGAGGTGAGGAATAGCTTTACATACTACACCGGCACACTGCAAATCTACATATACACCTACTTACATGTAGTGTGCATGGTCGACATTATGTACAACTACAGCTGCATTCCGTGGCAAACCCAGATCACACAAGGATGACACACGCCATGCCGACACCAGCAATACGACGCAGGCAGCAGCGAGGCTGCCATAAGAAAGACACGACAGCGGCATTACACTGCAAGCGGCCAGGCCCAGAATGGTAAAAACAGCAGTTCGGTATGTATGCACAGCAACACACCTTGGTGCCGCCCACGCTCTGACGCTCCTTGCTGTCACAGTCCTCGAACGACTTGCCGTACTTGTCCTGAGCAATGTGCAGCACACACGCCAGGTTAGCTGCTGACAAGGTCAATGCCTAGTAGGCAATGCGATGCACTCACAGCCCCGTATTGCAACCGTAGAGCACTGCCTGAACGTGTTCTCCACCCCTGCAAAGCGTTGACAGCACAGTACAACACCAATGCCGCAGTCAAGATGGCCACCGGCATGGGCACGTATCTGCTCCTTCACGGGGTCGTTGGGTGCCTTGTTGCCCGACATTTTTAAGAGTTTGAGCGACCTTGTGTTTGCGTGAGAAGCGTTGAGTGTGTGAGAAGGCAAGCTTTTGAAAAAACAAGTTCGCTCGCGAGTTTATGTAGGTAGGGTTTATCGCTTTCCTCCTCGGCAACCAGCCACTCCACGTCTGGGCAAGCCTTTGGGGGATGTGACATCACACGCATGCTGGCCTTGTCAGCTGCGCAAAGGACCGTTGTGCGCGCCCGCGCCCTAGTGCACGCCGCGCAAACCTTGCTCGCCGCTCGCAGCGGCACCGCCGCAGCGCCAGCTGCAGCATACCCGCTGCAGAGCTGGAAGGTCAGAACTCCCCTGAGTCAGCCGCGTCGCTGGTACACGGCGCAGCGGCGATGGGACACGATCGCGGCGCTGAGCTCAGGGGCCGGCCGTGCCGGCATCGCTGTGATACGCGTGTCCGGGCCGCGTGCGGGTGCGCTCTGCAAATTTAGATCATAAGCCAAGTTGAGTCTGTCTTCCCCTGCAGCGCCATGCCAACGCACATGCACTGCCCAGTGCATCCCCCTCCACGAGCGCAGCCTGGCAGCTCACAGGCTTGGTGCCCGGGTGCTGCGACAGACGCAGCGCTCCTGAGCCTGACGCGGCCTGGAGCGGCGCTGCCACGTCCGCGCATGGCGGTGCGCGCACGCCCAGCCAGCACTGCCGTGCAGCGACACCCTGTGCAGTCGCTAGGAAGGCCTTGGTCTCGCTCAGTGCGCTCAGCTCCTTGCGCAGACGGTGACAGAGCTGCGGGACCCGGCGTCGGGCAACGTGCTCGACCGCGGCCTGGTCGTCCGCTTCCCCGGCAGCGCGTCTTACACAGGTGGCGCACTGCAGCAGCAGCGGCTCAGCGCGCATGCCTGGCTTCCTTGGTGCTCTGCCACGCAGCTCCCAGCAGCCGTGGACTTGTTTCTGGGGCTCTGGCATGCAGCCTGTGGCCCTGTAAGCTGGAAAGGGGGGGGTGCAGGGAAGTGACAGCCTGCCGAGCTGACTGGAGGTGCGCTGCCGGCAGGAGAGGATGTGGCGGAGCTGCACGTGCACGGCGGCGCCGCGGTCGTGCGCAGCGTGCTGCATGCGCTCACAGCGCTGCCGGGCGTGCGCCTGGCTGAGCCCGGCGAGTTCACGCGCCGCGCGTTTCAGGTGCTCCCCGCTTTGTGAGAGTTCAGTGACTGGAACCGTGCGTATCAGTGCCCCGCTCACCTGGCCACGCTGTGGTGCTGAAGAAGGCGCCTGCGCCGCCTCCAGCCTGAGGCAGCCTGGCGTGGCAGGCCGGGGCTCGTGCGCCCGCCCTGCCGCAGCCGGCAGCGCCGCCCGCGCCCTGCTCAGCGGCGGGCTGACGCGCCGCGCGCCGCGGGGCCGCGGCAGCTGGGCAAGCTGGACCTGACAGAGGTGGAGGGCCTGGCCGACTTGCTGGCCGCCGAGACGGCCGCGCAGCATCGCCAGGCGCGCGCGCAGCCCGCGCGGCGCCCCAGCGTGACTAGACGCTCAGGTCGGACGCGGCATGCACGTGTGTGCACTCGCGGGGTAGGCGCAGAGTGTCGGTGCATGCAGGGCAGCGGCATGCCAGGTTGGTGGCGCGTCTGCGCTTGTGCTCCATTCTAACAAGTGAGCACGAGTGGCGCCCTGACTGCAAGCGCGCGCAGTAGAAGGGTGGGTGCCTCGTGGCGCACTGCGCAAATCAGCATGTAAGGAATCGCCCGATCGAGCCGGGGCGCGCGCAGGCGCTGCAGCACGCGAGCGGCGCGCACCGCCGCCGGCTGGAGGCCTGGCGCGGCGAGATGCTGGCGTGCCTGGCGCATACCGAGGCCGTCATCGACTTTGGCGAGGAGGAGGGCCTGGCAGCGGGCGTGCTCGACGGCGTGCGCCCGCGCGTCGCGGCGCTGCTGGGCGACCTGGCGCGCCACCTGCGCGCAGGTGCGCATCCTCACTTCAAGGCCGTATCCCTGCGCAGACGGGCGCAGCCTGGGGTGGCGTGACTCCAAGGCATGACCTGGCCCGCCACCTGCGCGCGGGCGGGTGGCACATTGGCCTGGGCTACGCATATGAGGTGTGCATTGTGTTTGCCGGGCGCCCGTCGCGTTCGTGTGTTTCATTGCGGCACTGCATCGGACGACATGCAGGCCCGCTCGGCTTGCTGTTCATTCGTCTGCGCTGTCGAAGTATCAGAGCAGCGCCACGGGGCTGCCCCGCGCGCGCAGGCCGGCGCGGGCAGCTGGTGCGCGGCGGCGTGCGCGTGGCGCTGCTTGGTCGGCCCAACGCGGGCAAGAGCAGCCTGCTCAACGCGCTCGCGGGCCGCCCGGCGGCCATCGTGGCGCCGCAGCCGGGCACCAC